>Ga0335084_10000748_pt1 | contig 28678 bp, 31 predicted proteins | sample Lox_Sample_44_FD_206721 | JGI IMG/M metagenome (GOLD analysis project Ga0335084, IMG submission 206721) | Soil microbial communities from Loxahatchee National Wildlife Refuge, Florida, United States - Lox_Sample_4.4 | ecosystem: Environmental > Terrestrial > Soil > Wetlands | place: USA... | reverse complement strand
TCCAGGTTTCTTACCATCTTAGGATTTACTACTGATATACCCGTATAGGCACATTGTTCACCATTTTCGGTAACAAAGAACTCTGCCTCTAATCCAAGAAACGAAAGAAAACTCTTTCGCACTAGAATACTACTCCACACATTTCTGCAATCAGCTAGAGACAAAATTTTTGCTATTATTTCCGAATCCAATAGAGGCATGTCCCCTGATGCAACAAAAACTGGTTCATCAAAAAGTATTATGGATTCTCTCAAGTCTGATGCATATCCATTTCCCTTTGTCTCTAACATGGTAATTCCCAGCGTAGAAATAAATTCACGAGTTTTTGGAGCATTATTACTTGTAGCACATACTATTTTAGAAAAGTTTCCAGTACTTTCAAAAGCCTTTATAACATGTTGAATTATCGGTTTTTCATATACTAGCAGAAGTTTTTCCTCTTTTGACTTCATTCTTGTTCCTTTGCCTCCACACATAATTAGACCAATCATGCAGATGCAAAAATCAAAAGCGAAGTCAACCTCACCAATTCATTGCTTGCTCCAAATACATCTCCAGAAATTCCGCCAAAGCTTTTGTTGGCGGATGCAAGCAACAAAAAAGATAATCCTATGCATGCTATTACTACAAAAACACCATTGAATCCTCCTAGTAATATGGTTGGTATTATGGCCAAACCACCAGCAACGACTAATTTTTTTGTGTCTTTCATATATTGTGTAAATGGTGAGCTTAGTCCTTGCCAAGCCGAAAGACCGCGATTTGCCTGTAGAACCATTGAGAACTTGGCCATGAGCTCACTTAGCAAAATTGCTTCGAATAATGCAAAACCTTTCATCATAGAGATGGCCATAATCATTCCAGCCACATATAACACAACAGTTACTACTCCTGCAGAGCCAACTGCAGGATCTCGCATAGCCTTGAGTTTCTTTTCCTTTGTTCCCTTTGCCATCATTCCATCAGCAAAGTCGCATAGGGCATCAGTATGATGCACACCTGTCATTATGACAAGCGCTCCAGTTAGTACCAATCCTGTGATAAGAGGTTGGGCAAATAATGAAAGTCCGTATCCTGCTACGCCAATTATTAAACCAATTACTGCTCCAGCAATTGGGAAGAGATACATGTTCTTTGCTACAGTTTCAAGCTCACTGTTCTTAGAGGGTATAATGGTTAGAAATGATATTACTGACTTGATTCCGTTAAGCACTAAACCACCAGCCAACATATGAAAGCGCTAGAATAATTGGAATTGTAATTAGTAAGACAAACAATATTGTTGTTATTTTCATTATAGAAAGGGCAGTTTTCAAATGTTTTTCAGTTATTTCGGATTTATCGTCACCTAATGTGTAATGTCCTATTTTTTCAAGTCTAACTCCAAGTGCACCTGCCATGGTTGCCATAGGGTAACCAGCATTTGGGCTTGAAGTCTTTGATCCATCTCTTTTCATTATCTGAATCGAGTGCCTCCAATCTCCTGCTAGTATGAAACATGAAAGTATTATTACACCACTTGTAATCCTTGCAGGAAGAAAGTTTAGTACCTTGTCACAATTAGCACCAAACCAACCAAGGTTTCTGAAAATATCAGTCTTGTATCCTATCATAGAGTCTATTGTATTTACAGTTCTGTAAACAAAGGCTCCCAAAAGGCCAAAAATTGAAAAATAAAAAAGGGGACCTGTTATACCGTCAACAATATTTTCGCTTATGCTTTCAAGTGTTGCAGAAAGAATGTGTTGTTTATCTAGATCCTTTGTATTTCGTTTTACAATCATGGAAAGCCTGTTTCTTGCATCTTCTAGATCATTGCCTGATAAAGAAGTCATAATATTAGATACATGCTTTATCATTCCTTTTATTGCGATTGTAGTCTTTAGTAATATCCCAATTGCAACTGCACTTAGAATAATAGTAAATAATTTGGAAAGATAACTAGTATCGAGGTTTTCAGTAGATTGTAGGGCAGACAAAAACAAGACGGTAAAAGCTGAGATTATAGTGATTACCATAACAACAAGAATGACTCCATAAATTTTTTCAAGGTGAGGATTATTTGATCTTCCATAGGGTGCAAGTTTTCCTACAAGCCTTCCTATCCATGCAGTAGGATGATATCTATTTTTTGGATCTCCAACGGCTAGATCAACCATTAAAACAAGTAAGACAGATAGGATTGGTGCGAGAATCAATTTATCAACTCCTTTATCTTTTTCATGTCAATGCTTTTTTTTACGGTGTGACTTAAATAATCTATTTCCTTGTTCAATGCTTGCAGATATTTTTTTGTCCATGAAACCTGTTTTGGATTAGCATGAAGTGAGTCTTCTTCTGGAATATCGAGTTTCATTAAAGGGATTGTCCCAAATACAGGCTTTGATGTCTTCTTTTTCAATATAGAGTAACTTGGACGGAGTATGTCTGGATCACCCCGAAATTTGTTTATGATAAATCCTTTGATGAGGTTTTGATGTTTCTTTTCAAGAAGTGATAATGTACCGACTATGCTGGCAAAGCTTCCTCCTTTATCTATATCACTGACCAAAATTACAGGAGAAGAATAATGAATTGCCATACGCATGTTGGCTATATCATATCGTTGCAAGTTTATTTCTGAAGGAGATCCCGCACCTTCTAGTATTACCAAATCATTTGCCTTTACTAACTTGTCAAGTGCCTCCTTTGATACTTGTAAACCCTTAGAAAGGGCAAACTTTCCATAGTACTCTTTTGCGTGCATTTTTTTGTAAAATACTCCATTTACAAAAACCTCACTTCTATAATTTCCCAACGGTTTTAATAAAATTGGATTCATCAGTGGATCTATACTGGTTCTTGCTGCAATTGCCTGAATTGCCTGAGCTCTTGATATTTCAAATCCTTTTCCTGTAAAGGAATAAGATGACATATTTTGAGATTTAAAGGGAGCTACCTCATAGCCTTCATCTGAGAAAATTCTACATAATGCAGAAACTAGCGTAGTTTTACCAGCTCCTGATGAAGTTCCTTGTATCATCAAAGTTTTTGCAGTCATAATTTTTTTAGTGCTTCAACGAGTTTGAGATTTTCTTTACGAGTTCGAATTGCTACTCTTATATGATTACTATCTAGCCCACGAAAGTTTTTACAATCTCTTATGAGAATATTTCTTTTTAACAACTTCTTCTTTATCTGATCCGATTTTATTGTAGATCGTATAAGAATAAAGTTGGCCTTGGAATCATAGCATGTAAAATTATTCATTGCGGATATTGAATTACGTAGGAATTTCGATTCTCTCATTATCATGCGTCTAGTTTTTTGCAGATGTGATCTGTCATTTAACGCTTCTACTGATACTTTTTGTGCTATACCGCTGACATTCCATGGAATTTTTATCTTTTGCATTATCTCAATAATTTTTTTATTTGCCAGTCCATACCCAATTCTAATGCCTGCCAATCCAAATGATTTTGTAAGAGACCTAAGAATGAAGAGATTATCAAATTCTCTCAAATGAGAAACAACGCTTTCATTGCCTGTAGGAACCAACTCGATAAAGCATTCGTCAAGAAAAACCATCGCAGATTTGTCATATGCAAACTCCAAGATCCTTTGCATCTTTTTTCTCGGCATAAGAACTCCAGTAGGATTATTTGGATTACAAAGAAAAATACAGCTATCCTTTACAATCATTTCTTGCAGTTTAGATATGTCTTGGTTTAGATCTAATGTCTTAAAAAAAGAAATTTTCGCTCCATTTAATCTCGACGCTGACTCGTATTCTTGAAAGGTAGGGATTGGAATCAAGACTCTTTTTCCTCGTAGAAATGCTTTGCAGTAATTATAGATTAATTCAGTAGCGCCATTTCCAACCACAATTTGGTTCTTTGAAATTTTCATATATTTTTCTAGTCTATCTCTTAGCTCATTTGAATCTGGGTCAGGGTATATGGATAAAAGTGATAGATTTTTTTTGAAAACTTTCTTTACTGTAGGGGGATAGCCAAGCGGATTAACATTTGAACTAAAGTCTAACAGTCGCGAATCAAATTCAAGGGCTGAAGAATAGATTCCACCATGAGCAACCACCTTGTGATTTCTAACTTGTCTCTCTACTTTGACTCTCACGTGTTTCAAATATCTTGATGGTATTTAGTTGTGTTTTGGTTATCTCTTTCTAAAGGAATATTAATTGTATTGATGACATTTTAATTTATGAAGCGAGTTGCCATTATAGGAGTTACTGGTGCAGTAGGACAGGAATTTGTTCTTGCCTTGAACAATCATCCGTGGTTTGAGGTCAAACAAATAGCTGCATCAGAACGATCTGCTAAGAAAAAGTTTGTTGATGCCCTTAGAGATCCTAATAGTGGAATTTTAAAATGGCATCTAAGAGAGCCCATACCCGAATACGTAAAAAATATGACAGTAGAATCAGTTGACGACATAAATCCAGAGAACCTTGATTTGGTTTTTAGTTCAGTAGAAAGTGAAGCTGCAAGAGATATAGAAACAAAGTTTGCAAAATACATTCCAGTAATTAGTACTTCAGCTGCCTATCGATATGAATCAGATGTACCAATTTTAATTCCAGGAATAAATGATGATCATGCTGCATTACTTGATTCCCAAAGAAAGAACCGTGGATGGAAAGGGTTTGTAGCACCGCTGCCAAATTGTACCACAACAGGGCTTGCCATTACAATGAAACCACTTTTAGACAAGTTTGGCGCTCAAAAGATAATTATGACGTCAATGCAATCTATGTCTGGCGCAGGAAGATCACCTGGCGTTTCTGCATTGGACATAACTGATAACATTATTCCTTATATTCCAAAAGAAGAGGACAAGGTAAGATTAGAAACCGCGAAGATATTGGGCAAATTAATAGACGGAAAGATCGATCCTGCTAAGATGCGGGTTAGCTGTACATGTACTAGAGTCCCAGTAATAGATGGTCATACAGAGACAGTTTTTGTTGAAACTGGTGTTCACACAGATCCTGATGGTGTAAAAAAAGCCATGCAAGAATTTTCAAGTAAAGTAAGTGTAATCGGTCTACCATCTGCACCAAAAGAATATCTCCTAGTTCATGAAGATCCCACTAGACCACAGCCAAGACTAGATAGAGAGATCAATGATGGAATGACTACTGTAGTAGGCAGATTAAGAGAAGATACCGTGTTTGATAACGGCATAAAATACGTATTATTCTCCCATAACGAGAAGATGGGTTCTGCCAAAGGTGCGGTATTATTGGCAGAGATGCTATACAAGAAAGGTTACATCTAATCAATAGAAAAATTATAAAAACAACTTTATTAAGATCCATTTATTCAAAATAATTAGTGTTTTGAATGGCAAAAGTTGATGATTTAGATATGATAATTCTATCTGAACTATCACAGGATGCAAACATTTCAGTCCCCAGAATTTCAAAGAAGATTAACGTAAATTCCTCTGTTGTCTACAGCAGGATTAAGAGACTAGTCAAGAGAAAACTCATTGAACGTTTCACCATAGTTGTAAATGATAGAGAACTAGGATATACAGTAAAGGCATTGACTGGAATTAACATGGATTCAAAGATGAGGGATCATGTTATTGAGGAATTGATGAAAGTTCCAGAGGTAAGAGAGATTTCTGAAGTAACTGGAAGATTTGACATTATTGTAACCATGTATGCCAAGAACTTGGATGAAATGCATCGGCTAATATCAGAAAGAGTGGGAAGGATACAGGGAGTTCAGCGTTCTGAGAGCTTTATTGAGATGAAGCGTACTACAAAGCCAATGCCTTACAAACCGGCAAAATAAAATAGATTTTTTCAACCTATAAATACCTAAAAAGGTCCAAATGAGTCGAGACTGTGCTAACAACAAAAGCTAGTTCAAGAATTAAAGTATACTATGAAGTTACCAAGCCTAAGATCTGGTATCTCTTGGTCTTTACTGCAATAGGAGCAGCCTATACAGCGTCCAATTTGTATCATTTACCTGTATCACCAGTAACTTGGGGCCTTTTGATAGGTGGTGTAGTTGCTGGTTCTGCAGCGGCAAATACCCTGACAAACTATAATGATAGAGACATTGATGCAATAATGGAACGAACCAAAGATAGGCCCATTCCAAGCAGAAGAATTTACCCAGCTGAAAAAGCATTATACTTTGGACTAGTCCTTGCAGCTGTATCACTAATTTGCTCATTTGCCATTAACATCTGGGCTGGGATCTTTATGGCATTTGGACTTGGAGATAACATTCTGATTTACAGCAAGTTGTTGAAAAGGAGAAGCAGAACAAATATTGTTCTAGGGGGCTTCTCTGGAGGGGCACCAGCAATGATTGGCTATGTTGCAGTTACCTCTACTGGTCTTTGGGATTTGGGACTTGTAATGGCAGGGTTAGTTTTTGTTTGGATTCCTATGCACATTTGGAGTCTGACCCTTCATGTAAAAGAAGATTACAATAAAGTAAAGGTTCCCATGTTGACTGCAGTAGAGTCTGAAAAGACATCTGTTCGAGTAATTGCCGGAACTACCCTTATGATGGTACTTTTTAGTGTCCTCCCTTTCTTTATGACCGATGTATCTGGAAAACATCTATTCCATGAAGTATATCTTTTCACAGCCATTGTATCAGGTGGAATCATGGTTGCGCTAAGTTTATGGTTGCTTGTTAAACCATCTGAAAAAGCATCGTGGACATTATTCAAGTTTTCAAGTCCGTATCTTGCAATATTATTCATAGCATTAATGATTGACTCTGCATTATAGAGTAGGCGCGAATTTTTATTTGAAGTAATTTCTTAATGATATCTTTTCCATTCCAGGAATCTTGGCTATCTCAAATCCTTCTGGACGCTTTGAAAATGGTTTGGTAGCATCGATTCCCATCTTGCTTGTAAGAAGATTCTTTTGATCACTTGATGGATCTAGACTAGATCCTCTTACTTTTGATATTATTACTAGATCTTTGTCAGCTTGAAATCTAGTAGCTATTGCATATTCTAAGGAGATGGGATCATATGGATCAATGTCATCATCTATAACAACTACATTCTTGAGAGAACGATGTGCAGAAAAGGCAGCTTTGATTGCCTTTTTTGGATCTGAATCTCTCTTTTTTGATATCTGGACCACAGCGTGTAGCCATTTGCAACCACCCTCAGTCAGTACAACTTTTTTTGTCTGTGGCAGGACTTTTTTTAGACTCCTGTTAATCTTTGCCTCAATAGGCATTCCCATTAATAATCTATGTTCACCATATCCTGATAATATGTCATGAAAGATAGGATTATTTCTAAAGTAGATTCTGTCTAACTCAAAAACTGGTTGTTCTCTTTTAAAGTCATATGTACGAAGCATCTCAACCATCCATTCTTTGTGGGTTTTGTCCTTGAGAATACGTCCCTCGATTATAATTTCTGCCCCCGATGGAACCAGCATTCCAGAATAAGGAGATTTTGAAAGTGAGAGTTTTTTATTTAATAGCGCATTTGCTACCTCCAGTTCATCTTTTCCCCATTCAGCCTGATATGCGCCAGCAATGGAAACAGCTGGGTGGACTCCTACTGATATTGCCACTCGAAGGTCTTCCCCGTATTCTTTTGCATACATAAATGACCTATGGAGATGTCTTCCCTCCACCATTCTAACAGAGAAATGTTTTTTGTCTAATCTCAACAACCTGTGAAAAGATGAGTTTTGTGTTTCCATCTCCTGGTTTCTAGTATAAATTATTGAAGATGTTATGAAAGGACCTGGTTCCTTTTCAAAATGGGTAATTATTGGTAAAATAAAAAGATCCCGTGAATTATTCTCCATAAAGTAGGCTTTGCTGGAAACTCGAGGTGTTGACGCATGATTAATTGCAGAATTTACTTTATTGTGTATATCATCTTCAGTGGAACCTACTGCATAAGCAAATCTTTTCCTTGTGCCAACCAGATTTGAAACAACATGGAATTTGCTTTCCTTGACATTTTTGAATAGTAAGGCTTTTGAATCTTCCATCTTTGCTGTAATTGCGGCAATTTCGTATCTCGTTGAAATTTTCTTTTTTACTGCAATTAATTCATTTTTCTTGTGGATAAGAGTAAGGTAGGTCCTCAAATCATCATTCATTGTTTAATAATCTCCATTACCTGATCCATCAACATTTTCATGCTTTCAAGATCTAATTCTTTTTGAATACTAAGAGAAAAAATACAAATTCCGTTTATGGTTGTAGCTACTCTCTCTGAAACCATTTTCAGAAAAATTGTCTCTGCTTTAGAGGGAATTACAGTAGCTGTACTTACTCTACCTACTGAACCAATGGAAACAACTAGCGTTCCAATATTCTCTTTTCCCTCGGTAATTGAAATAAAATTTCCATTATCATAGGGAACAATTTGAACCAAGAAGTCTCGATGATTCACATTGACGGTTTTTTTCTTGTAACCGACTTGTGATATCATCAGCTAACGTCAGCTGATTATGCCTTTATTGCTATCGCTTCTAATTGATCAGCTTCGACTCTTGCACGCAGCTTTGCTTTGTACTTGAGGTTTCGTGGTTTGGTTCGTAGTCTATATCCGCAGCAAGGACACCAGAGACCTTCCCATTTTATGAAAATTTCACAAATCTGGCATCTCTTTTGACCTGATGCATATCGTCCAGTTCCTACCGGCTTTTGCGCCTTGTATCTTGTGCATATTCCTTTACATGTCATTATGTTTTACCTATAATCAATATAGTAATAGTAAATATTTAAGCATAGATCAGAATTTTCTATATTTTTTTCTTATATTAAATGGAAAAATTATAACATAAATATTACTAATCTAAACAGTTTTCACAAAAAAACATAAAACAATATAAATATCTATCGTTTTTCCAGATTCGAACTTTTCGTAAGCAGGTACATAGGTTATTTAAGAATTTTACCATTTTGAGACTAGCCTATTCTTGAAAGGGGGAGAATCAGATGTCTGTAACCTTCTCTTTGTGTAATGTACCTTGCAGATATTTTATCACGCTCACCCCTTTTGTTATAATTCCTTATTCTAAGAGATGTCCTACGTTCATCAACAAATTCAAGTTCAAAATGTGAGCAGAATCTAAGATTTAGCAGATTTGCAATTTGTTTAGCAACCCTCATGTTACCATTTCCTATCTTGACAACTTTACGCTCAGCATTAATACCAACTAGGATTTTTACAATATGCGATATCAAATCATCAACCGAAGTAAAAATAGAGCTTTCTATTTCCTTTTCAAAGTAAAAAACAGAAAGCCCAATTCTATTACCTGGATCAATTCCAATTATCAATGAACTATCATGAATACCAGATTCTAATTTTTCCGCAATCTTACTTCTTATGACTATTGGATCCTGATCAAATTCATTATCTAAAAGTATCAAATTAGATGGAATATTTGATGACTCTTTGACTGTAGTTAAAATTAATCTCTTTTCCGAGCTTCTGATCTCTTCTGGCAATGCAGAGTCAAAGTTCAAGCGTAGATTTTTTAAGATATTTACGAATTTAAAATATGATTTTCCAGATACTGTTGCAACCACAATATTATTTTGTGCTTGGTAAGATATATCTGACTTTACTCCCATGAAAATTTAAGGATTGTTTGTATGCTAATTTTGATCAATGGACATCATTTAGTTGTCAATAACAGTATGGCCCGTGCAAGATCTCCTTTTGCTTCGGTCAGCGCTTTTGTAGCTTCTTCCTGAGAAACATTTGCCTGTTGTGAAACCAGTAAAATATCTTCTTGACTAAAAATTGGCACTTCGAGTTCCCTTTCTTCATAGCTATCCGCAATTACCTGAAAAATTGAATTATCTTTTGCCTTCATTTCTGTTACAGATGGCTTTGTAATTATGATCTCTTTCGTATCGGTTTTGATTATGACTTCTTGCACATTTTGTACCTCCTTCATATCCAAGCCCATTCTGTCCAACATTCGACGCATTTCACGGTTTCCGCCACGCATCATGTTATGATATTCCTCAATCTGTACTTTTTAAACTATCTCTGATCTTTACCGCCACGCCTCTTTTAAGGGATTTAATCATTTTCGTGGATAACACAGCCTTGCCAACAGCGATCACCTTGTTTTTATGTAAAACGGCAACATCGCCCCCAATGAGTATATTCTTTCCACACCAGGTCACATGCTGGCAAAATACTGAGCTACCTCCTTCTATAAAGCTCTTTGATTCATCATCAATTTGAACACAGTTTTCCTTAAACTGCTTGCTTTTGAGAAGGATTTGAGCAAAATAAGGAGAAATTGCAAGCCCCCCATCAATTCTAAGGGTACATAGTAAAGCATCGTTCTTGTATACGTGTTGAATCCGCCCTGTTCTCTTGGAATAAGTAATTCTGATGTCTTTTGGAAGCAATTTTGATACTCCCAGGCCAAAAAGTGCGTCCAACGTATACTTGATCTTAAGAACCGAATCCATAATGTATATGGTTACTTTTCCCGTTAATTATTTTTGGTAATCGAAATTTCCTATATAGAACAGCCGAAGAACTATATAGAATAACTCTGTATACATGCAATATGGGAAACAACGAAGAGATGAGGAAAATACAGTTTACTGGAAAATCATCCTATATTGTTTCGCTTCCAAAACAGTGGATTGGTGATATGGGTCTCAAACAAGGAGATCAGGTTGCTGTAGTTCGACAAGGACTTTCTACTTTACAAATTGTTCCACTAAAACACCATAACAAAGCTGTAGGAACTGAAGATGCTACGATTGAAATAAAACCAGAGGATGAAAATTCTACTATAATTAGGAAACTAATTTCGCTTTATTTACTTGGATTTACTATCATAAATGTAAAACCTAAGGTTGGAAGGTTGAAACCATCGCAGAGAAATGTTGTAAAAAATGCAGTAAAAGGGATACTGATGGGAACAGAGATCATTGCAGATTCCACAGAAGGTATTACCATCCAGGTACTCATAAATCTGTTTGAACTTTCAGTTGATGGCGCCCTGAAAAGAATGTTGATAATAGCAAAATCAATGCAAAATGATGCTCTATTAGCGCTGGGTGAGGCAAATTATGATCTAGCAAAGGAAGTCATCAGCAGTGATGATGAAGTAGACAGATTTAGCTTCTACATAATGAGACAACTTAAGATCGCAATACAAAATGAGCATATGCTAAAAGAGATGGGAATAGAAAATCCATATCATTGTTTAGGGTATCGACTAGTCGTGAAAAATATAGAACGTGTAGGTGATCATGCTACAGAAATAGCGAAAGATTTGCTTGAATTCAAGAGTCCAATTAAAAAATCTACACTGGAATCCATCTTGGAGATGAACGCATTCACATTATTGGTTCTAGATGAGGCATGTTTATCACTATTCAAAAAAGACTTTAACCAGGCAGAAAAAACAGTACAAAAAACAGCTGAAATTTCCAAGTATGAAAAGAAAGTTCTTGACAATATAAAATCACATAGAGACGATGAGGAAATCTACAGAGTGAGACGAATTGCTGAGAATATACGAAGAATTTCAGAATATGCAAGTGACATAGCAGAAATAGTGATGAATTTGACCATAGAAAAAACACTCCGAAAGCAATAAGATGAGCAGATAAGCCAAGATACGATATTGAGAGATTCAGCAATTCTCGTAACCTATAATCAAGAAGATTCGCTCAGAGAAGCCACGGCACTCTGCGATGCTGCTGGGTATGACATTCAAAAGATTATACAGCAAAAATTCCTGCACAAATCAAAATATGGTATAGGGCAGGGCAAGGTAGATGAACTAAAAGAGTTGGTAAACTCTAAGAGACCTGATGTTATAATTTATGATGAAATACTTAAACCCAGTCAAAATTACAACTTGGCTTCTGTTCTTAAAATAAAAATACTCGATAGAGAAGCATTGATTCTTGAGATCTTTGAACGAAGGGCCAGAAGCTCAGAATCCATTTTGCAGGTAAAGTTAGCTCAACTAAGATACGAGATGTCAAGGGCCAAAGAAAAAGTGCGACTTGCGAAAATGGGAGAACAACCTGGATTTATGGGGATAGGAAAGTTCGAAGTAGATGTTTACTATAATGACATTAAAAATAGAATGGCCGGCATAAAGTCAAAATTAGTAAAATCATCAAAGCAACGTGCTCTCCACAGGCAAGCAAGAAATAGAATTGGATTTAAGACAATTTCTCTTGCTGGTTATACATCTGCAGGAAAAACTACCTTGTTTAACCTTCTTACTGGTGAGAATAGAGAAGAGAGTCCCAAGCTTTTCACTACTCTTTCTACTACAACTAGAAAGTTAAAACTTCAAGGTTTGGAAGTTTTGATATCAGACACTGTAGGTTTCATAAGCAGGTTGCCTGCATACATGATAGAAGCTTTCAGATCAACGCTAGAAGAATTAGTATATACTGACGTTGTAGTTGTTGTTATTGATATAAGTGATCCTATTTTAGAGCTACAAAAAAAGTTCAAAAGCTGTATTTCTACATTAGATGAAATTGGCGTCAACAAAGATAAGATGATCTTTGCTCTAAATAAATCAGATTTGATTTCAGAAGACCAAGTCTTAGAGAAGGTTAATCAACTAAGTCTTGCAGGAAATAAAAAATGGTTACCAATATCGTCTATCACGAAATATAATATTCATAAATTAAAGTCAATGACATATCAGGCTTTAGATAATACTCCACAATCAAATCAACAAAAAGAATTACCACTAACCGGAAATAAAAATCAAGTATGAGAATTGAAGTTTTACGAATAGGTCAAAGACTCGTAAGAGATGACAGAGTCACAACACATGTTGCCCTTGTATCAAGAGCATTTGGAGCATCGAAAATATACATGTATGACGCAAATCCAGAGATCAGAGTTACCATTTCTAAGGTAAATAAAATATGGGGAGGCGATTTTAAGGTAGAGATAATTGACAGTTGGAAAGAAATAATGAAAATAAAAAAAGGAGAATCTTTCAAGATTATCCATTTGAGTATGTATGGTGAGAATATCAATACAATTCAAAATAAACTAAGAAATGAGGACAAGATTTTGGTAATAGTTGGTGCCGAAAAAGTCCCACGAGAAGTATATGACATAGCCGACTATAACGTAGCAATAGGAAATCAACCTCACTCAGAGATTGCTGCACTTTCAGTATTGCTTGATAGAATCCTCGAAGGCAAAAATTTACAGAAAAGGTATTCCGGTGCACAAAGGGAGATAATTCCTACAAAAAAGGGAAAGAGAGTAATGAATAAAGCCATTGATTAAATATGGAAGTAAGAGGGAGAATACACTATGAGCGTTGAGAATGAGGATCCTTTTGTAAAAATAGCTGCGTTGATAGGAGGAGACGAATATCTCAAGGTTGCTCGCTCATTGCTAAACACAGAGGATGCGACAGATGAAGAAATCGCAAGCTCAACAGGTCTTAGAATTAACATAGTTAGGAAGGTGTTGTATGATCTTTTTGGTAAAGCGCTCATAACAGGTATACGAGTAAAAGATGAGAAAAAGGGTTGGTTTGTGTATAGATGGCGAGCAAGAAGGGATGAGGTAGATAACTTCATCGAGAATCAGAAAAAGAAAATAGTTGAAAGATTGGAACAAAGATTAGATTATGAGAACTCTGCGGATTTTTATCATTGTGGAACTGCAGACTGTCAAAAACTTACATTTGAAAAAGCTCTTGATCTTTCCTTCAAGTGTCCTACCTGTGGCAAGCTGGTAAATCTTTCAAAAAATGAAAAAATGAAGAAGGCACTTCAAAGTAAGATAGATCAGCTTCGCGGAGATCTTAAACACTAGGGAAAATAATACAATATTACTTCATCGTTTACCTTCTTTAACTTCTTTAACTTAAGAGAATATGATGATATATTATCAAAGCCCATTCCTCCTACAAGAGAAATTGCAGTATCGCCACCCAAGATATGTGGAGTAATTGTTATTATCAATTCATCAACCAATCTTTCCTTAAAAAAATTCCAGTTAGTAATGCCACCACCTTCAACAAGGATTCGATTGATTCCTTTATTTTTCAAAATTCGTAACAATCTCTTCAGATTAATTTTCTTTCTCCCACACCTTATTACCTCAAGCCCCGCTTGTGTAAATTTTTCTGTCTTAGCAGAAGCATCTTCTGATACAACTAGTATAGTTGGAATACTTCTGGCTGTTTTGACTACTTTAGAATCAGGATGAATACTTGCTCTGGGATCCAGAATGATGCGTATAGGGTTATTACCCTTAGAAAATCGAATAGTAAGTCTAGGATCATCGATATCCACGGTATTCTTTCCTACAAGTATAGCATCTACAGTTGTTCGAAGTTTATGAACTCGAATCAGATCTTTTTTGGTGGAAAGGTTGGATTTTCCTGTTCTACTAGCTATCTTCCCATCTATACTAACAGCCCCACTAATTATTACATAAGGTCTAGATTTTACCATGTACTATTTCCCCGCCAAACACGACAGCTCTTATTGTATTCTCTGATGTACGCTGTACAATTGATGCATATGGATTATGCATCGGCTCCAAATCTATTGCATGCTTTTCAACCAGAATACAATCTGCAATGTTACCTTTTTGAATACTTCCTATTCTATCACCCAATAGAGCTGATGCGTTTGAGGTTGCCATCTTCAGTATTTCTTTTGGCAATAATCTCTTCTTTGTCATTCCCATAGAGACCTTCCACAGGTAATCCATTTCCTTGAACATATCAGGTGAATTTATCATCACATTATCAGTTCCAATAGCTACATTACATCCAATATCAAGCATAAGATTCACATTGGGAATACCTTCTGCAAGCGATCCGTTTGCTCGTGGACATACAACTATACTTACTTTTTTATTGCAAGTTAACATGAGATCCTTCTTGGATGCATATGTCATGTGAACCAAGAATTTTGGTTTTGTCAAGAGAGCCCTCCGAGTTTCGGTCTTGCCATATTTCTTTTCTGACAATCTAGTACTCTCCTCTGTTTCGGCCGCGTGAATGGCACGTATATCTCCCACATTTGAGAGGTATTCCAAAGCAGAGTCGCTAAACTCGTTTGCTCCACTAATTCCAAGCCCATGACATCTTCTTGATAGATTTTCAAGATCTGATTTTTGTGAATTTGGGATTGTTATATTGTTCTTAACAGATTTTGAATCTTGATAGTATTCAATTCTACCCAATATTATAGATCTTATAGGAACACCCATTGTAGCATCCCGCAAGAGGTTGATCCCATCAATTCCGCCTTCCCTAAAATCTATGAAAGTTGTTATTCCCTTTCTAATCATAGAAAGACAAGAGGTACGAATAAAGCTCTTTAGATGAGATTCATCAGTGGTCTTTAGGATTTTCTGTTTGAATCCACTAACTGGATGAATCTTGGTTTCTATATCGGATTCAATCCCGATATCTTTTGCTATCGAGTCACCAATGTGAGTGTGGGAGTTTATTAGTCCAGGCATCATTAGCAGGCCGTCAGCATCAAACTTTTCCTCATTCTTGCAAGGCCGTAGATTATTCCCTATTTCCTCTATGTAATCATCAGAAATGCGTATACTTGTAGAAGGTATGTATTCTAGCTCCTTCCCCAAGAGAAGGCTGATATTTTTTATCAGCATGTTAGCTCAAGAATTCGAGTATCTTTTTTTCCAGAATCTCTAAGTTCACGTATCATATCCAATGATTTAGTTGCCATTCTTGCTGCGTCCCTTCCATTTTTTGCTTTTCCTATTCCACAGTTAAAGGAAATGCCATGTTGTTGGTTTACCAGTTGGAGAAACTTTGATATCTCATCCTGATCAATGTCGGAACTTATTATCATAAAATTATCTCCTCCCATGAAAAATGTAAGAGAATTTCTTGCCAAGAAAAATTCTGACATATCAGAATATAGTTTTATTATAAATAAAGATACTTCATATGGTGACTTGATTGCAGAAATCGAGGCAGAATTATCTACATCCATATGAATTATCTGAACAAAATCAGTTCCCCGCTTTAGTGGCAGTCCAAAAATTTTATGCTCTTTATGTAACATGGTATTTGATCTTCTTGCCTTGTCAGCATTTGAGTTTGCTTCAAATGGAGTATTTCCTTGTCCTATAGACATTGATAAGGATAATTCAAATGATTTCATTAGTTGCTTTTGAATTTCCACATGTTCATCTACTGATAGACCATTAGTTATAACAAAAATTTCATCAAATCTATTTGGAAAAGCCAAACATTTTTTCTCTGAGAATAAGTTTTGTATATCACGGTACAATGATGCTTGAAGCATCTGAAGTCTATGTTCCCTATCACTACCCAATGTAAGAGTCCAAGGTCCATATCCAGTAATTTTAATTATTGTGAGCTGGATCATTTCATATTTTTCCTAGTTCTTCAGTAATTTTTTTTACAGCTTCGACTGCTCTCTCTGCGACTGGTCGTATCCTTTGATGTGCCTGTCTCTCACTCATTCCAGGTCCTGTTATTCCCAAGGTTATTGGTTTGTGATATTTTATTGAAAGATCCGTTAGTGCCATTGCAGTGACGTTAGCAATAAGCTCATCATGCTTTGTCTGCCCTTTTATCACAGCTCCTAGAGTGACTATGGCATCAATTTCTTTTTTTTGCAATAGCATATCAATTAAAAGAGGCATGTCAAACACGCCAGGAACCCTACAGGTATAATGCACATTTATCTTCATTTTTTTTGCTTTTTCAAGAGCCACATCAAGCATTTTGGAAGTTACTTCAGTATTAAATTCCGCAACAACAATTGCAATATTCAAGACTAGTGCTCCTTGGCGAATTTGATTAGTTCAGCACCATCAAAATAAACTATAGCATTATCTTTTGCATACCTTTGTGCATTTTCAATCGATAATGCACCATGTGTCTTATGGTCTAACATTTCGCAAATTGCTACTACTTGAGATAACCCCGCCAAGCTAGTTAGATACACAGACATCTCTGTATGACCAAGCCTATTTGATAATAACCCTTGAGATGCAATGAGAAGCGGAACATGTCCAGGCGTCCCAAAGGTAGAGTTGAAAATTTTCTTTTTGTTTTCCTCCCTAGTTTTGTATAAACTTGCCATTTCAGAAATCGTTAATGCTCTTTCTTTATCTGTTATGCCAGTAAATGTATTCTTATGGTTTACTGAAATTGAAAAAGATGGCCTATCACCATAAGGGGCTGTGCCAATAATCATGCTCTTTGAATCTTTATCCAAACTTGTAGAATTGTAAAGAATCTCGTGCATATAGGAAAGCCCTAAACTAGTTGCAAACGCATGATTAATTGACATGCAAATAAGTCCACCAGCATCTTGACGCATACGTGCAATATGTTCCGCTGTTACAAATTCACCAGCTACTACCATATCAACCTCATTTTCTCGTGAGCCCCCATCATGAAGTAATATGAAATCACCCTTTCTAAGCGAAGATATTGCTTGTTCTAAAGACATATTTGATCAGCTCGGTGTTATTATTATAAACTTTACTAGCAAATTGGTAATTACCAAATTAGTGGTAATGTACTAATTCTAGATAAAATGTATTTTCCCAATATGTCAGTTTCGATATTAACTTTGTCGCCTTCTTTCTTGGAATTTAGATTTGTTATTTGCATTGTATGTGGTATTATTGAAACTGAAAACTTGTTTTGCTTTATATCAACAACAGTTAAGCTAATACCATCTACTGTCACCGAACCTTTTTTAATAATATATTTTGATAACTCCTTTGGAATTTGAATCCAGATCTTTACTTGCTCTGCTGTACTTTTTATTTCAATTATTTTTCCTACACCATCAACATGACCAAGAACAAAATGACCTTCTAGTCGTTGACCGACCTTTAAACTACGTTCAATATTGACTTTGTCGCCTTTCTGCAAAAAGCCCAAGTTAGTTTTTTTTATTGTTTCCCCTATCATCTCAAATTCAGCATTATTTTTTGATATGCCTATTGCTGTGAGACAAACGCCATTTATGGCCACGCTATCTCCAATCTTAAGACCTTTGGCAAGTTTGCCCAAATTTATTTTCATTTTTGCCGCACTACGACTAGTTGTTTCTTTATCAAATTTTACAACATATCCAAGTTCTTCTATTATTCCCGTAAACATAACCGATGAGATGTTATTTGACATATTACCATTTATGCTCTTTGTTAAGTAAACGTCAGAAATTATTTAGAAATTGAGTCAAGTAATGCCAAGGCTCTTTTATAATGAACTTCATCTATCATTTTGCCATCTACTTTTGTGGCCCCTCTCTTTTTTCCCTTTGCCAAGTTATATGCGTCTATGACTTTTTTTGCCCAACTTAGTTCTGATGATGCTGGGTGGAATACTTTGTGCACTGCATCTATCTGGCTGGGATGGATAATGCTTTTACCAGTATATCCCAGACTTCTTGCCATAAAGGAATCTTCTTCCAAACCTACTGCATCATTCAGGTCTTGCCAGATTGCATCTATAGCATATTTTCCCGCAGCTCTTGCATCTAATGGAATTTTTGCTCTAGAATACCTAGCCCCTTCTGAATTCTTTGTATATTCTATACCAAGATCATTTAGTAAATCAAAAACACCAAAAATTAGCGCAGATACTCTTTTACTACAAGAAGCAATAGAGTAGGCGTTTACAACCCCTGCGGAGGATTCTATTGAGGCCATAAGTTCTATAGGCTTTAGTTTACGATTTCTTTCTAACACATTCAGGATTTTTTCTATTTTTCGTATATCTTCTGGAGCGTTTACTTTAGGAATAACTAGACCATCTACACCTTTTTGGATAATCTCTCTAAGATCATCTGGTATCATACCTGATAATGGAGAGTTTGTTCTCACATAAATTTCAGAAAAGTATTCAGATCTATTCTTTAGTGCATTTTTTATGAGAATTCTTGCTGATTTTTTTTCTTCAATGGGAACAGAATCTTCCAAGTCAAAACAAACAATATCAGCTCGAAGAGATTTTGCCTTTTCTAGGAAACGATTGTTATTGCCAGGTACAAACAGAAGACTGCGAAGGAGTCTTGCCATATAGTTGCGTTTATGGTTTCAATAAGATTTTGCCAAATAGACCTTTGCCAGTTAGCATCTTTGTGTGAGCTTCGGCAGCATTATCAAAACTAAATGTTGAGTCTACTATAGCTTTTATCTTCTTCTTACCCATCCAGTACAAACCTTCTTCTAATTCAGCTTTAGTTCCTTGTGTTGAGCCCAGAATATTTGTCCCTTTAAAAAAGATATGTCTCAAGTCAGTCTTTGCATCATATCCTGTAGTGGCTCCACAGGAAACTAGAGTTCCTCCGTATTTTAGCAGTGTAAGCTGTGCATTCCAGTGAGTTTGCCCTATATGATCAAACGATATATCTATACCACCCAAAGGTTTTGCAATTTCTCTTACTTGTTTACTCCAATCTTCTTTTCTATGATCTACAGCATAGTCAGCACCTAATTGTTTTAATTTATCTAGTTTATCGCCACTTGCAGTTGAAATAACTGTACAATTATACAGCTTTGCAATCTGGATCCCAAAGCTACCTACACCTGAACCGCCTCCCATGATAAGCACAGTTTGACCAGGGCGAATCTTTGCTCTGCCTACTAGCATATGCCAAGAGGTAAGTAATGTCATCGATGCTGCTGCAGCCTCATCAAAGCTAACCCCGTCTGGAATCTTTGCAACATTTACTTCCGGTAAATGAGTAATTTCGGAAAATGCTCCCCACAGAGGTCCTGTTTGGAAACCCCAGATGGTTCTCTTTTGACAATCATATTCTCGTCCGTCGGTGCAAGCTTGACAGACTCTGCATGACATGTTTGAGTGAGAAACAACTCTATCGCCAACCTTAAAGTTTGTAACATCTTCTCCCACTGCTATAACTTCACCAGCTGCATCAGAACCTGAAATATGAGGTAATGGTACTGGAACAGGTGCTCCTCTCATTCCCCAGATATCATTGTAATTCAATGCTGCCGCCTTTATCCTGAATACTACTTCGTTTGGTTTTGGTTTCGGATCTGGTACTTCCTTTACATTTAGAATTGATTTGTAATCATCATTTGGAGCATATTTTTCGTAAACTACTGCTTTCATAGTGGATTCGCTCAATTTACCCCTAATATATTTTCCCTAAAGGCTATTTTCTGCTTATCTTGAAATCTCTCTTTGGCTGCTGTGTTGATAATAGAATCTGCTTTAACTGATCGTCAGATATCTGTGAATTTAACCTACCTTGAGATGCCAATCCTAAGAGATAGTTCTCTACAATAGCTGCAAGATCGGGTTTCACCATCCTTACGTTATTTAATCTCAACCTTGCTTCCGGTGATAGAAGAGTTCGAAGTGCTTGTTCTTTTAGAGCCGTGACTTCAGCATCATTTGACTTTCTATCATCATTTGGGTTTTGAATACTCATAAAATCATTAGGAATATTTCTTTAGATTTGGATTCTTTGCAATTAACTCATTTAAGATCTCAGTCGAGAGACGATCAATTTTCTTCATCCCCTGATGAGATATAGTTCTACCTTTTCCTTCAACCTTATCCAAATAACCTAATTTTTCTAAACTGTGTATAGCAGTTCTGATTATTGCTCCACCTGCATCCCTGTGATGTTCTCCTCCATAGCCCACTGCTTTTGTTCCTCCGTACATTGACCTTAGATCGTTTATACCGATCGGGCCATGCAAGTAAATTTTTCTTAGGAGTGATGCACATCTTGTAAAATACCAATCATTCCGTTGAGGTGGTCTTACTGCATGAGAGCCTGACTTTACAAATGGAATCCAGCTTGGAGGTGTAATTTCCTCACCTTTTAGAATCTCCGATAACTTAGTAATCAGTAAATCTGCGGGAACATCGTACGCCTTTGCCATAAAAACCAAAATTTAAAGTTCGTCTTATAAATCATTGACCTGTTTCAATCTTTTTTTATTATCTTGTGATACGTGTGATTGCAAAACCCGCAAGTAATTCGTATTGATTTTACGGTGCTCCGCCCTACTCTTATTCTTGAAGTAATTCCTGGTGCTATGAACATTTTACATTTTTTACAAAAATTCATTCTTAATTCAAAAGGCATTCTTATGCGATATTTTGTGCTAAGCCTCTTCGCAAGACTAGCTTGCCTTTGGGCAAGATCAGGATTAGATCTTGCGTTTGAAATAGCATTTTTGATAAGTATTTGCATCCTCTCAATTGCAAGGTCTCTGTGAGCGGGCTTCATGAAAGTTAAATAATTCCCTCCCTTAAAATAGCATCTTGCTTTCACTTGTAATAGCGGAATCTGCATTGGAATTAGTGCCAATAGAACTTCAGAAGCATAGCTCTGTAATATCATCTGCGAGAAAGTTGGACAAAAAACCTTCCGAAATTCTGCTTGATACATCATGGCACTTTGGTGCAACGAAAGGAATCAAAAATGAGCTTAAGAGAGGTAGACCTGATATGATTCATTTTTCCCTTTTAGAGGCATGTAGTATTCCTCTCTATTTTGAAAATAAGCTAAATGTATTTGTGCATACAATCGATGATAAAGTAATTCTTGTAGGTCAAAACGTAAGACTTCCAAAATCATATCATAGATTTGTAGGCCTAATCGAGAAATTGTATTCGGACAAAGAGGTTGGAGACAATAACAAAAAACTTCTTGAACTGAAAAATATGACATTTAGTGACTTGATTAAAAAAATTGATCCAAAACAGGTCATTGCTTTATCAAGTGAGGGTATCAAAAGCAATTATCAAAAACTGTCCGAAGAACTCAATGATAAAACCTGCCTTGTAGTTGGTGGATTTCCAAAGGGAGAATTTTCTGATAAAATTAAGAAGCATTTTGACAAAGCAGTATCTGTTGATACAAATCCTCTTGAAGCTCACATCATCATTTCGCGTGTTCTCTATGAATACGAAAAAAGAATTATTATGTAGGTCTAAGATTGGCACAGTGAGCGGTCGTAGTATAGTTTGGTTAGTACACTGGCCTTCCAAGCCCGTTACCCGGGTTCAAATCCCGGCGACCGCATCTAGATCTTTCATCAAATAATTCTTACTGAAATCATATATTGAATGGAATTAGTAAAAGTATTGTCGTCAATCTCACCAGAATACCACAACTGAGCATTTTTTTTAAACCAATTAGGAATTGAACCATTAGAATTTTTCTCATATGTTGGATGAATGATATTATGTTCAATCAGATAGTCAATTATCGTATAAAAATTATAGACAGATGTATTTCCAGTTGCCCACAAACCAGCTATTCGTTTCATCCATGCAGGAAGTGGTTCAGAAATGATACTATTCTCTTTATTGTTATTAAAGATGTAGAACCACGCTGTTCCTTTCTTTGTTCCATTTATCAAATGCCCTGTTAGAAATACATCATTTTTTACTGTTGAAAATGAGGTATTGTCAACGTTACTAGCTCTTAGAGTGATTTTTGCTCCGGATTCAAATGATGGATAGTCTTTGAAACTAAGCACGTTTATCGTAAATTGTCCATTTATTGTATCAGCAGGAATGATCTCTTGTGTTATCATCTTTCCTCCTGCATTATCAACAAGTTCAGATGCAAACTGCGTTTGTATAGGGTTTATCATTTGGTGGTTTGTATCGGCAAAAGAATAGTCAATGTTCTTTCCAGGCTCCTTGTTACAAATTTCCTCTTTCCAAACAGATGAATTCTTTATTGCATCGATCATAAGTTGTCCATGTAACAATTCATGATATAAGATTACCAAATTCTCAATCTTGTGTAGTTTTGGCTCTATTCCAGTATCATTTGATATTACAGATGGATTGAGTCTTAGTTCATTATTACAATCAACAGTAATTTTTCCCTCGTCTGTTGATTCAAGACATTGCCAGGTATATGTTCCACCTGTGATAAGATCTTGATGAGTTGTATTTTCTTCAAACTTTGCCAATCTTGTGTTGACAACAGTTGTGACTTGATTACTCGTATTGTTTGAATCACAAGAAAATGTATTGATAAATGGTTTCTGAAATGTATCAATGGCATCGGAAACATCTTTTTTTGGCACATTAACCTTTTCAAACTGATCAATTAATTGATCAAAGGCAATCTTTTCTTGTGTTGTAGGAGGTTCATAGAGTGCAAATGCGGGAACAGTACCCATAAGTAAAATTAAGATGCCTAATCCTAGGTATATCAATAATATCAATGTGATTTTGTAATTAAGAATTGATATTAGATTGTATTTGCTTTTTAAATTCGTCCCATGCAGGTTTTGGATTATTGTCTACATCTATTAACCCAGTACCACATAGATATGCAGCAGTGTTATTCAAGACATGTTCATTCCCGAACATAGAGCTTTGATCTTTATTTAATGAGTTGTAGCAAGTGTCAAAAGGTCTGTCATACTGTCTATACCAAGTTAGGAATTCAAATTCAGACTGGTTCTTTTTATAGAAATCATAGACAATTTTTACGAATTTTGTTTGGTCGTCATTTGTTCCATTAATTGACTTGTCGGTACTCCATCCAATTTCCATTAAGGCTATTTTCTTACCTTTTGCAAAGTCAATCATCTTTTGTAGGTTTGCTCCTTCCTCTTCAGGGTTTTGTGATTCGAAGTAGGTTAGATCTACAGGAGCATAAGAATATGCAACAAAATCACCTTGGTTCAATTTTCCTACCATATCACCCTCATAATGAGTTGTTACATCGTTCAATGAAAACCAATTTCCAAACTTGACATTTGGATGTTTTTCTTTTAATTTTGCATAAACGCCATTAAAGTAATCGACATATTTTGGAATATCGTTTGGATGATCTCTAAAGTAGCTGTCGATGTTTCCTCCTATTATTACATAATCAACAATGTAGTACCTAGAGAGCATAGCATCAAGAGTGGATACTGTTTCATCTTGGAATTTTTGATCAAATTGTGGCGTTCCCATCCAGTCTGGAAATGGTCCAAAAACCCTATTGTTAATGACAGAAAAATAAAGTGTGACATTAAAGTGCTGTTCTCTATTCAAGCCCATCAGAATGTCGGATGTACTCCAGTTATAGTTTCCTTGACTTGGTTCAATTATGGTCCATGAAAGGTAAACATTGCTTCGTCCTATTCCTACAGTTCCAGCCTGATTGTACACGTTTTGTATATCTTGTAGAGTTGGTCTTTGAGATGGTGGAAATATGACAAGACCAAGCTTTGTGTTGTGTGAAGAACTTTGCGGTGGAACTTGGGTTTGTGATTGTGGTATTAGTATGAAGAATGATATTGCAATAGCAGCTGCAGCTACTATACCAACGCCGATGATCTTCTTGTTCACTAGTATTTTGAGTAATTGATGATACTAAAAGAGTTTTGATGATACTTTATAATTTAACTTTAACTCCTTGCCTGAGTAAATAAAATTAGATCCGATAGAACCAAAAGATTTTTCAAAAGTTTATATCATATTCATTTTCTTGTTAATTAAAACGGAAAAGTTGCGGTGTGTGATGATTCGTTGGCCAAACGACAGCGCCCGTCGCTGCGTTACTCATCACACACCACGATACACCACAGAATTACTGCAGTTAATGTTATGTGTAATTTTCTTGCTTTCCTATCCAGAAGTGCATCCGCTATATCCACATTCGATGCAGATGTTGCATCCTTCTGCAAATACCAAGTTGTTCTTACAGGTAGGACAGAGTCGTTCTTCCATTTGCTCTTGCGTAAGTGGCGGTGGAGCAGCTACAGTTGTGTCTGGAATCTTTATCTGAAGTGCTCTTTCTATCTGAGCTTTCAGATATGCATTTGTGATATTCTTTGAGATGTGATCTGTGACATAGACGCTTGGTGTTACCTGGAAATTCTTTTGAACGTTATTTCCAGTCATGTGCAATACCTGCTCATGTCTTGAACCGTCTCTAAATACGGTAATTCCTTTTAGACCAAGTTCATGTGCTAATAGATATGCTGCCTTTACATCATCTGATGAGACATCGTTTGGCATATTGATTGTCTTTGCAATTGCATTGCCTATCCATTTCTGCCATACACCTTGAGCCATTAGATGGTCAGCCCAATGAATATCCATTGCTGTAACAAATATCTTCTGTATCCATTCTGGAATTTCAGGTATTCCCTTAACGGATCCATAGTTATTTGCAATCTTTTCTAATATCTGATCATTGTAGAGTCCATGTTCTTTGAGTACTGATTCAAATATTTTGTTGGTATAAAAGAATCTACCAACAGTTACTCGTTTCTCAAAGACTAGTGCAAACATTGGTTCCATTCCATTTGAACAATCTGCTATCATGGAAAGCGTTCCTGTGGGCGCTACAGTTGTTGTCAGAACATTTCTGATTCCATTTTTCTGAATTTTGGCAATCAACGCATCCCAATCATAAGTACGACCACTTTTTGGTTTTTCATAATATCCAGCAATAGGGATCTTTCCTTCTGGATATTCTGTTTTTGAGCAAAGTGGAAATGCTCCTCTAGTTTTTGCAAGTGCAATACTTTCTTCCATAGAATAGTATGTCAGCGCTTCTGCAAGCTTTTCCTGAAACTCGTATCCTTCCTGTGAATTATATGGGATTCTCAATTTGAATAGAAGATCAGCGACACCCATTACTCCAAGTCCAATGCGTCGTGAATCTTTTGATGCTTCATCAATTTCTGAGATTGGATATGTATTAACATCGATTACATTGTCAAGGAATCGAGTTGTCTTTCTTATTGCTTCTTCATATCTTTGCCAATCAAATTCGTATTGACCATCAGCTTTTCTCTTGACAAAGTTAGCCAAATTGATTGAACCAAGGTTACATGATTCATACGGGTAGAGACTTTGTTCTCCGCAAGGATTTGTTGCTCTGATAGGTCCACCTCTTGCTTTTGCAAATACGTTGTATCTATTTATGATATCAAAGAAAATTAGTCCAGGTTCTGCACTCTTCCATGCAGACAATGCGATTAGATCAATCAAGTGATGTGCATTGACTTCTCTTATTGGTACTCTGTCACGTGGACTTCTAAGAACATATTTGCCGTCATTTGAACTGACTAGTGATTGCCAAAAGTCTTCCCATACTCCCACACTTACATTAAAGTTCTCTAGAACTCCAGGCTTTGTCTTGGCAGTAATGAATTTCTCTATATCTGGGTGCCATGCTTCAATAATTCCCATATTTGCACCCCTTCGCTTGCCTCCCTGTTTGACTACTTCAGTAACGGTGTTGATGATATTCATGAAGGAAACAGGACCCGAGGCTACTCCAGAAGTTGATGCTACCATATCTCCTTCTTGTCTTAAATCTGAATAGTTGATACCTACTCCCCCTCCTGACTTGAATATTAGAGCAGCATCAGAAGACGATTTCATTATTTTTTCCATGTCATCGGGCATTGCAAGAACAAAGCATGCAGAGAGCTGTCCTAGTCTTGCACCTGCGTTCATCATTGTTGGAGAATTTGGTAGAAAGTCTTGTGATATCATTAAATCAGTATACTCTTTTATTCTCTCGGCATATTGTTCAAACTTATTTGCAGCAAGCATCGTCAGTAATTGTTTAATTCCCACTTTCATCTGACCGCGTTTTGCCATGTCAATGTAGTGATTTATCAGTGATCTAAAGTGATACTTGTTGAGGTAGTACTTGCCTATCTTGAATTTGTAATCAAAGTCGTCAAGTTTTTCAAGATATCGTGTAGCATCTTCAACGTTTTGTGTATAACCACCTTCTACCTGAAATACAGATGCATCTCTTAGCACATCTCCAACACCAACCAAGATAGCAACTCTTTCAAACATTTCACCAGGACTTTCAGTTATCTGGCCCTTGTTGTTTCGAAGTAAGTACCTTGATGCCAGAACTCTAAGACAATTTAGATCGAATTTTTTTGCAACACTGTCAAGAGTCTTTGCTTCTAGGACCTTCATCTTTTCGTCTCTGACTCTTCTTCGCTCGTGTCTATAGAGTATGTAGGCCTTTGCGATCTCACTCTGTCCTTCCTCAATAAGAGTGGATTCTACCATGTCCTGAACATCTTCTACACTTGGAGCTTCTGACACAGAATATCCATGAGTCACAAGCTTTTCAATAACATGGTTTGCTAGTTTATCAGCCAAACCATGATCTGGCCTTCCACATGCAACAAGTGCCTTGTATATTGCGTTAGAAATTTTATCTTTTTGGAAATCTGACACTCGACCGTCGCGCTTTTTTACACGTATGATCGAATTCTCTATTTGTGAAAAATCTGTCATTTCACTCCCCGCATGAGTATCAAATGGGAGTTAAATAAACACTGCGGCAAAAAATAATTTTCCAAAGCTAAACTTTGGATCAATTTTGTTGACACCGTTACGATTTCCATAGTATTAGATGATCTCTAATCAAAATAAATCTTCAAAAATTCATCAAAAAATTAAATTTAGATTCTAATTCTTTGTAGAGTTTTATTCGTTAAATTAACAGCCTTTCCTAAGGTGAAAGTTATGCTAGAATGTATGGTGATTTACACACAGGGCATTTTTCGGCGATCTTTTCTTCCTTAAGACCACAATTACTGCATATAGGCACCTTTCTGACGGGTCTAAATGAACCCAAAAGATCACCTGCTTTTTCTATTACTTTCTTTATTCCTGAGGAATCCATTGAATCTGGGATCTTTAATTGAACCAATAATCCTCCGTTAAGCATCTTAGAGAAATGATTTGACTCTACGATCTTTTCATTCTTAGGAGTCATTCCTTCTATTTCCTCAGCATTAATGATGATTCCCTCTGAATAAGATTCTCCTTCCATATGTTGGTGGAGTGACATCTTACCGTATTTTTCACCATCAAGTGATGAAAAGCGATTTGCTGCATCACTTTCAGTCATTGTTATAGTAACATTATCTCCCATTTCTTTTCCTTTCTTTGAAGCTACCTCCATAGCTGTGTTTATGACTTTTGCAAGTATCTCATGGCCTTCTTTGTTATTTTCATAACCTAAAATTCCATAGACTGCTTCCTTTAATCCGATCAAATTAACTACAAGAGTGACGGAACCCTTTTGCATATATTGAGTATTACTTGCAAGTATTGGATTAAGACCACGTCTTGTAAGATCAGATATCTCTTTTTTTCTTAATGACATGGCTGCGAGTGCTGGCTTCATTAATAGCGCAAGTCTTGCTCTAAAGTAAGTTTCGTCCTTGTTAGATTCAAATGCAAGTCTTGGCATGTTAATTGAAAGAGATTGCAATGTAATTGAAGTTGTGCCGACATTCTTTGCGTCTACTCGTGCCAGGCCTTTGTTAGATGTTAATCCCTTTGAGAACATGATTCGTCCTCCCAAGGCAATAATATCAGCCAGAATGGCTGAGAACTCACTTATCTTGCCCTTTTCAGTATCAATAATTAGTCCTATTGAAGGAATAGGTGTTGACTTTACATATTTCTTGTATGCCTCAAGTATAGCTCCTACTAATTTTGGTTCTGTTGCAATAGATATTCTAAATGAGGCAAGTGTACTGCTCTTTGAATACTTGGGGCCTACTGATATTTTTGCAAAACAATTCGCAATTTTATCTTCAATTTCTGACAAATTCTTTGAATATTTTTGCAGAACAGCAACTAGACCGTCCATTACTACTTCTTGTGATGCTTCTTTCATTAGAAGACATGTTAGTA
>Ga0335084_10000747_pt1 | contig 28679 bp, 21 predicted proteins | sample Lox_Sample_44_FD_206721 | JGI IMG/M metagenome (GOLD analysis project Ga0335084, IMG submission 206721) | Soil microbial communities from Loxahatchee National Wildlife Refuge, Florida, United States - Lox_Sample_4.4 | ecosystem: Environmental > Terrestrial > Soil > Wetlands | place: USA... | reverse complement strand
TTTGGAAGGGTACGACCCGGGCCGTCCCGAGACGCTCTGCACGATGGGCGTTGTCGGGCTGATCGAACGCCGCGGGGATCACCAGCATCGGGCGGCCTGCCGCCAGCGCCTGGGACATCGTTCCGATTCCACCCGTGTGCACAATGACCGATGCGTTTGGAAAAATCTCGGAATAAGGGACATACGGGAACACTTTCACGCGCTCCAGTGAATCGGAGTTTTCCAATGACAAAGAGCCGGTGACCAGAATTGCCCTCCGGCCAAGCCGCGTCGCCGCATCGCGGGCCTTGGCGAAGAAATCTCCCGGATCCATCGAAACCGATGAGCCCAGCGTGAAGACAATCGGCGGCTCTGCGGCTTCTAAATACTTCTTAAGCCCTGCAGAAACCGCGGGGTCCGGACGACCGTCGTAACGGGCAAAACCGCAGATCTCCGTGTTGGCAGGCCAGTCGGGCTGCGGCCCCGCGAACAAGGACGAGAAAAGCGCGAGATTCAGACGGGGCGAGAATTGGCCCTCAAACATCGCGAGCTTTTTCGCCGGCGGCAGACCGATCTCGACGCGCAATTGACGAAGCGGCCGTTCCCAGGACGCGATGGCGGATTTGGCCATTTCAAATATTCCTCGATATAAACCGATGCTGATCCGACGCAGATGATGGAGCCACGGAACCGCCGCGATGACGGAAGGATCGTACGCCGAAAAGAAACTCATCGGCGACAGCACGGTCGAGACCCAGGGCAGCCCCCGTTTCTCAGCCACAAGCGGCATCGTTACAGTGATCGGGTGTGAAATGAGTAGATCCGCACCCTCGGACAGACGATAAAGATCGTCGTAACTTTCCCGAACGAAGGGCATCACGATGCGTCGGATCAGATATTCCGGACCTTTGCGGGGGTGAATGATCCGTCGGACGAGTTCCTGCGGGCTCCCGAATCGGGATTCCAACGGGCGCATCACGGCGAATTCGACACCCTCGCCCTCCACCGCCTCGCGATAACGGTCGAGCGTTGCGATCAACGGCCGATGGCCGCGGCGTTTGAGCTCGATCGCGATGGCGAGATAAGGATGGAGATCGCCCAGCGACCCGAACGTGGCGATCAGTATGCGCTTGCCGGGGGAAAAATCCATTACATCATCACCGTCCAACCAGCGCGGTCGACTCCGGTGCGTGATTATCTATCGCCGTCAAAACCATAGTCCCGTTCGACCTTGCAGGCACGGATCCGATAAGATCGATACCAGGTCGTCCGGCCTTTTCGTTGCGCCTCCAGGTGATCGACTTGCCTTTTCCAGGACCTGATGGCTTCCTCCGACCTCCAATACGAAACCGTAATGCCCAGTCCCGTTTCCCGAACCGATTCCACGCCGAGATATCCGGGCTGCTCGGCGGCGAGCTTCAGCATTCGTTCGGAAGTTTCCTTGTATCCTTCATCGTTGTCGGTCCGCGCCGACGTGAAAATCACGGCATAATACGGCGGCTCCGGAGTGGTTGCGATGGCCTTCATATAATATTCCCTGAAGAAATTTAGCCTTCCACAATGACGCTCGACCGAACCCTTCCCCTCGTCTATTCATTTCATGCTACGGGAAGCCCTAATAGAAGTCAATTGGTCGAGTCCAACGCGACCTCCCGCTTGACGCCACCGTTCCCCGTCCACCATAATAGATTCATGCGCGTGATTGCGGGAGAAGCGAAAGGACGGCGGCTTAGAAGCCCCCGCGGGACGGAGATCCGCCCGACGTCGGACAAGGTGAAGGAGGCGCTGTTTTCGATTCTGGGAAACCGGGTCGTGGAGGCGCGGTTTCTGGATCTATTCGCCGGAACCGGCGCGATCGGGATCGAGGCCTTGAGCCGCGGCGCGGCCCGGGTGGATTTCGTCGAGTCGGATCGGGCCATGGCCGACCTTCTGGAAAAAAATCTTGCGGCCTGCGGATTTCAAGCCCGGGCCGAGATCCACCGGACGGACGCCTTCAAATTTATCAAGCAGGGCCACGGCCCGTACGACCTGATCTTCGCCGATCCGCCCTATCACGCCTGGCAGCTTAAAAAATTATTGCCTGCAGTTGAGCGGGGTGCTATGATATCTCCAGACGGTCTTCTGGTGGTCGAGCATTATCGAAAAATCGCGCTCCCCGTTCCGGTCGGGAGGCTGCGGGTCGTCCGGGCCTACGAATACGGCGACACCGTGTTGACGGTTTATCGCGGAGAAGCAACCGAATGAAAATCGGCGTGTACCCGGGAACATTCGATCCGATCACCAACGGGCATATCGACATCATCCGCCGGAGCCTTCAGGTCTTCGACAAGGTGATCGTGGCCGTCGCCCCCAATCCCAAAAAGAAGCCGATCTTCGACATTCACGAGCGCGTCGAGATGATCCGGGAGGCCACACGGGATATCCCGAACGTGGAGATCGAGATTTTCGAGGGACTGCTGGCCGAGTACATGAAACGCAAGAACGCCCACGCCATCATCCGGGGCCTTCGGGCGGTCTCCGATTTCGAGCACGAATTCATGATGGCCTTGATGAACCGGAAACTGGACAGCGAAGCCGAGACCGTTTTTCTGATGCCCAGCGAGGAATATTCCTATCTCACGTCCAGCGCGATCAAAGAGGTCGCCAGCTACGGCGGGGTCGTGAAGGATCTCGTCCCCCCGATCGTCGCCCGGCGCCTTCGGGATCATTTCCAGAAAAAACAGAAATGAAACTTGCCCAACGCGTCAGCACCGTCCAGCCGTCCGCGACCCTGGCCCTTTCCGCCAAGGCGAAAGCGCTCAAAGCCCGGGGGATCGAGGTGATCGATTTCGGCCTGGGCGAACCGGACTTCGACACGCCCGAAGCGGTGAAGAACGCCGCGATCGAGGCGCTGCGGGCCGGGTTCACAAAGTACACCGCGCCCGGCGGCATCGACGAGCTCAAAGCGGCCATCGCCGAAAAATTCCAGCGCGACAACAATCTTCGGTACGAAAAAAATCAGATCGTCGTCTCTTGCGGGGCAAAACACAGCCTCTACAATCTGGCCCAGGTACTGTTCGAGCGCGGGGATGAAGTGCTCATCCCGGCGCCGTACTGGGTCTCCTATCCGGATCAAGTCCGGCTCAACGACGCGACGCCCGTGTTCATCGAAACACGCGAAGAGAACCGTTTCCTGTTGACGCGACAGCTGCTTTCGAGCCGGATCACGTCCCGAACGAAGGCGCTGATCCTGAACACGCCGTCCAACCCGACCGGCTCCGCATACACACAAAAGCAGCTCGAGGAACTCGCCGAGGTGATTTTGGAGAAGCGGCTGATCGTGATCTCGGATGAGATTTATGAACCGTTCGTGTACGATCAGTTCAAGCATGTCAGTATCGCCGCGCTCCGTCCGGAATTGAAAGAGCGAACGATCGTCGTAAACGGCGTATCAAAATCGTATGCGATGACCGGGTGGCGAATCGGGTACGCCGCCGGACCGAAGGAAGTGATTTCGGCGATCGAAACCGTCCAGAGTCAAAGCACTTCGAATCCGACCTCGATCGCGCAAAAAGCGGCCGTGGCGGCTTTGGGCGGCGGCTCGGAGTTTACACGGACGATGGTGGCCGAGTTCGATCGTCGCCGTCGCTATATCGTGGACCGCCTAAATCGAATGCCGGGGGTTACGTGCCTCCTGCCGACCGGAGCTTTCTATGCTTTTCCCAACATCACGGGACTCCTCCAGTCCCGCTGGAAGGACCGCGTCCTGAAAACAGCCAACGACCTGGCCGAATATTTTTTGGAAGAAGCACGGGTCGCCCTGGTGGCCGGAGACGCCTTCGGCGCACCGGGACATCTGCGGATTTCCTACGCCACCGCGCTGCCGCTGATCGAAAAAGGCATGGATCGGATGGCGGAGGCCATTTCAAAACTTAAAGTCACGGATTAAGGAGATTCTACAGCTTGCCGATTTACGAGTACGAATGTGAATCCTGTCATCACCGCGTCGAGGTGATGCAAAAAATAAACGATCCGCCGTTCAAGACATGTGAACAGTGTGGTGGAAAGCTGAATAAAGTAATCTCCGCTCCAGGTATCCAGTTCAAGGGATCCGGTTGGTATGTGACGGACTACTCACAGAAGCTAAAATCCAAGGAAGACAAGAAACCGGAAGCGGGAAAGAAAAAAGAACCAGCCGCAGCCGCTCCAAAACCGGACAGTTCATCAAAATCAGATAGCGCTCCCAAGTCGGATAGTCCCACGAAGAAAGAATCCCCCTCCAAATCGTGATCGTAAAACATCAAAGCCCTCTACAATAAAAAAGCCCCGCTCATCCGAAGATGAACGGGGCTTTTGATTATACCCGGCGGCGTCCTACTTTCCCATGCCTGTAAAGGCATAGTATCATCGGCCCTGGAGGGCTTAACTTCCGTGTTCGGGATGGGAACGGGTGTGACCCCTCCGGTCAGGCCACCGAGAATTCTTTGAAGACTGGTTTTTCAAACGCGTATCAGAAGATCCAACTTATTAGAAGCAAAAATTAAGGTCAAGCCTCACGGCCGATTAGTACGGGTGAGCTGCAGTCCTTACGAACCTTCCACCCCCCGCCTATCAATCTTGTAGTCTACAAGAGGCCTTTAGGGACCTTACGGCCCGGGATATCTAGTTTTAGGGTGGGTTTCCCGCTTAGATGCTTTCAGCGGTTATCCCTTCCGAACATAGCTACTCAGCACTGCTCCTGGCGGAACAACTGACACACCAGAGGTTCGTCCGTTCCGGTCCTCTCGTACTAGGAACAGCTCCCTTCAAATATCCTCCACCCACGACAGATAGGGACCAAACTGTCTCACGACGTTTTGAACCCAACTCTCGTACCGCTTTAATGGGCGAACAGCCCAACCCTTGGGACCTACTTCAGCCCCAGGATGCGATGAGTCGACATCGAGGTGCCAAACCGCATCGTCGATGTGAACTCTTGGATGCGATCAGCCTGTTATCCCCGGCGTACCTTTTATCCGTTGAGCGATGGCCCTTCCACACAGAACCACCGGATCACTAAGCCCCACTTTCGTGCCTGCTCGACTTGTAGGTCTCGCAGTCAAGCTCCCTTTTGCCTTTACACTCGACGGCTGATTTCCGACCAGCCTGAGGGAACCTTTGGGCGCCTCCGTTACAGTTTAGGAGGCGACCGCCCCAGTCAAACTACCCACCAGGCACTGTCCCCGATCCCGATAAGGGACCCGGGTTAGAACGTCGGATTAATAAGGGTGGTATTTCACTGATGCCTCCACGAAAGCTAGCGCTCCCGCTTCAAAGGCTCCCACCTATGCTACACAGATTCGTCCAACATCCCGTGCCAAGTTATAGTAAAGGTGCACAGGGTCTTTCCGTCTAGTCGCGGGCACCCGGCTTCTTCACCGGAACAACAATTTCGCTGAGTCGCTCGCTGAGACAATGCTCCAGTCGTGATGCCATTCATGCAGGTCGGAACTTACCCGACAAGGAATTTCGCTACCTTAGGACCGTTATAGTTACGGCCGCCGTTTACTGGGGCTTCGGTTCAGAGCTTCGCCTTGCGGCTGACCCCTCTCGTTAACCTTCCAGCACCGGGCAGGCATCAGTCCCTATACCTCCTCTTCCGAGTTGGCAGAGACCTGTGTTTTTGGTAAACAGTCGCCAGAGCCACTTTACTGCGACCCGCCTCGGCTCAGCCTGTACGGCCTCACCTAATGCGGGCACCCCTTCTCCCGAAGTTACGGGGCTAACTTGCCTAGTTCCTTAGCGAGCGTTCTCTCACGCGCCTTAGAGTTTTCCTCCCACCTACCTGTGTCGGATTGCGGTACGGTCACCGAAATGACTCGCTACGAGGATTTTCTCGGCAGCATGGGATCAGTCCGTTTACGGCCTTGCGGCCTCCCCATCACCTCTCGGAGTTAACGGCCTCCCGGATTTGCCTAAGAGACCCCCCTACGGGCTTGGACCCCCACTTCCGATCGGGGGCGGTACTTACCCTTCTGCGTCACCTCTTCACTAACATAACGCCACTCGGCGGTACAGGAATATTCACCTGTTGTCCATCACCTACGCCTTTCGGCCTCGGTTTAGGCACCGACTAACCCTGGGAGGACGAACCTTCCCCAGGAAACCTTAGGTTTACGGCGTCCATGATTCTCACATGGATTAACGCTACTTATGCCGGCAGAATCTCTTCTCTGCGGTCCAGTTGTCCTCGTCGGTCAACCTTCGCCCCACAGAGAATGCTCCCCTACCACTTGACGGATCCGAAGACCCATCAAGTCCGCAGCTTCGGTCACGGGCTTGAGCCCCGTTGGATTTTCGGCGCAGGTTCGCTCGACCAGTGAGCTATTACGCACTCTTTAAAGGATGGCTGCTTCTAAGCCAACCTCCTGGCTGTTTAAGCGCCCCCACAACCTTTCCCACTTAGCCCGTAGTTAGGGACCTTAGCTGGCGGTCTGGACTCTTTTCCTTTTGACCATGGACCTTAGCGCTCATAGTCTGACTCCTCCCATGCAGGACACGGCATTCGGAGTTTGGTTGGGTTTGGTAGCGCGGTAACGCCCCTAGTCCATCCAGTGCTCTACCACCGTGGCTGACCTGAGAAGGCTAGCCCTAAAGCTATTTCGGGGAGAACCAGCTATCACGAGCCTTGATTAGCCTTTCACCCCTACCCACAGCTCATCCGAGTCTTTTGCAACAGGCATCGGTTCGGACCTCCGTCTCGTGTTATCGAGACTTCATCCTGGCCATGGGTAGATCGACTCGCTTCGGGTCTACTCGACGCAACTAAACGCCCTATTCGGACTCGCTTTCGCTACGGCTCCATCTCTTCGATTTAACCTTGCTGCGCCGAGTAACTCGCCGGCTCATTAAGCAAAAGGCACACCGTCACACATTCCCCTTGCGGGGCATAGTGCTCCGATTGCTTGTAGGCATACGGTTTCAGGTTCTATTTCACTCCCCTCACCGGGGTTCTTTTCGCCTTTCCCTCACGGTACTGGTTCACTATCGGTCATAAAGAGTATTTAGTCTTGGAATGTGGTCATCCCGGCTTCCCACGGGGTTTCACGGGCCCCGTGGTACTTAGGAATCCAACCCGAGGAGCCTTGTGCCTTTTTGCTTACGGGACTATCACCCTCTTTGATTGGACTTTCCAGTCCATTCAGCTCAGGCCAAGGTTTGTAACTCCCCGTTCCGTCCTCACCCGGAACCGGCTAGATCCTGCAACCCCGATGATACAACGCGTAAGGGCTTACATATCATCGGTTTAGACTGTTCCCCGTTCGCTCGCCACTACTTGGGGAATCTCGATTGATTTATTTTCCACCAGGTACTGAGATGTTTCACTTCCCTGGGTAAGCTTCATCTGCCTATGGATTCAGCAGAAGATGTCCCTTCTTCAAAGGGACGGGTTGCCCCATTCGGGTATCCTCGGATCAAAGCCTGCTTGCGGCTCCCCGAGGCTTATCGCAGCTGGCCACGCCCTTCATCGCCTCTTTATGCCAAGGCATCCACCGTACGCCCTTTGTAGCTTGACCATAAGTTTGCTTCTAACAACTTAGGTCTTCTTGAAAATACTTACGCACACTCAGCGTGTTGAAATGCCCAGTCTTCAATTCGCTATTCGGTTGTCAAAGAACATCTCACGGGACTAAAAACCCATGAGCAGTAGATCAATGGAACATTAGACCGCTATCGAGACTTTGAACAGAATAACCTAATGTTCTATCGTTCCACTGCTCGTCGGCTCAGTTTCGCCCAAGGCAAAACTGGTGGAGCTGACCCGGATCGAACGGGCGACCCCCTGCTTGCAAAGCAGGTGCTCTCCCAACTGAGCTACAGCCCCGAAAATTTCCGTAGGAAATTTTCGTTCCATTCTCTATTTTTCCATTCTCAGGATAACAGAAGCCTGAAAAGAGAGAATGGAAAATAGACCGCAATGTCGTATCGCTTGAATCCTGTCTTGCTCTATTTTCTATTGCTCCATTGCTCTGAAATTTCGCTGTGCGAAATTTCATGGGCCTAGGTAGAATCGAACTACCGACCTCACGCTTATCAGGCGTGCGCTCTAACCAACTGAGCTATAGGCCCGCCACCTGCAGTCCGAATGTCGGTAGTTCAAATGCTGGGTCTTTCAAAACTAAATAGGTGTGCCGTTCGAGTCAAGGTTTGGTCTCCTTAGAAAGGAGGTGATCCAGCCGCAGGTTCCCCTACGGCTACCTTGTTACGACTTCACCCCAATCACCAACTATACCTTGGGCGCCTGCCTCCCCTTGCGGGGTTGGCGTCAGCGACTTCTGGTACGATCGGCTTTCGTGGTGTGACGGGCGGTGTGTACAAGGCCCGGGAACGTATTCACCGCGGCGTGCTGATCCGCGATTACTAGCGATTCCGCCTTCACGGGGTCGAGTTGCAGACCCCGATCTGAACTGAGAGGCCGTTTTTGAGATTTGCTCCACCTTGCGGTCTTGCGTCTCTTTGTCAGCCCCATTGTAGCACGTGTGTGGCCCTGGGCATAAAGGCCATGATGACTTGACGTCGTCCCCACCTTCCTCCCATTTGTCATGGGCAGTTCCCTCAGGGTGCCCGGCATGACCCGATGGCAACAGAGGGCGAGGGTTGCGCTCGTTGCGGGACTTAACCCAACACCTCACGGCACGAGCTGACGACAGCCATGCAGCACCTGTGCAGACTCCCCTTGCGGGGTCCCTCCCTTTTCAGTTCGGTACTATCTGCATGTCAAACCCAGGTAAGGTTCTTCGCGTTGCGTCGAATTGAACCACATGCTCCACCGCTTGTGCGGGCCCCCGTCAATTCCTTTGAGTTTCAACCTTGCGGCCGTACTCCCCAGGCGGGACACTTACTGCGTTAGCTGCGGCACAGCCGGCCTTCGCCGGCTACACTTAGTGTCCATCGTTTAGGGCGTGGACTACCAGGGTATCTAATCCTGTTTGCTCCCCACGCTTTCGCACCTCAGCGTCAGGGACGTTCCAGAGAGCCGCCTTCGCCACCGGCCTTCCTCCCGATCTCTACGCATTTCACCGCTCCACCGGGAATTCCGCTCTCCTCTCCCGTCCTCTAGCCGGGCAGTCACCCACGACGTTCCCCTGTTAAGCAGGGGGATTTTACATGGGACTTACCCGGCCGCCTACGTGCTCTTTACGCCCAGTAACTCCGAACAACGCTCGCCACCTCTGTCTTACCGCGGCTGCTGGCACAGAGTTAGCCGTGGCTTTTTCTGGAGGTACCGTCAAGCTTACCCGCTGTTAACGGATAAACCTTCTTCCCTCCCAAAAGGGGTTTACAACCCGAAAGCCTTCATCCCCCACGCGGCGTCGCTGCGTCAGGTTTTCACCCATTGCGCAATATTCCTCACTGCTGCCTCCCGTAGGAGTCTGGCCCGTGTCTCAGTGCCAGTGTGGCTGATCGTCCTCTCAGACCAGCTACCCGTCATCGCCTTGGTAGGCCGTTACCCTACCAACTAGCTGATGGGACGTGAGCCCATCCTCCTGCGACAGCCCCTTGCGGGCGCTATCTTTAACCCTTCGGCTTTAACCTCCGGGTTGCATGCGGTATTAGCTCTCCTTTCGGAGAGTTATTCCCCACATGAGGGCAGGTTACTCACGTATTATTCACCCGTTCGCCACTTTACAGCCCCCCTTGCGGAGGGTTTCTCGTGCGACTTGCATGTGTTAGGCGCGCCGCCAGCGTTCGTTCTGAGCCAGGATCAAACTCTCGATTAAAACTCTACTACAGGTTTGAGACTGAACCCATTCTACAAACGGCACACACTATTTAGTTTTCAAAGACCCATGTAATGACGACCGATGAAAGTCATCAGGAATTTCTGTCAACCCCGTCGGCAAACTTGAAGTCCGCTCTTGAGGAGAATAGAATTTATAACACAAGGAATGAATCCTGTCAACAAGTTTCTTTAGTTTTTTTTCGATACATTAAAATAGGCGGGCCATCACCCGGTTCCCGTCGACGGCGACAATTCGAGCCGACCGTAGCCGGTTCATCACGCCATCCGGCCCTGAAAGCAGTACTTTGATATAGTTGCCCGAAATCCCTTTCAGAAGCCCCGTCTCGGGGTCGCGCTCTTTTTCGATCAGGACCTCGAGGTCTTTGTCGATGTGGGAAATTGAAAATTGTCGGCCCTTTTCGAGCGACAACTTTCGCAGCTCATCCGCCCGCGCCCTTTTTTCCTCCCCGGAAACGCCCGCCGTCATCCCGGCCGCCGCGGTTTGGGGTCGCGACGAAAACGGGAAGACATGAAAATAACTGACCGGCAGTTCCTCAAGCAGCCGATACGTATTCCCATACTCCGTCTCGCCTTCTCCGGGAAAACCGACCATGACGTCCGTCCCGATGGCCGCATCGGAAAAGCGCCCCGACAGAGACAGAATGAGCCGCCGGTAATAATTTCTTGAATAATGCCGGTTCATCATTTTTAGAATGCGGTTGTCCCCGCTTTGAAGCGGAATATGGAAATGCCGGCAGATGCGGGGCGACGATTCTACGACCTCGATCAATTCGGGCGTGACCGTCTTGGGCTCCAGGGAGCTCAGACGGATTCTTGAGATACGCGTCCGTTCCAGGAGGAGACGAAGCAGCCCGGCCAGGCTTTGTTTCGGGATAAAATCCCGTCCGTAGGTTCCCAGATTGACACCGGTCAAGACCAGTTCCCGGCATCCCTCATCGACAAGGGCGGCTGTCTGCTCGATCACGTGCTCGGGCAAAAGGCTTCTCCCCGGTCCGCGCGCCCGCGGGATGAGGCAGAAGGAACATCGATAATCGCAGCCGTCCTGAATTTTCAGGAAGAATCTCGTATGCCCTCTGAACTCGCGAAGGAGGGGCTGAACCAAGGGACCGCCCGGGATCGGTCGGCCGACACTCAAAATGGGGCCTTCGGATCGATCACAGCCTCCAAGATAGCCCGGCAGGTCCTGTTTCTCGCGGTTGCCCAGGATCAGATCCACTCCCTGAATCCTTGAAAGCTCCTCCGGGTGCGTCTGGGCATAACAGCCGGTCATAATGATTCTGGAACCCGGATTCCTGCGCCGGATCTGCCGAACGAGTCGGCGGGATTCCTGATCGGCGTTGGCCGTCACGGAACAGGTGTTGACAACATAAACATCGGCGGATTGCTCGAACGGCACGATATGATGATCGGCCCGCCGCGCGAGTTCCTCCATTACGGCGGTGTCGAACTGGTTGACCTTGCAGCCCAAGGTGTGAAAAGCGATCTTCATGATCGTGGAAATACGTCCTGAATAAAAACAGCGAGGATCATGGCCGCAAAGGCCCCGGAAACGTCCGCAGCCAGATCATAAATATCGGGGGTACGGTAAGGGGTGTGGAACTGATACAGTTCATCAATCATTCCAAAGACCGTGCAGATCAGTACCGTCGCGATCGCGATCCGGCCACGTGAAGAGAGGGACGTCGTACCTTTGAACGCGCGATACAAAAGCCAGGCGTAGACCCCATACTCGAAAAAATGAAACACTTTGTCGTAATTTCGAAACGGTATGCGGCGGATCCGAATGGGGATCGACGAGAGGATAAGGATCAGCGCCGCATAGGCAATGACCGGCAGCCAGTACCGGACGAACTCCCGGCTCGGAGGCCAGAACGCTTTGGCGTTGTTCATTTCGGCCTCGGAACCATTCTAAGGACGCATTCCTTCCAGGCAGGTCGACCCGGCCGTGGCGATCCGAACATTCAGGAGGCGGCCGATTTCATCATCGGCGCCGTCAAAGTGAACCAGCTTGTTGGAGCGAGTCCGGCCCGTGAATTTGGCGAGATCCCGTTTGCTCCGACCCTCGATGAGAATTTCCTGAACGCGGCCGATCAAGGCCTGGTTCTTTTTCCGGGCGAGGCCCTTTTCCAGAATCGAGAGCCGGTGGAATCGTCCCTCTTGTACCTCTTTGGGAACCTGTTTCTCGAAACGGACGGCCGGCGTGTTCGGCCGACGCGAATAGTTGAAATAAAAAACGTTGTCAAATTCAAATTCGGCCACCGCATCCAGCGTTTTCTGAAAGTCGTCCTCCGTCTCGCCGGGAAAACCGACTATGATGTCCGTTGAAAAGGCCATATCGGGAACGAACCGTCGCATCCGTTCGATGATTTGACGGTATTGATCCAACGTATAGCCTCGGCCCATTTTTTCCAGAACTCCGTCCGACCCCGATTGAAGCGGAAGGTGCAGGTATTCGCAGACCTTGGACAGCCCGGCCATGGCCCCGATCAGTTTTGGGGTCATGTCGCAGGGATGCGGAGATTCGAATCGAATCCGTTCAATTCCATCCACCGCGTTGAGCATCGTCAACAGATCGGCAAAGTCCACACCTTCATCCAGGTTCTTGCCGTACGAATTGACGGTCTGCCCCAGAAGGGTGACCTCTTTATAACCGGCCCCGGCCAAATGCCTCACCTCTTGCACGATCTCGGCGCTCGGACGACTCCGTTCCCTTCCGCGGGTTTTCGGTACGACGCAGAAGGCGCAATGGCGGTCGCAGCCCTCCATGATCGAGACCCAGGCCCGCACGCGATCCTTTCGATCCGCCGGCGTCGTTCGGGGAGGTCCGGGCGGCTCCTGGACCATCACGACCGGCTGCGACTGGAGTGTAATCCTCTCGACCATCTGCGGGACATTCGAAATGTTGGAAGATCCGAATACCAGATCGAGTCCCTTGAACCGCGTCAGAACCTTCTCGCCCTCCTGCTGGGCCACGCATCCGGCCATTCCGAGGATCAGCTCCGGCTTGTCGCGTTTGAGCATCGCAAAGCGGCCCAAGTCGCTGTAGCCCTTCTGCTCGGATTTTTCCCGGATGCTGCAGGTGTTCACGATGATCATATCGGCCTCTTCCGGTTTTTCGGTGAGCCGGTAGCCTTCGTTCCGGAGCAGGCCGGAAATCCGTTCCGAATCGTGAACATTCATCTGGCATCCGAAGGTCTTGATGTAAAGTCGCTTTGCGGTCATGGCAGGAAATACTTTATCTCAGCCGAATCCGGCTGTCAATGGAAGGAGCGATCGAGCCCGATGGTATTGTCAAAACGGGCCCCTTCGGTTATATTTTTTACATCGCCTCAAATTTACAGTGTTATGATGTCCCGCAATAAATCGGCGCAAATACAAAACCCACCGCTTGAGGTTCTCCTGTGAAAGGACCCATCGGATCGATCACCGCGGCGGTTTCTCTTATTTTGGTTATCGCGGGGTGCACGATATTCCGCCCTCCGAACTTGGAAGAGACCTCTCTCCCGATGCCGAAAGTGGCCCTCGTCCTTGGAGGGGGAGCCGCCCGCGGCTTCGCCCACGTGGGTGTGATCCGGGTACTGGAGCAGGAGAAAATCCCCATCCATATCATCGTCGGAACGAGCGTCGGAAGCCTTATCGGGGCTCTCTATGCCGACAAAGGCAACAGCTTCGACCTGGAAATGATCGCGTTCAAGCTCGAAAAGGAGGATCTCCTTGATTTTTCGGTCTTCGCCTCGACGACCGGCCCGGTCAAGGGGGACCGCTTGGAGCAATTTGTAAAAGATAGAGTCTCCCGCGATAAAATCGAAGACCTTCCCATCCCCTTCGCCGCCGTGGCGACCAATTTGAACACGGGGGAACCGGTGGTGCTGAAGCGGGGCTCGATCGCCAGGGCCGTGAGGGCCAGCAGCTCCATTCCGGGCGTTTTCACGCCCGTCCAGTATCTTGATATGACCCTGGTGGACGGGGGCGTTGTGGACAACGTGCCCGTGGACGTGGCGAGAACGATGGGGGCCGACTTGGTAATCGCCGTGAACATTGGGAAGGACGTGGTGAATAACAATCTCACCAACATCATCGACATCACGCTTCAGGCCGTGAACATCATGGCCAACGAGAATTCGGTGTTCAAGATGCGGGACGCGGACGTCCTGATCGAACCCGACGTCGGATCGGTCAAGACGATGGATTTCTCAATGAAAGAGTCGCTCATGCGGGCCGGGATTGCAGCCGCCGAAAATGCGATTCCGGAGATCCGGGAAAAAATCCGCGAATGGCAGACCCGGCACGAACCCGCCCCGAACGGCGGTGGTTAATAAAACCGATATTAATCCCGTCCCGACCCGATGCGCGCTGGGTTTTATATAATCCGAGAATCGTTTTATTGTTTGGAAATAACGGGCCGCCGCGTCAGCCCTTCCAGGTCATCCGAATCAATCTTGGATCGTCGCCATAATGGAGCTTGAGCTCGCCGTGGTAGGCGTGCCAGAGCGCCTCGCCGATCCGTCGCGGGAGATGGTTGTCGGTCGTCCTCACCACGATTCCGTCGCCCGATTCCGAAATACCCATCACACGGCAGAGCGGATGATTTCGCTTCGCTTCCGCCTCCTGGTGATGGATCACGCCCAACAGCTCGTTGCGGCGTCTACGGACGGAGGGACCGCTCAGGCGAAGGATGCCGGCCGGATATTTGTCCGCAATCCGGCGACAGGCCGGACAGATCGTTGGGTGCGCACGCGCCGGACGGGGCGCCCAGCTCCATTTCCCCTTACGATAGACCGCACCGCATTGGGGGCAAACCGTCGGCTCCGGCAGCTTGCCACGCGATTTATACGTGTCATGCACGTACTCCTCTTTTAACGAGCCCGACCGTTGAAGACCCTGTTCTCTCCGTAGCTCACGCCCCCCCACTTTCGATCTCGTTTTCATCTTGAATTCGACTCCGTTGGATTAATGATTCTGCGGCTGACATCGACAGGCCGGCCAAAGCATACTAAAAATGTTTGAAAAGAGCAAGGGCGGGATAGTCAGGGTTGCCTCCTATTGCACGACAACCGGTTCATCAAACTCGGCATTGAGAATGGACCGTGCGTTCCCCTGATCGCAAAAGATCTCGAGACGATCGTCGCTGTTGATCACGGCGGCGAGCTCCCCGGAGGCCGCCTCGGAATAGAACAGCTTAATCCCCTCAACCGTTTTCCCCTTGACCGTGATCACGGCCGTTTTTCCATCCGAAATCCAAGGGGTGAGATCCTGGCGCATTAAGTTCGTGATCAGATTTCCGAATCGGTCGATATGGACCACCTGCCCTTGCAGACTTCCGTCCGCCCGAGGCTTTGGATCCGGAACGGGAAAACTCACAAAATCCGTGATCTTCTTTCCCAGCCTGGAAGGTGCCAGACCTTTCGAAAGCCTCGCGGCAACGGGCGCGAAAAGATCACGGCCGTCGAAGGTCGCGCTGTAGGACTTGAGGCGGTATTTTTCGGCCGTTAGTTGATAGACCTCGGATGACGGATGGTCGTGGTAGATGTAGCTCAGAACGCCGTTGTCGGGCGCCAGGAAACGGCCCAGCCGGTTTACGACGAGCAGCGGCCTCCGTTTTCCCCCGACACCCGGGTCCACCACCACGACATGGATCGTATCCTTCGGAAAGCGACGATAGGCCGTTTGAAGCACAAAGGCGGCATCCCGAATCCCGAACGGCGGAATCTCGTGGGTGATGTCCACGATGGCAGCCTTGGATTGCAAGCCCAGGATGACGCCCTTTATCTGCGCGACGAACGAGTCGCGGCTGCCGAAATCGGTGAGAAGGGTGACGATCACGGCGAACCGTGACGCGTCAAATAATATCGATAGGCCAGATACGGATCCCACATCGCGGCCGTGGCAACCTCCACCGCGTCGATTCCAGTATCGAGGAATTCATCGATATCCGACGGCTTCATGATCCCACCCACACCGATCATCGCAAAGTCGTAGCGGTTTTTCTTCCGCGTCTCGCAAAGCCAATGGACGAATTGAAGGGCGCTTGCTTTAATCCCCGCGCCGCATACGCCGCTCTGCGGGCGTCCCGGAATGGCCGGCTTCCCGTTCTCCTCCAGGACGGTCATCTTCACCGTGTTGATCCCGACGATGCCGTCGACATGATGGGCGTTGGCCTTGATAACCGCTTCGAACCGCTCCCGATCCCAGAAATTGCCGAGCTTGATGAACAGAGGCACATCGCCCAACTCGGCCTGTGCGGACTTTGAGATCGCGCTGGAAAGCTCGGGGTCCAGATAAACCATTCCTTCGGCGGCGTTGCTGTTGGGACAGGACAGGTCCAGCTCAACAACGTCCGCGCCGGCCTCCCGGGCGAGCGCCGCGGAGCGGGCAAAGTCCTGGATAAAAGAAGGGGCCTCCGGATAATATTCAGAGCTGCCCATCGTGCTGACGACCAGGACCTGACCTTTATCAAGATAACCCTTCGCCCGCTCGACGTCCTCCTGCCAGACGGAGGGATTCCGGGAGGGCACCCCGAAGGAATTCGTAATGCTGATGTCCCGGATCCCGGCCGGCGGCTGGGACATCACATGAAGGTTTTCACCCAGACGGTCGTCCGTCAATGGCCCGCGGGTATCCACCAGGACACAATTGGGCTTTGGATTGCTCGGCCGCCAACGGGTTCGAACCGTCTTGTAGGACAGGATGTCGAACCCCAACTTAGCATAAACCCGGATCCACCGCGAGTTGAGCAGGGGTCCCGCCGCCACGCCCAGTCGGGAACGGAGCCTGAAACCCAGAAAGGGAATTTTCGGAGGTTCTTTTCGGGCCGGGGGGTAGGGGCCCCGGAAACACGGCCCGTTCCGGTAATTCCATTCGTAGGAGCGGTCGATGTCATAGGCGGGATGGAATTCCCGGGCCAGGGCTTTGCGAAAGGATGGATTCATTGGATGGTTTTGTTGTAGGGGCGGGTTTCAAACCCGCCCCTACTCAATAGCGATTCCCAGGATTTCGTACGTGACGGTCTTGGCCGGCGTCGTGATCGTGACCTCGTCCCCGACCTTGTGCCCGATGAGCGCCTTCCCGACCGGGGAGGTGACCGAGATCTTGCCGTTCTTGAGGTCGGATTCGTCCTGGCCCACGAGCATGTATTTCTTTTTGGTTTTACCGTCTCCGTCCAGGAGAACCACCGTGGCCCCGAATACGACCTTGTCGGCCGTCAGCCGACCGGTCTCGATGATCTCGGCGTTGGCCATCTTCGTTTCCAATTCCTTGATGCGTCCTTCGACAAACGACTGCCGCTCTTTGGCCGCATGATATTCGGCGTTCTCGCTCAGATCCCCGTGGGCCCGGGCCTCGGCGATGGCGTGGATCACCTTCGGCCGCTCCACCTTTTTCAATCGATCCAATTCGTCCCGGAGCTGCTCAAACCCTTTTTTCGTAATCGGAACGCGCATGGTCCTTCCTTATCCGGATTGAATTTCCCGATGGTAAACCTGAAGCGGCTGGATCCGAAACTTCTGCTTTAAGACCGACTCGATGCCCCGCACGGCGGCCTTCGCCTCGGCCATGGTGGTGAAGTACGGGACCGAATAGGTCAGGGCGGTTCGCCGGATCGAGTAGGAATCGGCCTGAGAGGCTTTATCGCCGACGGTGTTGATCATCCAAGCGATCTCCTTGTTTTTGAGACGGTCCACGATGTGCGGCCGGCCTTCCTTCACCTTGTTGACGCGTTCCGAGGGGATGCCGTTCTGCTGCAGGCGGTCCGCAGTTCCGCCCGTCGCGACGATCGTGAACCCGAAATCGCTGAGCCGCCGGGCCACGGACACGACGGCCGGCTTGTCCTTGTCCTTGACGCTGATGAAGACCCTCCCGGACAAGGGAAGCATCGCCCCCGCCGCCGCCTGGGACTTGGCGAAAGCCGAGCCGAAGTCGGAATCGATCCCCATCACCTCGCCGGTGGATTTCATCTCCGGGCCCAGGATCGTGTCGACGCCGGGAAATTTATTGAAGGGAAAGACGGCTTCCTTCACCGCAATATAAGGAATTGGGAGCTCCCGAGTCAAGCCCAGATCCTTCAGCGCCTGGCCGCACATCACCTTCATCGCCACCTTGGCCAGGGGGATTCCGATCGCCTTGCTCACGAACGGCACGGTCCGGGAAGCCCGGGGATTGACCTCCAGGACATACACCGTCCCGTCTTTGACGGCGAATTGAACATTCATCAGTCCGACGACGCGCAGTTCGCGCGACAGGACATGGGTCTGCTCGCGGATCTGCTGAACGATTTGGGCATCCAGCGAATAGGGCGGAAGCGAACAGGCCGAATCGCCTGAATGGACGCCGGCCTCTTCGATATGCTCCATGACCCCGCCGATGACGACATCCGTGCCGTCCGATATGGCGTCCACGTCCACTTCGATGGCATCTTCCAGATATTTGTCGATCAGGACCGGATGCTTTGGAGACGCCTTGACGGCTGAGGTGATGTAATCCTGAAGGCTCTTCTCGTCGTAAACGGTCTCCATCGCGCGGCCGCCGAGCACGTACGAGGGCCGGACCATCACGGGGTAGCCGATCTCCCGGGCGATCTTCTTCGCCTCGTCCGGCGAACGGGCCGTTCCGCTTTGGGGCTGCCGGAGCCTCAACCTCTCCAGGAAGGTCCTGAACCGCTCCCGATCTTCGGCCAGATCAATCGAATCCGGAGAGGTCCCGAGAATCCGGACGCCGGCCGCCTCCAGCGGCACCGCCAGTTTCAACGGCGTCTGCCCCCCGAACTGGACCACCACCCCGTCCGGCTGTTCCGTATCGACGATGTTCAGGACGTCTTCCTTGGTCAGGGGTTCGAAATAAAGCCGGTCCGAGATGTCGTAATCGGTGCTGACCGTCTCCGGATTGCAATTGACCATGATGGTTTCAAATCCCGCTTCCTTGGCGGCCAGCGCCCCGTGGACGCAGCAATAATCAAACTCGATCCCTTGTCCGATCCGGTTCGGTCCCCCGCCCAGGATCATGATCTTCTTCCGCTGCGTCGGTCGCGACTCGCACTCGGACTCATAGGTCGAATAGAGGTAGGGGGTCTGCGCCACGAACTCGGCCCCGCAGGTGTCGACGCGATGGTAGACGGGAGTCACGCCGAAATCTTTCCGGATCTGTCGGAACTCATCCTCCTCCACGCCGATGAGAGAAGCGAGATGCGGATCCGAAAAACCGGCCTGCTTGGCCTGCCAGATCAACTCCGGCGTGTTTGGCGGCGGGAGATCGTGATGGATGTGGGCCACGGCCAAATCGTTGGCGAGGGTCTCCTCCATCGCCACGATGTCCCGGACCTGATGCAGGAACCACGGATCGATCCGGGTCGCCTGATAAATTTCATCGATCGAGAGGCCCAGCCGCAGCCCATCGGCGATATACCAAAGACGGTCCCATCCGGGCGTTTCGATCCTGGAGCGGATCAGATCTTTGTCGTTCTCGCCGTTGTCCCCCCTCGGTTTCAGGCGGTGTAGGCGCTGCTCCAAACCGAAGCTGTCGATCTCCAGGGACCGGATCGCCTTTTGCAGGGCCTCCTTGAACGTCCGGCCGATCGCCATCGCTTCCCCCACCGACTTCATCTGCGTCGTGAGGGTCGCGTCCGCCTGCGGGAATTTCTCGAAGGCAAACCGCGGGAATTTGACCACGACATAATCGATCGTCGGCTCGAAGCTGGCCGGGGTCACTTTGGTGATGTCGTTCGGAATCTCATCCAAGGTATATCCGATCGCCAGCTTCGCCGCGATCTTGGCGATCGGATACCCGGTCGCCTTCGAGGCCAGCGCCGAGCTGCGGGAAACCCGCGGGTTCATCTCGATCACGACCATTTCACCGTTCTCCGGATTGACGGCAAACTGGATGTTGGATCCGCCCGTGTCCACGCCGATCTCCCGCATGATGGCGATGGAGGCGTTCCGCATAATCTGATACTCTTTGTCGGTCAGCGTCTGCGCCGGAGCCACCGTGATGCTGTCGCCGGTATGGATCCCCATCGGATCGAGATTTTCGATCGGGCAGACGATCACGACGTTGTCCTTCCGATCCCGCATCACCTCGAGTTCAAACTCCTTCCAGCCAATGACGGACTGCTCGACCAGGATTTCCCCGGTCGGACTGGCCTGAAGCCCCCAGTCCACATGCTCAACCAGCTCCTCTCGGTTATAGGCGATGTTCCCCCCCGTGCCTCCGAGGGTAAAGGACGGCCGGATAATCGCCGGATAACCGATTTGTTCGATGACGTGCATCGCCTCGTCCCGGGTTCTGGCATAGGCGCTGTTCGGCACCTTGAGATTGATTTTCCACATCAACTGTCTGAAAATATCCCGGTTCTCGGCCTTATTGATGGCATCGTAATTGGCCCCGATGAGTTTCAGGCCGTATTTCTCCAGAATGCCGTCCCGGGCCAACACCATGGCGATGTTCAAAGCCGTCTGGCCGCCCATCGTCGGCAAGAGGGCGTCCGGCCGTTCCTGCTCGATGATCTTCTCGATGATCTCGGGGATGATCGGCTCGATGTAGGTACGGTCCGCCAGTTCAGGATCGGTCATGATCGTGGCCGGGTTGGAATTGACGAGCACGACCTGATAGCCCTCTTCCTTGAGGGCCTTGCAGGCCTGGGTTCCGGAGTAATCGAACTCGCAAGCCTGCCCGATCACGATCGGCCCGGAGCCGATGAGGAGGATTTTCTTTATATCGGTTCGCTTCGGCATTTAATGCTCTACCCCTTCCCTGCCTCCCCTTACAAAGGGGAGGAACTACTTTAACTATGCGACCAAAGTTTCTATTAGCATAACCAAACTGAGGATGAGCCCAAAGATAATCGCCAAGAACATGATCATATTCTGACGGCCACTTTCTTCTATAATAGCTTCAGCTTGCTTCTGCAAAGCAAACTCCGCAGTCAATCCTTTTTGAATTTGAACGTCCCATTTCAAGAGACGACGGATATAATTTAACATATTTCATCTCCCCCAACCTTCAATACAGTATGCCCGGAACCCTGCGGACTACTCTGGCCATCCGCTAAAGCCCGTTCCAGTCACGGGGCCCATAGGTACATGAACCGCGGCGTGCCGCCCTGGACGAAGGAGCGCAGATCCAGATTGACGAGATTCACGGTCTGGGGCGAGCCCGAGGGTATTTGGGAATAAATATTGTCCTTATAACTGCCCGGCCGGACATAGGTCACGATGCGGGCCTTGCTCAGTCCGGCCTCGGTCTTGGCCAGTTGGATCGCGTCATCGAGGTATCCGATTCCGTCCACCAGCCCCAGGTCGAGCGCCTGTTGTGCCGTATAGACGCGTCCGTCCGCAGCCTTCCGGACCTGGTCCACCGTCATCCCCTTCCGCCCGGCCGCGACAACCGACACAAACCGATCATACATCTGGTCGATGATCCCCTGGAAAAGCCGCCGCTCTTCCTCCGTCATCGGGCGCAGCGGTGAACCCATATCTTTTTTATCACCCGACTTGATGGCCGCCCCGGTCACGCCGATCTTCTCCAGCAGCCCCTGGACATTTACGGTCAGCATGATCACGCCGATGCTTCCGGTCACCGTCGTGGGATGGACCACGATCTTGTCGCCCGCGACCGCGACATAATACCCGCCCGAAGCACCCAGATCCATGATGCTCACAATGACCTTCTTGCCGGTCTGTTTCTTAAAAACTTCCACCTCGTGATGGAGGATGTCCGAGGCCGTGACCGTCCCGCCGGGACTGTTGATCCGAAGCACCACGGCCTTCACGGCCGAATCGTCCGCGGCTTTTTTCAACTCTTCTTTGAATTGAGCCACCATATTCGGCTCAGGCGCAAGCGTTGATCCTTTCTCCTCCTCCGAGATCGTTCCGGACAGATCCATCAGGACGATCTTATCGGCTCCCGCACCGGCCACCCGTGTTTCCTGCAAGGGTTCGGCCGGCTGTGGAATACGAATGTTAAAAATACAGCCGGACAACCATACGGTGAGGAACGCGAGAACAATGAACCGTAGGGGCATACGGCCGTACGCCCTCAAAAAATTTCTCTTATCCATTTTTCATCATCTCCACAAATCGGTTGAACAAATACCCGGCGTCGTGCGGCCCCGGGGAGGCCTCCGGATGATACTGAATCGAGAAGATCGGCAGCGTTCGATGGCGCATTCCCTCCACGGTGCGGTCGTTGAGATTGAGATGGGTCAGCTCGATTTCGGACCCGATCGAGTCCACATCCACGGCGAATCCATGATTCTGGGCGGTAATCTCGACCTTGTTTGTCGTCAGGTCCATGACGGGTTGATTCCCGCCGTGATGACCGAATTTTAATTTATAAGTCTTGCCGTTCATCGCCAAACCGAGGATCTGGTGCCCCAGGCAGATCCCGAAAACCGGCTTTTTCCCGATCAACGATCGGGCGGCTTCGATGGCGTAGGGCACGCCTTCCGGATCGCCCGGACCGTTCGATAAGACGACGCCGTCCGGATTCATGGACAGGACTTCCGACGCCTTCGTCCGGGCCGGAACGACCGTGACCGCGCAGCCGACGTCGATCAGACGACGGAGGATATTCCGTTTTACGCCCAAGTCGTACACGACCACCTTGAGGGATTTGAAATTTGCGATTGGAGATCCCCAGCTGCCTTCCGTCCATTCGTAGGGTTTTTCGCAACTGACTTCCTTGACCAGATCGCGTCCGACCAGGCCGGGGGCTTCGGCCGCCCGCTTCACCAACCGTTTCTCATCCGATTCGACGGTGGAGATGATCCCTTGTTGAGCCCCCACGTCCCGAATATGTTTGGTCAGGGCACGCGTATCGATCCCCTGGATTCCGACAATCCCGTTCCGGGCGAGATAGTCGTCCAGGCCGCCGGTCGCGCGCCAGTTGCTCGGATCGTCGGTATATTCCCGGACGATGAAACCGGACAGAAAGGGTTTGGACGACTCGACGTCTTCATCGTTGACGCCGGTATTCCCGATCAGCGGATAGGTCATCGTGACCAGCTGACCGCGGTACGACGGATCGCTCAGGATTTCCTGATAACCCGTCATCGAGGTGTTGAAAACCACCTCTCCCGCGCCTTCCCCCTGGGCGCCGAAGCCGTATCCTTTGAATACCCGTCCGTCAGCCAGGGCCAGGATCGCCTTTCGACGCGACGAACGATGTCCGTGGCCTTCCATCACCCCTCCTTACGATTTGAAGCCCCGGAGATCCTGGAATTCATCCATAACACGGCCAGCCCCAGGAGGATGTTGACCGAGAACAACTGCACCGACCGCCTGTGGTCGAGATCAAATTCCGCGACCGCCGCACCGTTGGAACGATCGGTCAGGGTGATCTGGCGGAGCTCCTGCATTCTCGGCCCCAGAATCGCTCCGATGTAAAGCCCGGACCCAACCAACAGGATGACGAGGGTCGCCTCGATTCTCATCCGGATTCCCTGCGGCGGGGCCGTCAGCCATTTCCCGATGAAACCCAGGACCACGAGGCCGATGCACACAAACACCCATTCGCCGTTAAACCGGTGGAATACGAGGCTCATCGCCTCCCCCGCCATTTCAACCGGCTTTACGGTATTGAACACGGTGGGCGCGACCACGGCCCCCAAAATCACCATCCCGCCGACCCAGACGCCCAGGCCGAGCAATTCCAGCCAGACAAACAGAGAGGTCAGGATCTTCATGTCGCCCGGACCTCCTCGGTGGAATAGACGACCCGGCCGTCCACGATCGTCATCACGACCAGCCCCTTCATCCGCCACCCGGCAAAAGGGGTATTATTGCTTTTCGAACGGAGGCGGCTTGGATCGACGGTCCACGTCGCCTCCGGATCGATCAGACAGAGATCCGCATCCGCCCCGATTCCAAGGTGGCCTTTGTTCAGCCGCATGACCCGCGCGGGTTGAACCGTCAGCTTCGCCACGGCCTCGTCCAGCGACAATACGCCCTCCTCCACCAAGCGAAGGGTCAAGGGGAGAGCCGTTTCCAGCCCGACGATACCGAAGGGCGCCAGATCGAACTCGCGATTCTTTTCATCCTCCGAATGCGGCGCGTGGTCCGTCGCGATCACCTCCAGCGTCCCGTCCTTCAAACCCTGTCGGATCGCATCGCGGTCCCGATGGGTCCGAAGCGGGGGGTTCATCTTGGCGCACGTGTTGTACCCTCGCACCGCCTCCTCCGTCAGGCTGAAATAATGCGGACAGGTCTCGGCCGTAACCCGGACTCCGCGGCTCTTCGCTTCGCGGACCAGACGAACCGACCCCGCGGTGCTGACGTGAGCGAGATGAAGCCTCGCCCCGGTCAACTCGGCCAGGATCAGGTTGCGGGCGACCATCACTTCCTCGGCGGCGGCGGGGATGCCCCGGAGGCCCAGCTCCATCGAAACGACCCCTTCATTCATCACGCCGCCGTCCATCAGGTGCTCGTCCTCGCAATGATCGATCACCGGCAGATCAAAGGCCAGGGAATATTCCATCGCCCGGCGCATCACCCCGCTGTTCATCACCGGTTTCCCGTCGTCCGTAATCGCCACGCAGCCGGCCCCGACCAAATCTCCGATCTCGGACAGCTCTTCCCCCTTTGATCCTTTTGTGATCGCCCCGATGGGGAAAACATGGACCCGCCCTTCCAGCCGGGCCTTTTCCCGGATCAAACGAGTCACGGCCTGATTGTCGTTGACCGGTATGGTATTGGGCATGCAACACACCGAGGTAAACCCTCCGGCCGCGGCCGCCTCGGTCCCGCTTTTGATGGTTTCCTTGTATTCAAAACCGGGCTCCCGCAGATGAACATGGACATCCACGAGGCCCGGCACGACCCATTTATCCGTTCCGTCGATGGTCTGGGTCTCGGACTTCGGGCCGTCGGACTTCAAGGCCTTGCCGATGCGGCTGATCTTTCCGTTTTCGATGAGGAGATCCGTCACCTCATCCCGTCGATGGGCCGGATCGACGATCCGGCCGTTTCGGATCAGCAGATTCATGTCTCGCGCCCCTGGTTTAATGGGCGGGGATCGGGCTTGTCTTGGCCGGAGGATGGGGAAGGGGAGATCGGAGTCTCGGCGGCTTGTCCGTCCGCACGGACTCCCATGGATAACAGGTAGAGCACGGCCATCCGGACCGCCACGCCGTTGGTGGTCTGGGACAGGATCGCGGAGGATAGACCATCCGCCACCTCCGGGCTGATCTCGACGCCCCGGTTGATCGGTCCCGGATGCATCACCAGCACATCATCCTTGGCCATCGCGAGCCGGCGCGCCGTCAGTCCGTACAAGGTCGAGTATTCCCGGAGCGTCGGGATGAGGGATTGTTCCTGACGTTCCAACTGAAGCCTCAAGATCATGATCACGTCCGCGCCTTTGAGGGCCTCCTCGTATTGATAAAAAACCTCGACGCCCCAGTGCGTGATCTCGCGCGGGATGATTGTGGGCGGACCCACGATTCGGACGATCGCCCCGACCGTGTTAAGGGCCTGGATCGCCGATCGGGCGACCCGGCTGTGGAGAATGTCCCCGACGATCACGACCGTGAGACCTTCCAGCGTCTTCTTGCGCTCACGGATGGTGAACAGATCCAAAAGGGCCTGCGTGGGATGCTCATGCATCCCATCCCCGGCGTTGATCACGGCACTGGTCACCTTCCTGGCCAAAAGGGCCGGGGCCCCGGCACAGGGATGACGAACGACGATCAGATCGACCTGCATCGCCTCGATATTCCGGGCCGTGTCGAGAAGCGTTTCGCCCTTGACCACGCTGCTGGTGGAGGCGGAAATATTCACGACATCCGCCGAGAGGCGCTTGGCCGCCAACTCGAAGGAGGTGCGGGTTCGAGTGCTGGGCTCGAAGAACAGATTGACCACGGTCTTTCCACGAAGGGTCGGAACCTTTTTGATATCCCGAGTGCCGACCTCTTTAAAGGATTCGGCGGTATCGAGGACCAGCCGCAATTCGTCACGGTCGAGGTCCTTGATGCTGATCATGTCCTTCGTCTTAAGTCCCATTTTCTATAATCACCCTGTCTTCTTCCCCTTCTTCCTTCAACAAAACCTTTACCTTTTCATCCACGGCCGTCGGCAAACTCTTGCCGACGTAGTTGGCGCGAATGGGCAGCTCCCGATGACCACGATCGATCAGGACCGCCAGCTGAATCGCGCGCGGCCTCCCGAAGTCGATCAGCTGATCCATGGCGGCGCGAATCGTCCGGCCGGTGAAGAGGACGTCATCCACCAGGATCACGATTTTGTCCGTGATGTCGAAGCCGATTTCGGTCTTACGAACCGTGGGCTGCTCCCGTTTTTTGTTAAGATCATCCCGGTAGAGCGTGATATCCAAGGCGCCGACGGGCAGAACGACCCCTTCGATCTCCTTGAGTCCCGCGGCCAGACGGTGGGCCAAATGGACACCGCCGGTCCGAATTCCGACGAGGGTCAAATCGCTCAGGCCGCGGTTCCGCTCGATCACCTCATGGGCCACGCGGCTTAGCGCCCGGTTCATTCCCAACGCATCCAGAACCATCCTTTCGCGCGGTTCGGTCATCCTCTTATTGGGGCTTGCGTCGCCCCCTCCGCCCGCAGGGCCGGACGGAGCCTCCCCCTCTCGCTCGCCGAGCTCGCTGAATTTTCATTTCGGCTTTCATGAATGCCCTTTAGGCACAAAAAAACCTCTCTTGACGCCCCGTCCGGGCACAAGAAAGGTTCGATTGTCGAGCCGATCGGTTTCATTTCCACTCCCTTTCGAACCTCACCGGGTTCGATTTAAAGGCGAGTTTTAATATACGTTAGATCAAAGGGCCTTGTCAAGGAACGTAATACGGCTGCTTCCCTTTTTCTTTTTATGGAGGCGTCGGAAGGATCAATTCATAGGTGTTGCCGTTGATGACGTTATTGTTCATCACCCACAACCAATAACCCTTCCAAGGTTCCAGGACCGGGGGATCCGTGTAAAACATTTGGCCATTGCTATATCCCACACCGTCAAATTGATAAATGGTGTTTCCGAGCCAATTGTTCGGAGACACCGCCGTACCATAGGTTACGCACGTCGCATCGTTGCCGTTCTGTCGAACATAGACAGTGCTGAAATCCAGCAGGCTCGTGAAGGGATCTCCGATCATGTTCCAGCCGAGCTGCAACGGAATCAAATAACCGTTAATGGTTCCCACACTGCTACCTGTGCAAAAATTCGCGGTAGCTACCGCCGTTGAAAGACTCGGCACATCAATCACAGGCCGGTTGCCGCCCCCTTGGATAAAATAGCCTTTTCCCGGAACGAGGGCCGTAATGTCCAGGCAGGGCGCGATAGAAGAATCCGGATACTGATCGTAACAGCCGTCAACCCCTTCGACCATCCCCAGACCGGATGAGTTCCAATTCCACATCTGCGGAACTCCCCCTATATCGTCATGGAATACACCGTCTGGATCCGCAGGATTCGGATTCAACGGAATCGAAACCATATTGAGGTTCGTTCGGAGCGCCGTCCGACCCGCCAAGCTTCCATCGGTCGGGTTGTCGCCGCAGGGGGTGGTCGTCCCGGAACAATACGCATTGTTTGACATGGCCGAGGGCCCGATCGTGTTGCCTGATTTCAAGGCAAAGTAATAGATCGTGTTGGGCGTCAGACCCGAAACGGTGGCCTCTTCAAAGCTACCGGCAAGCTTCGGGGCCGGAATGGGGACCGACGTCGCCGCCGAGAAATCTACCTGGCCGGCCCCTGCCCCGCCGTCGACGATGGGGCTGGTGGCGTAACGCAGGTCATAACTGCCCGCCTGCCCAACTCCCGGAACCGCATTATCATCCGACGGCGCTGTCCAACTCAGGGTGATCGAGTTCTGCGTCTGGTCTCCGGGCTTCACCGTCAGGTCCGAAACGGCCGCGGGAACATGGAATTCGGCCGGCGGCAGCGTCGATATGGATACGGCCCCGGAATAGACCGAGTTGCCGGCCGGATTATAGGCTTGGAATCGGTAACAGTACGCCGTCAACGGCGCCAGTCCCCCGTCCGTGTAACCGAGGACCTGGCCGGTGCCGGGAGACCCCACCGTATCCCGCAACAATGTGAAAATCACCCCGTACACCTCGTCCGTGTCGCAGGCCCCGCCCACCCTTATTGCGCGTTCAATCCGGAAACCGTCCTCATTATTGGAGGTGTCCACCCAGTAAAGCTTGATCTGGGTCGGACTGATCGCCGACGGAGACAGCAGGCAGCCCGACCCCGGAGGATTGTCCGGCCCGAGGCAGGCTTGGGGGGCTGCCGGGATAGAGTACTGGACGGCGATCGCCGTCACCGAGTCTTCCAGATAAGCGGTGGTGGTCGAGGCGATGTCGACGATGATATTCAGGGTCGATGTGACCGTCGGGGTCACCACCAGGGTATACAGGGCCGTTCCACCCGCCGGGATAAGGGCGGTGGTAAAGCCGGACGACCGATCGGCCGATCCGTCATTGACGACCACGGTCCATCCCGAAGGGGTGTTCCAACTCAGGGTGAAGGTATCCGGGCTTGTCTCATTATTGAGCAGGAAAAGGCTGTACGACGTCGCCACACCGCCCGTCACGGTCCGGCTGGACTGGCCGCCCGCGCCGCTGCCGGCCAGTCCGAACACATTGCCCCCGCTGCCGTCGATAATCCCATCCGGGCGTTGATTGGACTTCACGATAAGGGCTTTGATGGAGTCGCCGCCGCTTCCGTTCAATACGAGGAAATCCATAATCACATTATAGGTTCCATCGGGAGGACTCGGCGAGCCCTGCTTGACTATAAGGGTATAGGCCCTCGAGGCACCGGGATTAATCGAGGGCGTTACAAAATTTTTCGTATACACAGCACTGGTGACATTATCCACAAGCGTTACATTCCAGCCTGCCCCGGGAAGGGTCCAGGTTACTCCATACGACCCGGCGACGCCGCCGTCATTTTGAACTTGAATGGAATAAGAAGCGGATCCATTCGT
>Ga0335084_10000746_pt1 | contig 28683 bp, 25 predicted proteins | sample Lox_Sample_44_FD_206721 | JGI IMG/M metagenome (GOLD analysis project Ga0335084, IMG submission 206721) | Soil microbial communities from Loxahatchee National Wildlife Refuge, Florida, United States - Lox_Sample_4.4 | ecosystem: Environmental > Terrestrial > Soil > Wetlands | place: USA... | reverse complement strand
CGCCTTGCTGATCTTCGTGGTGGTCGACGGAGACCTCTTGGTCCGCACCCTGATCGCGGTCAACCGAATCTACTGGAACTTCGAGTGGGCGGAGCAGCAAAGGAACGCGATCCGGGTGGAGGTCAACGCCCACCAGTGGGCCTGGTCCATCCGCTATGCGGGACCGGACGGGAAGTTCAACACCGCCGACGACGTGGTCACCCTGAACGAGGTGGTGCTCCCGCTGGATGCGCCGGCCCTGTTCCAGGTCGGCTCGACCGACGTGCTGCACAGCTTCAACGTGCCCAACATGCGGATGAAGGTGGACGCGGTGCCCGGCACCATCAACCGGATGTGGTTCACTCCGGCAAAGGTCGGGGACTACGAGATCGGCTGCGCGCAGCACTGCGGCGCCAACCACTACAAGATGCAGGGGATGGTGCACGTGGTCGAGCCGGCCCGCTTCCAGCAGTGGCTGGCCGCCGCCTCCGCCAACTCCCTCCAGGGCTACGACGCCCAGGACAACGGCGCCCACTGGGGCTGGGACTGGGCAGAGCACACGAGGCTCAGATGATCGCCGAGGAGCACCTGGATCGTGAGGCGCTGGAGCTGGCCGAGGCGCTCCAGCCCATCCACCACCCGCCGGAGACCTTTTTCCGCAAGTACATCTGGTCTCTCGATCACAAGGTCATCGCCAAGCAGTACCTCTGGGCCGGGCTGATCTTCCTCCTGGTGGGCGGCATGCTGGCCATGCTGATCCGCTGGCAGTGGGCCTTCCCCGGTCGGCCAGTGCCCGTCCTGGGGAAGATCTTCCTCGGCGACTCCGGAGGGGTGATCGGCCCCGCCCAGTACATGCAGGTCTTCACCATGCATGGGCTGATCATGATCTTCTTCGCCATCACCCCGATCCTGATCGGCGCGTTCGGGAACTTCTGCATCCCGCTGCTGATCGGCGCCCGCGACATGGCCTTCCCCTGGCTGAACGCGCTGTCCTTCTGGGTCTTCGCCCTCTCGCTCTGCCTGGTGGTGGGGTCGTTCCTCGGTGACCTCGGCGCGGCCGGGGCCGGCTGGACCACCTACCCGCCGCTGTCCACCAACCTCGGGACGCCGGGGAGCGGTCAGACGCTGATGGTCGCCGCGGTCTTCGTCACCGGCGTGTCGTCGATCATGGGGGGGATCAACTACATCACCACCACCATCCGGCTGCGCGCGCCCGGGATGAGCTACCTCCGGATGCCGCTCACGGTCTGGGGGCTGTTCCTCACCGCGGTGCTCAACGTGCTCTTCGTCCCGGTGCTGGGCTCGGCGGCGCTCCTGCTCCTCCTCGACCGGGTGTTCGGGACCCAGTTCTACCTGGCGGGGCTGGCGACGCAGGGAGGAGGAGATCCCATCCTCTTCCAGCACCTGTTCTGGATCTTCGGCCACCCCGAGGTCTACATCCTCATCCTTCCGGCCTGGGGGATCGTCGGCGACCTGGTGGCCTACTTCAGCCGCAAGCCGGCGAACTGGTACCTGGGCTCGGTGCTGGCGATGACCGCGGTCACCGTGCTGAGCGCGGTGGTCTACGGCCACCACATGTTCATGACCGGGATCAACCCGTTGCTCGGGCAAGGGTTCATGGTCCTGACGCTGATCATCAGCATCCCCGCCGAGCTGCTCTTCCTCAACTGGCTGCGCACCATCTGGAAGGGGTCGATCCGGCTCACCACCCCGATGCTCTTCGCGCTGGGGATGGTGTTCGTCTTCGGGCTCGGCGGCCTGACCGGGCTGTACCTGGGAGCGGTGGCCCCGGACTTCTACCTCCACGACACCATGTTCGTGGTGGGGCACTTCCACTACACGATGGCCGCGGCCTCGTTCCTGGCCAGCTTCGCCGCGCTCTACTTCTGGTTCCCCAAGATGTTCGGCCGGTCGATGAGCGAGCCGCTGGGGAAGGCGCACTTCTGGATCAGCGTGGTGGGCATCACCCTGGTCTTCGGGGGGCAGCTGCTCGCCGGCTACTCCGGACAGCACCGGCGACTGTACGACCCGTTCGTCTACCAGTACCTCCAGCCGCTCCGCGCCCTGAACCGGTACACCAGCTACGCCGCGTTCGTGCTCTTTGCAGGGCAGCTCTTCTTCGTCTGGAACTTCTTCCACTCGATGTTCCGTGGCCCCAAGGCCGAGGCCAACCCCTGGAAGGTGGGCACGCTGGAGTGGTCCATCCCCTCGCCTCCGCCGATGCACAATTTCGACCACCTCCCCATCGTGCGCCGGGGGCCGCACGAGCTCTCCAGCCCCGAGGTCCGCAAGCGCCTGGGGCGCGACTGGATCGGCCAGGCGGAGGTCCTGCCGGACGAGCGCGATGTTCCTGCGGCGGCGCCGGCGCGCGGATGAGCGGACGATGACCTCCGGCGTTCTCCTCTACCGGCCGCCCCACGCCCGCGACGAGGCGACCGCGCGGGTGGGGATGCTCGTCTTCCTCGGGAGCTGGGCGATGATGTTCGCCGGGCTCTTCTTCGCGCTGGGCGTGGTGCGCTGGCGCAGCCCGATGTGGCCGCCGGACGAGGTGGGGCCTCTTCCGGTCCGGTGGGCCGGCTTGAACACCGTGCTCCTCCTCGGCTCGAGCGCGGCGCTGGAGATCGCGCTCCGGGCGGTCCGCAGCGCGCGGCTCGCTTCGATGCGCAACGCGCTCCGCGTGGCACTGGGCCTGGGGCTCGCCTTCCTCGCCAGCCAGGTGCTCCTCTTCCAGCGGATGGTGGACGCCGGGGTTCGCTGGGATGCGGGGGCGTTCGGAGGGGCGGTGTTCGGTCTGTGCGGCTTCCACGCACTGCACGCGGCGGTGGGCGTCGTCGGGCTGACGGCGGTGCTGGTGGCCGCGGCGCGGGAGGCACTGCAGCCGGCACGTCACCTCCGCCTCCGGCTCTGGACGCACTACTGGCACTTCGTGGGCGTGGTCTGGCTGATCCTCTTCCCGGCGATCTTCGCCGGCACGGGCGGGGGCTGACCGATGCGACATCTGACCGCGTGCCTGCTCGGGCTCGCTCTCGCGAGCTGCTCCAAGGACACCAGGCCCTTCAAGGCTCCCGTCAAGCTGGCGGGGAAGATGGTTGGTGCCGAGACACTGAACCTGGGCCGGACCGCCTACCTCCAGTATTGCCGGGCTTGCCACGGCGACGAGGGGAAGGGCGACGGGCCGTCCGCTCCGGGGCTCCGGCCTCCGCCGCGCAACTTCACCCAGGGGGAGTTCAAGTTCGCTGGAGTGCTCGACCAGAAGCTTCCCCGCGACGAGGACCTGGTTCGCATCGTCCGCGCCAACCTGCACGGCACTGCGATGCTCGGCTGGGACGTGCCGGACCGGGAGCTGAACGCCATCGTCCAGTACCTCAAGACGCTCTCCGATGCCTGGAAGGACGACGACGCGGTGGGAGAGCCCGTCGTTCCCGGTCCAGACCCGTGGGGGGCGGGCAAGGAGGCCGAGGCCATCGCCCGGGGCAAGCTCCTGTACCACGGCTTCGCGCAGTGCCTGAACTGCCACCCAGCGTACGCCACGCCGGTGGAGATCGACGCCGCCTCCCGGCAGCTCACCGGCCAGCCCAAGACGGACTTCCGCCCCGCCATGTTCCTGCCCGAGGTGAAGCCCAGCGACTACACCGCGTCGGACGGAAAGACGGTCCAGCTGCTCCCGCCCGACTTCCTGCTGAATCCGGTGCGATCCATCCAGCCGGGCACCGAGCTCACCGACCTGTACCGGATCCTCGTCGCCGGGGTGACGGGCGCGGCGATGCCCGCCTGGGACCCACAGGTGATGCCGGAGAAGGAACGGGACGTCTGGGCCCTCGCCTACTACGTGCGTTCGCTGATGCGGATGCGGGGCACCGAGCAGGCGCTGGCGTTCAAGGTCCAGCTGGCCACCTCGGCGCCCCACCCCCGGGGACCCGAGTAGGGCAGTGGTCCGGCTCTCCACCGTTCATCGGGTGGTCATCAGCTCTGCCCTGGCGGTCTGCCTCGGGGTGGCCCTCTTCGGGCTCACCCGGCCGCAGGGGCCCTCGCGGGGAGACTGGCAGGCGCTGGGAGTGACCGGGCTGTCGGTGGCGATCCTGCTGGGAAGCTATCTCGCCTGGTTCGTCGCCCGTCACCGGCCGGGCGAGTCGGACCGCCGCTGAGCCGGACGGCGCCGCGCGCCGGAGCGAGACTCGCCCGGCGTCGGGACGAGCCGCGGCTCTCCGATCCGCCGGAGGAGGCCGCGGAGCTGGTGCTGCTCGGTGAGGTCGAGGACGCCGAGCACGCTCAAGCTCGCCCTGAAGACCAACGGCTCCAGCTGCCGGTGCCAGCGACGCCCGGCAGGGGTCAAGGTGACGAGCCGGCGTCGCTGGTCGAGCGGGTCGAGCGCACGGGCGGTGAGGCCTCGGCGGTCCATCTCGTCGAGGAGACGCGAGATGCCCGCCGGATGCTGGCCGGTCATCTCCGCGAGATCCTTCTGGCTCGCGGCACGCCGCTCGGTCAGACGGGCGGCGACGAGCCAGGCTGACATCTCCTCGTCACGGGTTCCCAGCTCCCGAGCGGCCGCGATGTAGAGCGCCCGCCGCGCCTTGGTGATCAGCCGGGTCAGCTCGGGCAGGAGTGTGGTGCCGGGACTGGGCATGGCTGGTCCTCACCGAAGTGTGTTCCCTAAGGACACCTGACATCGAGTTCGTTGCGTGACCAAACAACGAAATCCGCAGGAGGGGGAGGGTCCGCCGGCACCCACTTTCAGTGTTCGAAGAAGACGTCGGGCCCGCGCAGGGCCCTCCGGACCAGCAGCCGCACCGCCCACAGACCGAGCCAGCCGCCGATGACCAGGCTGAGCGTCGGATCCACCCAGTGCCAGCCGAACAGGGCGATGCAGGCCGCGCCGACGAGCCCGGCGAGGGTCATCCCCCCGTCGGACAGCTCGTGCGCCAGCGCCGCCCGGAACGAGAAGTGGGTGGCGGCCGGCTTGCGGAAGAGCAGCGCCGAGCAGGTGTTGGCGGCCAGCCCGAGCAGCGAGACGAGCATCGCCGCCGCATTGGGCAGCTCGTCGGGCGGAGCGATCAAGTGCCTCACGCTGATCCACACCACCCAGCCCGCGATGGCCACCACGATGAGCAGCACGCTCACCGCCCCGAGGTCCTCGCTCGCCCCGTGCAGCCGCCCGGGAGGAATCAGCAGGACCAGGAAGATGCCCAGGTGGGCGAGCAGATGCACCGCGTCAGCCAGGAGGAACAGGCTCCCGCTGGCTCGGGACGACAGCAGCTCGATGCCGCCGGCCAGAACGGTGATGCTCGCGGCCAGCGCCACCCGGGACGCCGGGACATGGGAAAGGTGCTGGTGGTGGTCGTGCGGAGGACGTGAGCCCAAGCCGGGGAGCTATATGTCAGCCCCGCGCCGCGCGCCCGAAAGTCATCCGCCACAGGGCCAGGTCAGTGGCTCGCCCCTGCCGTTCCGGCCGACGCCCGGGCGGTGGCGGGTGGGCCCGCGCGGCCGAGCCCCAGCGCCCCGGCCATGATCCGGAAGACCTCGGTGTTGTCCATGAAGCCGTGGACCTGCTCCGAGCCCGGCCCGACCGCATCGAGCACCACGTCGTCCATGGTGTGGACGCCGCCCTCGGCGGTCCGGGGGAGGTTGCCCTCGGCGAGCGGCGCCCGGGCACTCTTCTCGGCGAGGTTGGGGACGAAGCCCTTCTTGTCGGGAGCAGGGACGGTCGGCTCGCGAGGACCCTCCAGGGAAGGCTCGCGGCTCTCGTAGACGTCCGGGGTGTCGGAGAAGAACACCGCCAGCCGGCGGCTCGGGTCGGGCCGGGCAGGGTAGCCGTCGGCGTCGGGCGCCGGGTAGTCGGGGAAGCCCGCCTCGGCGTAGGTGCGGATCCGCTCCCGGGGCGGCCCGGAGATCGCATCGTCCACCGAGCCGACGATGGACAGGCCGTGGGCATGGTCGGCGGTCACCAGGATCAGCGTGTCGTTTCGCCGGGCGGCGAAGTCGAGGGCCACCTTCACCGCGTTGGAGAGCATGATGGTGTCCCAGGTCGCCCGCTCCCAGTCGAGCTTGTGGCTGAACTTGTCGATCAGCCCCGCCTCCACCATCAGGACGAAGCCGTCCGGGTTGCGCGAGAGCACGTCGAGCGCCGCCCGCGTCATCTCGGTCAGGTCCGGCTGGTCCGGGTACTCGGGGACGGTCCCCTTCTTGAGGAACTTCCGGTCCAGCACCCCGTCCATGTTGTCGGGATGGAAGAGCCCGAGCAGCTTCCGGGTCTCGGGGCGGGAGGCGGCGGAGCTCAGCTCGCGCGCGGTGGTGACCACCGGGTACCCGGCGTCGCGGTGGCGGGCCAGCGGGTCCAGCCCGTCCTGGCGCTTGCTCCCCGGCGTGCCCGCGGGGAGGAAGTACGCCCGTCCGCCTCCGAGGAGCACGTCCACCCCGGCGTCGAGGAACATCGGGGCGATCTCCGCCTTCCGCGCCCGGCGCCGGGTGTGAGCCACCATCGCCGCCGGGGTGGCGTCCTCGACCTCGGCGTCGCTCACCACCCCCACGCCCATCCGCGTCCGTCGCTTGACCAGCTCCACCAGCGTCTCGACGCGCGGGTGCTCGAAGTCGTTCTCCGCGCGCGAGGCGTAGACGCCCATGGCGTTCAGCGAGCTCTTGTGCCCGGTGGTGTAGGCGCTCATCGAGTTCGCCGAGTCGGTGATGATCGAGTCCATCCCGCTGGTGCCCACCAGCCCGGTGTGCGGGAACTGGTCGAAGGACAGGAGCCCCTTGAACTTGCCCTGGCTCATGCCCCGGGCGAGGAGTCGCGCCGCCGTCCGGTGTGCCGGGGAGAGCCCGTCGCCGATGAAGAAGATGACGTTCTTCGCCTTCCGCGGACCCGTCGCGTAGACCTCCCAGGTGACGCGGAGGGTCTGTTCGCCGCCCGTGGCCACCACTTCCACCGGCCCGATCCTGCTGAGCGAGGCTCCCTGGAGCACCCACGAGGTGACGGACTTGCCGTCCTCCCGCTCGAGCCACAGCCCCGGGCGCCCGAAGACCACCTCGGCCGGGCGGCCGCCCACCGTCACCCGGATCTGCTCCCTGGGGACGACCTGGTCGAACTCCACCTTGAGGTCGAAGCGGCTGCCGGCGAGCACCCCCGCGCGATCGATGGGGTAGATGGCTCCGGCGCGGGCGGGCCCGGCGAGGCAGAGGATGCAGAGCAGGCCAATGGCGAGGCGGGTCATGCGGGAGGGGCTCCGGGTCCTGGCGACGAGTTGGCTCAGGTGTCCCCCGTCCAGGTGACGAACCGGTGACACGCCCCCCCCCCGGGGAACGTGCCTGCGGACCTCAGCGCCCCGACGTCTCGGCCGCCAGCCGGCGGATGCGCGCCTCTGCGGGTCGGAGGTCGAAGCGGATGCCGAAGACCTTCGCCACCTCGTCGGGCTGCGGCTTGTTGCCGTCGGCCACCAGGGTCTTGATCAGCCGGCCGGCCTCGGGGTTGCCGTACCAGTCCGCCCCGAACCGGCTCCGCATCCCCTCGTGGATGAGATGGGCGAGCGCGAACGCCCGGGCGTAGTCCACCGAGTAGAAGGTGTCGTCGACGTCGGTGCGGAAACGCAGCGCGTCGCTCTCGTCCATCGGCACGGCGTAGGCAGTGGAGAAGACGTCCCGGTACACCGCCATCGGGTCGGAGGTGGGCCGGTCGTAGAGCCCCTTCCAGAGCCCGGGGGACCCGCCGTGCAGCACCGACTCGTACACCAGCTTCGCGTACGCGTACCGGCGCAGGTAGTAGAGCTGGTAGAGCAGCTGGAGCCGCGAGAGGTCGCGGATGTCCTGGTCGCTCATCAGCGGGTCGTTGCGCTTCGACCGGGCGTTGTGCGCCTGCACGAAGCTGCGGTAGCGCCCGAGCCAGAGCGGGTCCGCCCAGGAGTACCGGAACACCTCGCCGAGCCCCTCGGTGAAGACCAGGGGCCCGAGCTGCTGGAACTCCCAGACCCTGCTGGTGGTGTTGGCGAACAGCACCGCGTGCCCGCCCTCGTGGAAGAAGACTCCCAGGCTGTCCAGCCCGGGGAGGGGCTTCACGTTGATCCGCACGTCCTCGGGGACCCGGATGCCCCAGCAGGCCGCGCGCGGTTCCTTCAGCGGATTGAGCGAGTCGTCGACCCGGACCTCGGTGCCGGCCACGGTCTTGAAGTCCAGCCCCATCCCCCCGAGGAACGCGGTGAACGACGGGACCGCGATGTCCGCGGGGAAGAAGCGCTCCAGACGCGGCGCCTTGAAGAGGCGGCTGAAATCGCTCCGTCGCAGCTGCGAGGCGCTGATGCCGAGCTCACGCTGGCTGACTTCCTCCAGCAGCTGGCGAAAGAGCCCGTCAGTCGCGTCGAGGAAGCGCTTCCCCTCCACCATGAACGGCCGGAGCTGCACCCGCCGGCTTTCCTCGGAGAGCTCGACGTACGAGCGGTAGCCCAGCTCCCGCGCCAGCCGCTGCGCGGTGGCCTCCTTCTCGGCGAGGATGGGGTTGAGCACCGTCTTCCAGATCTCGGCCTTCGCCTTCTCGATCTCCACCCGGCGGCCGGCGTCCCTCTCGTCGGCGACCAGGAGATCCAGCTGCTTGTACGGCACTGGCTCCTGGATCCAGGGGAGCCGGGCGGTGGCCCGCAGCTCGGCGTTCTGCGCTCGATCGTCGAATGCCGCGGTCGACTGGGAGAGGAACTCGCCGGCGAGGTAGGCCTGGAGGAACTCCCGGGCCCGTCGCTCGTCGGCGGAGATGCCCGGCGCCTGGGCCGCCTTCCGCGCCCGGGCGATCGACTCCCGGGAGAAGAGCCGGTCGTGGCCCAGGTAGGTCTCGGCCTGGAAGCTCGTCTCGCCGACCGTCGCGGTATACCACTGGAGCGTCTGCTGGATGAGGACCAGGGCCCGGGACTCGGCGCGGATGCTGGCCAGCGGGTCGGGGCTGGCACCCAGGACGAGCGCGGACAGGGTCAGGAGCGGAGCGAGCATCGCTCCAGGCTAGACGGGCGCAGGAATTGCGGCGTGGACCGTGCAGCGAGCGGGTCCTAGAGTGGCCGCCAGCAGGAGGTGCTGGATGTCCCGCGTCGCCAAGGTCGGAGACCTCATGTCCACGGCGCTGATCGTGGTCCACGACAGCGACAGCATCGGGGTGGCCGATGCCCAGATGAAGCTCGGGTCGATCCGCCATGTCCCGGTGGTGGACATGAAGCAGAACCTGGTCGGCATCCTCTCTGCCGGAGACGTGCTCCTGGCGCTGGCCCGGGGGAAGAAGCAGGTCCGGGTGGGCGAGACCATGAGCCGGAAACCCGTGACCGTCACCCCGGAGACTCCGGTCCACGAGGCGATCGAGCTGCTGCTCGAGCACAAGTTCGGGTCGCTCCCGGTGCTCGGCACCGACGGCCACCTGATGGGCATCGTGACCGAGACCGACTTCCTCGTCGCGGCCCGGGAACTCTTCACCCCGCGCTGACGCCAGGCCTCGGAAGGTGGCGCCGCTCCGCTGCACGCTGCTCGGGATGGGCGCAATGCGGTCGCCCCGCTTCGCACCGGCGGGGGTGCTGGTCCGCGCAGGGAGGACCCGGGTGATGATCGACGGGGGCCCTGGCTGCGCGCCCTCGGGCCGGCTCGATGCCTGGCTGGTGACCGACGCCCAGGCCGAGCTGATGAGCGGCATCCGGCGACTGGCGCGCCCCCGGGGATGCGAGCCGGGGGTTCGTGCCTTCGTCCGGGACGGGCTGTCGATCGAGCCCCGGCCGGTGCGGCACACCGCACACCCGACGTTCGGCTACGACATCCGTCTCGGAACAGCCCGGGCCGTCTGGGCCCCCGAGTTCCTCGTCTTCCCCCGCTGGGCCCGGGGCGCGCCGCTGATGTTCGCAGAAGCCGCGGCCTGGGATCGGCGCATCTGGTTCGCCCGGCGCGTCGGCGGGCACGCGACGGTCGCCGAGGTCTGTACCTCCGCCGCGCGGTGCGGGGTCCGTCGGCTGATCCTCGCGCACCTGGGCCGGCCGACTCTGGCCGCGCTCGATCGCGGGCTCAGGCCTCCCTGGGGCGAAATCGGGCACGAAGGACGCACCTACCGCGCGGGGTCGGCGCGGCTCAAGACGTCGACGCGGCCGCGTCGCCCTCCTCGGGCTCCGCCTGACGGGCGGTCTCGCCCGTCCGGTCCAGGGCGGTCTTGAAGAGCACCGGGCCGATCATCTCGTTCAGCGCCACCGTCGCCACTGCCATCGCGGCGAATGCCGTCCCGAAGGCCGGGAACTCGCCCTGGATGCGCGCGGCGACACCCAGCGCCAGTCCGGCCTGGGAGACCAGGCCAGACCAGCCCCAGCGCCGGAGCGCCGGGGGATCGTCGGCGAGCCGGCTCGCCAGCCGTCCGGCGCCGAACGTGCAGCCCGCCCGGGCGAGCGCCAGGGCCAAGGCCAGCGGCCAGAGCTTGCCCAGCAGGGGGAGATCGAGGTGCGCACCGGCGGTGGCGAAGAAGATGACGAAGACGATCTCTCCCAGCCGCTCGATGGCGGCGAGAAAGCGGTCCCCTTGTGCCGACAGGTTCTGCACCACGAATCCGGCGGTGATGAAGATCAGGAGCCAGTCGAAGCGCAGGTAGTCCAGCACCTGGGTCATCACCAGGCCGAGCGCGACGAAGACCAGCACCAGCTGCCGGCCGACGAAGCGCAGGTACGCCGCCAGGAGCAGACCCAGTGTGGACCCCAGCGCCACGCTCCCCAGCACGTCGTGGCCCAGCTCGCGAAAGGAGCGGAGCGACAGCGGGGCCCCCGGCTCGATCAGCGGGCGGGCCACGGTGAAGACGATGGCCAGGAGCACCACCACCACCACGTCGGAGGTCATCACGAAGGAGAGGGTGAAGTTCGCCAGCGGGCCCTTCGCCCGGGTCTGCGAGAGAACTCCCAGGGTGGCGGCCGGGCTCCGGGTGATGGCCATCATCCCCCAGAGCAGGGAGATGCCGAGGACCGCGGTCACGGGGAGCGCCGCGGCGAAGGGAAGGAACGGGCGGAGGGCGAAGAACGCCCCGGCCATCAGGAGCAGGCCGAGCACGTTCTGGACCAGCGTGGCCCAGAGGAGCGATCGCGCGGCGGAGCGGAGCATCGAGATCCGCAGCTCGGCGCCGCCGGCCAGCGAGATGAGCGAGAGCGCCAGCGCGTTGATCGGTGACAGCTCCTGCACCGTCTGGTGATCCACCAGGTGCAGGACATGCGGTCCGGCCACCATTCCGGTCAGGAGGTACGCAGTGAGATGCGGGACGCCCAGCGGCTCGAGCACGGTGGCCACCACCGTCCCGGCGAGGAGCAGGAAGCCCAGCGCGGCCAGGGTGTGGTTGCCGCCGCCGCCGCGGGTGGCGTACGAGGCAAGGAGCATCAGCCCGACCAGGACGAGGAGGAGGAGGAGCTCCACGCCCCGGTTGGCCGCGCGCCGGTGCTCGCCGGTGGTGCTCACGCCGCGACCTCGACCGCCGGCTGTGAGCCGGTCTGGGCAGTGGCCTCCCCGGCCCGACGCAGGGCGGACTTGAGCCCCAGCGGGGCGACCAGCTCGCCCAGCAGGGTGGCGGCGGCGGCCGAGACCAGCACCGTCTCCCCGATGCGCCCGGGGAAGCGCAGGGCGAAGGCGAGGCCGATGCTCATGCTGGTGGGCCCGCAGGCCATCAGCCCCGGGACGAGCGGTGCGCCGGCACGCCGGAGTGGGGCACAGACCAGCATCGCGCACCCGGCGACCAGCGCCTTCGCCAGCAGCCGTGCGCCCAGCACCACCGGGAGGAGCCAGGCGAGGATTGGCACCTGCCCCACGTCGATGCGCGCCCCGGCGAGCAGCAGCGCCGGCAGACGGAGCGGGTACTCGGCCGGGAGCACCACGGCCCGGATGGCCTGGCGGTGGCGGGACACCGCGCTCAGCCCGAGGCCCATGCAGAACCCCACCGTGAGCACCGCCAGGTCGGCCCGGACCGCGAGGCCGATGGCGACCATCGAGGTGCCGAAGAGCACGCCCCACAGGGACCGCGAGCGGAACTCCCGCGAGACCAGAAGCGCGGTGAGCATCCCGATCGCCACCCCGAGGCCGATCTGCCCCGCCCAGAGCACGCCCGGGCGGGCTGCCCAGCGAAGATCCGCCGGCGGCTGGAGCGTGAAGAGCGCGCCGCACGCCAGCAGCGGCCCGAAGTCGTCCGCGTCGGAGATGTCGAGCAGCAGCTCGGTCACCTCGCCGCTGGCCTTGAGCCGGTCGGCCACCCAGCGCACGGCATGCCGGGTCGTCTCCGCGCAGGCCGCCCCGGTGCCCCCGGCGGCGATCCAGCTCGTGGTGTCCTGCCACCACACCGGCCCGGTGGGCTGCACTCGCCGGAGCAGGGCGAAGGTCGCCGCGGTGATGACTCCCATGGTCAACAGGCCCGCCAGCGTCCCTCCGACCCGCCGGATGACGGGGATCCGCCGCCGGTCCACCCACCCGTAGTCGAGCCCGAGGATCAGCGCGAGCCAGCCCAGCCCCACCTGGGCGAGCGGGGTGAAGACCTCGAGCAGGCCGGGAGTGACGAGGCCGAGCACCGTCGGGCCAAGCAGGAACCCGGCGAGGACCGGCCCGGACCCGGAGGCCAGCCCGTGGCGCGGCTGCCCGCGGCGCCCCACCAGCACGCTGCCGACGAAGGCGGCGGCGATGAGGCCCATCAGCGCCCAGAGGGCGTTCATCCCCCTGCCTCGGGACCTGGTTGGCCGAGGACGATGCTGGCATCGCGCAGCGCGGTGGCCACTCGCTGGCCCAGGTCGGGGTGAATTCCCGACACCCGCCAGCGCGCCCCACCCGCGTCGAGGGAGAGGAGCTCGGCCCGGGCACCGGAGGCATGCGAGCCCGCGGCCTCGAGGAGCACCGACTCCACCCGGGCCTGATCCTCCGCGGCTCGCACGCAGACCTCGAGCGCCCTGCGCGGCACCCCACCCAGCCCCCGGCTGGGGTGGAGGAAGGCGACCAGATGCGGGATTCGCAGCTCGGCCCCCTCCGCGTCCTCGAGGCGGACCTCGAGCAGCGTCACCTCCCGGACCTGTCCCTGGCGGCCCCCGACCTCCACCATCTCCCCGGGCCGGAGCCTCCGGCCGAGGACCGTGGGGAGTCCCGCCGCGACCGAGGCCAGCAGGGGCACCGCCCCCAGCCCGAGGGCCAGCAGCACGGCCGTCGCCAGCCGGGAGAGGGCACCGGTGTCACCGCCGGTGATCAGTGGCGCGGCGAACAGCACCGCCAGCACCACGATCGCCCCGCGCAGCAGCACGCCCACCGGGGTTGCCAGATCCGCGGGGATCCAGCGGACGTGGGTCTCGCCGCGGGCGACGCTCTCGAAGAACAGCCGCAGCGTGCGGACCACCAGCGCCACCAGCAGCGCGAACAGGGCCGCCACCACCAGCATCGGGAGCGCGGCGCCCGCCCTGCCGAGGATCGCCCCCGCGGGCCGGAGGACCGACCCGGTGAGCCGGGTGCCGTACGCGCGGGTGGCGGCGAACAGCGAGAGGACGAAGAGCAGCCAGACGTAGAGGACGACGATCTGGACGATGCGGGTACCGAGCAGCAGACCGAGCCGCAGCGCCCCGCGCACCACCCGGCGGCTCGCCACCTCCACCGTGCCCAACCTGAGCGCCGGGATCCGCTCGCGGTCGGCCAGCAGCGCGGCGCGGAGCTGGCTGCCGAGCCTTCCCACCAGCCGCAGTGCCAGGAAGGCGAGGAGGGTGATGAAGACCGCCAGCGAGACCGAGAACACGCTGTCCTGGATCTCCAGCCGCCGCCTTTCCGCCTTGAGCGCTGCCTCGACGCGCTGTCCCGCTGCTGCGGCGTAGAGGGTGAGGTCGGAGGCTCCCGCCTCGCGCGCGTCGTCCGGGGCCAGCTCGAGGATCGGGGCGCTGCCCACCAGCAGCGCCACTCCCTGCTCCCGTGGCTCGAGGCGGACCACGTCCGGTCCGGGCTGCTCGAGGACGTGGACCAGCGCCTCGGTGGCCTCGCGCCCGCGGAGCTGCGGTGGGCGCCCGGCGAGGGGAGCGCGGAGCTCGAGGACCGCCCGTTCCCGGATGCGGACCTCCCCCGGTGGAGGGGAGCCGGGCCGCTCGTCGGGCTCCGCCCCGGCGGCGGTGGTGGCGACCAGGAGGACCAGCGCCAGCGCGGCGGGGCGAGATTTCACGGCCAGCGCGAGCGTTCTCGGCGCCGAGCGCCGGGTCAAGCCCATTCCCGCGCTGACCGGCGCTCCCGCTGGCCGCCGCCGGTGCCTAGGTTGCCGGCGATGGAGGACGGTTTCCGTCGTTTCGCCAACAGCGCATCGCGGGCACTGGGGACCCCGCTCGCCTTCTCGATCGCGGTGCTGGTGGTGCTCGTCTGGGCGGCGACCGGACCGCTGTTCCACTTCAGCGACTCGTGGCAGCTGGTCATCAACACCGGCACCACGGTGGTGACCTTCCTGATGGTCTTCCTCATCCAGGCCACCCAGAACCGCGACGCCACCGCGCTGCACCTCAAGCTCGACGAGCTCATCCGCAGCAGCCGGGAGGCGCGGAACACCTTCGCCGCTCTGGAGGAGGCCTCGGAGGACGAGCTGAAGGGCTTCCAGGACGAGTTCAAGAAGCTCCGGAGCGAGGGGGCGAACGAGGTTGCGGCCGCGGTCACCGCCCGCGAGCGGCGGCTCGCAAAGCGCGGAGGCGGGCGATGAGATGCCTCGGAGTCAGAAGTAGAGGGCGAGGGTGCCCCGGACGTTGATTGGGTTCCCGGGCGTGAAGTGGATGTCCTCGACCCCGGTTCCGGCCAGGCCCGGGTCGTCGCGCCCCGCGAGGGACGTCCTCCTGGAGAAAGGCCGCCAGGTCGGACTGAACCACGTCGTTCAGCGCGCAGGGGTTGAGCTCCGGCTCGCCCACCGGTGCACAGGTGGGCAACCGGACTCGCTGCTTCAGAGCCGGAGGTCCCGGTCACGAATGCTCTCCGCGGAGGCGGCCGAGGTCGGCGCGGGAGCCTCGATGGTGGTCTCGTAGCCGCCGGCACTTCCGTGCTCGTGGAGCGCCGGCGTGGGGGAGGGTATCGAGGCATCGGGGGGGGCGGTGCGCGGCTTCCTCGTCGCCGGAGCCGGCAGCGGCTGCGTCGCCTGGAGCTGGCGGCGGGGGCGTCTCGTCCGTGGGCTGGGCGCCTGCGGAGATGGCAACGAGAGACAGGACGAGGACCAGGCTCGCCCGGACGGATCTCGACATGAGCTCCTCTCGGGGTTCGGGGGAACGGTCAGCAGGAACGGGCAGGCACGGGTGCTCCGGTGCCGCTCACGGCGCCTGTGGCTGCTCCTGGGACCGCCGACGAGGAAGCGAGACGCTGCGGGCGGGGACCGAGGCCGGCGCCGGCGAGGCCAGCAACACCGTCAGGAACGGCGGCGGCGCGACGAGTGCCAGCAACGGCAGCTGGAGGTGCTCGGGCGCACCGGGGGCGTGGTGGTGCTCCGGCGGTGCGCAGGGCCCCCTGGGCGAGTCATGGCCGCCGGAGTGATGAACCCAGGCACCGTCGAGCGTCGTCCGGCGGAATGGCGTCCCGTGGGCGAGGAGTGGGTGGGCAAGGGGCGCCACTGCCAGCACCCAGCCGGCGAGCACGAGCGCCAGCGGAGCGGCGTCGCTCCGTCGCTGCGCATGGCTGCGTTGGGCCGGTCCTGCGTGGCAATCGGATTCAAGTGAAATCCTTGGGCCGGACCTCGCTAGGGTGGGCTCACCGGATGCCTCGTCCACGCTCCCTTGCCCTGCTTGCGCTCTGCGCGCTCGTCCCCGGAGCCGCCCGCGCCCATGCGCTGCGGCTGTCCACCGGGGACGTCACGGTCGACGGGAAGAAGGTACAGGCGGTGCTCCAGTTCGCCCGCGCGGAGCTCGACGTGCTCCGGCCCGAGGAAGTCGCCGCCACGGTGCAGGTCTTGGTGGACGGAGCCCCGTGCGCGCTCGCCGGGTCCTCGGTCGCGCCCGCCCAGGAGGACGGGGTGGCGGTGACCGCGCGCTGGGAGTGCCCTCGTGCGCCCGGCCGGCTCCGGATGGCGCTCGGCTTCCTGGACCGGCTTCCGGAAGGGCACCTCCATGTCGCGCTGCTCCGCCTCCCCGGAGCCACGGTGCAGCGCACCGCGCGGGCGAGCGCGCCGGTGCTGGAGGTCGAGGCGCAGCCCGATGCCTGGGCGGGCGCCAGCAGGTTCCTCCGCCTCGGGGCCGAGCACATCTTCCAGGGAACGGACCACGTCGCATTCCTGATCGGCGTGCTGCTGCTCGGAGGCAGATTCCGGCAGCTCCTGGGCATCGTCACCGCCTTCACCGTCGCCCACTCGGTGACCCTGGCCCTGGCCACCCTCGGCTGGGTCGTCCCTCCGCCCCGGGTCATCGAGCCGCTGATCGCCCTGAGCATCGTGGCGGTGGCGATGGAGAACCTGCTTGCCCTGCGGACGCCGCTGTCGGGCGAACGGGTGAGGTCGGCCATCGCCCACCGCTGGCGCCTCACCTTGGGCTTCGGGCTGGTGCACGGGTTCGGCTTCGCCGGCGCGCTCCGGGCGCTGGAGCTTCCGCGCTCCCTGCTCGCCCCGAGCCTGCTGACGTTCAACCTGGGCGTGGAGGTCGGGCAGCTGGTCATCGTCGCCCTGGCCTGGCCCCTGCTGCGATGGCTGCGCGGAGTCCGTGGCATGTGGCCGGCGGGGATGCGCTGGGCCTCCCTTGCCGTCGCCGGGCTCGGTGCCTACTGGCTCGTCGGTCGGGTCGTCTCCAGCTGACCCGCCCGCGACTCGATGTCCGCCCGTTCCGGCGACTGTCAGCTGAACGCCGATCGTGCAGAAGTCGCTTGGCTCCCGGCTCCAAGGGGGGGTGGATCCGGCCCCGCACACCCCACGAAGACTGGAGGTCCACCGACCATGGGCAAGAAGGGCACCTTTGCCAGCGACATCGCTGCGATCCGGAAGAGGGCGCGCGAGAAGCTGGAGATGGGCGCGATCACCGGGAACTACGGAGGTGACGTCCAGACGGCCATCGCGCTGCTCAACGAGGCGCTGGCCACCGAGATCGTCTGCGTCCTTCGATACAAGTTCCACGCCGTCGCCGCGACCGGGCTCGCCAGCGAGTCGGTGAAGGAGGAGTTCGCCCAGCACGCCCGCGAGGAGGAGGAGCACCTGGACCTCATCGCCGAGCGAATCAACCAGCTCGGCGGACGGCCCAACCTCAACCCCGAGGGGCTCACCTCCCGCGCGGCGTCCCAGTACGCCGAGGGCGAGAACCTGGTGGACATGATCCGCGAGAACCTGGTGGCCGAGCGGATCGCCATCGAGCACTACCGCGACCTCATCCGCTACTTCGCGGAGAAGGACCCCACCACCCGCACCCTCCTGGAACGGGTGCTGGCCCAGGAGGAGGAGCACGCCAACGACATGCACGACCTCCTCGTCTCCCACGAGGGCCGGCCGATGCTGAGGAAGTGACCCGGCCCCCTTAACCTCGAGCGGGGACGGGTGTACGCACTCCTCCATGCCCGATCCCGACGCGCCTCATCCCGGACGCCGCCGTCTGGTCTGGCTCGCCGCGCTGGTCCTGCTGGTGGTGGCCGGACTGGTGACCTGGCGCGTGCTTCGCCGGCCTCCCCCGCTTCAGTACCAGACCGCCGCCGTGGCGAAGGGTCCGGTGGTGGCAAGGGTCACCGCCACCGGGATCCTCTCCGCGGTGGTCACCGTGCAGGTCGGGAGCCAGGTCAGCGGACGTATCGCCAGGCTGTACGCGGACTACAACTCGACGGTGAAGAAGGGGCAGCTCATCGCCGAGATCGACCCCGCGCTCTTCGAGGCCAACCTTGCCCAGGCCAAGGCCAACGTGCTCGCCGCCGAGGGACAGCTGAAGCAGGCCCAGGCCAACGTGCTCGCCGCCCGCCGGACGTACGAGCGAGACAAGCCTCTCCGCGCGAGCAACCTCATCGCCCAGGCGGATCTGGACACCGCGGAGACCACGCTGCAGGCGGCCGAGGCCTCGGTCGTCGCCGCGCGAGGACAGCAGGCCCAGGCCCGGGCGCAGCTCACCCAGAGCGAGGTGAATCTCGCCTACACCAAGATCGCCTCGCCCATCGATGGGACGGTCATCTCCCGGAGCGTAGACGTGGGTCAGACCGTCGCCGCCTCGCTGCAGGCGCCCACCATCTTCACCCTCGCTGGCGATCTCCGGCAGATGCAGGTGGACACCTCCGTGGCCGAGGCCGACGTCGGAAAGCTCTCCTCGGGGATGGAGGCCACCTTCGTGGTGGACGCCTTCCCGGACGAGCGCTTCAAGGGAACGATCCGCCAGATCCGCAATTCGCCCCAGACTCAGCAGAACGTGGTCACCTACGACGCGGTGATCGACGTGCAGAACCCCGACCTCAAGCTCCGGCCGGGGATGACCGCCAACGTCACGGTCGTCTACGCCGATCGCCAGGACGTGCTGCGAGTGCCCAACGCAGCGCTCCGGTTCCGTCCACCGCCCGAGATGCTCGCCGCGCTCGGCAGGACCAGCGGGACTCCGCAGCGGGTCGTGGGCCGGGACGGAGCACGCGCGCCTCAACCGGCGGGTGGGGGAGGGAACGGACGGAGCCTCTGGGTGCTCCGCGACGGACGGCCGGCACCGGTGCAGGTCACGGTGGGCGTCTCGGACGGTACCTTCACCGAGGTCGTCTCCGGGCCAGTCCAGGCCGGCGACGCGGCGGTGACCGGCGTGGAGAGCACCGCCCGCACGGCGACCCCGGCGGCGCCCGCTGGAGGACAGGTCCGGCGGCCGTTCTAGTCATGGGGCCGCTGATCGCCGTCCAGAACGTCACCAAGGTCTTCCGGATGGGGGACGTGGAGGTGCGGGCGCTGCGCGGCGTCAGCCTGGAGATCGCCGTCGGCGAGTTCGTCGCCATCCGGGGTCCATCGGGCAGCGGGAAGTCGACGCTGATGAACATCCTCGGCTGCCTCGACCGGCCCACCACCGGCCGGTACCTGCTGGACGGACAGGACGTGGCCCCGCTCGACCGCGATGCCCTGGCGCGGATCCGGAACCGGATGCTCGGGTTCGTGTTCCAGAGCTTCAACCTCCTGCACCGGACCTCGGCCATCGAGAACGTGGAGCTGCCGCTTCTCTACGCGGGCGTGGGACGGGCCGAGCGGAGGCGGCGTGCGGCCGAGGCGCTGGAGCGGGTGGGGCTGGGCGACCGGCTGGACCACACCCCCAATCGCCTGTCGGGAGGGCAGCAGCAGCGGGTGGCCATCGCCCGGGCGCTGGTGAGCGAGCCCAAGGTCATCCTCGCCGACGAGCCCACCGGCAACCTCGACTCGCGGACCAGCGTGGAGGTGATGGCCCTCTTCCAGCAGCTGGGGCGGAGCGGCATCACCATCGTCCTGGTGACCCACGAGCCGGACATCGCCACCTTCGTGGGCCGGGTCATCGTGGTCCGCGATGGGCACATCGCCAGCGACCGCCGCCAGGTCCCCGCCCCTGCCGACCCCGCGGCCCTCCCCGAGGAGGAGGTGGGATGAACGAGCTGGAGACGCTGCGGGTGGCCCTCCGGGCCTTGCTCCGGAACAAGCTCCGCTCGTTCCTCACCACCCTGGGGATGATCTTCGGGGTCGGGGCGGTGGTGGCCACGGTGGCCATCGGCGAGGGCGCGCGCTCCGCGGTCGAGGAGGCCTTCGCCTCCATGGGCACCAACCTCCTGGTGGTGCTGCCCGGCTCCTCGGTCACCGGTGGGGCGCGGGGCGGCTTCGGCTCGCAGCCCACCCTGACCTGGGAGGACCTGCGCGCCATCCGGACCGAGGTGCCCTCGGTGCGCTACGCGGTGCCGTACCTGCGGAGCTCCTCCCAGGTGCTGAGCGAGGAGCAGAACTGGACCACGCAGGTGGCGGGGACCGAGCCGGACTACTTCGAGGTGCGCAGCTGGCCGATGGCGCTCGGCACCCGCTTCACCGACTCCGACGTGGACACCGGAATCAAGGTGGTGGTCCTCGGGGCCACGGTGGCGGACAAGCTCTTCGGAGCCAACTCGAACCCGGTGGGCCAGACGGTGCGCATCCGGAACATCCCCTTCCAGGTGGTGGCGGTCGCGTCGCGGAAGGGGCAGACCCCCACCGGGCAGGACTCCGACGACGTGGTGTTCATCCCCCGCACGACCTTCCAGGCGAAGATCCAGGGAGGGCTCGGGAAGTTCCTCCAGGGAACCATCTTCATCAGCGCGACCAACGCCGCCAGCGCCGAACGGGAGGTCGCCGACCTCCTCCGCGACCGCCACCGGATCGGTGGACCGTCGGAGGACGACTTCCAGATCCGGAACCTGGCCGAGGTGGCCAGCGCGCAGGAGGAGAGCAGCCGCACGGTGACGCTCTTCCTCGCCATCGTCGCCGCGGTGTCCTTGCTGGTCGGTGGCATCGGGATCATGAACATCATGCTGGTGAGCGTGACCGAGCGAACCCGGGAGATCGGCACCCGCATCGCCGTCGGCGCGCGGGGGCGGGACATCCTGCGGCAGTTCCTCGGCGAGGCGGTGGTGCTCGCGGTGGCCGGAGGCCTGCTGGGCATCACCGCCGGGGTGGTCACCGCCCGCTGGCTCACCGCCGCCTTCCACTGGCCGGTGGCCTTCCGCTGGGACGTGATCCTCCTCTCGGTCGTCTTCAGCGGGGCGGTGGGCGTCGTCTTCGGGCTGTACCCGGCACGAAAGGCCAGCCGCCTCGATCCCATCGACGCGCTTCGCTACGAGTGAGCGTCACCCGGCCGCGGAGGACGCGAACGCCCCTTTCACGCTTCCGGGTGGGCCGTCGGAGCCAAGTCCGCGTCAACACGTGGCTTGACTCCCGCCCTCCGCAGTCGTTGCGTTCGCCCCGTGCCTGGCGCGCAGCGCATGCGTCCGGAAGCGGCGGTCATCGTGGGTGGGACGCGGTGGCTCGGCCCTTGCTCCATGCCCCCAACCATGCACCAAGGCCGACGCATCGAGGTCGTAGGCACGGTCCAGGGGGTGGGCTTCCGGCCGTGGGTGTACCGCGTCGCGACGCAGCTGGGGATCGCCGGGCAGGTCCGCAATGACGTGGGAGGGGTGACGGTCGAGGCTTTCGGCGAGCCAGAGGCGCTCGATGGGCTGGTGCAGGCGCTGCAGTCCGACCATCCACCGGCGGCGGAGATCCGCTCGCTGGAGTGGAAGGAGATCCCGGCGCGGGAGACCGACGGGTTCATCATCGCCCCGAGCCTCCCCGGAACCGGGCGCCGGGTGTCGATCCCCGCAGATCTGGCGACCTGCCCGGCGTGCGTGGACGAGATCTTCGATCCCGCCAATCGCCGGTACCGCTACCCCTTCACCAACTGCACCGACTGCGGTCCGCGCTTCACCATCGCCAGGGACGCGCCGTACGACCGGCCGGTGACCTCGATGGCCGGCTTCGTCATGTGCGAGGCCTGCCAGCGCGAGTACGACGACCCGAAGGACCGCCGGTTCCATGCGCAGCCCAACGCCTGTCCGCGCTGCGGCCCGCGGCTGCGGCTGCTCGACTCGGGGGGGAAGGACCTGGCCTCCCCGGATCCGATCCGGGAGGTGACCGCGGCGCTCCGGGCGGGGAACGTGGTCGCGGTGAAGGGCCTTGGGGGATACCACCTGGCGGTCGATGCCACCTCGTCGGAGGCGGTGCGGCTGCTGCGCGAGCGGAAGCGGCGTGACGCCAAGCCGTTCGCGGTGATGGCGCGCGACCTCCGCGAGGCGCGGAGACTGGCCACCATCTCCGATGCCGAGGCCAGGCTGCTCGAGTCGGTGGAGCGGCCCATCGTGCTCGTCCCCGGCAAGCGGATCGGTCGGCCGGTGGCACCGGAGGTCGCCCCCGACAACCCGCTCCTCGGCCTGATGCTCCCCTACACCCCGCTGCACCACCTGCTGCTGTCCGAGGCGGAGCGGCCGCTGGTGATGACCTCCGGCAACCTCTCCGACGAGCCCATCGTCTTCGAGGAAGCCGAGGCGCTGAAGCGCCTCAGGGACATCGCGGACCTCTTCCTCACCCACGATCGACCGATCGTCACCCGCTGCGACGACTCCGTCGCCCGGGTGGTGGCGGGCGCCCCGGTGCTCCTCCGGCGCTCGCGCGGCTACGTGCCCCGCCCCATCCCGCTCGCCCATCCGGTGTGCCGGCCGGTGCTGGCCTGTGGCGCGCAGCTGAAGAACACGTTCTGCCTCGCGGCCGGCGACGTGGCGGTGCTCGGGCCGCACGTGGGCGACCTGGACCAGCTGGAGGTGCACCGCTCCTACGAGGAGTCCATCGACCGGATGCAGCGGTTTCTCGGCTGCCGGCCGGAGGTCATCGCCTACGACCTCCACCCCGACTACGCCTCCACCCGCTACGCGATGGATCGGCCCGAGACGGTCAAGGTGGCCGTGCAGCACCACCACGCGCACGTGGCCAGCGCGCTGGCCGAGCACGGTCTCGAGGGTCCCGTCATCGGCGTGGTGTTCGACGGCACCGGCTACGGCACCGACGGGAGCTCGTGGGGCGGGGAGATCCTCGTCGCCTCGGCGGGAGCCTTCCAGCGCTGCGCGACGCTGCGCCCGGTGGCCCTGGCCGGCGGTGAGCGGGCCATCCGCGAACCCTGGCGCATCGGGCTGGCGCTCCTGCTCGACGCCTACGACGGCGACCCGCCGGGGTTCTGGAACTTCCCGGCGATCCCCGAGGATGCGGCGGTGCTGGTGCGCCAGGCGCTGACCCTGGGGATCAACGCGCCGAAGGCCCACGGGATGGGGCGGCTGTTCGATGGCATCGGGGCGCTGGTCCTGGGATTGGGCAAGGCACGCTACGAGGGAGAGGTCGCCCTGGCCTGGAACCTGGCCGCGGACCCTGGGGGGCACGGCCGCTACCCGTTCGGAATCGACACCCGCGGCGCGGTGCTCGAGCTCGACGTCCGGCCGATGGTGCGCTCGCTGGTGGAGGAGCACCTGGTGGGAGTGCCCGCCGCGCCTCTGGCGGCGAAGTTCCACGACACCCTGGCGCACGCCACCGCGACCCTGGTCGGGCTGGTGCGCGAGCGCGCCGGTGATTTCCCGGTGGTCCTGACCGGAGGCTGCTTCCAGAACGCCCGCCTGGCGGAGGGCCTGAAGGCGGCGCTCGAGCCGGAGTGCACGGTGTACCTCCACCGGCAGGTCCCGCCGGGAGACGGGGGAATCGCGCTGGGCCAGGTGATGGTGGCAGACGCGACCACCCGCGGGTGAAGGGAGACGCCATGTGCCTCGGAGTGCCGGGAAGGGTGGTGGAGGTCGAAGGGCTGGTGGCCACGGTCGACTTCTGGGGGCTCCGGAAGCAGGTCCGCCTCGACGTGGTGGACGCGCCGGTGGCTCCCGGGGACTACGTGCTGAACCACGTGGGCTTTGCCATCCGGCGCATCCCGGCCAGCGAGGCCGAGGACACCCTGGCCCTCTACTCCGAGCTCCTGGCGAAGGAGGCTCCAGGGGACCTCATGGCCGCCGACGTCCGGGGCGAGCTGGACGCCGCCCACCGGGGGAAGCCATGACCACCGCGGCCACCGACGCCGCCCAGCTCAAGTTCCGCGACCCCACCGCCGCCCGGGCGCTCGGCGCCGCCATCGACAAGGTGACCCGGGAGATCGGCCGCGAGCCGGTCTCGGTGATGCACGTCTGCGGCAGCCACGAGCAGGCCATCGCCCGGTTCGGTCTGCGCGCGGCATTCCCGCCTGCGCTGGATGTCATCATGGGCCCGGGCTGCCCGGTGTGCATCACCGACGTGCCCGAGGTGGACGAGGGCGTGGCCCTGGCCCGTCAGGGCGTGCGGGTGGCGACCTACGGGGACATGCTTCGGGTGCCGGGCTCCGCGGGCTCGCTGGCCGACGCTCGCGCGGCGGGGGCCAGGGTGGACGTGGTCTACGGTGTCTCGCAGGCGGTGGAGCTCGCCCGGCAGGCCGACGAGGAGGTGGTGTTCTTCGCCACTGGCTTCGAGACCACCGCGGTGGCCACCGCGGCGGAGATCCTCCGCGGCCCACCGAAGAACTTCTCGGTCCTCTCGGCCCACAAGTACATCCCTCCGGTGATGGAGATCGTCGCCGAGATGCCCGGGAGCCGGGTGGAGGGCTTCCTCGCCGCTGGACACGCGGCGACCATCACCGGCTGGGGAGTCTTCGAGCCCTTCGTCGAGCGGCACCGGCTCCCGGTGGTGGTGGCGGGTTTCGAGCCGCTGGACATCCTTGCCGGGCTGCTGCGGCTGGTGGAGCTGATCCGCGACCGGACCCCGAAAGTGGAGAACCTCTATCCGCGTTGCGTCACCCGGGAGGGGAACGTCGCGGCCCAGGAGCAGCTGTGGAAGGTGTTCCGTCCGCTGGGGGGCCGCTGGCGTGGCATCGCCCACGTGCCGAACGGGAACCTCCGGCTGCAAGACGGCTGGGCGCACCTCGACGCCCGGAGGCGCTTCGACATCGACGTGAAGGCGCTCTGGGACTTCGCGCCGCCGTCGCTGGTGCAGCAGTGCCTGTGCGGGGAGATCATGTCCGGGAAGCAGTCACCCACCTCGTGCAAGCTGTTCGGCAGGGAGTGCCAGCCGGAGACGCCGGTGGGGGCGTGCATGGTCTCCAGCGAGGGCACCTGTCGCATCTGGCACCAGTACGGCGGACACCCGCAGCTCCGCGAGCTGGCCGTGGGAGACGTCCGGTGAGACCGCCCCTTCCGCTGGGGACGACGGTGAGCCTCAAGCACGGCGCCGGCGGCCGGGCAATGCGTGCGCTAATCGAGCAGCTGTTCGCCGAGGGCGCAGAGCAGCCCGTGGGCTCGGTGGGGCTCCGGGAGATGGACGACGGCGCCGCCTTCCCGATCGGGGACGGCTGGCTGGTGCTCACCACCGACTCTCACGTGGTGGCCCCCCGTTTCTTCCCCGGCGGGGACGTGGGCCGGCTGTCGATCTCCGGCACGGTGAACGACCTGGCGATGATGGGAGCCACCGAGGTGCTGGGGCTGACCTGTGCGGTGGTCATCGAGGACGGCTTCCCCATCGCCGAGCTGGAGCGGATCCACGCCTCGATGCGCGACACCTCGCGCGAGGCCGGCGCTCCGGTGGTGACCGGCGACACCAAGGTGATGGGCAGGGGCGAGCTGGACGGCCTGGTGCTCAACACCACCGGGGTGGCGCTCACCGGGCGGCTGGTGCGCGACAACGGGCTCCGCCCCGGGGATCGCATCGTGGTGACTGGCACCATGGGGGATCACGGGTTCGCGGTGCTCGCCGCCCGACAGAAGCTGGAGCTCCAGGGGAATCTGCTCTCCGACGTGGCGCCGCTGAACGGGCTCATTCGCCAGGTGCTCCGCGCGGCGGGCGAAGGGGTGGTGGCGATGAAGGACCCCACCCGGGGTGGCCTGGCCAGCGCGCTGCACGAGATGGCGGAGAAGAGCGGGGTGGGCGTGGTCCTCGAGGAGCAGGCGGTTCCCCTCACCGACGAGGTCCGCGCCGCCTCGGAGATCCTCGGCATCGACCCCCTCCACGTGGCCAACGAGGGCAAGGCGGTGCTGGGAGTTCGGCCCGAGGCGCTGGAGCGGGTGATGGCCGCGCTCGACGGGCATCCGCTCGGACGGCGCGCCGCGGTGGTGGGGACCTGCATCGCCGAGCAGAGGGGGCGGATCGTCCTCGACACCGGCCTCGGGAAGCGGCTGCTCGCCGAGCCCGAGGGCGAGCCCATGCCGCGCATCTGCTGAGCCGAGCCGTGAGCGCCACCACGCACATCCGGACGCAGGTCGAGCGAGGAGTCGGTACACTCACCATCGACCGGCCACAGCGGTTCAATTCGCTCGACGTCTCCACCGCTCGCGACCTCCGGAAGGCGGGGCTCCAGCTGGCGCGCGACCCGGCAGTGCGGGTGGTCGTTCTCCGCGGCAGCCCCGGGATCTTCTGCAGCGGCGCGGACCTCAAGTACATCCGAGCCGGCGGCGACCCGGCCGAGCTCGCCTACCTCACCCCCGGAGCCCGGCCGGTCCCGCTCGGGCCCGGGGAGATCTTCAAGCAGATCCTCGAGTACCTCCACGCGACCATCTCCGAGATTCGCCGCGCCCCCAAGCCGTTCATCGCCGCGGTGGACGGAGCGTGCGCCGCCGGCGGGCTCGGGCTGGCCATGTCCTGCGATCTGGTCTTTGCCTCGGAGCGCTCGACCTTCGAGTGGGCGTACGCCAAGACCGGCCTGTCGGGCGCCGAGAGCTCCACCTTCTTCGTCCCCCGCCTGGTCGGGCTGCGCTTCGCCGCCGAGATGCTGCTGCTCAATCCGCGGCTGGACGCTGCCGCAGCCCGGAGCGCGGGCCTGGTGAACGGCGTCTTCTCCGTGTCGGGATTCGACGCCGAGATCGACGCCGTGGCGGGGCGCATCGCTGCCGGACCCTCCGCCGCGTACGCTGCCGCCAAGCAGCTGTTCAACGAGGCGATGGGGGTGGACCGGCTCGACCACCACCTCGATCGCGAGCTCGAGGCGCTGGTGCGGAGCGCGGACTCGCCGGAGTTTACCGAGGGCGTGGAGGCGTTCTTCTCCCGCCGGCCGCCGAGGTTTCCCGGGACGGAGTGAGGCGCTCCGGAAGAGCTCGCCGCAGCCCAGCAATCGCACCCCCGGAGCGCCATTCCTCCGCGCAGCCTTTGCGCGCCCCCCCGGGCCGCACGCAGGTCCTGCCCGTCAAAGCCCCCACCTCAGCCTCGCGGAATGAGGGGCTCGCTGCTTGCACGCTGCGCCCGCCTGCGGCGTCGAGCCGGAGGGAATCACCATGGGGAGTCGCGAAGGCTGGCTGACCGGGGAGCTCCGGCGCCGCGGGATCAGTCGGCGGGAGCTGCTATTCTTCTGCGCCGGCGTGGCGGGAAGCTTCGGGCTCCCCGCATCGGCGGCGACGCAGTTGGCCAGTGCGCTCACCCGGGCCAAGAAGCCGATCCTGGTCTGGCTGGAGTTCCAGGACTGCTGCGGGAACAGTGAGTCCTTCCTCCGCTCGGACGCTCCAGCCGTCGGGGAGGTGATCCTCGACCTCCTCTCCGTCGACTACCACGAGACGCTCATGGCCGCGGCCGGCTCCCAGGCCGAGGAGGCGCTGGACGGGGTGGTGAAGAACTCCGCGGGTCAGTTCATCGCCGTCGTCGAGGGCAGCATCCCCACCGGCGCCGACGGCGGGTACTGCACCATCGGCGGGCGCTCGGCGCTGGACATCGCCCGGAACGTCTGCAGCAAGGCCGCGGCCACCATCGCCATGGGCACCTGCGCCACCTACGGCGGGCTCCCGGCGGCGGCCCCCAACCCCACCGGGGCGCTGGGAGTCGCCGATGCGGTGCCGGGGGTGAAGAACCTGATCAACATGTCGGCCTGCCCGACCAACGCCGCGAACATCACCGCGCTGCTGGTCTACTACCTCACCTACAAGCACTGGCCGCCGCTCGACGGATTCCGCCGTCCGCTGTTCGCCTACGGCAAGACCATCCACGACAACTGCGAGCGCCGCGCGCACTTCGACGCCGGCCAGTACGTCGAGATGTGGGGCGACGACGCGCACCGCTCCGGCGCCTGCCTCTACAAGATGGGCTGCAAGGGGCCGGTGACCCATCAGAACTGCCCCACCGTGCGCTGGAACGAGGGGACCAACTGGCCGATCGGCTGCGGTCATCCGTGCATCGGCTGCGCCGAGCCGGACTTCTGGGACAAGATGACGCCCTTCTACCAGCACCTGCCCGACGTCCCCGGATTCAGGGCCGGCACCGGCGTGGACACCGTCGGCGCGGTCGCCACCGCGGGCGTGGCCGCGGCACTGGTCGGGCACGGGGTGCTCAAGGGAATCCAGAACGCCGGGAAGAAGAAGGGGAACGGCGCGGATCCGCCCGGTGACGCAGGAACGGCCGGCAAGGCAGGGGGCCAGTCATGAGTCACGTGGTGGTGGATCCGGTCACCCGGATCGAGGGGCATCTCAGGATCGAGGCAGAGGTCGATGCGGGCCAGGTTCAAGACGCCTGGTCGTCGAGCACGATGTTCAGAGGAATCGAGCTCATCCTCAAGGGTCGCGATCCGCGCGACGCCTGGGCCTTCGCCCAGCGCATCTGCGGGGTGTGCACCACGGTGCACGCCATCGCCTCGGTGCGGAGCGTGGAGAATGCGATCGGGGCCAAGCCTCCGCCCAATGCACGCGTGCTGCGGAACACCATCATGTCCGCGCAGCTCATCCAGGATCACGTGGTCCACTTCTACCACCTGCACGCGCTCGACTGGGTGGACCTGGTCTCCGCGCTCAAGGCGGATCCGGAGAAGACCTCGTCGCTGGCCCAGTCCCTCTCCGACTGGCCGCTGTCGAGCACCAAGTACTTCGCCGGGGTCAAGAACCGGCTCAAGGAGTTCGTCGACCGGGGCCAGCTCGGGCCCTTCGCCAACGCCTACTGGGGCCACCCGGCGTACAAGCTCCCGCCGGAAGCGAACCTCATGGCGGTGGCCCACTACCTGGAGGCGCTCGACTTCCAGCGGGAGTTCATCAAGATCCACGCCATCCTCGGGGGCAAGAACCCCCACCTCCAGTCATTCCTGGTGGGCGGCATGGCCACGCCGGTCGATCCGGACAAGCAGGCCTCGATCAACATGGGGTCGGTGGCGGAGATCAAGAAGCGGATCGCCAAGGCCAAGGAGTTCGTCACCAAGGTCTACCTGCCCGACGTGCTGGCGGTGGCCGGCTTCTACAAGGACTGGGCGGGGGTGGGCGGCGGGGTCGGCAACTACATGGTCTACGGTGAGTACCCCGAGACCG
>Ga0335084_10000744_pt1 | contig 28720 bp, 25 predicted proteins | sample Lox_Sample_44_FD_206721 | JGI IMG/M metagenome (GOLD analysis project Ga0335084, IMG submission 206721) | Soil microbial communities from Loxahatchee National Wildlife Refuge, Florida, United States - Lox_Sample_4.4 | ecosystem: Environmental > Terrestrial > Soil > Wetlands | place: USA... | reverse complement strand
ACCGGCCGACCGCCCATCGCGGCGATGTCGCTGAGATTGACGGCTAACGCTTTGTATCCGATCTGGGGATAAGAGCTGTAGGATCGATCAAAATCGACCGTCTCCACCAGCAGGTCCGTCGTGACGACCCAATCCCAACGGGATGAGCTCCGCAGAACCGCCGCGTCATCCCCCGGACCGATTAAGACGGTTCGAGAAGGGGATGGAATCCGGCGAAAGAGGCGTTGAAGCAGCCCGAACTCCCCCAGTTGACTTAAATTCATGGGATGCCAGCGAGCATCCGGCTCCATCGCCGGAAGCGCGGGGACGCAGGGGGCATGTAAGGACTCATCTCCTTCTCTTCCGCAGCGGCCCCCCGATACCGTTTTCGTCCCACCCGATGACCACCCCGGCTCATCCCCTCCGGCGAGCCGAGATGGCCGGGGCCAGAACCTTTTCACGGCGGACCTTTTGCGCGACCGGACGGTGAACTTTGGAGCCGGGCGACTGCCGGAGGGCCGCCGGGAGGACATCGTCCATGGTCTCGGCAAAGACGAACTCCATCCCGCGACGCACGTGCTTCGGGACTTCCTCAAGGTCCTTTTCGTTGCGCTTCGGAACTATCACGGTCTTGATCCCGGCCCGCCGCGCGGCCAGAATTTTTTCTTTCAATCCGCCGATGGGCAGCACGCGTCCCCGGAGGGTCACCTCCCCGGTCATGGCCACATCCCGACGGACCGGCACGTTGATAAAAACGGAGGCGAGAGCCGTCGCCATCGTGATTCCGGCCGAAGGCCCGTCCTTGGGGATCGCGCCGGCCGGCACATGGATATGGATATCGTTTTTCGCGAACAGATCCGGCCGGATGCCCAGGGTCTTCTCCCGGGACCGGATGTAACTCAGCGCCGCCTGGGCCGACTCTTTCATGACATCGCCAAGGTGTCCGGTCAGCAACACGCCTCCCTTGCCCTTCATGAAGGTGGCTTCGATGTAGATGATGTCCCCGCCGGTCTCGGTCCAGGCCAGTCCGGTCGCCACACCGACCTCGTCCTTTTCCTGCTCCGCCTCGGGAAGATGTTTCGGAACCCCGAGAAGTTTGTGGATATTGGCCGGCGTGACCGTGAAATGCTTTTCTTTTCCCTCCGCGATCTGTCGCGCAATTTTGCGGAGGACGTTGGCCAATTCCCGCTCAAGGTTCCGAACGCCGGCCTCGCGGGTGTATTGCTGAATGACCGTCCGGATGGCGGCGTCCGTGAGGGTCACGTTCTTCTCCGTGATGCCGTGCTCCGTCAGCTGCCGCGGCATGAGAAAATTGCGCGCGATGCCGAGTTTCTCCTCTTCGGTATATCCGGAAAGTTCGATCACCTCCATCCGGTCCCGAAGCGGCGGCAGGATGGTGTCGGTGATATTGGCCGTGGTGACGAACATCACGTTGGACAGATCGAACGGCACGCCCAGGTAATGATCACTGAAGGCGTTGTTCTGTTCCGGGTCCAACACCTCCAGCAGGGCGGCGGAGGGATCGCCGCGGAAATCCGCGCCGACCTTGTCGATCTCATCCATCATGAAAACCGGATTGTTGGTTCCGGCCTGCTTGATTCCCTGAATGATCCGGCCGGGCAGGGCCCCGACATAGGTCCGGCGATGCCCCCGGATCTCGGCCTCGTCACGAATCCCCCCCAGGGAGATCCGCACGAACTCGCGTCCAAGCGAACGCGCGATCGATTTCCCAAGCGAGGTCTTCCCCACCCCCGGCGGACCGACAAAACAGAGAATCGGGCCCTTCATCTTGTCCTTCATCTTCCGGACGGCCAGGTATTCCAGAATCCGCTCCTTGACCTTCTCCAGGTCGTAATGATCCGTGTCGAGCACCTTGGAGGCCGCCTTGATGTCCAAATTATCCTTGGTCTTCTTGCTCCACGGCAACTCCACCAGCCATTCCAGGTAACTGCGGACCGTGGAGGCCTCGGCCGAGTCGGGGTGCATGTGCTCCAATCGCTTGAGCTGCTTGTCGGCCTCCTTCGACACCTTGTCCGGCATCTTGGCTTCCTTGATCCGCTTCCGGAATTCGGTGACCTCCTCGGCGCGCTCGTCCACGTCGCCCAGTTCCTTCTGGATCGCCTTGAGCTGCTCCCGGAGAAAATATTCCCGTTGGGTCTTGTCCATTTCCCCCTTGGCCTCGGCCTGGATTTTCTGCTGCATGTTCAGGACGCCGAGCTCCTTGGCCAGTATCTCGCTCACCTTCTTGAGGCGCTCGCTGGGATCGAGGATCTCCAGGACCTCCTGGGCCTCTTCCACTTTGAGGCCGAGGTTCGAGACGATCATGTCGCTCAGGCGGCCGGGGTCGTCCAGATTCTCGATCACCACCAAAACCTCGGGCAGCACGAGTTTCCCGAAACTGCTGACCTTCTCGAGCTGCTCCTTGACGGTGCGGATCAGCGCCTCCAGCTCCAGCGGCCGTTCTTCGACCTTGGGCTCGATGATTTTTTGAATCCGGACCTGATAATACGGCTCCGATTGGACGAAATTCAGGACGCGGGCCCGGGAAAGGCCCTGCACAAGGATCTTGATCCGGCCGTCCGGAAGTTTCAACATCCGCATGATCATTCCGACGGTCCCGATGGTGTGGATGTCCTTCGGCTCGGGGTTTTCGACATCCAGCACTTTCTGGGTCGCCATCAGAATCATGCGGTTTCCCGCCAGGGCCTCGTTGATGGCGCGAATCGACATTTCGCGGCCGACGAACAAGGGAAGAACCATGTAGGGAAAGACCACGATATCCCGCACCGGCAGGAGCGGAAGGGCCTCCGGAATTTCGATCGGTTGCTGCATGCCTTCTTTGTCCTGTTCTGCCACGTGAATGACCCCCTTTGTTTGGAGGGGCTCGCGTCGCCCCCTCCGCTGGCGATCGCTCGCCGTACTCGCTGGAAGGAAAAAAATCAGTTCGGTCCCGGTGGACCTACTTGATCTCGATCTTGATGGTTCGTTTGCGCCGGTCTTCGATTTTCGGGAAACGGAGGATCAGAACCCCCTGCCGATAGCGGGCCTCGGCCTTCTGCGGATCCACGGCAAAAGGAAGCTGGATGATGCGCCGGAAATCTTCAAAACAGCGTTCCATCCGCAGATAATGTCCGGCCTCCTGTCCCTCCCCCCTTTGACCCCTCTGCCCTTCAATGGTCACCTGATCGTCCGCCAGACGGACCGCCACCTCTCCCGGTTCAATCCCCGGAAGATCGGCCTCGATCACCAGGGCATCCGATTGTTCATAGATGTCCACCAAGGGGCTCGGCGTCTCGCCAACCATATTCTTGCCCTCGCTTTCCTCCGTTCGATACACTTCCTGAAACGGTCCCAACGGGCTCTGAATGATCTTCATGTGGATGAACGGATCCCTCGCCACAGGGAGGCCCTCCCGAATACGGCCTACAACTTCAAACTCTTAAGGTACTGGAGGAACGGCTTTCCCAAATCCGGACGTTTCAACCCGAATTCCACGGTCGCCTTCAGAAAACCCAGCTTGTCACCGGCGTCGTAACGCATGCCTTCAAGTTGCTTGCCGTACATCACTTTTTGCTGGGCCAGGATCCGAAGCGCATCGGTCAACTGAATCTCTCCGTTTTTTCCCGGCGGCGTTTTTTCCAAGACCTTGAAGATCTCCGGCGTCAGGATATAACGTCCGATGACGGCGAGATTGGACGGGGCCTTTTCAGGCAGGGGCTTTTCGACCAGGTCTTCGATCCGGAAAAGATCCGGTTCGACCGGCGACGCCTTGATCACGCCGTATTGATGAACCTCGGATTTGGGCACGGGTTGGACGCCCACCACCGGAGATTGGAAACGACGATAGACCTGGATCATCTGTTGAATCCCCGGCTGCGGTCCGTCCAGAATGTCGTCCCCCAAAATGACGGCAAAGGGTTCATCGCCGATCAGAGGTTGGGCGCACAGTATGGCATGACCCAGCCCGCGCGCGTGACGCTGCCGGACGTAGCAAAAATCCGCCATCTCCGCGATGGCCTGGATTTCTTTTAGGAGTCCTTTTTTTCCGTTCTCGCGGAGGTTCTCTTCCAGTTCAATGGAGACGTCGAAATGATCCTCGATCGCCCGCTTCCCCCGACCGGTGATGATGATGATCTCACGAATCCCGGCCGCCACCGCTTCTTCCACGACGTACTGGATCAGCGGCTTGTCCACCAGCGGAAGCATCTCTTTCGGGGACGCTTTGGTCGCCGGCAGGAACCGGGTTCCCAGCCCCGCCGCCGGGATGACGGCCTTGACCACGTTGGATGAAAGCATGGACCCATTCTACCGAGAGGATCGACGAAAAGTCAAATTCAGCTCGAGCCGAACCGGTCCCCGGAAATTATGTCGAAGTCGGGAGCCCTTCCAAATCGATGGACCCGGCGATGGAGACGAGCCCCGCCCGAATATTCAGGCCAGCGGCTTGAGCTCCTCATAGATCCTGCGCACCTGTTCCTCGACCGCCTTCGGGGACTGCCCGCCGTCGATAATGTAATCGGCCTTGCTTTTCTTTTTGGCCTGGGGCATCTGAGCCCCGATGCGCTTGACGGCTTCCTCCCGACTCAGCCCATCCCGTCTCATGATGCGGCTGATCTGTTTTCGGCGGTCAATCGTCACCAAAATCACCTTGTCCATGAGCTGATACGACCCGGTCTCGATGAGTAACGCGGCGTCAAACAAAACGATCGCCTTTGGATCCTTTTGCGCGATTTCCCTTTGTTGCCGCTCTTCCTCCATAAAGACATAGGGATGAACGATCGAATTTAGCAGTTCCCTTTTTTCGGGGTGATCGAACACCAAGCGGCCCAGCGTGGCCCGGTTGAGGGTCCGGTCGGGATTCAGGATTTCCGGTCCGAAGGCCTCCACGATCCGATTTAAAACCGGATGGCCGGGCTCAACCGCCTTATGGGCCAGCTCATCCGCGTCGATCAGGTAAGCGCCCAGCTGCTTGAACATCTGCGCCACCAACGATTTTCCGCTTCCGATACCGCCGGTCAACCCGACAAGAAGCATCCTATATCATCCAGGGTTATTTGTTGGGCCGCCCCGGGCTTTCCAAGGCGAATTTTCGAAGCCGGGATTGTACCATAAATCAAGGGGCCGCCTCCAGTCGCGTTGACTATTCGCAACCCCTCTGTTAAACTTTCTTTATGAATCATACCGCAAAGAAAGTCCGGATTCTTCAAGATAATATTGAACAGGTGATTAAGGGAAAAGCGGAGGTGGTCCGGTTGACGATCACGGCGCTGCTGGCCCGCGGACACCTCCTGATCGAGGACGTCCCCGGAATCGGCAAGACCACGCTGGCCCACAGCCTGGCCCGGTCCCTGGACTGCAGCTTCCGGCGCATCCAGTTCACCAGCGACCTCCTTCCGTCCGATATCCTGGGGGTGACCATTTATAATCAACACACCCAGGCCTTTGAATTCAAGCTCGGCCCGATCTTCGCGAATATTATCCTGGCGGACGAGATCAACCGGACCACGCCCAAGACTCAGTCCAGTCTTCTGGAAGCCATGAACGATATCCAGGTCTCGGTGGACAGTCATACCTATCCGCTTCCCAAGCCTTTCATGGTCATGGCCACACAGAACCCTCTGGAACACCACGGAACTTATCCCTTGCCCGAATCGCAACTGGATCGCTTTCTGATGAGGATACGGATCGGTTATCCCGATCTTGCGGATGAGAAGGTCATCCTGACCACTCAGCGTCTTTTTCAGCCGGCCAACGACCTCAAGCCCGTGTTGACGATCCAGGACGTGCTGGAACTTCAAGAGGCCGTCGATCGTGTCCGCATGGACGAAGGGCTGGTGGACTATCTCCTGGCCCTGACCCGGGCCACGCGGAGCAGCGAGCTGTTCGGGCTGGGGGTCAGCCCCCGCGGGGCCATGGCGCTCCACAAAGCCGCGCAGGCCTACGCCCTGGTCAACGGACGGAATTATTGCGTTCCCGACGACATCAAACGGTTGGCCCCCCTGGTCTTCGCCCACCGCGTGATTCTTAATACTCGGTTTGAAACCGACGGCCCCCGGAGCGAGGAGGCCGAACGCATCCTTCAGGAATTAATGGACCAGGTCGCCGTTCCGCTGTAGGGGCAGGATACGCCATGCCAAAAATAATTTCAATAGGCCGGGACGCCCCTACAAACAAACGGCCCGCCGATGAAAATGGTTTATGTCCGCCTTTCTCATCAGACTGCAGAGACTGATTTACCGAAACCGCTCCGTCACCTTTACGCCGACGGGCACCCGTTTTGTCCTCCTCACATTGGCCGTCGGCGTGGCCGCGGTGAACACCGGAAACAATCTCCTGTACCTCATTCTCGGAATGATGCTGAGTCTGATCATCGTCTCCGGCATCCTCTCCGAGCAGTCGCTCCGCAAGATTTCCGTTGAATGGGCTTTCCCCGTCCGGATCTTCGCGCAACAACCGGCCCCGGTGGAGCTCCGAATCACCAACGACAAAAGGCTCCTTCCTTCTTTTTCGTTCCGGATGGACGCGGGGACCGAAGCGGTTCAATCCGTTTACATGTTCAAACTGTCCGCCCGGCAGACCGCCGTTTTTCCGCAGACAATCCGTTTTGAAAAAAGAGGGATTCAACCCTTGCCGTCGCTTCGATTTCACACCACCTTTCCGTTCGGTTTTTTTCACAAAAGCCTGATTCGTCCCCAGATCCGGACGGTGCTGGTATATCCCCGGGTCCTTCCGGTTCCGCCGAGCATCGAAAGGGTATCCTCGCGTCCCGGCCAGGACCATGAATACCGTCAACGGGGCAGCGGCGCGACGCTTCACAATCTTCGGGATTACACCCCGCTGGATGACGCGCGCGGGATCCATTGGAAGGCTTCGGCCCGCGAGTTGAAACTCCTCCTGAAAGAATACGAGCGCGAAGAGGACGATGACATCCATCTGTTCTTCACCAATCACCTTTCGGCTCGATCCGAAGAACACCTTCAAAATTTCGAGAGGGCCGTTGAGTTGGCCGCTTCGCTCGCCTACGCGCTCGGGCGGCGCGGCTATGCCGTCGCCCTGCAAACGCTCTCTGAAACCGAATCGGGCCCGGAAGCGTCAACGGATCTTGATCCCGTCCTGAAAAGGCTTGCGCTGATCCAGCCCCTCTACGATTCCACGGATCCGGCCGATCGGGACAGGATCAGCCAAAGAATCGCGGCCCTCAGCCGCACCGCGGCTCTTGAAGGGCGCCGGATCCTGATTCTCCCTTGCACCGACCCGCTTTGGGACCCTCTGCGCGGACGTTTTTCGGAGGTCTTGGTGGCCAGCGAGCCCCGGTTCAAGACCTGGTCCAGGTCGGGAGGAAAACGAACGTGACCTTGGACCTGACCTTTCAGATCACCTCCCGCCTCCTGGCCCTGATCGGTTTGCTTTCCCTGATCCTGACCAACGAATTTTCTTTCCTGTTCGGGTTTGCGGCCGTCGCGGCCGTCGCGGCCAGCTTCATCCTGGTTCTGGGAGGCATGACGTTCAACCTGAGCCGTCAGATCTGGACCTCGGTCAATTTGGCCGTGCTGGCCTTTTTTATCGTCGACCTCTCTTTATTTTCCCAATCCCTTCTGACGGCCTGCACCCATTTCGTCGTCTTCCTCATGATCAATAAACTCTTCAATCTCCGAACGCCCCAGGACCATTTCCAACTTTACCTGATCAGTTTCCTCCAGCTCCTGGCCGCCTCGACCTATACGATCGACGTCAGTTTCCTGATTTCCTTTGTGCTCTACCTCCTGACCGCGACCTGGGCCCTCCTTCTTCATCATCTCACGACCGAAAAATCGAAATCTCCCGGCCGGCCCTCGGGGGAGCAAGCGCCCGGCTGGTCGTCCGGGTTGACCTGGCCTTTCTTCATGAGCACGAATACCATCGCGGTCGCCGCGTTGGGATGCTCGCTCATCCTCTTCATCTTCATCCCCCGGGTCGGACTGGGCTTCTTTCATCGATCCCAATCCAGCCTGATCCGGACCTCCGGCTTTTCGAACGTAGTGGATCTGGGCGAGATCGGTTCGGTCAAAAAAGATCCGACGGTGATCATGCGGGTCCAGCCTTCCCGCCCGCTTCCGGGGATCGAAGGGATGTACTGGCGCGGGATGGTGTATGATTTCTACGACGGCCGCAGCTGGCGCAACAGTTTCGGCAGCGGCCGCCTCGTGGCCTCCGAGGGAAACGGCATCTTCAATCTGGCCTATCGACAATACCCCGAACGGGCGATCTCCCAGGAGATCATCCTGGAGCCCCTGGACACCGCCGTCCTCTTCGGCGCGCCGTACGCAATCCAGATCGGCGGCCAGTTCTCAACCATCCGGGTGAACGCGATGAATTCCATCTCCCTCCCGACGGTCCCGGCCACACGGTTCGAATACACCCTCACCTCCGTGCTCCCCTCCCTGACGCAATCGGACACCGAGACCCAAACGATTCCGGCCGCACGCCCCCAACTCCGGCCTTATCTCCAGATGCCGGAGGGATCGGACCGGATCGCGCAGCTGGCCGGGGATATTCTCCGGGCGAATCCGTCGGCCGACACCGTCCTCCAGAAAATCATGGCGACCGAAAAATACCTCCAGACCAATTACCGGTATACCCTGGATGTCCAACCGACGTCCTCCGGCATGCCCATCGAAGACTTCCTGTTCCGGCAGAAGGCCGGCTTTTGTGAACATTACGCCACCGCCATGACGCTCCTCCTCCGCAGCCTCGGAATTCCGGCGCGGTTTGTGACGGGCTTCCTGCCCGGCGAATGGAACGATTTCGGCAGATACTACACCGTTCGCCAGAGCAACGCGCACGCCTGGGTCGAGGTATGGTTCGAGCGGTCCGGATGGATCCCGTTCGACCCGACCCCGCCGGTCCCGTCGGATGACGCGGGAGGCCTTTTTGGGTTTCTCGGCCGCTCGGCCGACTCGATCCAGTGGTGGTGGAACCGGTACGTGATCTACTTCAGCCTTCACGATCAGATCAGCCTGGCGAACGAGGTGAAGGAAGGAACGATGAAGGTTCGGATTCAGGTCATGAACCGGGTGAGCGGGGCCTTCGATGCCGCGTGGGACTTTCTTTCCTCCGCCCTCCTTCATCCCATCCTGATCATGCTCGCCGTTCTGTGCGGCGCCGGGGCCCTGTTCTGGGGGATGCGTCATCTTGACTTTTCGAGAAGCGGAATCACCCGGCCATGGCGAAAGCGGCTTCGGAAGGTCCAACCCCACGCCTTCTACTATCAGATGCTCGACCTGCTCCGCGCCAAAGGCTATCCCAAACCGCCAACTCTCACTCCCCGGGAGTTTCTCCCCCGAATTCCGGCCGCGCCCCAGCCGCTCCGTCCCGTCGCGGCCGAGCTGACCGACCTTTACTACCGCGTCCGCTTCGCCGGCGACGCTCTGTCCGAGCCGGAGCAATCCCGCATCGCCGAATTGCTCCGGAACCTGAAATCCAACCCGACAGAATCTTGAGAGTCCTTCGGCCTTTTCCGAAAAACCCTTCTAAACCCTCCCGCGTTCAGAGACGGGCAGCACGGAATCGGACTTGATTCTACCTTACCAATCGGGTCATAATTTCATTTGAGGGAGGAACTTTTCGTGTCCGTGTTCATCCGGGTACTGGCCGTTCTGGTTCTGTCGGGTCTGGCAAGCCTGTTTTCGCCATCGGCCTTCGCCGAGGAAGAATCCACCGAGCCCTATGGGACGGTGAGGCTTTCCCGCATCAGCCTCATCGATGGAGAGGCGCTTCTTCAGCGGGGCGATGACGAGGAGTGGGTGGCGGCCTCGATTAATATGCCGCTTCGCCCTCACGACAAGCTCTGGACGACCGACGACTCCCGGGCCGAGGTCCAATTCGACGACGGGACCGTGGTCCGGCTTGCGGAAAACACCAGCCTCGACCTCTTAAGCCTTGATCCGGGCTGGATCCACTTCCAGGTCACGTTGGGCGTGGCCAGCATCGAGGCCAAGGCCCCGTTTCGCACGGGCGCGCAGCAGCCCTTCATGGAGATCGACACGCCGCAGGCCACGGCCCAGATCACCCGTTCGGCGGAATTTCGGGTGGACGTGGCGGACGACGGGTCCACCGCGATGACGGTCCGCCAGGGAGAGCTGGAATTAAACCGCGACGAGGGGCCGGTCGTGATCGCGGCCGATCAACGCGTCTCGATCGAGGGGGGCGACTCCCCGGACTACCTCGTGGATTCGGCCGGGGAGCCGGATGACTGGGATAAATGGAATAAAGACCGCGATGATCAAGAGACCGCGGCCGAGAGCCATGAACATCTCCCCTCGGACACGGAGATGGGGGTGTCGGAATTGAATACCTACGGGGGCTGGAGTCAGATCCAGCCCTACGGCTGGGTCTGGGCCCCCCGAGTGGCCGTGGGATGGGCTCCGTATCATGTCGGCCGCTGGGTCTGGGTCGAGCCGTGGGGCTGGACCTGGGTTTCCTACGAACCCTGGGGTTGGCTCCCCTATCACTACGGCCGGTGGATCGTGGTCGGAACCGTCGGTTGGGTCTGGGTGCCCGGTCCGGCCCTGGGAATCTGGACACCCGGCTGCGTGCGGTTTTATTACGGGCCGACCTGGGTGAGTTGGGTGCCGCTCGGACCCCACGAGATCTATTATCACCACAAGCCCCCCGACCACAGGCATTTCAATTCCAACCCGATCAATTCCCATGTCCCGGGGGCGACGACCGTGATATCCCGGCGTCAGTTCGTCACCGGCGCGCCGGAAGACGAGAGGTTCAAGCCGCCCAAGGATCCGATTCGGTCCGGCCGTGTGGCCGTCGGCCCGCCGCCGGTCGTGCCGACGCGCGCCAGTCTGCATCCCGCGCCGGATAAAGTGGTCACGGCGGATTGGCTTCCGCCCCAAACGATCAATCGCCCGGTGGTCTACACCCGTCCTCCCTCGGCCCCGCCGCCCCTCTTCGAGCACCGGGTGAAGGAAATTCACAGTGTCATCACAAAAGGCCTGCCCCCCGCCGCCGCGCCCTCGCTTCCGGCGAGACGCCCGCCGACCATCGAAGGGGGTCGCGCGGTTCATAGAGACATCATCGTCAGGGAAGTCGAACCCTCACAGCATTCCGTCCTTCCAAGGCCAACGCCACGCCTGCCGGAGCAGAGGGTCGAACCCGGGCGCATACCCAAGACACGGCAACCGTCTCCCCCCAAGAGCATCAAGTTGCCGCGGCTTCCCTCGGCGCCCACCGCTCCGGGTCCTTCGGCGGGAGGAACCCGACAGGTCCGGCCCCTTTATAAGGTCCCCCCGCCATCCAGAATCCAAGCCCCGGCCGGTCCTTCGCGATAGGACGCCGTATCACGCATCGACGCGAAGAACCTGCTTTCATCGAATACCAAATTGGAACCCGTCGCGGCCCGCACAAATCCCCATCCACTCTATATATAGTGATGCAGATCGAATATATTCGATTTCCTGCCCTGATAACAACATAGGTGACACCCTGATCAACTCGACCCTCCCTGCTCCGTGGCCGCAGTTCGACCGGACTAAGGCTCGTCCGCTCAATTTTCCGAAGGGGCTTGGCGGAAAATTGACCCTGAAGGGCCGCGTCCTTCGCCGAGTCCGGTGCCCGAACCTCGGCCAAGTCGCGACTCGGGCCGATGCTGATCAGTGTCACCCATATCTATTTTCATCAAAATAGATTCGATTTTCCCCCTTGACAAGCCCCGCCCGCTCGATTATAGTATAGGTGTCCATTTGGACACCCATTGAATCCCGATGAAGAACCCGCTGACCGACAGGCAGGCCGAGGTCCTGAACTTCGTGAATCAATTCATCGCGAGGTCCGGATATCCGCCCACCGTCCGCGAGATCGCACGGCATCTCGGGATCCGCGGACACCACGCGGTCCGAAAGCATCTCCTGGCTTTGGAAAAAAACGGTCACCTCACCCGCGGGCGCGGCGCGCGATCGATCGGGATCGCCGATCAACCTCAGGCCGTTTCCGTCCCGATCCTGGGCCAGGTGGCCGCGGGAAAGCCCATTCTCGCGGAAGAAAACATCCTCGGAACTTTGGCGTTGGACCGATCCGTGACGCGCGGGGGTCCGGTCTTCCTTTTGAAGATCAAGGGCGACAGCATGATCGGAGCCGGAATTTTAGACGGCGATTACGTGCTGGTGAAAGCGCAGGCCCAGGCCGAGAACGGGGAGATCGCGGTGGTCCTGGCGGAGGACGAGGCCACCGTGAAGCGCGTCTTCCGCCGCGGCGACAAGATCGTTCTGCAACCCGAGAACCCCGCGCATCAACCCATGACATTCACCCCAAAAGACGCCCTTCGTATCCTCGGCAAGGTCCTGGGCGTGGTCCGGTTTCCCAATCTCAATTAGTCAAGAGGAGAGCTTCGATGGCTGAGCAAAATTATTTTTACTGGAGATGCCCCGACTGCGTTCATGTGCGAGATCTGGATCTGGGAAAGATGACAAACCGCTGTCGGCTCATCGATCAGGGAGAATCGCCGGTGGATGGAACGCTCTGGGAAAACCAGGATCACGACCTCTGCCCGGTCTTCGAACCCAAAGCCGATCAACACGCAGCCGTACTGATGGCCCAAGGACGCACAACGCAAAGTCTCTAACGCGCTTCACAATTGAAAGGGCAAGGACCCTACTCGATGGCCGATCCTTCTTCTCAATCGTCGTTGTTCGAAATCGAAGCGACCGATCTTTCCTGGCAGAAGATCGTCACGCCGGCCGCCTTGGAAGCCGTGGCGCGGGATCAGGGCCGGATCATCGGGTTCATCGGACATCGCGGGGTGTTCGCGCTCGGCCATTATTTGATGGCCTGGCGACTGCTTCAGGACGAGTCGGTCGTCCTGGTCGACGGGGCCAACATCATAGACCTCCCGCTGATCCTGAAGCTCACGGACGGTCCTAAAACGAATCGCCGGCGGCTCCTGGACCGTCTCCATCTATCACGGGCCTTCACCGCGCACCAGTTGGAGGCCGTCATTTGCGAGCGCTTGGAGAAAGCGCTCCAAAAATACAAAAGCCGTCTTTGCTTCGTCTCCGGATTGCTGGACACGTTCTATGACGAGGAAGTTCCGGCGTGGGAAGCGACGCGCATCCTTCGCAAGACGACGGAAAAGCTCCGCGCCTTGGCGCATCAAGGCTGCCGACTGATCCTTCTGGCCCCCGACCCGCCTGCGCCGACAGCGCAGAGGAAAAACCTCGCGCCCTTCGTAATCAAATCCGCGAACCGGATTTTTGCGTTGGTCCATGAGAAGGATCGATACCTGCTGATCGACGACGCCCAAACCGCACGAGATAAGCACTGGGTCCTTCCTTTGATGCCGTTCTCGATCAAGCGATCTTCTTCGAGGTGATTCATGGGCCGGACGCTGGCCACCTTCACGATGCAGGTCAATCAGGCCCTGGAGGAATGGGGAAAATTTAAACGGGCCCTGCGCAAAGAGGATCAGGCGATTATCGAGTTGCTTTTTGCCGATGCGCGCTATCATGCGCAGGCCGGGGCTTATCTCGCGCCGACCGATCCCTTCTCGGCCATGCTCCTTTCGATGCTGCTCGAGGAACGCAAAGCGCGTCTGGCTTTGGAGAAACGGCTCCATGAACTCGAAACCGGATTCAAGGCGCAGGCTTAGGGGCTGGTTGTTCGACGTCTACCCTGCCGCTGAAGGCATGGTCCTCTGGATCATCGCGGAGGACGGACGTCGGCTCCGGCTGACCGATCCGTTTCATCCTTCCTTTTATTTCGAGGGTCCGTCGATTGAATCAAGAAACGCCGTTCTTCATCTGTCACGCGAAAAGACTCCCGTCACGGCCCGGCACGTCGAGCGCAGCGAGTTCTTCAGCGGCCGGGCGATCCCGGTGGTGCAGGTTACAGTCCACGATCCCACGGAATACGTCGGCATCGTAAAGAGGCTCGTCCGTATCGGCGACCGACTGCAATTCTATAATTGTGACATCGACCTCTCTCAGCTCTATTTCTATGAACGAAACCTATTCCCTTTGGCCTTGTGTTCCGTGGATCGCACCGAAACGGAAACGATCCAAACCATCCAAGCGCTCGATTCGCCCTGGGATCCGGATTATTCCCTTCCCCCGCTCCGCTCCATGCATCTGCGGTTGGAAGGGGACCTCATCAATCCAAATCACGGAGGTCAAGGGAAGCTTGAGATCCGGGATGACCATGGCCGGTGTGTGCTTGAAGGGGATGATCCGGCCGAGGTGTTGACCGGGCTCAACAATCACCTCCGTAAAAACGATCCGGACCTGATTTTCACCGATTGGGGAGACTCCTTCATCATCCCGCATGTTCAAATGCTTTCGGAGCGATGCAGGATTCCGGTCGCCTTCAATCGCGACAGGCGCATGGCGATCGCCGGGAAAAAGATGCGTTCCTATGCCTCCTATGGACGGATGGTCCACAGCGCCGGGGCGCAGACCTTCTTCGGCCGTTGGCACATCGACCGGCAGAATTCGTTCATTCTCAACGAGGCGGGTCTCGAAGGACTGTTTGAACAGGCCCGGGTCACAAAGCTCCCGATTCAGCATATGGCCCGGACCTCGACCGGAACGGGGATCACCTCCATGCAGCTTGAGACGGCTTACCGGGCGGGAATCCTCATTCCGTGGCGAAAGAGCGAGCCGGAGGAGTTCAAGTCCGGCTTCGAGCTGCTCACGATCGATAAAGGCGGCATGGTCTTTCTTCCGCCGGTGGGTTTTCAGGAAGAGGTCGCCGAGCTTGATTTCGCCTCGATGTATCCCGCCATCATGGCCCGGTTCAACATCTCGCCCGAAACGGTCGGCTGTTCCTGCTGCCCCGGAAATCGCGTTCCGGAGACGGGCTATACGATCTGCACAAAACGAAAAGGACTCGTCCCGAAAACCCTTGAGCCGCTTCTTGCGAAGCGCGCCCGTTACAAACAACGACTCCGTTCCACCGCCGATCCGAAACGGCGTGAACGTTACGATCAGCGCCAGAACGCGCTGAAATGGCTGCTCGTGGTCTCCTTCGGTTATCTGGGTTACAAGAATGCCCGTTTCGGGCGCATCGAAGCGCATGAGTGCGTGACGGCTTACAGTCGTGAGACGCTTCTTCAAGCCAAGGAGATTGCGGAAGGCCGTGGCTATCAACTCCTCCATGCCATCGTGGATTCCGTCTGGGTCAAGAAGGCCGGTGCGACGGAGCCCGACTATCGGAAGCTTGCGGATGCGATCACTCAGGGAACCGGCCTTCCGATCAACCTGGAAGGGATTTATCGTTGGATCGGGTTCCTTCCCTCGAAGACGCGGCCGAGCCTTTCGGTTCCGAACCGGTTTTTGGGCGTCTTTCGTACCGGAGCGATGAAGATACGGGGCCTGGAAGTGCGCCGCACCGACACGCCTTCCCTGGTCAAAGAAGCTCAAACCCGTATGATCGAGGTTTTAAATCAGGCCCAGGATCTTAAAGAATATGAGGCACAAATTCCTGAGGTCGTCAAAATCCTGGCCGAATACCGTCGGCGACTCGTTGAAGGACAGGTCAATCTAAGAGAGCTGGTCATCACGCGAACTCTTTCCCAGGACCCCCGGGAATACAAGAAGGCGACGCTTTCGGCCGTGGTTTCCCATGAACTGTTGGCCCGCGGGGTCAAACTCGCGCCGGGGGAAGCGATTCAGTACGTCATCACCCATGACGCGGATAAAGATCCGGCCGGCCGGGCCCGGGCCTATGCGACCCTCACGGCGGATCATGCCTATGACGTCGAAAAGTACAGCGAGCTGCTTTTAAAAAGCGGTGAAAGCCTCCTCGCCCTGTTTGGCTACGATCTTAAAAGGCTGGAGCAATTGACCCGATAAATATCCAGACAGTGACTTGATTCACCGCCCGGGCGAGGGCTATGATGAAGCCCTATGTGCGCGAGATACACCCTTACGGAAGAGATCATCCTGATCCTGAAACGCCTGTTGATCAAGTCCCCGATGAGAGACTTCCACCCGCGGTATAATATCGCGCCCTCCCAGAACGCGCCCGTCATCCTGAACGAAGAGGGAAGATCGGTTCAAGTCTTCCGCTGGGGGCTCATCCCCTCCTGGGCCAAGGATCCGTCCATCGGCTATAAGTTGATCAATGCCCGCGCCGAGTCGGTCGCCGAGAAACCCAGTTTCAGAAATGCATTTAAAAAAAGAAGATGCCTCATTCCGGCCGACGGGTTTTATGAATGGCGTTTGGAATCGGACGGCCGAACGAAGACCCCCATGCGAATCCGGCTCAAATCAAAGGAGCCGTTCACCTTCGCCGGGCTATGGGAAACATGGAAGGACCGGCAGGAAAAAGAGTTTCGGACCTTTACGATCATTACGACCGAGCCGAATGAAATCCTGCAACCGATACATAACCGGATCCCCGTGATCATGAAACCGGAGGATGAAGAAGCCTGGCTCGACCCGCAGGCCGACGTCAAGCATTTGGAAAAGATTTTAGCGCCCTATTCGTCAAACGAGATGGAAGCCTACGCGGTGTCTAAGTTGGTCAACAGTCCGAAACACGATTCGCCCGACTGCATCGAACCGGCCGTGGTCCCACCTCCTTCCACGCTATTTTAATGTTCCCTTGTGCCTCTCTAAGATGAAAACCTACTTTATAAAGGGACAGGGTGGGATACCCCCTCTTTTCCGCCCGACCTACCCATTAATCCTCATCGCATCCCAAATTCCGTTAGGAAGCGGCGCGGACCTCACAGGCCCGCGCCGAGGATTTTTACGCAAATTAACCCGACATTGAACTGGACGTAACCTGACCTCCGTATATTCGCCGTGTGAAATTAATGAAACGGAGGGGAGAACATGAACTGCCTGAAATGCAGCGGGATGATGAATTACGAGGCGTTCGTCAGCGGGGCGGCCGAGGGGACGTCCTGGGCCTACGAAGGCTGGCGGTGCATCTATTGCGGGGATATCGTCGATCCGGTCATCCTCCGGCACCGTCAAAAGATCCGGAATCGAGAGGCCGTTCCGGTCAGAAAAGACCCGGTCCGGAGCCCGGGCCAAAGCGGAATGGCGGCCCGGAAACAGGTTCCCGGGTGACCGCCGCCGTCATCGCCGATGATGGCTGAGGAACTCGTCGATCTCTTGGAGGGTAAACTTGTTGAGTTGCACGATCTTCGCCTGGGATCGGTAAGCCACGGGCAAGATCGACCGGGCCTCATCTTTGCTTCCCATCTCCAAAGTGATCCAGGCCTTATGTTCCCCGTCCCAGCATCCCCAATCCGCATTCGTCAGAAAATGAGAGCCCGTTTCGAGCAAGACCTTGACGGCCTTGGCGCAAGCCACCGGCTCGGCCTCGTGCGGAACCTCGATGAGATATTTTGCCATGGCACAAACTCTCCCTTTTTGGTTTTAATTGAGCCCCTGTTTGGATCCCATGCGCCAAAAGGCCCGACGCCATCGCGGTTCGATTGGACTGTCGAGCGCCGATCATCCGCGCAGGATCGTAATTTACTCTCTTGCCGGATTTCTTTCAACTGTATGTTATGGGCATTGGAGGATCGGGGGAAAGATTGTTTCCCGCCTGTGACATGAGATATGATAACTCGAATCGTGAGAATAAAATGGGGAAGGACTTTTCACTTCGCGACGCGCGCGAGAGCGATCGCGAAGCGATCCGGACCGTGACGCTGGCCGCCTTCCAGGAGTACGCGGCCCGCATGCACGCGCACTGGGAAGGGTACCGCCAGGGAATCTTAAACGCGCTCGCCGACCCGACGTCCGCCGAGCGGATCGTGGCCGAACAAGATGGCGCCGTCGTGGGCGCCGTTATGTTATACCCGCCCGGAACGGTTTTTCCCCGCCCGGACGGCTCCCGGGTCACGATCGAGCACCCGGAAGCCCGCCTGCTCGCCGTCGCGCGGGCCGCGCGGGGCCGCGGTATCGGTAAGGCGCTGCTGCGCGAATGCATCCGGCGGGCCCGCCGCTCCGGCGCCGCGGCCCTGACCTTGCACACGAGCGATTTCATGGAAGTCGGCAGGCGCATGTACGAGGGGATGGGATTCGTGCGCGCGCCCGGGCTCGATTTTCATCCCTCCAAGGACCTGACGGTGATGGGCTACCGCCTCCCGCTCGGCGAGACGTCGCCCTCCGGACCCCCGCCGCCCGTTTCTTGACAGTCCGCTTGGGAAAAGAATATGATACTCGCTCACTTCTTCGAGGGTGAGCGATGGCCCTATCCCGATGGATCCGATCGGTCGTCTTGACGCCGGTATTCGCGTTTTTGCCCGTCCTAATTACCACGATTCTCCCCGCCGCCGATTCGTTCCCTCAGTCCCGTCCCGCTCCGGCCGCCGAACCGGCCGCGGTGACCGTGGCCGTGTACGACGGCGTGATCAATCCGGTCTCGGCCGAATACCTGACCCAGGCCATCGCGGACGCCGCGCAGGATCATGCCCAGGCGCTGGTGATCCAGCTCGACACGCCGGGAGGCCTCGACACTTCGATGCGCACGATCGTCAAGGAGATGAGCGCTTCCGAGGTGCCGATCATCGTGTATGTCTCGCCCACCGGCGCCCGCGCGGCCTCGGCCGGGGTCTTCATCACGCTCGCGGCCCACATCGCGGCCATGGCCCCGGGGACGAACATCGGTGCGGCCCATCCCGTTTCGATGGGCGGCGGAGAGATGGACAAAGAGATGAAAAAGAAGGTCGAGAACGACGCGGCCGCCTATATCAAGTCGATCGCCGAGAAGCACGGCCGCAACGTCCAGTGGGCCGAGGACGCCGTGCGCCAGAGCGTCTCGGCCACCGAGACCGAGGCCCTGAAGCTCAAGATCGTCGACCTGATCGCGCCGGACCTGCCGGCCCTGCTGGCCGCCGTGGACGGCCGAACGGTTCAAACGGCCGCGGGCCCGCGCATCCTTAAGACCAAATCGGCCGCGGTCAAGACGGTCGGAATGAGCGGCCGGATGAGAATCTTAAACGCGTTGAGCGATCCCAACATCGCCTACATCCTGATGCTTCTGGGCATTTACGGACTGATCTTCGAGCTGTCGAACCCGGGCGCGATCCTGCCCGGCGTGGTCGGCGCGATTTGCATCGTCCTGGCCTTCTATTCCTTCCAGACCCTCTCGATCAATTACGCCGGCCTGCTTCTGATCCTTCTGGCCATCGTGATGTTCATCGCCGAGATCAAAGTGCCTAGCTACGGGCTGCTGACCGTGGGCGGGGTGATCTCGATGGTTCTGGGCTCGTTGATGCTGGTCAAGACCGACCTGCCGTTCATGCAGATTTCCTTGTGGGTGATTTTCCCGACGGCCGTCGTGACGGCCGGATTCTTTTTGGGGGTGGTCGGAATGGCCTGGAAGACCCGTCATCAAAAATCGGTCGCCGGCATCGAGGTCTTCATCGGCGCTTCGGGAACCGCCCGGACCGAGATCAACCCCCGGGGTCAAATCCTGATCCAGGGAGAGTATTGGGACGCCGTCAGCTCCGAACCGATCCATGAGGGCGAGACGGTCGAAGTGACCGGCATCGAGGGACTAAAACTGTTTATCAAACGGTCGAAAAAATAGAGCGGGGGTCAATCATGATTCAGTTACTCGTCAGTCTTCCGGGCCTTATCCTGATCGTTCTCCTATTCCTGTTCATCTCCCTCAAGATCCTCAGGGAGTACGAGCGCGGCGTGATCTTTTTCCTGGGACGCTTTCAGAAGGTAAAGGGGCCCGGCCTGATCATTGTCATCCCCGGCCTCCAGAGCATGGCGAAGGTGAGCCTGCGGACGATCGTGATGGACGTACCGCCCCAGGACGTAATCACGCGGGATAACGTATCGGTGAAAGTCAACGCCATCATCTATTTCCGTGTGATCGACCCTCAAAGAGCGATCATCCAGGTCGAGGACTATCTCTATGCCACGTCCCAGCTTTCGCAGACCACGCTGCGCAGCGTCCTCGGCCAGGGCCAGTTGGACGACCTGCTGTCCAAGCGGGAGGAGATCAATTCGAAACTCCAGCAGATCATCGACCAGCAGACCGAACCCTGGGGAATCAAGGTCTCGGCCGTCGAGGTGAAGAACGTGGACCTCCCCCAGGAAATGGTCCGCGCCATCGCCAAACAGGCCGAGGCCGAACGGGAAAGACGGGCGAAGGTGATCCACGCGGAGGGAGAATATCAGGCCGCCGAGAAACTGACCCAGGCGGGGGAGATCATCAGCCGGAACCCCACCACCCTCCAGTTGCGCTACCTGCAGACGCTGACCGAGATCGCGGCCGAAAAAAATTCCACGACGATCTTCCCGGTCCCGATCGACTTTCTCGAACCGTTCTTCAGGCGGCGGGAACCGGAAAAAAGATCATCCTAAATACCGCTTTGCTTTTGCAGGAAATGGGAGTAAGATAGGCACCGGGGTTATGCGCAATGGACAAACCGCAGCACCAGAGTCACCGTAAGGAAAACCAGCATTTCAAGGCCGGCTCGAAGCCGACGACTCCCCCGTCCATCCCCCCAATGGTTCCCGTTGATCCGTACGAAAAGATCGACGTCTTAAACACGATCTCGGCCACGATCAGCCAGTCCCCGCATCTCACGGCCGCGCTCGGTGCCACGCTGGAACGGCTCCTCACGTTGACCGAGGCCGACATCGGCTCGATTCACCTACTGGACTCCGCCAGCGGGGACCTGATCCTGTGTGCAAGTCGCGGCGTCACCCAGTCCTTCATTTACACCGAGCAACGGATCCCCATGGGGGCCTGCCTCTGCGGCCTGGCCATCCGGCTGGGGGAGGTCGTAGTTTCCGACGACCTCTCCAAGGACGAACGGCTGATCCGCTCGGCCTGCCGCGATGAACGCTTCGGATCGATGATCAGCGTTCCGCTTCGCGCGCGGGAGAAGACACTGGGGATCCTGACCCTTTATTCCAAACGACCCCGGGCTTTCGCTCACGCGGACCGGCCGCTCCTGATCGCCATCAGCCATCATATCGGCGTGGCGGTCGAGAATTCGCAGCTGGCCTCCAAGACCAAAGAGTCGGCCCTTCTGGAAGAACGCTGGTTGATCGCCCAGGAGCTTCACGACAACATCGCGCAGTCGCTGGCCTATCTGAATATGCAGACGAAGCTTCTCGAAGACCGCATTCAATCCGAGCCGAAGACCCCGGTCCTGGAAGATTTCCATCACATCCGCAAGGTCATCCAGGACACCTATCAGGACGTTCGGAGCATGCTGATCGACTTTCGAATTCCGATGAAAGAAAACGAGACGCTGGAGGTCGCGCTTCGAAGGTATTGCCTGGAATTCGGCTCGCGGACGGGGATTCAGACCGATTTCTTCAGCGATGCCGATCTGTCCCAATTTGAGCCTTCCGTCCACACCCAGATCTTCCGGATCATCCAGGAATCCCTGTCCAATGTCCGCAAGCATGCCCGCGCGAAAAAAGTGAGCGTCGCGGTCCATGGCGGCGGCTTCGGTCTCCGGATCACGGTTCAAGATGACGGCGACGGATTCGACCCAAAAACCGTCGAAGATCCGGCCCGGCAACGGATGGGCCTCTCGATCATGAAAGAACGCGCCGCCTGCCTCCGCGGCACGGTGCGGATCGCCACCGTCGTCGGTCAGGGAACTTCGATCCGGATCGAAATCCCCCCTGCTCCGTCCCCCTAGAACGCAAAGGAAAGAGGACGATGCCTCCCGTCAAAGTACTCGTCGTGGATGATCATACGCTGTTCCGCAAGGGGATCATCAATCTGCTTCAAGCGCAGAGCGGAATCGAGGTGGTGGGGGAGGCCAAAGACGGCCGGGAAGGCATCGCGCTGGCCAGGCAACTCCGCCCCGACGTCATCCTGATGGACGTGCAGATGCCCGGATGCAACGGCATCGAGGCGACCGGGGCGATCCGCCAGGAGCTCCCGGAAGCCCGGATCATCATGCTCACCGTTTCGGAACAGGATGAGGACCTTTTCTCGGCCATCAAGGCCGGCGCGCGCGGCTATCTTCTGAAAAGCGTCGAGCCGGACCACTTGCTGAAAGCGATCGATCTTTTAATGAAGGGAGAGGCCGTGATCCCGCACAACATGGCCTCGAAGCTCCTCACGGAATTTTCGTCGATCGCCAACAGGCCGGCCTCCAAGGCGGACGCCTCCGGCGATTACCAGCTCCTCACAAACCGCGAAAAAGAAATCCTCCAGACCTTGTCGAACGGCGCGAGCAACAAGGAGATCGCCAACGCGCTCAATATTTCCGAACACACCGTCAAGATTCATCTCAAAAATATTCTGAAAAAACTCCAGGTGAACAACCGCCTCCAGGCCGCGGTCTACGCCCACCGGCAGGGTCTCGTCTCCGGCGCCCCCAAGGGCCGCACCCAATAAGCGCCGCCGGGCGGGTCTTCAGCGCATCTTGAAATATCGGAAGACGCCCACCTTCAAAAAATCCACCCCGATCAAGATTCCGGCCACCAGCGCCAGCAAGCCCGCGACCAAGGCGGACGGGATCGGAGCCATGAGAATGCCCCGCGTGGCGAAAATAGCGACAAGGATCATGTCCAGAAACGTGCTCAGCAGGAGCCAGGATCCGGGTCTCGAATGCCAGAAGCGGCGACGCTCGCGCACCAGGTACACCATGCCCTGGCCGGTAAACACCAGCATGACGAAGATCAGGGTTTGCAGTTGCGGCAAAGGCAGGCGGAGCCAATCGCGCGCCGCGAAGAACACGGCGAAAGAAAGGATCAGAACCGGCACGGCCAGCGTCCCGGCCGTGAGCATCAAGGTGGGAATGTCCCAGCGGTCCGGTCCGGGGGAATAGGACACGCGATCGGCGGCGATGGCCATGGTCACGAAGTCGTTTGTGAAGAGCAGCAGGACCATTAGCAAGGGCGTGATCACCAGAACGCCGGTGAGCATCACACCCAGGCTCAGGAAAATCGCGAATTCCAGGGTCTTGACGATCTTGTTCAGCGTATAGGTCAGCATGCGCTGGTAGATGCGCCGGCTGGTCTCCACGGCCGCCACCACCTCGGAAAGCCCGGGCTGGGTGAGCACCAGACCGGCGGCCGACTTGGCCACATCCGTGGCCTCCGCGACGGCCACGCCCACCTCGGCCTGCTTGAGGGCGGGCGCGTCGTTGACCCCGTCCCCGGTCATGCCCGTCACATGGCCGGCCTGTTGCAGGGCGCGTACGAGACGGAACTTGTCCTCCGGAAAGACGCGCGCAAACACATCGTAATCCAGCACCCGCACGCCGTCGTCGGCGCGCAGGGCCTCCGCCGGGCAGGCGCGATTCCCGATGCCGACCCGCGAAGCCACGGCCCGGGCGGTGTCCAGGTTGTCGCCGGTCACCATCAAAACGCGCACCCCCTGTTCCCGCAGTCGGTGGACAAGAGATGCGGAGTCCTCCCGCAGGGGATCCTCCAAGGCCAACAGACCCGTGAATCGGAGGGCGCCGTCGACGCCGGCGGCCACGGCCATAACGCGGTAGCCCTCCCCGGCCAGCCGTTCCACTTCCGAATTTATTTCGGGCGGCGATGGAACCTGCGCGGCGACCGCGCGCGGGGCCCCCTTGATAATTCGAAGCCTTTGTCCGTCCCGTTCGAAGACGGCCTCCGTGCGCCGCGTTTCCGGATCGAAGGGGAGAAACTCCGCACGTCGACCCGCGGAAAAAAACGGGTCGCGCTCCCGGGCGGCGCCGAGGATCGCGAGATCGAGCGGATCCTGGCCCGCGTCGTCACAGGCCATCGAAGCCAGGCGCAGCAGTTCCTCCTCGGTATGCGGCGGATACGGGCGCAGGGCCGCAAGGCGCAGCCGGTTCCGGGTCAGGGTCCCGGTCTTATCGCTACAGAGGATGTCCATCCCGGCGGCCTCTTCGATCGCCGAAAGCCGCGTCACCAGCACGCCGCGCGTAATCAACTCCTGTGCTCCCAGGGCGGTGGCCAGAGTAAACGTGGCCGGCAGCGCCGCCGGAACCGAGGCGACCAGGAGGATCAAGGCAAAGGGTACCACGTCCGAGAGGGGCATCCCCGTCGCCACGGAGTAAATCAGCAGCGCGACCACAAGGACCGAGTCCAAGGCGATCAGGTATTTGACGATGGTAAAGATCAGACTTTCGAGGTGGCTGACGGTTCTTGCGGTTTGAACCAGTTCGGCGGTCTTGCCGAAATAGGTTTGAGTCCCGGTGGCGACGACCTTGCCGGTCGCCTCTCCCCGCTTGATCACCGCTCCCGCGTACGCGGTCACACCGGGACCGGCCTCGACCGGGAGCGACTCCCCGGTCAGCGCCGATTGATCGAGCAGCAGGGCGCCCTCGGACAAACGGATGTCCGCCGGCACCAGATCGCCCAGGCGCAGATACACCACGTCCTCCGGCACCAGTTCCTTGGCGGGGATGCGTTGCCAGCGGTCGTCACGCCTCACCCGCGCCCGGACGGCGAGCCGATTGCGCAGCAGGGCCAGCGCCTTGTTGGCGCGGTTTTCGTGAACGAAGCTGAGCCCGGCGTTGAAGACCAACAGGAGGGCGATGATGATCGCCTCATCGGGCTTGTCCAGAAAGAGTTGCAGTACGATGGCCGCTTCCAGCATCCACGGGACCGGCGCCCAGAACTTGCTCAGAAATGTCAGCCACGGACGAGGCCGGGTCTCCGCCACCTCGTTCGGGCCGAACCGCTCTAATCGTTCCTTCGCCTGCTTGCTCGTCAATCCCGTCTCCATTAATCGTTTCTCCCGGTCATTTGAAGCATTCCCTTTTTTACTGTTGGGGAGTGGGCTCGCAGTGCGGACCCCGGGGCGACATGGCGGGCTACCCCAGCGTCCTCCGGAACCGCAGGACACTCATGGAAAAGATCGCGACGGCTAGGACGGCCAGCGGGACGACCTGCGGCCAGAGGGTATCGATCCCCTCGCCCTTTAAGAAAATACCGCGGATGATGACGAGAAAATACCGCACGGGGGAGAGATAAGAGAGATCCTGGAAAAAGACCGGCATGTTGGCGATCGGGAAGGCGAAACCGGAGAGGATCATCAGCGGCAGCATGATGAAAAAGATGGTCAGCTGGGCCTGGTTTTGCGTCCGGGAGATCGTCGAGACGAACAGGCCCAGACCCAGCGTGGTCAGGATATAGACCGCCGCCAGCGCGAACAATAGCGGGATGCTCCCCCGCACCGGGACGTCAAACCAGAAAATCCCGAATAACAATACGATGCCGATGTCGATGAACCCGATCGCCACAAACGGGAGAAGCTTTCCGATCATCAGCTCCGACCGGCGAAGCGGCGTGATGACCAGTTGTTCGAGCGTCCCGATCTCCTTTTCCTTTACGATGCCCAGCGCGGTCATCATGCTGGTGATGACGATGAGCAGGACGGCGATGACGCCCGGGATCATGTAATTCTTGCTCAGCAGCTCCGGGTTGTACCACACGCGCAGGCGGTTGTCTATCGAGATGCGGGGGCCCGTGCGGATAGAGCCGACAGGGTTCTCCAATTCCCCCGCGCCCCGCTCCCGGTCCGGCAGGGCCGGTCCCTCGCTTGCCTGGACACGGGTGAGCTCAATGTTGGAGGAAAAAGCTTCCGTAATCCGGTTGATGTAATTGAGACCGATGAGCGCGGTGTTGGAGTTGCTGCCGTCCAGAATCGCCTGGACCGTGACGGGCCGCCCCCCCCGGAGGCGCCGGCCGAAGTCCGTGGGGAGGACGAGGACGATGACGGCCCGGCCGCGATCGATCCGCTCGGCCGCTTCGCGGTAGTTGTTCACGGGCTCCTTCACGACGAAGTACTCGGTCGGCGTGAAGGCCCGGATGTAGGCCCGGCTTTCGGCCGTCCGGCTTTGATCCCAGACCGCGATCGGGAGGTTCTTGATATCGAAGGTCGCTCCATATCCGAGAAGGGTCAACTGGAGGATCGGCGCGATGAACAGGATCGGGAACAACCGTGGATCCCGCTGAAGTTGCTTGGCCTCTTTCCAGGCCATGGTGAGAATCCGTTGGATCATCCGGTCTCATTCCCCGCGGCAACGCGGCGGATGCTGATCGTGATCACGGTCAGGCCGAATCCCAGGAGAATCAGCGTGTGCGGCCAAACCGCTTCGGGCCCGACCCCCTTCAACAGGATCGCGCGCAGGATGATCAGAAAATGCGTCGAGGGAATCAGGAAGCTCACCCCCTGAAGCGCCCACGGCATGCTTTCGACCGGGAAAATGAACCCGGAGAGGATGAAGGTCGGGAGGAGCGTGCTGAGCAGACTGATGAAAAAGGCCACGGCCCGCGTTTTGGCGATCGTGGAAATCAGGAGTCCCATACCGAGCGTGGCCAGGAGGAAGACCAGCGTCTGCCCGAACAACTGGATCGCGCTCCCGCGAAACGGGACCTCGAATACGACCGCCCCGGTCAGCACGGTCAGGAAGATCACGACGAGGCTGATGATCCCGTACGGAAGCATCTTCCCGAGAATCACCTCCCAGGGCCGGGCCGGGCTGGACAGAAGAATCTCCAGGTTGCCCAGCTCGCGCTCCCGCACGACGGCCATGGCCGGAAGGGCGACGCCGATGATCATGATCAGCAACCCGACGATGCCGGGGGTGATGAAGATGGTGCTGTTCATGTCCGGATTGAACCAGACACGGCTCTCGACCTCGATGGCCCGGGGGACGGCGGTCCCCCCAAACCGGTCGGGGGAATAAGCGCGGAGCACCTGCTCCACGTATCCTCCCGCCACGCTGGCGGTGTTGTTGTCCGATCCGTCGAGCAGGATCTGGATCGGAGCCGAAATTCCGGAACTCACGCGATCTCCGAACCGGGGCGGGATTTCAAGATAGACGCTGGCTCTCCCCCGATCCAGCAGCTCCGCCTGTCTTCCGCAGGCCTCGGCATCGACGGATTGGAAGTAGCCGGAGCTTAAAAAGGCTCGGGTCAGGGCGCGGGATTCGGGGGTGCGGTCCCGATCGCAAACCGCCGTCCGGATCTGCTTGATGTCCAGGTTGATCGCGAACCCGAACAGGACCAGAAGCAGGACGGGCATCAGGACGACCAGGCCCAGCGTCCGCGGATCCCGCCGGATCTCGATGAATTCCTTGACCATGATCGCCCAAACGGGACCCATTGTTACCCATTTTCCGTAGGGGCGTACGGCCGTACGCCCCTACACGGTTTTCGACAACGAGACAAACACGTCCTCGATCGAAGGCTGGATTCGCTCCAGGCGTTCGACCGGGATTCCCGCTTTCTCCAATGCGGCCCGGAGGGGAGGGATCGCCTCGTCGGCGCGGGGCACCGCCGCGTGAAGATCCTCTCCATAGATATTGACGTCGATGACGCCCGGAACCCGACGGATCAGGCGGTAGGCCTCGTTGATCCGCCCGGTCCGGACCGTCACTATTTCGTGGTCATGGAATTCGGTCCGGATCCGATAAGGGCTGTCCAGCGCCGCGAGCCGGCCCTTCCAGATGAAACCGATCCGGTGGCAGCGCTCGGCCTCCTCCATATAATGCGTCGTCACGAAAAGCGTCTTTCCCCTTTCGGCCAGGCCGTAGAAGTAGTCCCACATCGTCCGCCGGGAAACCGGATCGATCCCGGCCGTGGGCTCGTCCAGAAAAACGACTTCGGGATCATGGACGATGGCGCAGCCGAGCGCCAGCCGCTGCCGCCACCCGCCGGAGAGCTGAGCCGCCAGGGTTTTTCGGTAGGGTTCGAATTCGAGCGAGGCGATCACCTCCCGGGTTTTTTCGCGGACCGTCCCGGAATCAAGATACAGCCGCGAATAAAACCACAGGTTCTCCTCCACCGTCAAATCCGAATAGAGGCCGAAACTCTGGGACATGTAGCCGACCAGCGGTTTGATCCGCTCGTTCTCCCGGTTCACGTCGAAACCCAGGATCGTCGCGGCTCCCGAGGTCGGCCGGAGGATCCCGCAGAGCATCCGGATCGTCGTGGACTTGCCCGCCCCGTTCGGCCCGAGGAAGCCGAAGATCTCGCCCTTGCGGATTTGAAAACTGACATCGTCCACGGCCGGGACGCTTCCAAACCGCTTCACCAGGCGTTCGGCTTCGATTGCGTTCATGACAACCTCTCCTAAATGGGCTCGGTTCGTAAGGGGGTCCTGTCCTTCGGCAGCCCCACCGTGCTCGCCACCCCGCCCGGCGTAGGGACCCGGGCTCCGCTCGGTGGAGCGCCCCGCCTCGGCCACCCGCTTATCCAATTACGGAGCAAGTTCCACGTCGGCCGGCATCCCGGGCTTCAGTTCGCCGTTCTGATTCTCGACCGCGACCTTCACCTCGAACACCAGCTTGACCCGCTCCTCCTTGGTCTGGATCGTCTTGGGCGTGAACTCGGCCTTGTTCGAGATATACGTCACCTTGCCGGGATAATTCTTTCCGGGGAAAGTATCGACGGAAACGCGGGCCTTCTGGCCCAGCGTTACGCGTCCGAGATCCGTTTCCTTGACGTAGATCGTCACCCAAAGATGGTCCAGATCCCCCAGCGTCACGACGGGCATTCCCACCGTCGCGACTTCGCCCGCCTCCCGGTTTTTAAGCAGCACGGTCGCGGTCAGCGGCGCCGTAAGATGCGTTTGATCGAGCTCCGCCTGGGCGAGCTCCAGTCCGGCCTGGGCCCGATCGAGGTCCCCGCGGGCCGCGTCGATCAGCTGCCTCCGCGTGCCGGCCTTCAGAAGGTCGAGATGCTCCTTGGCCTCCCGGTGCTTGGCCACCGCCGCGTCGGAGGCCGTCCGGGCGTGCTCCCACTCCTGATCCGAGGCCACCTTGTCTTTATGAAGACGGTCGAGCCGCTCCCAGTCGGCT
>Ga0335084_10000743_pt1 | contig 28727 bp, 20 predicted proteins | sample Lox_Sample_44_FD_206721 | JGI IMG/M metagenome (GOLD analysis project Ga0335084, IMG submission 206721) | Soil microbial communities from Loxahatchee National Wildlife Refuge, Florida, United States - Lox_Sample_4.4 | ecosystem: Environmental > Terrestrial > Soil > Wetlands | place: USA... | reverse complement strand
CGTCACGTGGCTGGGCCTGCGGGCCTGGGCGGCGGGTGAGCGCGAGGCTGCAGTAGAGCGCTGGCGGGACCAACTCTCGGCGATGGCTGACGACCGGAGCGCCGCGACCGAGACGTGGGTGAGCGAGCGGCTGGGAGACGCTCGCTTGGTCGCTGGCTTCCCGACGATCATCGACCTGGCGTCTCGGCGTCACGTAGAAGACCACCTGTCTCCAGGCGAGAGAGGTGGTGCACTCCGTCACGTGGCCGACCTGCTGGCTCTGGTGGTGGACACCGACGGCTACGAGAGGGCGTGGGTGGTCGGTGGGTCGCCCGACCTCCCCACGCTCGCGGGCACCCAGCCCGCGGTCGAGGACCGCTGCCGGGACGTGGTCCGCCGCGTCCTCGCAAGCGGAACGCCGCAGGTGAGCATTCATCTGCACGGAAGCGTCCCCACGGTCAGCTTCGCCGCCCCTGTCTGGCCGGCCGGCGCTCCGGGACGCCCCGCGGGGGCCGTGCTCTTTTCGGTCGACCCTCGAGGCTCAGGGGCGTCTCCCCCGAGGCCTGCAGGGGCGCTCTACGGCCTCCTTCTGCACGAGCCCCTGTGGACGCGGACCGGAGAGACCGTCCTCGTCAGCGCGGACGGTCCGGATGTGCTCTTCCTGTCGCCCCTGCGACACCGTCCGGCTCCGCCTCTGACCTTCCGTCGGCCGATGTCGTCGGATGGTCTGGCCGCCCGCGCGGCTCTGCTCGGGCAAGCGGCTTATGGCACTTTCGTGGACTATCGTGGCGTCCGCGTCTTCGCCGCAGTCCGGCGGATCCCCGGCACGACGTGGGGTCTCGTGGTCAAGGTGGACCAGGCGGAGGCGCTCGAGGGCTATCGCGTCAACGTGTGGCGGACGGCCGTCGCTGGTGCCGGCCTCCTCCTGGCCTTCGCTGGCATCGGCTTCGGCCTGTGGCGTGCACAGGCCGCATCCGCCCGCCTCTCCCTTGTCCGCAGCGAGGCCCGCTTTGGCCTCCTGCTCGAGAACGCGGAGGACGCGATCCTCTTCGTCCGACCGGACGGCCGCATCCTCGAGGCGAACCAGCGCCTGGAAGAGCTGCTCGGGTACACCCGCACCGAGTTGCTGGGGATGCGTCTCCACGACATCCTCCCCCCCGACACGAGGCCGCTCGTCACGGCGCGAATGGAGGGCATCCGCCGGCAGGGAGGCCTCGTCTTCGAGACCGCGTTCCTCGTACGCGACGGGACGACGATCCCCTCCGAGGTGTCCAGCCGTTTCGCCGAGATGGACGGCGGAGGTGTCTTCCTCACGGTCGTCCGGGACATCCGGGAGCGCAAGGCCGCCCAGACGCGCATCGCGTTCCTGAACCGCGTCCTGCGCACGCTCACCGAGGTCAACGAGCTCATGGTCCGGGAGACCGGCCGCGAGGGCCTGCTGCACGGGGCCTGCCGGATCCTCGTGGAGCACGGTGGCTTCCGCATGGCCTGGATCGGGTTGCTGGACCCCGACACTCATTGGGTCGTGCCCGCCGCCTTCGCCGGTTTCGAGGACGGCTATCTCTCCGAGGTCGTGACGCGTGCCGACGGCACCGAGCTCGGGGGAGGCCCGGCGGGGGTGTGCATTCGCGAGGGGCGATCGGTGTCGGTGGCAGACCTCGCGATTGACGAGAGCTCCCGGCCCTGGCGGGAGCCCGCTCTCCGTCGCGGCTACTCATCGGTGGCCTCGGTACCGATCCGCATGCAGGGGGCCGTGGCCGGCGTGCTCAGCCTCTACTCGGAGAGAGCCCGGGTGTTCGACTCCGAGGTCGTCGAGCGGATCGAGGGCCTCGCCGACGACATCGGCTTCGCCCTGGAGTCGATCGACGCCCGTCGCGAGAGGGAAGAGGCGACCCGGGCCCTCGCGGAGTCCAAGACGTTCTTCGAGGCCCTGATCAACGCCGCTCCCCTCGCGGTGTTCACGGTGAAGCCGGACGGGCGTGTTGGCGCCATCTGGAATCCGGCCGCCGAACGCATGTTCGGCTGGAGTCGGCAGGAGGCGATCGGTCGTCCCCTGCCCTTCGTGCCCCCTGAGAGTCAGGAGGAGTTCCGCGCCCTTCGCGGGCGGGTGCTCATGGGGGAGTCCATCTCGAACGTGGAGCTCATCCGTCGGCGCCGAGACGGAACGCCGATCGAGATCAGCATCGCCACCGCGCCCATCACCAGCCCTGACGGCCGCGTGGTCGACATGCTGAGCGTCGTCGCCGACGTGACCGACCGCAATCGCATGGGGGCCGCCCTGCGGGAAAGCGAAGCGCGCTTCAAGCGTCTGGCCGAGAACGCACCCGATGTGATCTACCGCTTCCGGGTGCCCCCCGACCCTGGATTCGAGTACATCAACCCCGCGATCACGGCGATCACCGGGTACCGGCCCGAGGAGTTCTACGCCGATCCGGGGCTGTTGCTGCGGATCATGCATCCCGACGACCAGCACCTGCTGGACGAGGCGGCCCACGGCGTGGTGCCTCCCGGCGCACCCACCCTGTCGCGGTGGTTCCGCAGGGACGGAACGCTCGTGTGGACCGAGATCCGCAACATCAGCGTGCGGGACACGGACGGCCGGGTCGTGGCCCTCGAGGGCATCTCCCGGGACGTCACCGTCCGCGTGGAGGCAGAGCAGAGCCTGCGCCAGCTCTCGGCGGCGGTCGAGCAGAGCCCGGCCTCGGTGATGATCACGGACGTCGCGGGCAACATCGAATACGTCAACCCGGCATTCGCACGCCTCACGGGCTACAGACCCGACGAGGTGAAGGGCCAGAACCCGAGGATCCTGAAGTCCGACCGGACGCCCCCCGAGACCTACGAGGAGCTCTGGAAGACAATCACCGCCGGCCGCGAGTGGCGGGGCGAGCTGCTCAACCGGAAGAAGAACGGTGACCTCTACTGGGAGTACGCCTCGATCTCCGCCATCGTCAACGCGGAGGGACGGGCCACCCACTTCCTGGCCGTCAAGGAGGACATCACCGCACGCAAGCAGGCGGAAGAGGCCTTGGCGCACGAGAGGAACCTCCTCGACAATGTGATCACGACGATTCCCGACAACATCTACTTCAAGGATCCGGAGAGCCGCTTCATCAGGATCAACCATGCGATGGCCCGATGGTTCGGTCTCCGCGATCCGAACGAGGCGGTGGGCAAGACGGACGGTGATTTCTTCGGGGCCGAGCACGCCCAACAGGCCCACGCGGACGAGCAGCGGGTCATGGCCACCGGCGAACCGGTCGTGGGACAGGAGGAGAAGGAAACCTGGCCCGACGGCCGGATCACCTGGGTGTCGACCTCGAAGGCGCCGATACGCGATGCGGCCGGGCAGATCGTCGGTCTCGTCGGCGTGTCCCGTGACATCACCGGGCGCAAGCGGGCGGAGGAAGAGCTGCACCAAGCCCAGGAGCAGCTCCTGCAGTCGCAGAAGATCGAGGCGGTGGGCCGCCTGGCCGGGGGCGTCGCGCACGACTTCAACAACCTGCTGGGGGTCATCATCGGCTACGGTGAGATGGCGGCGGCGGCCATCCCGCCCCGTCACCGCGCCCGGGCGCGCCTCGAGCACATCCTGACCGCGGCGATGCAGGCGGCGGATCTCACCCGGCAGCTCCTTGCGTTCTCCCGCCGCCAGGTGCTCCAGCCCCGGGTGCTGGACCTCAAGTCCGTGGTCATGGACACGGAGAAGCTGCTGCGCCGGCTGATCGGCGAAGACGTCGAGCTTGTCGTGCGCCTGGCTCCCGAGCCCAGCCATGTGAAGGTGGATCCGGGTCAGTTCGCCCAGGTCCTCATGAACCTGGCGGTCAACGCACGCGACGCCATGCCGAACGGGGGCGTGCTCACGATCGAGACTGCCAACCTCGACGTGGACCCGCAGTATGCCCGTGCCCATGCCCCTATTCAGCCCGGACGCTACGTCCAGCTCAGGGTCAAGGACACCGGTGTGGGGATGGACGAGGCCGTGCGCCAGCGCATCTTCGAGCCCTTCTTCACGACCAAGCCCGAGGGAGTGGGGACCGGGCTCGGCCTGTCCACCGTCTACGGCATCGTGAAGCAGAGCGGAGGCTACGTCTGGGTCGAGAGCGCACCCGGGCGTGGAGCGACCTTCACCATTCACCTGCCGAGGGTGGAGGGGCCCGAGGAACCGAAAGGCGAGCCGTCCGATGCCAAGGTCCGAGCGAAAGGGGCGGCAACGGTGCTCGTGGTCGAGGATCAGGACAACCTCCGGGAGCTCATCTGCGAGATCCTGGAGGACAACGGCTACTCGGTCCTGGGTGCCAGGGACGCCCACGAGGCCCTGTCCCTGGTGGAGGACCACCCGAGAGGGATCGACCTGCTTCTGACGGATGTCGTGATGCCGGGCATGAGCGGCCACGAGTTGGTGGAGCAGCTCAAGCCTCGCCACCCTGCGATGCGCGTGCTCTACATGTCGGGCTACACCAGCGACGTCATCGCCGGCCGCGGCGTGCTCGAGGAAGGGCTGCACTTGATCGAGAAGCCCTTCACCAGCCTCGCCCTCACGCGACGGGTGCGCCAGGTTCTCGACGACAAGGACGTCTGATGCGAGGCCACCCCTAGTCGGTCAGGGCAGACGGTCGAGGAGCCCCCGGAGCTCGGAGCGGAGGGCAATCGCCGAGTCGGGGCGTTTCCTCGCGTCACGATCCAGCGCCCGCCGAAAGAGCAGCGCCACGGGCTCCGGGCAGCCGGGCGTCCAGTGGCGCAAGTCGTCGAGGCGTGCCCTTCGGACGCGTTCCCGTGTCAGCTTGGGACCATCGGCACGGAAGGGGTGGACCCCGGCGATCATCTCGAAGAGCACCAGCGTGAGGCCCCAGAGATCCTGCAGGGGGCCAGGCGGCTCTCCCGCGAGGACCTCCGGGCAGAGGTAGAGAAGGGTGCCCGCGAGGCCCCGGGTCGAGGCGGACCCGCTTTCCTCGTGATGGGCCCGTGGCCAGTCCACGACCGGCCAGTCTCCTCCCGACGTCCTGGATGGAGGCTCGACGAGGCGGGCGAGACCGAAGTCCAGCAGCTTGGGATGGGCCTCTCCGTCGAACCCGATGTTGCTGGGCTTGACGTCGCGGTGCAGAAGACCACGCCGGTGGATCGCGTCCAAGGCGTCAGCGAGGTCCACTCCCAGGCGCAAGGCGTCCTCTACCGGCCAGGGTGAACCGAGCCGGCGGGCGAGGGTCCCGCCGGGCAGGTACTCGACGATCAGGAACGGAAGTCCCTGCCACCTCTCCACTCCGTAGATGACCGCCACACCGGGATGGCTCACCGCCGCCATCGAGCGCGCCTCGTGACGCAGCCGCCGCGTCGCCGCCTCCGAGACACGCGGCAGGGTCTTCAGGGCCACGCTCCTTTCCAGCTCCCGGTCGAAGGCCCGGTAGACGAGCCCCATCCCGCCCGCGCCGAGCCGCTCCTGGAGCTCGAGCTTCCCGAGGACGATCCGTGGCAGCGGCGCCGCGACGAGGGATGTTCCGCACGGGCAGCTCTCCTGCTCCGTGGGGTGGACGCGACGGCACCCGGGGCACTCGGTCGCGGGAAGCTCCTGCTCTTGCAGTCGGGCCGGGGAGACCTGAAGAGCTTCGTGGAGCCCCTGGTTCTCGAGGGAGAGGGCGAAGGCCTGGCAGAGACTGGTGATCTCTCCGCGATCATCCTCGGTGAAGGGCGCCTCGTCGCGCTTCACGCTGAGGGCGAGCAGGCCCTCGCTCCGGCCATCGGATCCGGCGAGAGGCGCCAGCAGGGCGGTCTGCGTGTCCAGGACCCAGCGCCGGTCCTCGTCCGGGAGCAGCGGGAACACCGAGCGCGGGTCCCCGGGATCCGTGGACAGCGGCGAGGGCTCGGCCACGGTCATCGCCGTCAGCGCGGAGTCCCCGCGCAGCGGCCGCGCCTGACCCGCGAGGGACACGAACCACCGCCGGTCCTGTGCCCCGACCAGCAGCGCCGCCGTGTCCACCTGGAGCCCTCGGGCCAGCTCGGCGACCAGCGCCTCGGCCGCCTCTCGTGTCGTGCGCCCCTCTCGAATCGCCTGGGCCACACGGAGCCGCAGTCGCGGCCAGTCCGCCCGCGAGCGGCTGAACGCACGGGCGAGACGCCGATTCAGGCGGTCACGGAAGGTCAGCAGCGCGAGCCCCACCGCGGCCGTGCTCAGGAGCAACAGTCCTTCGGGACCGGACACCAGCTCCGCCAGCGGCTCCGCCCGCCGTTCGTAGAGAAAGAGGACGAGGCCGACGAGCGGCATCACCGTCACGAGGGCGAGTGTCGTCCGGGCGAGCAGGTAGCGGGCGGCCCGACCGAGGAGCGGACGCACGTCCAGCAAGCGATCGGAGAGGACCGCGTGGGCGGTGAATAAGGGAATCGAGAGGAGCGGAGGGAACAGGATCGCGGCGCCGACGACCCGGGCAAAGGGGGCGTCCATCAGGCGCCGGAAGGGGGGGATCAGGGCCTCGGCCAGGATCTCCAGGAGGACGGGCCCCAGTCCCAGCGCCAGACCGAGGGCGAAGCGGCCGACGCGCCCCCGCTCGCTCGGAGCGGCGGCGCGGGCTCTCAGCAGGCAGACAGGCAGGGCGGGCACTGCGAGGGCGACGATCGCTCCCCAGTACGCAGAGGTCTCGGAGTCGAAGCGAGGGCGCAGACCGCCCAGCGCCCGTGTCAGGTCCACCAAGAAGAAGGAGACACCCAGGGCGGCCGTCACGCCGATGGCCGTGCGAATCACGCGCTCCGTCCGGTCGAGGTGCAGGACGCGCGGGAACGCGCGCACGAAGTCCCACAGGCAGAGCGGCAGGAAGGCCTCCACGAGGACGGCGTTCCACCACGGCCGGGCCGCCCACCAGGAGCCCGGGCTTGTCCCCAGGCCGCCCGCGGGAGCGTAGGCGAACGCGGAGGCGATCGTGAAGAACACCCCGGCCAGGCTCAGGGCGCGCCGGTCCCGGAAGCCGGCCACAGCGAGCCACACGGCCGTGCCTCCGTACATGGCCATCGTCGCCGGGCCCCAGAACCCGACCCGCAGACCGGGGTCCCGATGGCCCGAGACGGTCCCGGCCAGGCCGAGGAGGACGTGGGCGGCGCCCAGGCCGAGGATGGCCCACAGCCACGCCGCTGCGCGCACCTCGGAGAAGGCCCGCGACGCCGCAGAGTCCGGAACGGATGCACTGCTGGACTCGGCGATGGCCCGCAGGGCCCTCGCGACCGGCCGGCGGTTCTCCGGGAGGGCACTCTCGGCGGAGTCCCAGTCGACGGCCTCGCCGTCGGCAACCGCCGCTGCGAGCCTACTCAGCACCCGGTCGCTGTGGTCAGCCAGACCCCATCTCCTCGGCCAGGCGCAGGAGCGCACGACGTACGGCCATCCGCGCGGCGTCAGGGCTGGGGCGGCCGGTGGCGATCGTGATTTGCGCGTAGGTGTAGCCCAGCTCCAGCCGGGCGACCACGAGATCCCGCTCCTCGGGACGCAGGCTGTCGAGGGCCCTCTGGAGGCGCTGCGCCTGTTCCGCGCTCAGGAGCTGGTCGAGCGGTGACTCGCCGCCTTCGACGTCGGCTCCCTCGACGGGGACGAGATGGGGGCGGCGCCCGGTGCGCCGCAGCTCGTCCTTGACGCGATTGCGGATCGCCTGGCGCAGGTAGGCGCGCAGCGCGTCACGCCGACGCGGCTCGAACCGGTCGATGTGCCGCAGGGCGCCGACCATCGCCTGCTGGACGAGGTCGGCGGTCTCCAGCAGGTCGCGCGCCCCGCGATGCAGTCGCCCGTGAGCCCAGCGCCGGAGGGAGGGAAGAAGCCGGGCGAAGAGGGCATCCAGCGCCTCCCGGTCGCCGTGACGCGCGCGCTGAAAGAGCGCGAGCGTGGTCGTCTCACCCCCGGACTGGCGCGGGTCCGGCGGACACCCAGTCTGCCCGCTGCGCGCAATCTGTTCGATCGGCTAAAACCCCCCCTAACATATCGATAGGTGCTTCGAGCTGTCAAATCCGTTGCGCCCCGGTGCGCCCTCGCCCGGCGATGCCATCCTCCTCGTCGACCTCCACGGCGTCGACCTCGGGAAGGGACCGAAGCCGCTCCAGGAGACCCAGGTTCGGCTCGCCGGTGATGATCCCGTACTTTTCGAAGCGCCGGGGGTTGCCGAGCCGCATGCGGCCGGCCGCAAGCACCCGCTCGAGCGCGGCTTGGCGTGCCGCGGGGTCACCCGCGACCGACTTGCGGAGGGTAACGTGTACCTTCACGAATCGCCTCCCCGCGAACGGGACTCCCCTCCGGCGGTCCCCGCCTGCACGAGACCGCCCCCGAAGTCCCGAACGTCACCCAGAGGTTGAGCGCGGGTCTGGAGCGCGCGCCAGAGGTTCCGGGCGGACAGGGTCGGCTGCTCCTCGAGGTACAGAGCGGCAACGCCGGCCACGTGCGGTACGGCCATGCTCGTGCCGCTCATCGTGCGAAAGCCTCCTCCTGTCCAAGCCGAGTGGACGCCGACTCCAGGAGCGGAGAGGTTCACCTCGCCGATCTCGTCCATCTGCCTGCCGCTGAAGAAGGCGATGCGGCCGGCTCTGTGGACGGCGGCCACCGCCATCAGCGACGGACAGGCCCCGGGATTGTCCACCGCCCGCGTGTACCACGGGCGCTCGCTCGCGTTGCCGGCCGCCGCCAGGAGCAAGGTGCCTGCTCGCCCCTCCCGCAGGTTCTCGGCAATGCGCTCGTAGACCACGGAGTAGGGTTGGCCGGGGCCACGCCTCGAGACGCAACTCAGGGCGATGACTCGCGCCTGGTTCTCGGTCGCCCAGTCGATGCCGTCGAGAATCCAGTCGCTGAAGCCGCAGCCCGCGTCGCTCAGCACCTTGCCGGCGAGGAGCCTCACGTCGGGAGCGACAGCATAGCGGGTCCCGCTGCTCGAGCGTCGGGGACCGCCGACGACTCCGGCGCAGTGGGTACCATGGCCGTGGCCGTCCTGCACACCTTCTCCCGGCACGAAGCTCACGGCATTCCAGCCCTCCTCGAAACGACCCGCGAGATCGGGATGACCGAGGTCGACACCCGTGTCCAGCACAGCGACGGTGACACCCCGTCCACCCAGGGGATGACCGGCGGGGACGCCGACCAAGTCCAGGCACCAACTATGACCTCCCGCAGACGTGTCCTCCGTGGCGCGTGCGGAGGCACCCCGGGCGATTCCTCCCTCGCCATCCGGGCCAGGAAATGCCGCCGGCGCGAAGCACTGCTCGTTCGGGACCACCCCTGCCACCTGCTCCTCGAGCCGCACCCGACGAAGCTGGTCATCGTCGAGATCCGCCACCGCGATGCCCAGGCGCTCGTAGACTCTCGGCGGAGGGGCGTCGGACCCGCGCGCCCGGAGCAGTGTCGTGCTGCTCCGGGCGCGGACTCCCTTTGCCTCCCCGACTCGGAGGATGCGGGACATGAGGCTGAGGTTCCGCATCGAGGGGGTGCGGAAGACGACTATGTACCGCAGAGCGCGGTGTTGCGAGACGAGCGATACGCTCCCCGGGCTGGCGGAGCGTCCGCTCCTCCGCCGAGGGAGCGGACCAGCTCTGGTCACCGCCAGCGTCGGGATGGACCGGAGTCGACCTGCCGTCGCTGGCCCGTCGGATGGCACGGCCACCCGGTGAGAGCCAGCCTCAATCGGCGCTGAACAGCGTGGCCGCCTTCCGCAGCAGCTCTGCGGGGACCCCCGACGCCAGGCCCGGGTTGCACCAGCGCCCCGCTACGAACGCCATCCCGCTCCGGGCCGCAGGGACCGGACAGGCATGCTGCGCGGCCAGGGTGCCCACGAGAGCGTGGTCGGGGGGGACCAGGCCGGGTTGGGTCTCGGGCCCCGCCTCGGTTTCGGCCAGGAGCCCGGCAACGGCCCCCGCCCATCGAGCGAGACGCAGCACCTTGACGGACTCGCGCTCCCACGCTCGCGGGCGCCGGAACTGCGCCTCGAAGTCAGGCCGATATGCATCCCGGATCCGTTGAGCCGCCGCCGGCCCCAGAGTCCACGGACGTGCGCCGTCGTTCATCGCCTCGACGACTTCACCAAGCGCGTCGTCGACAGTCAGTGTGCTCTTCATGTCTCCTGCTCCCTTCTCACGTCACGATCCCCACTTCTTCCGGCTCGCGGACGCTCGTGCCCGCCGCCGGGCACGCACGGCTCCGCCCCAGCCTGTTGGACTCGTCACGACGGCCAGGTCAGCCGGGTCCCGGGTCTTCTCTATGGCAAACGACGGTGCAGGTCGAACCGAACGGGCCCTCGGAGGCAGGCGCTGGGACCCCGCCAACCCGGCCCGCCCACCGGCAAACGCTCCGCCTCTCGTTCCTGCCGGTGTGTCTCCCCCGGGTGTCGGGCGCGGAGATCAGTTGCCGGGCGTACGAGGCCAGGCGGGCGGCGCGCCCGGCGGCGACGCTTCAAGCGCGGCGCGCACCGCCCGGAGCAGGGTCCCCGACGTGAACGGCTTCTGCAGCAAGGGACCCCCGAGGTCGAGCGCTCCGCGACGAGCGATGCCCTCTTCCGTGTAGCCGGACATGTAGAGGACCCTCGCCTGAGGGTTCCGCTTCAGGAAGTCCGTCGCGAACTCCGGTCCGCTCATGCCGGGCATGACGACGTCGCTGATCAGCAGATCGAGGGGTCCGGGGTGCGACGACACGACGGCGCGGGCGCCTTCGGGATCCGCGGCCACGAGGACCGTGTACCCCGCCAGCTCGAGCAGCTCCCGGACCAGCCCTCGCAGCGCGGTGTCGTCTTCGAGCAGCAGGATCGTCTCGGAGCCGCCCGTCCCCGATTCGCTCGCCGGCCGCTCCGACGACAGCTCCGGCTTCCGCTCGGTCTTCGGCAGCTGGATCCTGAAGGTCGTGCCCTTTCCGGGCTCGGTCTCGATTTCGACGTGCCCTCCGCTCTGCTTCACGATTCCGTACACGGTGGACAGGCCCAGCCCCGTCCCCTGGCCGGGCGGCTTGGTCGTGAAGAACGGCTCGAAGGCGTGCGCCCGGGTGTCGGCGTCCATGCCGTGGCCGGTGTCGCTCACCGAGAGAACGACGTAGAAGCCCGGAGCCAAGTCTGGACGGAGGCCGCGCGGAGCAGGGTCCACCTCATCCTCGCTGATCTCGACGGCCAGCCTTCCACCTCTGGGCATGGCATCCCGGGCGTTGACGGCGAGGTTCATGAGCACCTGCTGAATCTGGCCTTCGTCCGCCACCACCCGGCACCGCTCTGAAGAGAACTTGGTGCTGAAATCGATGTCCTCGCCGATGAGCCGACGCAGCATCGGCTCCATCTCCCGCACCAGGGCGTCGAGGTCGAGAACGCGCGGCTGCCGCACCTGCCTGCGGCTGAAGGCCAGGAGCTGGTGGGTGAGGCTCGCGGCATGATCGGCGGCGCTGCGGATCTGCTCGAGCTTCTCGATCTGGGGATCGCCGGGGACGGCGCTTCGCTCCAGCAGCTCCGTGGAGCCGAGGATGACGCCGAGGACGTTGTTGAAGTCGTGGGCAACGCCCCCGGCCAGGCGGCCTACCGCTTCCATCTTCTGGGCCTGGAGAAACTCCCTCTCCGTCTCCTTGCGCGCCGTATCGTCGATCAGGAACCCGTGGATCTCGCGCGGCTCGCTCTCGTCGTCGCTGCGGGCGAGCGCGGCGCTCTCGATCACGTGCACCTCCGTGCCGTCCCGGCGATGCAGCTCCGCCTCGAAGCGTTCCACGCGCCCATCGGTCCGGAGGCGTTCCAGGAAGGCGTCCCGCACCTCCGGTGACGCGTAGAGCGAGTCCATGCGGGTCTTCATCGCCGCCCGCGCCGAGGGGAAGCCCAGGATGTGGGCGAAGGCGCCGTTGCAGGCGAGGAGCCGCCCGTCCAGGGTCGACACGTAGTGCCCGGCCAGGTCCTGCTCGAAAAAGTGCCGGTACTTCCTCTCGCTCGCGCGGAGGGCGTCCTCGGCCTGCTTCCGTTCGATCGCGTAGCGTACGGATCGGGCGAGGATGCCCTCGTGTACTTGCCCTTTCACTAGGTAGTCCTGCGCGCCTGCCTGGACGGCCCGGAGGGCGAGATCGACGTCGTCGGTCCCGGTCATGACCACCACCGGGACGTCGGGCACGGCGGAGCGGATCCGCCGGAGGGTTTCCTCCCCCTGGCTGTCGGGGAGGCCGAGGTCGAGGAGGGCGAGGGCGAAGCCGCCTTTGCTCAGCCGCTCGACGCCGTCGGCGAGCCGCCCCACCGTCTCGACGTCGAAGCGGGCCCCCGGATCCCGCAGCATCTCGCGGATGAGCCGGGCGTCACCCGGGTTGTCCTCGATCAGCAGGATGCGGAGGCTCGCGCTCATGGGCGGCCATCGGGAGGCAGCTTGACGATCGTGAGCCAGAAGTCCTCGATGGAGTGGATCACCTTCAGGAACTGACCAAAGTCGAGCGGCTTCGTGACGTAGCAGTTGGCGTGAAGGTCGTAGCTCTTGAGGACGTCCTCCTCGTCCTTCGACACGGTGAGGACCACGACCGGAATCCGCCTCAGGTCCGGATCCTGCTTGATATCGGAGAGGACTTCGCGCCCGTCCTTCCGGGGCAGGTTCAGGTCGAGCAGGACGAGGTCGGGACGGGGCGCCCCGGCGTGCTCACCCTGCTGCCGGAGGAACGCGACCGCCTCCACCCCGTCCTTCACGTGGTGCAGGGTGTTCCGGATCTTGCTGTCCCGGAGGGCTTCGAAGGCCAGGCGCGCATCGCCGGCGTTGTCCTCGACGAGCAGGATCTCGATCGGTCTGCCGATGTCGCTCATGACGGCGTCCCTCCGGCGTCGGGAAGCGTGAAGGAGAACGTGGAACCCTTCCCGGGCTCCGACTCGAGGCCGATCTTCCCCCCGTGGCGCTCGACGATGCGCTTGCAGATCGCGAGGCCGATCCCCGTCCCAGGGTACTGGGCGGAGGTGTGGAGTCGCTGGAAGATGGCGAAGATCCTCGAGTGGAACTCGGGCGCGATCCCGATCCCGTTGTCACGCACGGCGAAGGCCCACTGGCCGCCGTCCCAGCGGGCGCTGACGTGGACCTGCGGGGGTTCGTCCGGCCGGCGGAACTTGATGGCGTTGCCGACGAGGTTCTGGAAGAGCTGGACGAGCTGCGTCGCGTCGGCGCGGACGACGGGAAGCTCGTCGCTCGTCACCTGGGCGCCGGTCTCGTCGATCAGCGTGAAGAGGTTGGCCCGGGCCTCGCCGAGGGCGACGTTGCTGTCGGCGGGGGCGGGCGGCCGTCCCCGGGTCGCGACGCGCGAGAAGGCGAGGAGGTCGGTGATCAGCCGCTGCATGCGGCGGGCCCCGTCGACGGCGAAGGCGATGAAGTCGTCGGCGTCCTTTCCCATCTTGCCCCGGTACCGCTGGTCGAGGAGCTGCGTGTAGCTCGACACCATGCGCAGCGGCTCCTGCAGGTCGTGGGAGGCCACGTAGGCGAACTGCTCCAGCTCGGCGTTGGAGCGCTTGAGGTCCTCGATCGTCCGCGCGAGGGCGGCCTCGGCCCGCTTGCGCTCGGTGATGTTCTCGAAGATGGCGACGAACTCGCCGGGTCGGGGCCGGTAGGCCGAGATCGAGAACCAGATGTCCAGCGCCGGAACGTAGGTCTCGAGAGCCTGCGAAACGCCGGTGGAGGCCACCCGGCCGTAGGTCTCGAACAGCTCCGGATTGGTCTCCCGGACGCCGGGAATGACCTCGCTGACCCGCCGGCCCACCACGCCGACGAGGCCGGTCAGCCGCTCGAACGCGGAGTTGACGGCGAGGTACACGAAGTCGACCGGCGCGCCGTCCTCGAACACCATCCGGCAGCGCGCCAGGCCGTTGAGCATCCCGTCGAACAACCAGCGCAGGTCCGCCTCCTTCGCTCGCAGCTCCTCCTCGGCCCGCTTGCGCTCGGTGATGTCGATGGAGAACACGAAGATGCCCTCCGGAACCGGCTGGATGCCGAGCTGGAACCAGGCCCTCGTCCCGTCGGCGAAGACGAACTCGTTCTCCGTCCGGGCCGGGAGCCTGTCCTTCATGCAGCGCTCCAGGGCGGCGAACATCGCGGTCGTCTCGATGCCGGGGTAGGCCTCCATCATCGTGCATCCGAGGAGCTCTTCCACCGACTTGCGACCCTGTTCCGCGACGATCCGGTTGACGTACCGGTAGCGCCAGTCGAAGCCGATGATCTGGCAGCCCTCCATCATGTTGTCCAGGGTGCCTCGGAACCGTGCTTCGGACGCGCGCAGGCCTTCCTCGGCCCGCACCCGGTCGGTGACGTCGCGCACAATCTCGACGAGGCCCTGGCTCTCGCCCAGGGGAACGCCGCGGGCGCTCACCTCGACGGGGAACGTCGAACCGTCGGCGCGGCGGTGGCGGGTCTCGACCAGCACGTCTTCGCCGCGGACCGCCTTATCGAAGTACGCCTTCAGCTCGGCTAGCCCCTCCTCCGAGCGCAGCTCGTCCAGGCGGCGGCCGAGGAGCTGCGGTCGGGGGTAGCCGTACATCTCTCCGGCCCGACGGTTGGCCTCGACGATCCGCCCGTCGAGGCCGACGAAGAGGATCGCGTCACTCGCGTGCTCGAGCACCAGGCTGAGACGCGCCTGACTCCGGGCCAGAGCCAGGCTGTCGGACAGGCGCTCGTTGCGCCAGAGAAGGAGACCCAGGCCGGTGATGCCGAGCAGGATTGTCGTGCCCGTCGCCCCGTCACGCCAAGCCAGGGCACGGAAGGGCTGGAGCACGTCGGCCGCGTCCACCTTGGCGACGAGGCCCCAGTCCGCCATCGACGAGCCTCTTCCATGCGGGCGGACCCGTGAGATCGAGCGCGTGACCGCATAGACCGGGACGTCCCGGTAGTCCCGAAAAGCGCCGAACCGCCCGCGCCCCCTGAGCGCCTCCGCAGCGGCGAAGCCCGGCCGGGCCAGGCTGAGGCGGAGCGTCAGCGGTGGAGCGGGACTGTGGCGCAGCGGGCTCAGGAAGAGCGTGTCGTCGCCTTCACGCTGGACAAGGAGCACCTCCCCGGAGGGGCCGGCGGGAAGGGACAGCCCAAGGTACGGGAAGAGCCAGCGGGACGGGTCGTCGACGAGGACGACCACCCCAAGCGGGGACGCCGACCGGGCGTGTGCTCGGTCGCCCCGCACCGGTGCTGCGAACGTCACGACGACCGCGCCCCGGGCATGACGGTGCAGGCCCGCCGCGGCGACTCCACTCGACAGCACGCCCAGGGCCGCCGCGAGGCACGAGGCTTCGACCTCACCCTGCCGGGCGTGGCGTCCGACGAGCCGGGAGGATTCGTCGACGACGTAGCCGCTCGGGTAGCCATGGGCCGACACCGCGCTCGTGAGGAACGCGTCGACCGGAGAGCCGGGCGTCGGGCTCGCACCGCGTTCGTGGCCCGAGAGCGCCTGCTCGATCGGAGGCAAGGATGCTACCGCCTCGGCGTCTCCGATTCCGTTGTCCAGCCAAAGGTCGATCGCGGCCGCCCGGGCGTCCGCCGTCAGCTCCAGCTGGTGACGGCAAGCCTCAATCGTCTCAGCGCGTCCGCGAGGGAGGTAGACGAGGACGAAGTAGCCGGCCGAGCCGAGGAAGGCCGCTATCGCGAGAGCGGGCAGTCCGCCGGCGGCACCCAGCCCCCTCCGACGCGAGCGGGGCGCGACGGATATCACCGCGCTTCCATCAACGGGGCAACCGCCGTTGCCCCTGTCCGTGCGGCGATGACGGTTCGCCTCTCACAGCCGGACCCCGTGGCCGGCTGGCCGCCGAGGCAAGGCGACACACGTGTGTACACCAACTGGGCCATCGTACACCATATGCCTGCGGTTTCGACCGGAAGTTCCTCGTGTCGCAAGGGCCCTTCCCTTTGCGATGGGTCGCTGCCACCTTCGAAGCCTCCGCAGGGCGGGACCGACAAAACCACCCCTCAGTACCTAAACGTGTCGGAGGCTAGAACCGAACAGAGGCCCCACCGCGCATGGATCAGGGCGTACCGGTGAAGCTCACTGCCCGAAGTTCGACTGGCGACATCCCTGCTCCGAGACGCCCGCCTGCCGCGACCTCTTCGAGGGCCCCCACCACCTCCGCGTGCTCTCGGACGAGCCGCGGAAGGATGGGCGCCGCCTCGGCGACCCGCCCCTCGCGTCCCAGGGCCTCCGCGCGCTGGCAGAGATCGGCCGCGACCCGGGCGCCCACGATGCTGCAGGATCCCTTGAGGGCGTGCGCCGCCAGCTCCAGGGCTTGTGCGTTGCTCGACGCGACCGCCTCCCGCATCCCGGCGATCGCCTCCCGGAAGCTGCCGTCGACGTCACGGGCCAGATGGGCCAGAAGATCGGGCGCGCCCTCGGCCTCGAGCGCCCGGAGGCGCGCGATCGATTCCGACTCCAGGCTGGCGCCAGCTTGCGGCCCGTCCGAAGGCGATTCGACCGCCGGGCGTCGTGTCCCCCTGCGCTCGTCGAGAACCCGCCGCAGGTCGTCCATTTCCACCGGCTTCGCGAGGTACTCGTCCATCCCCGCGGCGAGGCAGCGCTGGCGGTCGCCGCGCAGCGCATGGGCGGTGAGGGCGACGATGAGCACGTGACGATCGGATCCCTCGCGGCGGCGTATCTCCCGCGTCGCGTCGAAGCCGTCGAGACCGGGCATCTGGCAGTCCATGAAGATCACGTCGTACGGCCGACTGAGCGCCCGTTCGATCGCCTCGTGCCCGTCCCGGGCGATGTCGACCAGGCAGCCCATCCGCTCGAGCTGGAGGCGGGCCACCCGCTGGTTGACGAGGTTGTCCTCGGCGAGCAGCACGCGAAGGGGCGGGCCGTCCGGCGGAGCTGGGGGCGCGGCTCGCCGCGTCGGGCCGCCCCAGTCTGGCACGCCGGGTGGCGACATGTCGTCATCGCCCTCCGCCAGTCCCAGTAGCACCGTACACGTGAACTCGCTGCCCTTCCCGGGCTCGCTCACGACGTCCATCCGGCCGTCCATCAGGTCCACGAGGCGGCGGGCGATCGCGAGGCCGAGCCCGGTTCCTCCGTGGCGACGACGGGTCGAGCCGTCACCCTGAGAGAACACCTCGAAGAGGCGGGGCAGGACGTCGGAGGGGATGCCGGGGCCGGTGTCCCGGACGCTCAACCGCAGTCGAGCTCCGGCCGGTGAGCGACCAGCGAGGTCCGCCCTCACCGAGATGCGGCCGCTCTCGGTGAACTTGACCGCGTTCGAGAGGAGGTTGAGGAGAATCTGCCGGAGCCGGCCCGGGTCGCCGCTCAGCCGGCGGGGCAGGACGGATGCGACCTCACACTCGAGATCGAGCCCCTTGGCGCGGGTGGCGTCCGCGACCAGGGCGACCGTGCCCTCCACGAGGGCTTGAGGGTCGAAAGGCACGCGTTCGACCTCCAGGCGACCGGCCTCGATCCGAGAGAAGTCGAGGATGTCGTCGATGACGTCCAGGAGGGCCCGCCCCGCCGCGCGCGCCGTCGCGGCCTGGTCCCGCTGCTCGGGAGTGAGGGGACCGTCGAGGAGCAGACCGGTGAAGCCCAGGATCGCGTTCAGTGGCGTCCGGATCTCGTGGCTCATCATGGCGAGGAACTCCGACTTGGCGCGGGCGCCCGCTTCCGCCCTCTCCTTCGCTTCTCGCAGCTGCTCAAGCGTGTGCTCGAGCTGCCGCTCGGCGGCCTTCCGGTCGGTGATGTCGAGCAGGCAGCCGGCGATGCCCACCAGACTTCCTTGCCGGTCACGAACCGCCGCCTTCGCAACCAGGAGGTCGCGCGGCTGGCCCCGGGCGTCCAGGGCCCAGGCCTCGTAGCGGCTCTCCCCGGCACCCCTCTGCAGCTCGAGGTCGGCCTGGTGGTGGCGCCACGCGACTTGGGCCGGCACGAGATCGAAGATGGTCTGCCCCAGGATCCCCTCCCGGGGCCGGCCCAGCAACGTCTCGAAGGCGGAGTTGCATGCGGAGAAGGCGCCACGCCCGTCCTTGAGAAAGACGGGGCTCGGGACGTTGTCGCTCACGAGCTGGAAGAGACGCAGCTGCTCTCGGGCGCTCCGCTCGGCCCGTCGGCGACGTTCCGTGGCGTAGCTGAGGACGAGAGTGCCGAAGAAGAGAGTGGCGAGGACGACCGCACCCAGCGTGACGTTGCGGGACTGCCATGGTCCGAGGTGGTGTTCCCCGCCGGCCCTCTGCACGAGGGCGACGATCTCCCAGGAGCCGGAGGCGGGGCCCTGCCACCCGATGATGTGCACGCGCCCTCGCACCGCGCCGCCGCCCGCACCATCGGGCGGGCCCAGGAGCCATCGCCCCGAGCCCTCGCGCAGGAACGGTCCGGCGGCACCCGGGATCGCCCCCGCGACGTCCTCGAACATCATCCGGGGATCCGCTTCGGCCAGGATCACCGCCGCCCTGCGGCCCGCGGCCTTCGGAACGGGTACCGCCAGGCACAGCCGGGGCAGCGGCACGTCCACCCCGACGAGGTCGCCCCCCTCCATCAGAGGTCCCGCGCCAGGAGCGTCGAGCGCTGCCGCGGACACCGCCTCCCCGCAGCTGACGTCGCCCGCCGCCGCGGCGATGCCGGCCCGCGGCCCGCCGTCGGGCACGAGCTCGATGTGCCTGAACCACGGCCGTGCCTCCTGGTGGGATCGCATCTCGCCGACGAGGTCGTCGTCGGCGGACGCCTCGTCGAGGAAACGACGAACCGCAGCCGACGAGGCCAGCGCCGAAAGGTCGGCGCGCGCGGAGGCGAGGCGGTTCGAAACCAGGCGCCCGGTCAGGTCCAGGAGGGACGCCGCCGCTTCCTGGCGTTCGGCCGTGGCTCGCGCCGCGTCCGCGGCTTCGAAGGCGGCAAGCGTGGCGAGCAAGAAGGCAGCGGCGGGCAGCCAGAAGAGCAGCGCCCGTAGGACGAGCCGTCCGGAAGCGCGGCGACCGGGCTCCGCCAGGTCGAGGCCCAGGCCGGCGTCGGGCGGGGTGCCCGACGGCTCGGGAGCCACGCCCTTCTCGGCCGGCTGCGGGGGGGCGGAGGCCGGCACAAGTGCTTGGTCCGTCTCGACGATCGCGTTAGCTGCGTGCCCCATCCTGCCCCGAGTGGAGCAAGGATCGGGCCAGCGAGATCAGCTGGATCTTTCGCCCAGGAGGGAGGCGGCGGCCTGGAGGAGCTCCTCCGGCGTCCCCGGCTTGGCGATGTGCACCACGTCCGGAGCCGCCGGCACGAGCTGCTCGACTCGCTCCTGACCGATTCCGGAATAGACGAGCACCGGGATCTGCATCATTCCCTGCATGGTGCGCACGCGCTGAAGCACGGAGGGCCCCCCGCCGCCCGGCAGCGCGAGATCGAGCACGATGAGGTCGGGATTGAACTGCCGCGCCATCATCGGGCCCTGGAGCGCGTCGAGAGCGCTGTAGACCTTGTACCCGGCCTTGCCGAACACCGCCTTCAGGAAGGTGTGGACGGTGCGGTCGTCGTCGATCACCAGGATACGCTCGTTGGCCACGGGCAGAGCATAGCACTCCGCCCGGTTCCGCAGGTACGAGCCTGCGGGCGGAAGGCGCCGAGGGAGAAACTGCCGAAGGGTCCGGGAAGCGTGCCCGGATTCGTTGGAGCCTCCGGCCAGGCCCTCCGATCCAATCCAAATGAGATCAGGAAGTTGCGGGGGCCGTCCCGGTCGGCACGCCCGGTGCTTCAGGATCGCCGCGGGGCCGGAAGAGTGGTCCGAAGGAACGAGGACATGAGAAGGGGCAGGGGCGGCAAACGAGAGAGCGGACGGAAGGGTTGGGTCCGCGCCCGGATCGAGACGGACGAAGGAGCGTACGAGGCCAGCCTCCGCGTCGAGTGCAGCCAGTACGCGCTGGGCGAGCTGCTCGACGACGGGCGCGCGTATCTCGGTCTCTGGGATGCGGTGCCGCACGGAGCGTCGATCAGTGAAGACTTCCTGGCCATCCACAAGGGCGCGGTCCGGAGCGTGACGTTGCTCGAAGGCGGCGCTTGCTTTGCGGGCCGTCGGGAGGACTGAACGTGGCGACCTCAACATTCGTGGAATCCGGCCCCGAGATGATCCTCACGCGTCGCGAGATCCTCGAGCGGCATGCCGTCCTCGCGAAGCAAGGCCATGCCCAGGTCCTCGGCCTCGAGCCGGGTGCGGATCGTGCCGCGGTCAAGGAAGCCTACGCGCGCCTCGTGCGACGTTACCATCCCGACCAGTCTCGCTTGACCGACGCCGAGCTGCGCGAGAAGGCCCAGGCGATCTTCATCCGGATCAACGAAGCATTCCGGGCGCTTGGTGCCAGCGACGCGCCGACGCGGGGCCCTCGCCGGTCGGGCGGTGGACCCAAGGAAGTCCCGAGAGGTGGCGAGGGGCGTGCGGCCAGCCGCGCGACCGCGCGCCTCCTGAAGGCGACCGCGACCAGCAGCGCCGGGTCTGCCGACGACGACGTCGCCGAAGGGCAGCGGCGGCGCAAGCGGGTCGAGCGGGTGGAGGGCGTTCTGAAGGAGGCCGAGGCCTTGCTCGACCGCAGAGACTCCGAGGGAGCGGTGGAAGCCCTGCACGAGGTGCTCGTCCAGTCCGAAGGGCCGCACCGGCGCCGGGCGCGTCTGCTCCTGGCACGCGCCTACTGCGCCGATTCCCGGTGGCAGCGCTACGCGGTGCAGCTGCTCCGCGAGATGGTGCAGGAGGCGCCGGAGGACGCGGACGCGCTCGCCCTGCAGGGAGCGCTCTTCCACCGGGAGGGGCTCCTGGCCCGTGCCGAGACCACGCTCGTTCGGGCCCTGGCCAGTGACCCCGGCCACGGGCTGGCCCGCGCCCAGCTGCGGACGGTCCGGGCGGCACGGGCGAGCTTCACGAACCTGAACGCCGGACCGAAGCCGCGGAAGATCCGCCTGCTCGCGAGGCTCCTCGCGTGGCGGGCGTAGGACGGAGGGAGGACGAGATGTTGGCGACCGCTGTTGGTTTCGAGAAGACGAAGACCCTTTCCCCGATGCCGCCCGCGAAGGGAGCCGCTGCGTTCCCGGGGGAAGCCCGGCATTCGGTCCTGGTGGTGGACGACGACCCCTCCTTCGCACGGACGGTCGCGGACGCGCTTTGCGATCGCGACATCGAGGCCCTGGCCTTCAACGAGCCGCGGTTGGCGCTGGATCGGGCCCGCCAGGTGCCCTTCGCCGCCGCCGTGGTGGATCTCGTGATGCCGGACATGGACGGCCTGGAGCTCGCCCGCGAGCTGCACAAGACCAACCCGTCCACGGAGGTCGTTCTCCTCACCGGCCACGCTGACATGAGGTCCGCCGTCGACGGCATCCGAAACGAGCTGTTCGACTACCTCCAGAAGGAAGCCCTTCAGTCGATCCGCCTCCGGCGCGCGGTGCGGGCGGCCATCGCCAGGAGCGAGATGCGCGCCGAGAACCGGCGGCTGGTGGCGGGGCTGCAGGAATCGACCCGCCGGCTCAAGTCCCTGGCCGAGGTGAGCACCGCCCTGTCCGGGGAGCAGCATCTCGACCAGCTCCTCCAGGAGACGGTGCGATCGGCCAAGGCCCTCTTCGAGGCCGAGGCAGCCAGGGTCGTCCTCTTCGACCGCAACGAGCTGGGGGACCGGGTCATGCGGGCCGCGTTCGGCGACGGCGACGCCGTGCTGGCCGGGCACTTCGGGCCGGGAGACGGGATCGCGACGGAGGTGGCGGAGACCCGCCGGGCCGTCCGGGCGGACGTCGCCCGCGACCACCCCAACTTCTCGGCACGGTGCGACGACATGGGGACGGCCCTTCCCGGCCTGCTCTGCGCGCCCCTCATCCGACGGAGCCTGGACGGCGCCCTGACCGTGGCCGGCCGGGCGCGGCCCTTCACCGGAGATGACGTCGCTCTCCTGGAGTCGCTCGCCCAGCAGGCGGCGATCGCGATCGAGAACGCCCAGGCCCGCGAGGTCAACCAGAACTTCCTCACCCACGCCTCGGATATGCTCGTGTCGCTCCTCGACAGCCAGGACGTGCACTACGCTGGCCACTCCCACAACGTGGCGGCGCTCGCCGACATGGTCTCGAGGCGCCTCGGTCTGCCCGAGGAGGAACGTCGAACCATCCACTTCGCCGCTCTCCTCCACGACGTCGGAAAGCTCCGTCTGGGGCCCGGCGTCCTCTCCTCGACCGGTCCGCTCAGCGAAGAAGAGTCACGCCTGATGCGGGAGCACCCGACCCTCGGCGTCGAGCTCCTGCGGCCCATCACCCGGTGGGCGGCGCTGCCCGCCGTCATCGTGTCCCACCACGAGCGGTGGGACGGCCAGGGCTACCCGCGCGGCCTGGTCGGAGCCGAGATCCCGCTCGGGGGCCGGATCGTGGCGGTGGCCGAGGCCTTCGAGGCCATGACCCGCGCCACGCCCCACGGCCGGCGGCGGACGGTCGACGAGGCCCTGGAAGAGATCGAGCGGTGCGCCGGGACCCAGTTCGACCCCGCGATCGCGCGTCTCTTCGCGGAGGAGTACCGGGCGCATCGGCAGGAGCTCGCCACCGGCCGCCGGTGACCGCGGCAGGGCACGGTGGCGGTGCGCACGAGCGGAGCCCGGTGCTACACTCCGGCCGTGCCGGAGTGCCCGACCGCGCTGGGTGACGAGGCTCGACGGCGCCTGCTCGAAGCGGCGCGGCTCGCGAGCGTGGGTCGGCTCGTGCCCTCGCTCGCCCACGAGCTGAGCACGCCTCTCGCGGCGATCGCCCTGCGCGTGGAGAGCCTCGCCCGGTTGGCTGAAGAGCCGGGAGGCGTCCAGTCGCTCGAGAAGGTGCACCGCTACCTTCTGGCCGTCCGGGAGGACACCGAGCGCTGCAAGGTGGTGCTCCGCGACCTCCACGCGTTCGCCCGGAGACCTGACCCCACCGCGCGGTCCGTGGACCTGAACGCGATGTGCGAGACGGTGGCGCGCCTCGTCCGTCACGAGGCCATGCGTCGCCGCGTGGAGCTGTCCCTCGCTCTCGCGCCCGGCCTTCCCGCCGTCACCGGGCAGGAGGGGCGGATCGTCCAGGCCATCGTGGCCCTCGTCCTCAACGCGCTGGACGCGAGCCCGGCCGGTGGTCGAGTCGGCCTGGAGACCCGGGCCGACGCAGACGGGCAGAAGGTGGTCGCGGTGAGCGACGAGGGTGAGGGCATTCCCGCCGAGGTCGAGGCGCGGCTCGGCGAGCCGCTCGTCTCTTCGAGGTCCCCCGAGTCGGCGGGCGGCCTGGGACTCATGGCCGCCCTCGACATCGCCGCCGCCCACGGGGGCACGCTCACCTGGACGACGCAGCCCGGGCGAGGGAGTCGCTTCGCCCTGCGGCTGCCGGCCGACGGCGCCCGAGCCGGCGCGGGAGAAAGGACCGATGGCGACGCCTCCTGAGGGCATTTCGGTCCTGCTGCTGGAGGACGATCCCACCTTCGGAGCGGTCGTCGAGGACGAGCTCCGGGGCCGGGGCTACACGATCACCCGCGCGTCTACCGTGGCCGCGGCCCTGGAGCGGGTCCACGACGGAGGGGTCGACGTGGCGCTCCTCGACCTGCAGCTCCCGGACGGGAGCGGCCTCGACGTCCTGCGCGAGATCACGAGCGAGGAGTTGCCCGTCGAGGCCCTCGTCCTGACCGGCCACGCCGAGGTCCAGACCGCGCTCGAGGCCATGCGTCTCGGCGCCTACGACTACCTGCAGAAACCACCGCGGCTCGACGAGCTGCACGTCCAGGTGGTCAAGGCGGCCGAGAAGGCCCGCCTGCGGGCCGAGAACGTGGCGCTGCGCCGGCAGCTCCGTCGGCACGAGCCGCTGCAGGGTTTCGTGACCGCGGACCCGGTCATGAAGCAGGCTCTCGCCACCGTCGAGCGCGCCGCCCCTTCTCCCCTTCCCGTCCTGATCCAGGGCGAAACGGGGACGGGCAAGGAGCTCGTGGCGCGCGCCCTGCACGAGCGGAGCCCGCGGCGGCCCTTCCCGTTCGTCCCCATCAACTGCGCGGCCCTTCCCGAGACATTGATCGAAAGCGAGCTCTTCGGCCACGAACGGGGAGCCTTCACCGGCGCGGTGGAACGCAAGACGGGGCTCTTCGAGGTGGCGAGCCGGGGCACTGTGTTCCTCGACGAGATCGGCGAGCTCGGCCTCCTCCTCCAGGCCCGGCTCCTCCGGGTCATCGAGACCCAGGAGTTCTTCCGCGTCGGGGGCAACCGCCCGGTCCGCGTGGACGTCCGCGTCGTCTCGGCCACCAACCGGGACCTGCGCGCCGAGATCGAGGCGGGACGCTTCCGGGAGGACCTCTATTACCGCCTCAACGGGGTGACCATCCGCCTGCCGCCGCTGCGGGAGCGCCGGGGAGACATCGCGCTACTCGCGCGCCATTTCCTGGACCGTGCGGGAAGCGGACGGATGCTCGACCCGAGCGCGTTCGATGTCCTCGGTGGCTACGACTGGCCCGGCAACGTACGGGAGCTGGAGATGGTGGTGCAGCGAGCGGCTCTCCTGAGCTCCGACCCCACCATCAAGGCCGAGGACCTGCCGCTCGAGGTCCGTCCCCGGGCCGCACCGCGGGTCCTCCGCACGGACCTCACCCTCGAGGAGATGGAGCGAGAGTACGTGCAGGCGGTTCTCGCGAAGCACCGCGGCCACCGGGGCCGCACGGCCGAGGCTCTGGGCATCGATCCGAAGACCCTCTACAACAGGCTGCGCGCATGGGGCGAGACGACACCCGAGGAGTGAGCCGGAGTCGGGATATTCTCCCGCTCGTCCGGGTGAAAATACCCGTGCTCGTTGGGGAGCTGCGCCTTCGCGGCGCGAAGTCGATGCCGGACATGGGATTGGGGCACCCGGTGGCTGACCGCCGTCGGCACGCCCCTTGCTGAGATCGGGGTGGGGTGCAGAAACATGCCAGGAACCATTCCCGCAACGCAGCACGTCCTCGTGGCCGACGATAGCGCCGCGATCCGGCGCATGGTCTCCCTGTGCCTCCGCCACGCAGGCTACCGGGTCACCGAGGCCGGCGACGGCGCCGAGGCGTGGTCGCGCTTTCGGGCCGAGCCGTCGGCGGTCGTGATCACGGACGTCAACATGCCCGGGATCGGCGGTCTCGACCTGCTGGCCCGGCTGCGCGACCACAACCCCGCGCCCGAGGTCATCCTGCTCACCGGGACCCACGCCGAGGACGCCCAGGTCGCAGTGGAGGCGTTGCGCCTCGGCGCCCACGACTACATCAAGAAGGACCCCCAGTCGCTCGAGGCCGTGGTGCTGGCGGCCGCCCGGGCGCTCGAGAAGTTCCGCCTCCGCCAGGAGAACGCTCTCCTCGTGGACAAGCTGCGCCGCCAGAGCCTGACCGACTCGCTGACCGGTGTTGCCAACCGCCGCGCCTTCGACGAGACCTTGGCGCGCGAGGTGGCCCGCGCGCGACGAAGCCACTGCAGCGTCGCGCTCGCGATGGTAGACCTGGACCTGTTCAAGCGCATCAACGACGCATTCGGTCACCGGGTGGGCGACGAGGTGCTCTCGGGGTTCGCCGCCCGCCTCAAGTCGGTCGTCCGGCTGTCGGACACGCTCTTCCGCTTCGGCGGCGAGGAATTCGTGGTGCTGTTGCCGGACCAGGATCGGGCGGCAGCGGCGGCCGCCGCCGCGCGCTTCGTCCAGACCACCGCCGTCTCTCCCTTCGAGGTCGGGCCCCATCGAATCGCCGTCACGTGCAGCGCGGGCGTCGCCGAGCTGAGCCCCCGCGACGACCCGTCGGGCGGCAGCCTCGTGGCCCGCGCCGACGCGGCGCTCTACGCGGCCAAGCGGGCCGGCCGCAACCGGGTCGTGGCGGACGGGGAGACGCTCGACACCGCGGTGGTCGCGGGTCTCGCGTGCTGAGGCCGGAGCAGCCGATGCCACCGGATGGCGACCTCGGAATCACAGGGGGCGGCGGGACGCTCCGCGGCCGAGTCCTAGTCGTGGAAGACGACCGGGCCCTGCTGGAGGCCTACACCGACGTCCTGCTCGCCGCCGGCTTCGACGTCGTTGCCGCGGCGGACGGCCCGACTGCCCTGCGCGCTCTCGGGGAGGCGGCGTTCGACGTCGTCCTGAGCGACCTGGTGCTGCCCGGAGTGAACGGGGTCGAGATCCTCCGTGCCGTGCGCGAGAGGGACCTCGACGTCCCCGTCGTGCTCATCACCGGCAACCCGACCGTCGAGACCGCCGTTCAGGCGCTGGAGCTCGGGGCCCTGCGGTACCTGATCAAGCCGACGAGCGCCGACGAGCTGATCCGGGCCACTGAGCACGCCATGCGGCTGCGGAGGCTCGTCTCGGTCAAGCGCGAGGTGCTGCGCTACCTGGGGCACTCCGACCGGCTGATGGGGGACCGGGCCGGGCTGGAGGCGGGCTTCTCGCGGGCCACCAGCTCGCTCTTCATGGCCTACCAGCCCATCATCCGCACCCGCGACGGCTCCATCTACGGCTGGGAGGCGCTGCTGCGCACCCGGGAGGCGTCCGTGCCCGGGCCCCTCGTCTTCCTCGAGATGGCCGAGAAGCTCGGGCGCGTCCGCGACCTGGGGCGTCTCATCCGGGCGAATGTGGCCCAGACCGCCCGGAGGAACAGGGGGGTGATGTTCTTCATCAACCTGCATCCCGACGACCTTCTCGACGAGACGCTCTACGACGCATCCTCTCCGTTGTCGATCCTCGCCTCGGAGATCGTTCTGGAGATCACGGAGCGGAGCCCGGTCGACTCTGTTCCGGACGTGCGTGAACGAATCAAGGCCCTCCGCCGCCTCGGTTTCCGCCTGGCGGTGGACGACCTCGGCTCGGGCTACGCCGGCCTGACGAGCTTTGCCTCCCTCGAGCCCGACTTCGTCAAGCTGGACCGCGGCCTGGTGACGGGCATCGACTCCCAGCCGGTGAAGCGCAAGCTCGTCTCTTCCATCACTGCGGTGAGCCGGGAGATGAGCATCGCGGTGGTCGCGGAGGGAATCGAGACCGCGGGCGAGCGCAGCGTCGTCGTCGACCTCGGTTGCGACCTCATGCAGGGTTTCCTCTTCCGCCGTCCGGAGGAGCTCGACGCCGACGAGGTGTTCCCCTTCGTCCTTCCGCCTTGAGCACGGCCGGGAAGCCGAGCGTGCGCTCGTGCGTCCTCCCGGTCGAGGACGACCCGGGCGTGCGCAGGCTGCTGGCCGATAGGCTCGCTTCGGTGCGCTCCGCGGGGAGACCTTCGGAGGAACTGGCGAACGCCGGGAAGTCACCGGTCAACCTCCTCGTCGGCGCTATCCGCGTCGACTTCGTTTCCGGCTCTGCCGGAGAAGCCATCGGCTGACTCGGCGACCTCGGGCCCGGCGGCGCCGAAGAGGCAGCGGCGTCCCTGGCTGGCTCGAGCTTCCCGCTCCGGGACGTTCACCCGATGGGGGAGCGCTTTGCCGACCGCGCGACGGCCCGCCCGCAATCACATCTCCCGCTGGGTGAGAGCGTTGCCGCAGGAGGCAAGGCGGCCTCGGTCTTGCCGTTCCGAGGAGCGTGCGCTACTTGGCCTTGCTCCTCGCTCTTGGTTCCGCGGCTTCGGTGGAGGGCCGGGCGAACACCACGCCGGACGTCGCATTCAGGCGTGTGGCACAGACGGCGCGCGCCTCGTATTTCAGCCACACCGGCCACGGCGTGGACGTGGAGCGCTCGGAGGCCTTCCTCGGACGGCTGGCGACGGTCTTCGGTCCTGCCCCTGCGGGCGTGCGGGTGGCGTACTACCGCCACCCGTCCTCCGCAGCGGTGCGGGAGCAGACCGGGATCGAGGCCCTCGGGGTGACCGACATCGAAGCGGGCAGGATCGATTCCGCCCTCCCCTTCCACCCGCACGAGCTCGTCCACGCGGTCGCCGGTCGCCTCGGTCGCGCGCCCGTCCTCTTCGAGGAGGGTCTTGCGGTGGCCTTGACGAGCGGTGGACGGTGGGGAGGTCGGGACCTCGACGGGGTGGCCCGGGCCGCGCTCGCCTCCGGCGTCCGCCTCGAGATGTTCCTCGACGCGTTTGCCGAGCAGGATCCGGAAGTGGGTTATCCCCTGGCGGGATCCTTCGTCGCCTACCTGCTGGACACGCACGGTATCGACGCCTTCCTGGCCTTCCTCGCGGAAGGCGGAGCGGGTCCGACCCGTTGCGAGATAGCGTTCCGGCGCGCGTTCGGCCGCAGCGTGGCGAACGCGAGCATCGGCTGGCGGGCGGCTCTGGCGAGCCCACGCGCGGCCACGGCCTGGAGCTGGAACGACCCTGCGACGTGGCCGGCCTCGCTGAAGCGCAACGGCTCGGCCACGTCGACTGCTGACGCCTCGCGGGTGTCGGGACGCGAGCCGAGGGTGGCCGGACCCCTTCTGCTCGGACGCGAGCCCTGAGCTCCACTGTGAAGTCGATTTCAAGGAGGGGATGATGAACCCACGGTCTCCCGACGAACCGTCCACCCCGACGGGCGATGACCTCGAGGTCGTGCGCAGCATCACCGCCCGCCTCGCCGGCGCCCTCCTCGTGCTGGCTCTGGTGGCTGGGATCCTGATCAGCACGCTGCTCTACCCGCCGGCGGTTACGGGGGCGGTGGTCGCGTCCATCGCCCTCGCGGCGCGCCTCGGACTCGCGGCGGCCGGGAGCGGAGACTGAAGGTACAGGCCGACCATCCCTCGAAGCATCCACGTCACCAGTGGGCGGCGCGGTCCGGGGGCTTGACAATCTATTCGTACATGCTAATATCGTGACTCACGTATGGCCACGGAGGCCGAGCCGTGGCGGAAGGAACGAGGGACGATGATCGAGCCCGAGCTGATTCCCCTGGTCGCCCAGCGCTTCAAGGCGCTCGGCGAGCCGGCGCGCCTCACGCTGCTCGCCGCGCTGCAGCAGGGCGAGAAGAGCGTGTCCGAGCTGGTC
>Ga0335084_10000742_pt1 | contig 28736 bp, 28 predicted proteins | sample Lox_Sample_44_FD_206721 | JGI IMG/M metagenome (GOLD analysis project Ga0335084, IMG submission 206721) | Soil microbial communities from Loxahatchee National Wildlife Refuge, Florida, United States - Lox_Sample_4.4 | ecosystem: Environmental > Terrestrial > Soil > Wetlands | place: USA... | reverse complement strand
CCTCGCCCTCCAGCGTCTCGCGCGCAGCCGCGACCAGCGGCTCGCGGTCGAGCGCGCCGAGCCCGAGCGCGACGAGACCGATGCCAGGCTGGTAGCGACCCCCTTCGTCTCGCTCGACCAGACCGCGTCGCGCGAGCGTCGCGAGCAGCCGATGCGCGCTCGACTTCGGCAGGCCGAGCGCGCGCCCGAGCGCAGTGACACCGAGCGATGCCGGGGCGCCGTGCAGGGCAAAGAGCACGTCGATGGCCTTCTCGACGCTCGTCAGGGCTTCCATGCGCGATGCCGCCTCTCGGGAGTCGTTCCGATATAAGGAACACAATTCTTATCTATGGAACGCAACGTACCACGCGGATCGAACGCGCTTCAACCGGGCTGGACGCGAGGCTCAGCCGTCGACGACGGCGAGGACCCCGGTGTAAGTGAGCAGCTCCGTCCGGCTAGCCACCGGCCCGATCTCGCACGAGCCGAAGAGCCCGAGCAGCGGCACGCCGCCGAAGCTCTGCTCCAGGTAGGCCGCCTCGAGGCCGGACACCCCGAAGAAGGGCGCGCCGCGCGCGCAGCAGTCGAAGTAGAGGCCGAAGGCGGGTCGGGGCTCTCGCAGCGAAGCGAGCATCGCCTTCAGGTCCTCGCGCGCGCTGGCCGGATCGCGCCGGACGAAGGCCACGCGATCGCCCACTGCGAGCGCCTCGGGAATCGCGAGCGCCCGCTCCTCGAGCGCGAATCCGGCGATGTTCCGGACCACGTAGCCGCCGGGCGCGAGGGGGTCGTGGGGATCGCGCGGCAGCGCGGCGAGCACGAAGGCAGCGGCCCGACGCAGGTCCTCCGCGAGCGGACCTCGGGCCACCTCGCGGTAGACGTCGAGCGCGGGCCGGCCGCCGAGCTCGAGGACCCAGTGGCCCTGCGTGCGCGTGACCGTGAGCAGCGGCGTGCCCGGCCGGCAGGCCTGGGTCACGCCGACGCGCGGTGGTCGCGCGCCGCGGAGAACCAGGGCCGCCACGGCATTCGAAGCGACGTCGCGACCGCACCATTGCAGCGGCGGGTCGGAGCCGAGGAGCGCAGCTCCCGCCCCGACGACCTGCGCAGGGGAGAGCGAGCGACGCGCGCCTTCCAGCAGCCGCTCGAGGTCGACCGCGCGCGGATCGGGCAGCAGCACCACCAGGTCCTCGGCGCAGGCCGCACCGCCGAGCTGCGCCGCGATCTCGTCCGCCGCGCCCGCGGCGTCGTCCGCGCCGCTCTCGAGCAGGAAGCCGTGGAGCTCGAGCCCTTCGATCGCCAGCACGCCCACCGCGCGGCCGCCCTCGATCTCCCGACCGGCCGCCAGCAGGCCATGGACCTGCGCGCCCACGACGGTCCGCGTGCCGAGCGCGTCGCACGCCGCGCCGAGCAGGGTCTTCATCTCGGGACCGTGGTCGGGGGTGGCGAGGAGCAGGGCGCCGTCGGGTCGCAGGCCTCCGGCCAGCGCCGCCGCGACCGCCTCTTCCGCGGCAAGGCGCGCATCGTCCCGGGTCGAGACTCCGAGGCCGGCGCGAACCATGAGCGCAGCTTACGGAGGGATCTTCCGTGTTGCCTTCGGCGCGTTTGCGCTTTCGGCCCGCGCGCGGCTCGGCTAGAGTGCCTCCTCGGCGCCGTCACCGACCCTCCTCGGCACCGATCCCCGGCTGATCGGGGAGTCCCGACCCGCCCCCCGGCTGATCTCCTGGGCGAGTTAGAAACCGCCGAAATCCGTGAGGGCGCGATTGGCCGACTTCGAGAGGATCGAGACCCGAGCGGATCTCGATGCGCTCGCGCACGACCTGCTCGCCGAGAAGGTGATCGCGGTCGATACGGAAGCCGACAGCTTCTATCACTACTTCGACAAGACCTGTCTGGTCCAGATCGGGACGCGTCGGCAGATCTACCTCGTCGACCCGCTCGCTCTCGGCGGACCCGCCGAGCTCGCGGCGCTCGGGCCGATCTTCGCGTCGCCGGAGATCCGCAAGATCTTCCACGCGGCCGAGTACGACCTCTTCGTGCTCCGGCGCGACTGCGGCTTCCGCTTCTCGAACCTCTTCGACACGATGATCAGTGCGCAGATCCTCGGCTACTCGTCGGTCGGCCTGTCGAGCCTGACGCAGCAGCACTTCGACGTGAACCTGCCGAAGGACGAGCAGCGCTCCGACTGGTCCACGCGACCGCTGACACAGAATCAGCTCAGCTACGCCGCGGCCGATGTCCTGTACCTGATCCCGCTCGCCGAGCTGCTCGGGAAGGAGCTGCGGCGGGTCGGCCGCGAGAGCTGGGCGCAGGAGGAGTTCGAGGCGCTCGAGCGGCGGGTCTGGCGGGAGCGCGAGTTCGACGAGCTCGGCTACCTGCGCATCAAGGGCGCCCGCAAGCTCGACGCCACCGGGCTCGCGATCCTGCGCGAGCTCTACCTGATGCGCGACCAGAAGGCGCGCGAGATCGACCGTCCGCCGTTCAAGGTGCTCGGCAACCGCACCCTGCTCGAGATCGCCGAGCGGCAGCCGCGCAAGATCGGAGAGCTCGCAGAGATCAAGGGCATCACGGATCTGCTGATCCGGCGGCTCGGTCGCGACGCCCTGAATGCGGTGCGAGCGGGGCGCGACGCGGGGCACGGGCCGATTCCGAAGCTGCCGTCGAGCGGGCGTCGGCGCATGGACCGCCACGCGGAGCGGCGGCTCGTCGCGTTGAAGCAGTGGCGCACGCGGCGCGCGGCCGAGCTCGCGATGGATCCGGGCGTGCTGTGCCCGAACTCGACGCTCGAGAGCATCGCCGTGCGGACGGTGCACGGCGCGCGCGACCTCGCCGGTCAGTCGGAGCTGAAGCGCTGGTTCGCGCGCGAGTTCGGCGCCGAGGTGGCAGCGGCTCTCGCCGCGGTGGACTCGGCGCCGCGCGAAGACTGACGGACCCCGGACGCGGAGAGCGCACACCCCGGGATTCGTCGTCTGATGCTTCGCTCGCCTGCGGCTCGCTGCGCGCGCCGCTTCGCGGCGCTTGCGTCCCCCAAAAGAGCATCCCCCCGCGTGGACCATCCAACGCGAGGGGATGTTTCGATCTGGACCGAGGAGAGAACCGAGCTAGGCGGGGTGCCGTTCTGGGGAAAGCGCCTGTTTGCAGCTCCAGTGCGACTCCTGGGTCCGAGCTCTGCCGAACGTGCGCGCCCGCTTCCGTTCGACCGACTCGCACCAGATCGATATGCCTGCTGCTTCAGCACGAAGCGTGCCAGGATCTCACGAACGTCTCGGCGATCGAAGCCACCGATCTCGAAGCGGATTCTTGGAGGGGTCCGCGAAGGCCGGTGCCGCGACAGGCGGCGGCTTCCCACCCGTGGAACCCGGCTCGAACGCGTCCGCAATCCGGAATCTCCCGTGAATCCGAGCGCTTGGCACTTCCGCACCCGGCCATGGCGGTGCCGCTGGAGTTGGCAGTCAGCCGGCCGCGATCGATCTGCGAGCCGGCGGCGGACCGTGTTGCGCTCCGGGGTATGCTCGGCGCGTGTTCGCTGACCGGCGCCAGCGCGTGCGCGATGCCATGGGACCGGATGCCGTCGCCATCTTCCTCGGCGCCCGCCAGGTCACGCGCTCGCGCGATACCGACTATCCGTTCCGGCAGGACAGCGACTTCTGGTACCTGACCGGCTACGACCATCCGAACGCGGTGGCGCTGCTGCGCACCGACGGCGGTCCCGCCTACACCCTCTTCGTCGAGCCCCGCGACCGCGAGATGGAGACGTGGAACGGCTATCGCCCGGGGGTCGAAGGGGCGAAGCGAGACTTCGAGGCCGACGACGCGTTCCCGACCGGCGAGTTCCTCCCGAAGCTGCCGGATCTCATCCGCGGCGTGCGCCGCATCCATCACGTGCTCGGCCGCGACCCGGCCGTCGACGCGAAGCTGACCGAGACGCTCGAGACCTTGCGGCTGCGCTCGCGTCAGGGCGTCGATCCCGCCGACGCGATCGTCGACCCGCGTTCGATCACCCACGCGCTGCGGCTCTTCAAGGAGCCGGCCGAGCTCGACGTGATGCGGCGTGCGGCCGCGATCAGCCGCGAGGCGCACGAGACCGCGGCGAAGCTCGCCTTCCCCGGACGCTACGAGTACGAGCTCGAGGCGGCGATCGAGTACACCTTTCGGCGTCGCGGCGCGCGGGGGCCCGCCTACACGAGCATCGTCGGCGGAGGCGGCAACGCGACCGTGCTCCACTACGTGCGCAACGATCAGAAGCTCCGCGAGGAGGAGCTCGTGCTGATCGACGCCGGCTGCGAGCTCGAAGGCTACGCGTCGGACGTGACGCGCACCTATCCGATCGGCGGCCGCTTCAGCGGGCCGGCGCGCGCGCTCTACGAGGTCGTGCTCGCGGCGCAGGAGGCCGCACTTGCGCTCTGCCGCCCGGGCCGCACCTTGCCCGAGATCCACGACGCAGCCGTGCGCGCGCTCGTCGCGGGACTGGTCGAGCTCGGCCTGCTCGCCGGAGATCTCGAGGAGCTGATCGCGCGCGAGGCCTATCGCCCCTTCTACATGCACTCGACGAGCCACTGGCTCGGTCTCGACGTGCACGACGTCGGCGCGTACAAGGTCGGCGGCGCGCCGCGCGCGCTCGCGCCGGGCATCGTCTTCACGGTCGAGCCGGGACTCTACGTCGCGCCCGACCTCGAGAACGTGGACGCGCGCTTCCGCGGAATCGGCGTGCGCATCGAGGACGACGTCGTGATCACGGCGACGGGCTGCGAGAATCTGACGGCGGCCATCCCGAAGGATCCCGACGAGCTCGAGGCGCTGATCGCAAGCGCGGCGCCATAGCGCCGCGCGCGCAGCGAGCGGCAAGCCGTCCGGTGCGCAGCGAGGCGAAAGCCGAGCGGAGATCGCACGAAATCGCCGAGCGAAGTTCAGAGGATCGGACCCGGATCGCCAAGCCTCCTCTGCCGACTTGGCAACGCCTCACGAGGACCAGCCTATGCCCGACATCTCCTCCTTGCTGAAGGAGAAGCGCCGCTTCGAGCCCGACGCCGCCTTCGCGAAGCAGGCGAACTGGAGCCGCCGGCAGGTGGCCGCGTACCGGCGCGAGGCCGCGAAGTCGCCGGAGCGCTTCTGGGCGCGCATGGCGCGCGAGCACGTCACCTGGCTCGCGCCGTGGAAGAAGATCCTCGAGTGGAAGCCGCCCTACGCGCGCTGGTTCCTCGGCGGCAAGCTGAACGTCTCGCACAACTGCCTCGACCGGCACCTCGAGGGCGAGCACGCGTGGCGCCGCAACAAGGCGGCGCTGATCTGGGAGGGCGAGCCCGGGGACGTGCGCGTGCTGACCTACGGGCAGCTCCACCGCGAGGTGTGCCGCTTCGCCAACGCGCTGAAGCGGCTCGGCGTGCGCAAGGGCGACCGCGTCGCGATCTACATGCCGATGATCCCGGAGCTGCCGATCGCGATGCTCGCCTGCGCGCGCATCGGCGCGCCGCACAGCGTCGTCTTCGGCGGCTTCTCGGCCGAGGCGCTGCGCGACCGCATCCTCGACGTCGGGGCGAAGCTCGTCGTCACCGCGGACGGCGGCTACCGCCGCGGCGCGCCCTACGCGCTGAAGCCCGCCGTCGACGAGGCGCTGCGCGGCGACACGCCGGTGCAACACGTGGTCATGGTGCGGCGCACGGGCGAGCCGACCCACTTCGTCGCCGGCCGCGACCTCTGGTGGCACGACGTCGCCCTGCGCGAGAGCGCCGACTGCAAGGCCGTCGCGCTCGACGCCGAGCACCCGCTCTTCGTGCTCTACACGAGCGGCTCGACCGGCAAGCCGAAGGGCATCCTGCACACGACCGGTGGCTACCTCACCCACGTCGCCACCACCGCGCACGCCATCTTCGACCTGAAGGACACCGACACCTACTGGTGCACGGCCGACTGCGGCTGGGTGACGGGCCACTCGTACGTCGTCTACGGGATCCTCGCGAACGGCGCGACGAGCTTCCTGTACGAGGGCACGCCGACCACCCCGGGCCCCGACCGCTTCTGGGACATCATCGAGCGCCACCGCATCACGATCTTCTACACGGCGCCGACGGCGATCCGCACCTTCGTGCGCCTCGGCGAGGAGCACCCGCGCAAGCACGATCTCTCCTCGCTGCGCCTGCTCGGCACGGTCGGCGAGCCGATCAATCCCGAGGCGTGGATGTGGTACCACCGCGTGATCGGCGGCCGGCGCTGCCCGATCGTCGACACCTGGTGGCAGACGGAGACCGGCGGCGTGCTGATCACGCCGCTGCCCGGCGCGGTCGCGACGAAGCCCGGCTCCGCGACCTTGCCCTTCCCCGGCATCGACGCGGAGATCTGGAACGAGGACGGCGAGCCGGTGGCGCCGCCGGCGGGCGGCTACCTGGTGCTGAAGCGGCCGTGGCCCGGGATGCTGCGCGGCATCTGGGGCGATCCGAAGCGCTTCGAGGAGCAGTACTTCGGGAAGTACGGCAGGACCTACTTCACCGGCGACGGCGCGCACCGCGATCGCGACGGCTACTTCTGGGTAATGGGGCGCGTCGACGACGTGATGAACGTCGCGGGGCACCGCATCGGCACGATGGAGGTCGAGAGCGCGCTGGTGTCACACGAGAAGGTCGCCGAGGCCGCGGTGATCGGCCGGCCCGACGACCTCACCGGCACGGCGATCGTCGCCTTCGTGACCCCGAAGGCGGGCGAGGCGGTGGGCCTCGGCCTGAAGGACGAGCTGCGCGCGCACGTCGCGAAGCAGATCGGCGCGATCGCGAAGCCGCAGGACATCCGCTTCACCGACGCGCTGCCGAAGACGCGCTCGGGAAAGATCATGCGCAGGCTGCTGCGCGACGTCGCGGCGGGGCGGGAGCAGGTGGGCGACACCACCACGCTCGAGGACTACAGCGTGCTGGCGAAGCTGCGCGAGTCCGAGGAGGCCTGACCCCTTTCCGGGCCTTCGCTCGGCTTCGCCTCGCTGCGCGCCGGAGGGCTTGCCTCGCTGCGCGTCGGCCGACTTGCGTCGGCTCCTTGCTCAGCTCTTCCGGTCGCCGAGCAGATGCGCGAGGCGCGCCTCGTCCTCGGGCGTCGGCGCGCCGCGCTCGAAGGTGGCGGTCATGCCGCCGTCGACGGTGTAGGCGCTGCCCGTCACGAAGCTCGCCTGATCCGAGAGCAGGAAAGAGACGATCTGCGCCACCTCGTCCGGCTGGCCGACGCGCCCCACCAGATGCCCCTCGCCGAGGCGCTCGATGATCTCGGGAACGCCGTGGCCGGGGCCGAGGATCGGGGTGTCGATCACGCCCGGGCAGACCGCGTTGACCCGGATCTTCTTCGGCGCGAACTCGGTGGCCGCGGCGCGTACCAGCCCGACGACGCCGTGCTTGGACGCGTAGTAGGAGGGCATGCCCGAGCCGCCGGTGAGTCCCGCGACCGACGCGGTCGCGACGATCGACCCACCGCCGCGCGAGGCCATCGCCGCGCCGACCGCGCGCAGCCCGAGGTAGACGCCGGTCAGGTTCACGGCGATCACCTGGTTCCACACCGACACGTCACCGCCGAGGATCGTCGAGAAGCGCGCGATGCCCGCGTTGAGGTGAGCGAGGTGCAGAGCGCCGAAGCGCGCCAGCGTCTGCTCGACCATCGCCGCGTTGTCCGACTCTCGCGAGACGTCGGCCGCGCAGGCGAAGGCCTCGCCGCCCGACTCTCCGATGTCCTTCGCGACCGCCTCGGCGCCCGCGCGATCGAGATCCGCGACGCACACGCGCGCGCCGCGCGCGGCGAGCAGTCGCGCGGTCGCGCGGCCGATTCCCGAGGCTCCGCCGGTCACCAGCGCGACGCGTCCGGCATGCCATCTCTCGCTCATCGCATGGCCTCGAGCGAGGTCGGGTTGCTGCTCGTGCGGCCGACGAACCAACGGCCGTCGCCGTCTCGCGACAGCGCGACGCTCTCGCCGAGCTCCGGCGCGCTTCCGGCGACCGGCGCACCGAGCAGCTCCGCGATCGTGCGGATCACACCCTTGTGCACGACGACCAGCGCGCCTCGCGCGCCGGTCTCCTCGACGCGCGCGAGACCTCGACCGACGCGCTGCCGGAAGGAGGCCCGACGCTCGCCGCCCGGGTACTCGAAACCGGGCGCGCGCTCCTGCCACTCGCGATACCCGACCGGGTCGGCCGCGCGCACTTCGTCGAGGCTCATGCCTTCCCAGCGCCCGAAGTCGATCTCGCGGAACTCCGGCACGAGCTGCACCGACGCCGACGGCGCGACCACGGCGGCGCTCTGCCACGAGCGCTGGAGGGGGCTCGCCACGACCACGTCGAAGACCTCGTGGGCGAGCGAGCGCGCCGCCGCGCGCATCTGCGCGCGGCCCGCGTCCGAGAGCGCGACGTCGGCCGCGCCGTGCAGCCGCTCACTCGAGTTCCCCACGGTCTCGCCGTGTCGGATCATCACGATGCGGCGAAGGTGCGACACGCGTTCTCCCGAAAGGGTCGCGAGGATGGTCGACACGGAACGCAGCGTCAATGCGGATCAGGTCGCACGGACTCGACCCGCGACGCCGGAGATGGCCGCAGATGCAAGGCGCGCGACCGAGGACCGCGCAGACGTACTGAGTGGTACGTCGAGCAGGGCTGAGGGAGCGCAGCGCAGCAGATGCGGCCAGATACGGCGTCGCGGCTAGACTCCGCTGCGGTCGGGGCATGGGGGGGGACCGTGAGAGTCTTCGTCGCGATCGTCGCCGTGTTGTTGCTCGCGGGCGCAGGTGCCGCGCTCTGGATTCGCGCCGAGGGGCAGGCGCCGAGCCTCGAGACGCCCGACGCCCTGCTGGTCGGCCGCGCGGGCGGCGCGCTCGCGATCTCGATGGCGGATGCCGGCTCGGGGCTTCGCTCGCTCCGCGTGGAGCTCGTCGACGGCGAGACCGTGCGCGCGCTGCTCCAGGAGGAGTACCCGGGAAGCCTGATCTCGGGCGGCCCGCAGCACCAGCACGACGCCTCGGTCGCGCTCGACCCGAAGGCGCTCGGATCGATCAGCGATCATGCGCACGTGCGCGTGACCGCGCGGGACTGGTCGTGGCGCGGCTGGCTGTCGGGCAATGCGGCGGAGCGCGAGCTGCCGCTCCGCATCGATCTCGAGCCGCCGCGGCTCCAGGTCGCGACGGGCCTCTCCTACGCGCAGCGCGGCGGCTCGGGAGCCGTCGCCTACCGCGTGTCGGAGCCGACCGCGGCGGACGGGGTCCGGGTCGGCGAGCGCTTCTATCGCGGCTACCCGCGGCCGGGAGGCGCCGAGGGCGAGCGCATCGCGATCTTCGCCCTGCCCTACGGCCTGCCGCCCGACGTGCGCCCGCAGGTGGTCGCGCGCGACGCGGCGGGCAACGAGTCGGTGGCGGGCTGGCCGCTCGTGATCCAGGAACGAGCGCAGCCGGTCGCCAGCGTGAACCTGACGCGCTCCTTCTTCGACAACGTGCTGCCGCACCTCGCGGGTGGCGCGTCGGCGGACCCGGTCGCCAGCTTCAACGACGTCAACACGCGCGTGCGCGCCGAGAACGAGGCGCGCATCCGCGAGCTGCTGAAGGACTCCTCGAGCCAGCCGCTCTTCGACGGCGCGCTCCAGCAGCTGGCGAACTCGAAGGTGACCAGCCGCTTCGCCGAGCAGCGCACCTATTACGTCGACGGCACGGCCGTCTCGAAGGCCATCCACTACGGTTACGACCTCGCCTCGACCGCGGGTGCGCCGGTCACCGCGGCCGCCGCGGGCCGCGTCGTGTACGCGGGAGACATGGGGATCTACGGCAACTGCGTGCTGATCGACCACGGCATGGGGGTCGCCACCCTCTATGGACACCTCTCGAGCTTCGACGTCTCGGCGGGCGCGCAGGTGAAGCAGGGCCAGATCCTCGGCCGCTCCGGCTCGACCGGTCTCGCGGGCGGCGATCACTTGCACTTCGCGGTGCTCGTGGGCGACACCTACGTCGACCCGGTCGAATGGTGGGACGCGAAGTGGGTCGAGACGCACATCCGCGAGCGCTGGACGGCGCAGCCGCAGCCCGAGACCGCGTCGGCCGGCGGCTGACGCGGTCTCGGGGCGGGGCGTCGGCGCCCCGACCGCGGCGCGCGCTGCGCGCGAAGCTGCTCGCGTGGTACCGCGCGTCGCGGCGCGACCTGCCGTGGCGTCGCACGCGCGATCCGTACGCGATCTGGGTCTCCGAGTCGATGCTCCAGCAGACTCGCGTCGAGACGGTGCTGCCCTACTACGGCCGCTTCCTCGCGCGCTTCCCCGACGTCGGGTCGCTCGCGCGCGCGGAGCTCGAGCAGGTGCTCGAGCTGTGGACGGGGCTCGGCTACTACTCGCGCGCGCGCAACCTGCACCGCGCCGCGCGCGAGGTGGTTGCGCGCCACGGCGGACGGCTGCCGGACGACGCCGACTCGCTGCGCGCGCTGCCGGGCATCGGCCGCTACACGGCGGGTGCGATCGCGTCGATCGCGTTCGACCGCGCGGAGCCGATCGTCGACGGCAACGTGGCGCGCGTGCTGTCGCGGCTGTGCGGGATCCGCGAGGAGATCGGCACGGCTCACGCGCGTCGTCGCTTGTGGGACGAGGCCGCGGCGCTGGCCGACGGACCCCATCCGGGCGCCCTCAACCAGGCGTTGATGGAGCTCGGCGCCACCTTGTGTACGCCGCGGGCGCCGCGCTGCGGCGCATGTCCGCTGAAACGTGGCTGCGACGCGCAGCGCGCCGGCGACGCGGAGGCGCTGCCCCGCAAGGCGCCCCGCGCGCGCGCGCGCGCAGTCGAGGCGGTCGCCGGGCTCGTGCTGCGGCGCGGTCGCGCGCTGGCAGTGCGGCGTCCCGAGCGCGGTCTGCTGGCCGGACTGTGGGAGCTGCCGGGCGGCGACGTCGTCCCTGGCGAGCGTACGGACGCCGCGATCGCGCGCACGCTCGGAGAACGCGTCGGATTGGAGCTGATCGAGGCGGAGCCGCTCGGCGCCGTCGAGCACGCATTCACGCACCTCTTCCTGCGGCTGCACGTGTTCCGGTGTCGCGTCGCGCCGGGCCGCGTGCGCCTGCGCGGACCCGGCGCGCATCGCTGGCTGGCTCCGCGGGATCTGCGCTCGCTTCCACAGGGTGGTCCGACGCGCAAGGCGCTGGCGCTCGCGCTGGCCGGCGCGGTGTGAGCGGGCGCAAGCGGGGCGGCAAGGAGGCCGACGTGAGTCGGCCGACGCGCAGCGAGGCGAAGCCGAGCGGAGATCGCACGAGCTTGTCGAGCGAAGGCCGGGAGCCCGAGCGCGAGCGAATAGCGAGCGCGAAGCTCCGGCAGAGCTTCGCCGACGCGCTGCCGGGCGTGCGTCCGCTCGAGGGCCGGAAGTCACTGCGCCCGCCGCCACCGCCGCCCGACCCCGCGCCGGCGCGCCGCGAGCGCGGCGCGCCGCGACGCTTCCTGGTGGAGGGCTCCGGCGAGGGGCGAGCCGGGCGCGCGGAGGACATCTCGCGCGCGCAGCTCGCGAGACTTCGCCGAGGCGATCCGGCTCCGGAGCGCGAGGTCGATCTGCACGGTCTCTCCGCGCGCGACGCGGAGCAGCGTCTGGCCGGCGAGCTCGCGGAGGCGGACCATGCGGGCGCGCGCTGCCTGCTCGTGATCCACGGCCGCGGAATCCACTCGCAGGCCGGCGCGGTGCTGCGCGAAGCGCTGCCCGAGTGGCTCGCGCGCGGCCCGCACGCGGAGCGGGTGATGGCGTTCGCCGTGGCGCCGCGCTCGCTCGGCGGTCCGGGCGCGACGCTCGTGCTGCTCCGGCGCGCGCGAGCCCGGACGGTATCTTCCGACGCCAGCCGAACCGGCCGAGGACAGGACGAGCGATGAGCAGCGAATTCGGGCGCGTGTTCCGCATCGCGACCTTCGGCGAGAGCCACGGGGGCGGCGTCGGCGTCGTGTTGGATGGCTGCCCGCCGCGGCTCGCGCTCGACGCCGCCGACATCCAGCGCGACCTCGATCGGCGTCGCCCCGGTCAGAGCCGGCTCACGACTCCGCGACAGGAAGCGGACCGCGTCGAGATCCTCTCCGGCGTGTTCGAGGGCCGGACGCTCGGGTCGCCGATCGCGCTGCTGATCCGCAACGAGGACGCGCGCCCCTCGGCCTACGAGCACATGAAGGATGTCTACCGCCCGTCGCACGCCGACTACACCACCGAGGCGAAGTACGGCATCCGCAACTGGCAGGGCGGTGGGCGCGCGAGCGCGCGCGAGACGATCGGGCGCGTCGCGGCCGGCGCGATCGCGCGGAAGCTGCTGCGCGACGCGGCGGGCGTGGAGGTCGTGGCCTGGGTGCAGCGCGTGCACGAGTTGGAGGCGAAGGTCGACGGCGACTCGGTGACGCAGGCAGCGGTCGAGGCGAGCCCGGTGCGCTGTCCCGATCCCTCCGCCGCGCGCCAGATGACCGACGCCATCGACGCCGCGCGCGAGCGCGGGGACTCGCTCGGCGGCGTTGTCGAGTGTGTCGCTCGCGGCGTGCCGCCGGGCCTCGGCGAGCCCGTCTTCGACAAGCTCGAGGCGGATCTCGCGCGCGGGCTGATGTCGCTGCCCGCCTCGAAGGGCTTCGAGATCGGCAGCGGCTTCGCCGGCACGCGCATGACGGGGATCGCGCACAACGATCCCTTCGTGCCGGGCCCGGACGGCCGTCCGCGCACGGCGGCGAACCGCTCGGGCGGCGTGCAGGGCGGCATCAGCAACGGCGAGCCCGTGGTCGTTCGCGTCGCCTTCAAGCCGACCGCGACGATCGCGCTGGCGCAGCAGACGGTGACACGCGGAGGCGACGCCGCCGTGCTCGAGGCGCGCGGCCGTCACGACCCGTGTGTGCTGCCGCGCGCGGTGCCGATGGTCGAGGCGATGGTCTGCCTGGTGCTCGCCGACCACTGGCTCCGGCAGCGCGCCGTCGACGCCCTGCCGCCGATCTGACGCAAGGAGGCCGACGATGGTCGGCCGACGCGCAGTGAGGCGGAGCCGAACGAAGGCCGGTAGCCCGAGCGCGAGCGATCAGCGAGCGCGAAGGCCCGGCTCGGGTGGGTCGAGCACCAGCGCGATCGCGCCCTCCGGGCAGTTCTGTTCGCCGCGGCGCGCCTGCTCCAGGAATTCCTTCGGAACCTCTTCCTTCCGCAGCACGCAGTGCCCGCGCTCGTCGTCCTCGAAGACGTCGGGAGCGAGCACGTAGCAGCGGCCGTGACCCACGCACTTCGCGCGGTCGAGCCGGACGCGCATCAGACGTCCCAGACGAGCGGCAGGTAGAGCGCCTCGCGGATGCCGGCCGAGAAACGCGGCGTCTCGCCGGGCTTGATCGCGTAGTCGGGGATGCGCTCGTGCCAGACCTCCATCGCGACGCGCAGCTCCATGCGCGCGAGGTGCGAGCCGAGACAGCGGTGCGGGCCCGCTCCGAAGGCCGCGTGGATGTTGCGCTCGCGCTCGAAGTCGACGCGCTGCGCGTCCTCGAAGTGCTCGTCGTCGGTGTTGGCCGCGCCGAGCAGCAAGGTCGCGAGCTCGCCCTCCTTGAGCTCGACTCCGCTGAGCGTCACGTTGCGCTTCAGGACGCGCGGCACGGCGACCACCGGGGTCTCCCAGCGCAGCAGTTCCTCGACGGCGCCCGGGATCAGAGTCGGCTGCTCGACCAGGCGCCGGCGCTGCTCGGGGTTGGAGGCGAGGTAGGTCATGTTGCAGCCGAGCGTCGAGGTGACCGTGTCGAGGCCGGCGAGCAGCAGCAGGAAGCAGATGTCGAGGATCTCGTTTCGCGTCAGGCGCTCGCCGTCGATCTCGGCCCGCGAGAGCGCGGTCAGCAGGTCGTCGCGCGGGCGAACCTCGCGCTCGTCGAGCGCGCGGCGGAAGTACTCGTAGTTGCGCGCGCCGGCCGCGTTGCGGAACGACTGGAACTCGGTCGGCAGCACGCCGGGGCGTCCCTTGTGCGGCCGGATGATGTCGTCCTTCACCTCGAGGAAGAAGGAGAGATCGGAGAGCGGCAGCCCGAGCAGGTGCAGGAACGCGGTGCAGGGCAGCGGGATCGCGAAGGCGCTGTCGAACTCGCACTCGCCCTTGGCGGCGAATCCGTCGATCAGCTCGCGCGCGTGGCGCGCGACCGCTGGCGCGAGCTCTTCCATCTTTCGCCGCGAGAAGTGGGGATCGAGCAGCTTGCGGTAGCGCGTCTGCGCGGGCGGATCGATCTGCTGCGGGATCATCGGGCGCTCGGTGCCGAGCTGCATGTGCATCTCCATCTCGGAGGAGAAGATCTCCGGATGGCGCAGCGCCCACAGCACGTCCTCGTAGCGCGAGACGACCGGCGCCCCGGAGAGCACCATGCGTCCGACCGGGCAGCGCCGTCGCAGCTCTGCGTAGGCAGGTTGCGGGCAGCGCGCGAACTCGTCGTGGAAGAGATTGACGCGGCCGGACTCGTCGATCACCGGAGACATGGGCGTGCCTCGCGCGAGAGGTTGCGCGAGCGTAGCTCTGCTCCGCGCTCGCGACGCCTCTTCGTTAGCCGATCTAATCCGAGTCGCGGCTACTGGAAGCGCCGCTGTGCCGCCCAGAACTCGTCGCGCGGCACGCGCAGTCCGCGGACCACGTAGACCGAGGCGGCCGCGAGCCGCGGCACGCACCAGCGGCACTCCACTGCGCCGACGCGCTCGACGCTCGTGTACCAGCGCGCGAGCTGCGCATCGGATTCCGCGATCGCGATCGCGATCGCCACGTCGCCGCTGCGGTCGCCGAGACCCCAGAGCCAGTAGTTGTTGTGGCCGCTGACCGCCGGAGGCAGGGAGAGCTCGGCGGCGTAGTGCTCGAGCGCGCCGGCCTCGCCGTAGCTTCGGGCGAGCACCACCGCGGCGGCGCGGTCGGCCGGAGAGAGCGTGTCGGCCGCGCGCGCGACCGCTTCGGCGAGCTCGCGCCAGCCGAAGCGCTGCGCGAAGTGCAGCGGCAGCGCCGCCGTGTCGTCCACCTGATCGCGGGGCGCCTCGACCCCGAGCGCCGCCGCGTAGCCGGGAACGCGCTCGGGCGGCAGCAGCGGCACCGCGAGCGGGAGGGTCAGCGCGCCCTCGATCAACAAGAGCACGGCCAGCACCACGGGCAGGGCGCGCAGGCGCGCGCGAGTCAGGCGCTCGATCGCGACGCCGCCCCCGGCGAGGAGCACGCCGTAGGAGGGCGCGCTGTAGTTCGAGCGCGGGCTTCCGCTCGACATCAGCAGCGCGATCGTTCCGATCCAGATGAACGCGAGCCAGCGCTGGCTGCGACCCGCGCTCGTGAAGTACCAGCCGAGCCCCGCGAGCCACACCCCGGCGCACAGCGGTCCCAGCACGAGGAGCTGCTCCGCCGCGAAGGCCAGCGGACCCTTGTGCACCATCTTCTGCTGCGACGCGTTGCGGATGAATTCGAGCGTCGGCCAGCCGTGGAGCTGCTGCCAGACGAGATGTGGCGCGAAGAACGCGAGCGCGGTGGCCGCCGCGAGCCAGGGACCTCGCGTCGCGAGCCGGGGTCGCGCCGGGGTGAGGACGAGGCCGAGCGCGAGGCCGAAGCCCAGCCACAGCACGCTGATCTTGTTCAGCAGTCCGAGCCCGAGCAACGCGCCGAGCGCGATCCACGTGCGCGTGCCGGCGCCGTTGCCGATCCGCGCGAGCAGCCACGCGGCGGCCGTCCAGATCGGGGGCTCGAACGCGTTCATCGAGTAGAAGCCCGCGACGGCCTGGTAGACGGGCGCCGAGAACGCGGCCACCGCGGCGAGCGCCTGCGCCGTGCGGCCGCCGCCGAGCTCTCGCGCGAGCAGCGCGAGCAGCGCGAGATTCGCGCAGGCGGCGAGGGCGGGGAGCAGGCTCAAAGCCAGTGTGGAATCGCCGAGGAGCGGGCGCACGAGGGCGAGCAGCGCGATCGAGAGTGGCGGGTGATCGACGTAGCCCCACGCCAGCCGCGACGCGCAGGCGAGGTAGTAGAACTCGTCGTTCATGGAGCCGTAGGCGAGGGGTCCGCTCGTCAGCGAGTAGATCGCGAGCTGCGCCAGACACAGCGACGCGACGGCTCCGGTGGCGTACGGGTGACGCGGACTCGTGTTGGCGCTCACGTCAGGGCAGCAGCACGAAGCCTGCGATCGCGGCGGCGAGCCCCAGGAGGAGCGCGCTGGCCCCGAGTCGCGCGTGCAGCTCGCGAACGCTCACGTCGCCGTGCTCGAGCCTGAACCCCTGCCGCGCGGTGAAGGCGAAGAGCGCGAGCGCGAGCACGCCGAGCACGGCGTGGAAGCTCCGCAGCGGCGGCATGCCGCGCAGCCACACGGCCGACGCGATCCCGCCGGCGAAGCCGACGCAGAGCAGTGCCACCGCGGGCTTGGCGGCGCGCAGGTGACGCCGGCGCGCGCCGCGCGGCGGCGGCCGCCGCGTCGCGCGAGCGCGCCGCAGCGCGAGACCCGCGCGCAGCGCGGCCGCCGCGAGCAGCAATCCGGTCGCCATCCAGGCCGGGTGCGCGTAGGCGAGCGCTCGCGCGACCGGATCCTGCGTTGCGGGGTCCAGCTACTCGACCTTGAAGACGGCCGAAGCCGGCAGGCGCTCGAGCAGCGCGTCGAGCGCGCGCTGTACGTAGCCGGCGTCGCGCGACTCGAGCGTGAGGAGCACCCGGAAGGTCTCCTCCTGGATGCGCGGATACGAGCCGAGCAGCAGCGCCGGGAATTCCTTCAGCACGGCGTGCAGATCCTCGGCGATCTCGCTCTCCATCGAGCGCACGTAGACGCGCTTCAGCACGAACGGCACGCCGCGGAAGCGCTCGCGCGCGGACTCGAACTTCTTGCGCAGGAGCTCGGGGATGCCCGGGAAGATGTATACGTTGCCGACCACGACGAGCGGGAACCACAGATCGCCGGCGTCGAGCAAGGTCGCGTCGGCGGGGATCAGCGCCATCTTGCGCTGACTCGCGTTCGGCTCGCTGCCCATGGCGCGACGCATGCGCTCGAGGATCGACTCGCTGTGCTGGAGCGGCGCTTCGAAGGCGGACGCGACGCCCTCGATGGTGAGGTCGTCGTGGGTCGGGCCGATGCCGCCCGAGGTGAGCACGAAGTCGAAGCCCCGACTCATCACCCGCACGTGATCGGCGATGACGGAGACGACGTCGGGGATCGTCACGATGCGCTCGACGTCGACACCGAGAGCGCGCAGCTCGCGACACAGATACGGGGAGTTGGTGTCGACCACCTTGCCGGAGAGGATCTCGTTACCGATCACGAGGATTCCGGCCGTCGGCATGGCCGGCGAGAGTATCGGGTTTCACGGAGGCGGGCGAACGATCGGCGGTGCCGCGCGCGGCGCGCGCCCCTATGCTCCCGCGCCATGCGCGTGACGGTCCGCTTCGAGCCTTCGGGCCGCGAGGTGCGCGTGCTGCGCGGAACGACGCTGCTCGAAGCCGCGCGCAGCGCCGGGCTTCCGCTGGCGAGCGCGTGCGGCGCCGACGGACTCTGCGCGCGCTGCGGTCTCGAGATCCTCGACGGAGGCGCGGCGCTCGAAGCGGAGAGCGAGGACGAGCGGCGCAGCAAGCGGCGCAACCGCGTCGACCCGCAGCAGCGCCTGGCCTGCCGCGTGATCCTGTCGGCCGACGCCCGGGTGCGCGCGTCCTACTGGTGAGCGGCGTGTCGCGCGCCATCGTGCTCGTCGACCACGGCAGTCGGCGGCCCGAGGCGAACGCGCAGCTCGAGGCGCTGGCGGAACGCGTGCGCGCGCGCGAGCCGGGCACGCTCGTCCTGACCGCGCACCTCGAGGTCGCGCCGCCCGACATCGCCGAGGCGCTCGCGCGCTGCGCCGGCGCCGGCGCCGACGACGTGGTGCTGCTGCCATGGTTCCTCGCGCCGGGTCGCCACACCGCGGAGGACATCCCGCGCGCGGTCGCGGCCGCCTCGGCGCGCCATCCCTCGCTGCGCGTGCGGATCGGCGAGCCGATCGGCCTCGATGCGAAGCTCGTCGACCTCGCGATGGCGCGCATCGCCGGCGCCCGCGAAGGCTCGGCGTCTCGTTAGTTCTCCGCGATCATGCGCGCAACCGCCTCTTCGCCGAGCGGCTCGAGGAACTCGACCGCGAACAGCGCGACGAGCACGGTGACGCAGCGGCGGCGTCCGTGCCCGCCTGCGCGAGGCGCAGTGGCGGGAGTCAATCCTCCGCGGCCCCGCGCCGCGCGCTCGCGCGGATGTAGCGGCGCGAGACGGGAGAGATGTCGGTCGGCGGCACGCGGCACTCGATCAATGCGAACTCGCGCACCTCGTTCGCGGCGCGCAGCGCCTCGCGCAGCTCCGCGCGCGACTCGACCCGGAACCCGACGCCGCCCCACGCCTGCGCGAGCTCCGCGTAGGGCCAGGGCGGGATCTCGAGCAGGTCGCGGCGCTGCGTGACGGGCCGGAAGATCCCCCAGCCCCCGTTGTTCACGAGCAGCACGATCGGCGTGAGCCCGTGCGCCGGCGCGTGTGAGATCTCCGGGCCCGTCATCTGGAAGCCGCCGTCCCCGCAGAGCACGAGCGGGCGCCTGCCCGTGCCGATCTGCGCGCCGAGCGCCGCCGGCACCGAGAAGCCCATCGACGCGTAGTAACCCTGCGCGAAGTAGAGCGCGCCTGCGCGCAGCCGGATCTCGAGCCCGCCGAAGAGCATATCGCCCGACTCGGCGAAGACGTCGTAGCTCGGCTGCTCGGCGAGGAAGGCGTTGACCTCGACCAGCAGGTCGTTGATCGAGAGGCCCGAGCCCGGCGGCGCCGCGTGGCCCTCGCGCTTCAGGTTGTCGCAGTAGCGGATGCGCTCGCGGAAGCGCGGCAGGTCCTGACGCGCCAGCTCGCGCACGAAGTCCCGCAAGGTCACATCGGTGTAGGTGTGGAAGGAGACGTTCACGCGGTTCGCGATCGCCCACACCGAGCGCTCGCGCAGCACCTGCGGCTTCGCGGCGCCGAGATTCATGTCGGTCAGCTGGTTGCCGAGCGAGAGCACGAGGTCTGCGCCGCGGACACGCCGCTGGATCGGCTCGGCGCTGAAGGGCCCGATGTGGATGCCCATGTGCTGGGGGTGATCCATCGGGAAGACGCCCTTGGCGAGCGGCGTGGTGACGACGGGCGCGCCCATGCGTTCGGCGAGCTCGAGGAACTCGCGCTCGGCGCCCTCGCGGAAGAGCTCCACGCCGCCGATCAGGATCGGGCGCCGCGCGGCGCGGATGCGCGCGCGCGTCTCCGCGACCGCCTCGCGCAGCTTGCGCGGGTCCGAGCGCGGCGCCGGGAAGGTGCCGTCCCAGTCGAGCACCTCGCGCGGGACCGGGATTCGCAGGTCGACCTGGTCGCGGTGGATCTCGAGGTAGCCGGGGCGCAGCTCGCTCGCGATCGCGCGCACCACCTCGTGCACCTCCTGCGCCGCGATCAGCGGCTCGCGCAGCACGCGCGCCGCACAGGTCACCTCCTGGAAGATCCGCCACTGCGACAGCACGTCCTTCGCCTGGTGGTGCACGCCGCCGAGCTTCTGCTCCGCCTCGCCCGGACCTCCCGACACGACGAGCAGCGGCACCTGCTCGGCGTAGGCGCCGGCCACCGGGTTCACCACGTTGTGACCGCCGGCGCCGTAGGTGACGCACAGCACGCCGAGCCGGCGCGTGCTGCGCGCATAGCCGTCGGCGGCGAAGCCGACGGCGGGCTCGTGCGAGAAGGTGACGATCTCGAGGTCCCGGCTGCGGCCGAAGCGCTGGAAGAGCCCAAGCACCAGGTCGCCCGGCAACCCGAAGATGTGTCGGACGCCGGCCCGGCGCAGGTACGCGACGAGGAAGTCGCCGAGCCGCATGCGCGGGCGCATCGCGCCGTGTCCCGCCGCTCTCGCCGCGCGCGCCATCGCTCCTCCGCCCTGGCCGACTACCCGCGCGGTGTCGACCCCTGCACCTGGTCGATCACCAGATCGATGCCGCTCGCGCCGGGCTCGATCGGGCCGTCCGCCTCGCCGAGCAGATCGCCCGGCGTGCGGCTCATCGCGTTGCCGTCCGCGTCGATGCGCGCGGACAGCGTCAGCGGGCCGGCGAAGGGCATCGCCTGGATCATCCGGTCGTCGGGGCCGATCTCGAAGTCGAGCGGGAAGCGAGGCGACGGGATCCGCTTCACCGCGAGCGGCGGCCCGCCCTGACTGCCGCTGCGGCGCGCGATCAGGAACAGGACCGAGCCGGACGGAATGCGGCTCTCGAGCTCGGGCGCGATGCGCACCGTGCCGCGGATCGGCGCGCCGGACTCTTCCGCGACCGACGCCGCGCCGCGCCCCCCGCCGGGAGCCGCCGGCAGCCCGGGCTCGGGGGCCTCGGCGCGTTCCGAGCCTGCCGGGAAGATCCGCGACAGATCCGGCTGGTGGGGCTCTTCCTTCGGATCGAAGGGCTCGATCCTGCGATTGCAGCCGGAGAGCGCGAGCGCGGCGGCGAGCAGGGCGATCCGGCTTCGCGCGCGCATGACCTGACCGTAGCGAAGCGCGCTCGCATCGCGGCGCGCTCGATGAATCCAGTTTGCGCTCCCCTGCAAGGCCCGGAAAGCAGGTTGTCGTCTCTTCGATCTCTGCGCGCGATTGTTCGCGCCCTCCGATGGTGATAGGGTGGAATCGAAGCGGAGCCTGGGGGTGGCCGCCCGCGCAGATTCGAGTGAATCACGGAGTGAGCGCGGGGCCTGAGATCAAACCCTTCGAACCTGACCTCGTTCGCACGAGCGTAGGGAACGGCTCTCGTCGCTGGCCTCGGCCTCGGCGCTCCGCACTGCGCTCGAGGAGGTCGCGATGACCCGCTATTCGATCCCCGCCACGGGCGGCAATCCGTCGAGTCGTGCGCAGGGCACGACACCCGGCAGCTTCGCCAATGCGGCGCGCGTCGGAACCCCGTGGGCCTTCTCGTCCCCCGACGCGCCCGGCATGCCGGCTCCGTCGGAGCGGACCGCCTGGGATTTCATGCCGCCCGGCTGGACGCGCGGCGCCGACGGCCGCTGGCGCGCGCCCGCGGGCTTCCAGCCGATCACGCAGCTCGAGTTCGCGCGCACGGGCGTGGTCACGCCGGAGATGCGGCGGGTCGCGGAGCGCGAGGGACACCTGACGCCGGAGCAGGTGCGCGACGAGGTTGCGGCGGGGCGCCTGGTGATCCCGGCCAACAAGGTCCACCTCGCGAAGAGCCTCGACCCGATGGCGATCGGACGCGCGTCTCGCACGAAGATCAACGCCAACATGGGGGCTTCTCCCGTCGCCAGCTCGTCCGACGAGGAGGTGGAGAAGCTGCGCTGGGCCGAGCGCTGGGGCACCGACACCGTGATGGATCTCTCGACGGGCGGCGACCTCGACGCCACGCGCGAGGCGATCGTGAAGCACGCGAGCGTCCCGATCGGGACCGTGCCGATCTACTCGATGATCATCGGCCGCCGCATCGAGGATCTCGACGAGGCCGCCGTGCTCGAGTCGCTCGAGCACCAGGCTCGCCAGGGCGTCGACTACTTCACCATCCACGCGGGCGTGCTGCGCGAGCACCTGCCCTTCGTCGCGAATCGCCTGATCGGCATCGTGAGTCGCGGCGGCTCGCTGCTGGCGAAGTGGATGCTGCACCACCGGCGCCAGAACCTGATGTACGAGCTGTGGGACGAGATCTGCGAGCTGATGCGGCGCTTCGACGTGACCTTCTCGATCGGAGACGGGCTGCGTCCGGGCGGACTGGCCGACGCCACCGACCGCGCGCAGCTCGCGGAGCTCGAGACGCTCGGGGAGCTGACCGAGCGTGCGTGGCGGCACGGCTGCCAGGTGATGGTGGAAGGGCCCGGTCACGTGCCGTTCGACCAGATCGAGTTCAACATGAAGCTGCAGCGCCGGCTCTGTCACGGCGCGCCCTTCTACGTGCTCGGCCCGCTCGTGACCGACATGTTCCCGGGCTACGACCACATCACGAGCTGCATCGGGGCCACGGCCGCGGCGTATCACGGCGCCGCGATGCTCTGCTACGTGACGCCCAAGGAGCACCTCGGCCTGCCCAAGCGCGACGACGTGAAGCAGGGAGTCGTCGCCTACAAGATCGCGGCGCACGCGGCGGACGTTGCGCTCGGCATCCCGGGCTCGCGCGATCGCGACGACGAGCTGACGCGCGCGCGCGCCGCGCTCAACTGGGAGCGCCACTTCGAGCTCGCCTTCGATCCCGACCTCGCGCGCGCGTATCACGACGAGGATCTCGACGTCGACACGGACTTCTGCGCGATGTGCGGCCACGACTGGTGCTCGGTGCGGATCTCGAAGGAGATCGCCGAGTTCGTCTCCGGCAAGGATCCCGAGTACGCCTGGGAGTCGGCACGCGTCAGCGAGGCGCTGACGGAGGAGCAGCGCGAGATCCTCGAGCGCCGCGGCGTGCTGTCGCCGGAGGAGATCCATCGGCTCGCCGGCAAGACGCGCCGCGCGGTCGGCGCGAGCCGCGGTGCGCGCGCCGCGTGTCACAGCGACGTCGCCTCGGACACGCAGGCGCATCGGATCCAGGCCGAGCGCCTCGACCCGCGGACGCTCGAGCCGCTCTCCGAGGCCTGAAAACGCATTCGCCCCGGGGCCGAAGCCCCGGGGCGATCGTCCGAGGCCCTACCCCCCCCTGGCTGGGACTCGAACACCCGTACTGATCGGTCGGAGCTGCACGGCCTTGAGCGAATTCTGCCGATCGCCTGCGCATCGGATGCGCAGCGGCGATGCATGGCGAAGCCGAGCTAGTCCTCCGCCTCCAGCTCCGAGCCGCGTTGCGCCTCCTCGACCTCCTCGTCCCACGCCACTCGCTCGTACTCGAGGACCTCCGGGGCGCCGACCTTCACGATCTCGAAGAAGGGCGAGAGGTCGAAGTCCCGGGGCATCAGCAGCGTGGGGTGACGGCCCGCAAGCGCATCGTCTCGCGATCGGCGTCGCGACCAGACCGACAACAGAGGCAGTCGGACCGCCCGCTCCGACCGTCCCGGCGCGTCCGGGTACGAGACCTGCGGAAGGACCGGGAAGCCCACGTCCGCGAACAGGTGGCCGAGCAGGCTCGAGCAGATCACCGAACGCTCGGCGCCGCTTCCGAAGCGCAACGCGCGCCTGCGTTGCCGCGGCGGCAGCAGCGCGGCGCGACCGAGGTGCAGCGCGAGATCGATCACGTTCCGGAGGTCGTAGCGCCAGCCGATCGACTCGATGGCTCCCTCGAGGATGCGGTCGAGGTGTTTCGGCAGCAGGCGGTGGGGCCGGCACAGTCGGACGTTGTGCTCCGCGTACTTCGCGAGCGGCGAGGCGACGACGCCCTCCATCAGCGCCTCCACCACCACGTGCTCGGCCTCGTCGCCGAAGTGCTCCTCGGCGAGCGTGCGGAGGGCGCCGCCTCGTCGGATGAGCTCGTCGCCGACGTAGAGGGCCGCGTGCGACCACGGGCTGTGCGTCAGGTACTTGATCAGGACGGACATGCGAAGGTTGCCGTCCACCAGCAGCACGTCGCCCTTGCGCGCGCCTCGTTTCAGCGCGTCGAGATCGTTGGGGTGATGCTGCTCGTAGTGACCCACCGGCGCGTCGAGGAAGCGCATGACCCGGTCGGTGATCCAGTCGCGAAACGAGCCCTTCGCCACCCTGCGCACCCTTTACAGCCCGGTCCCCGTCTCGGAGACTCGCAACATGTCCATCGGCGTCGGAGCCAGCGCCGCGCGTCCCGCCGTCGCGGAGAGCCCTCGCTTCGTTCCCGTGCTGCTGCGCGGCCTTCTCTGGCTGCTGCTCGGCGGCTGGGTCGGCTCGTGGCTTCTCTTCGCTCTGATCGTCGCGCCCACTGCGTTCCGCGTGCTTCCGTCCGCCGGCGCCGCGGGCGCGCTGGTGGCTCCGGTGCTCGATGCGCTCCATCTGTACGGCGCCGCCGCCGGCCTGATCCTCGCGGCTCTGGCATTCGCGCTCCGGCGCGGTCTGCTCCGGGTCGTGCTCCCGATGGCGATGGCGGCGGCCTGCCTCTACTCCCAGTTCGGCGTGTCCCCTGAACTAGCTGAGATCCGGGATGCCGTGTTCGGCCCCCAGGGGAGCGAGCAGCTGGCGGCGCGATTCAACCACCTGCACCGGCTCTCGGTCGTGATCTTCTGCTCGGTCCTCGTCGCAGCTCTGGTGCTCGTGGCGCTGCACGCGGTGAGCGATGCCCGGGTCGATCCGGTCGCAAAAGGGGCTTCTTCCCGGTGACGCAGGTGTTCCTTGCAAAGTCGACGCCAGTCGAAAATTTCCTTGGCCGAAGCCAGATCGCTGGTGTATCCTTTCGCGGCTTCGGTCGAATTCATGATTGATTTCGCGTAGTTACAGCCGATTCATCCAGCGCCACCGCGACCGGGCCTACACAGCGTCGAGACGATCTCGGCGCCGCCACTCGAGACGGGTTCGGGAAGCAAGACATCGCCCCCTTCGGGCGCTACGACCGAGCCGGAGGGGAGCGAGAATCCTGCGATGAGCGTCAACATCAAGATCCTTGTGCAGTTCTCCGTCTCGAACACCGCGCTCGAAGATGCGATGGCCGAATACGACGAGCTGACGGTCGAGGGGCTGGTTCGCGAGATCATCGACAAGGCAGTCGCCTGCGACGAGATCACCGCGAAGCTCCAGGACGGCCCGAACACGCTCGAAGAGTACGATCAGATCACGCAGTAGCGACGCCGACGCGGACGCGTCGCTCAGAGAAGAGCGAGCTGGACCGGCGCGCTCGTCGTGATCGCCCGCGACGGGGCCTCCGCGATTCTCGGAGCGCGCACGGCGGCCTCTGCCGCGATGCGCACCCCGGGCCGGTAGATGCCGCGCACGCGCGCGAAGTCGAGCAGCTCGAAGTAGAAGCTCTTGAATCGCACGCCGTGATTGAAGTGGCGCAGATGCGCCAGCTCGTGACAGAGCGTGTTCACGAGGCTCGAGTACTTGAGCGGACGCCCCGTGACGGCGTGCCGCAGCCGGATCCGGATGGAGCCATCTGCGAAGCAGACGCCGTAGCGGCTCCTCACGTTGGCCCGCTCCGCCCCGATCGATTTGTATCGGAGCCCGAAATGTCGCGCGATGCGCTCGGCGTCCGAGGTGAGGCTGCGAAGCAGGATCTCACGACCCGCGGCGTCCATCGCGTCGCATTCTTCCAGGCACCCGTAGGGGCGTCAACGCGGGTGGTAGAGTCGGCGCATGCCGGACGAGCTGACTCGCATCGCGCTCTTCCCGCTCTCGAACGTCGTGCTGTTCCCGCGCGTGAAGACACCGCTCCACATCTTCGAGCCCCGGTACCGCGCGCTGATGCGCGACGTGCTCGACTCGGATCGGCGGATCGGCATGGCGGTCGTGCGCCCCGAGCACCAGGCCGACATGCCGGGCGATCCGCCGCTCTTCCCGATCGGCTGCTGCGGCGAGATCACCGAGTTCCAGAGGCGTCCCGACGGTCGTTACGACCTCGTCCTGCTCGGCGTGTGGCGCTTCCGCATCCTCGAAGAGGAGACACGGAACCCGGATCGGCTCTACCGGGTTGCGCGCGTGCAGCCGCTCGACGACGCGTTTCCCGAGGCGGAGCGAGACCGCGTTTCGAGGCTGCGCGCGAGCGTGGTCGAGAACGTGGCGTGGCTCGCTCGCCGCAGCGAGTCGGAGGGCGCTCGCTTCGAGCCCTCGCTCTTCGACGCGATCGACGACGCGACCTTCGTGAACGTGCTGGCGAACGCCATCGCGTTCCCGGCGGAGGAGAAGCAGTCACTGCTCGACGCCGACAGCATCCCGGAGCGCTACGCCCGTCTCGCGAGCGCGCTCTCGTTCCGCCGCGCGGAGATCGACCTGCGCTCCGAGACCGGCCGCCGACCGCTCCACTAGCCCGGCGCCGACGGCCGGCCCTCGCGCGTGAGCACGGGAGCATTTTCGCGTCCGCGCGTGAAATAGCTTGAATTCCGGAGATCGCTGGATCTCGAACGCCGGTGCGGTCCGGCGCCTGCGGCGCGCGCAGCGACGCGTCGCGGATGGCCCCCGAACCCCGCGGAATCGAAGCGCGAAGCGGGTTGCAGAACGCAGGTTTCCGACGCTGCGATGCGGCGCCGGCGCCTCGAAACAGGTCCGTGTAGACCTCCCGGCCGAGCGGCGCGGCCTCGTCGTTGAAAGCCCACTGCGGCCATGCTCTACTCCGCGCGCGCCGGACGGGATTCGATGGGGTTCCGGCGCAGATCCACGCATTCCTCCGTAGAAAAGCGAAAACTTGAGCCAAGCCCCCCTGCAACTTTGGGATGGCGTTCTGCGCCGTCTCGGAGCCGAGATCGGCTCTCATACGCTCGAGGCCTGGGTTCGGCCTCTCGAGCCTCGTGCGGACGGCGAGCGGTTGCGACTCGTGTGTCCGAGCGCGTTCCATCGGGAGCGCGTCCGGGTGCGCCTCCTGCCGCTGATCGAACGCCATCTCGAAGCCGAGCGAGGGCGGCCGATCGAGCTCGAGCTGGTCGTGAGCCCCCCGCGTGTCGACTCCGAGAATCGGCTGGGATCGGCCGAAACAGGCCGCGATTCCGCGCCGGCCCGCGCCGAAGCGGGGCGGCCGTCGCGCGCCGTCGCGAACGAGTCGGCGGAGCGCGCGAGCGGCATCGCGCCGGAGCAGCTCGAGCTTCCCTATCGCTTCGAGAACTTCGTGGTCGGGCGCTGCAACGCGCTCGCGCGCGAGGCCGGCCTCGCGGTGGCGCGCGGCCAGCAGCAGCGCATCAACCCACTCTACGTCTTCTCGCGCGCGCCGCTCGGGAAGACCCATCTCGCGCGCGCGATCGCGGTCGAGGCCCTGCAACACCCCGGCGGGCGCGTCGTCTACGCGCCGGCCGAGGCCTTCACGAACGAGTTCCTCGCGTCCATCCGCAACCGGGAGACCGCGCGCTTCAAGCGGCGCTATCGGGAAGGGGTGCGCCTGCTCGTGATCGACGACGTGCACTTCCTGCGCGCGAAGCGAGCCACGCAGCTCGAGCTGCTCCACACCGTCGCGCACCTCGTCGACGTCGGCGCGCGCGTTGTCGTGACGGGCGATCGCATGCCGCGCGAGTTCCACGACTTCGATCCGCGCCTGCGCTCGCAGCTCGCCGCCGGGCTGGTGGCGGAGATCGAGCCGCCGGACGTCGGCGTGCGCCGGGAGATCGTCCGGCGCAAGGCCGCGGCCGGCGGCGTGCGCCTGCCCGACGAGTGCCTCGAGCTGCTGGTCGAATCGGTCCGGGGCAGCGTGCGCGATCTGGAGAGCGCCCTGATCCAGCTCGTCGCGAGCGCGTCGCTCCTCCGGCGGCCGCTCGATCTCGACCTCGCGCGGGGCGCGCTCGAGAAGCTGCTGCCGGCGCCGGCCTCCGCGAGCCGCCTCGCCGCGCGCGACGTGATCGAGGTGATCGCGGGCTTCTTCGGCGTGCGAGCCGACGCGCTCGCGGCCCGTACACGCCGTCGCGACGTGCTGTGGCCGCGGCAGCTCGCCATGGCGCTCTGCCTCCGGCACACGGACGCCGGCGCCGCCGAGATCGGCCGCTTCTTCGGGCGCGAGCACACGGCCGTCCGCAACGCGGCGCGAACGGTCGAGCGCCGGATCCTCGAGCGGGCGCGCGAGCGCTATCAGGTCGAGGAGCTGACGTCGCGACTCGAGGTGCTTCGCGAGGAGCGCGCGGGACGGAGCACGGGGCCGAAGCCCCAGGGCGCCTAGATGCCCATGCGCGCGAGCGCGTCCGCCACGCGGTTCACTGCGGCGGTGAGCGCGGGGTGCGTCTCCTCGAAGCGCTCGATCGCCTCGCGCAGATTGTTCGCCAGCGCCTCGAACGCCTCGGGCTCCGTCCGATCCGGGTGGAGCCGGTGCTCGATGTCTCGCGCCAGAGCCTCGAGCTGTTCGCGCGCCCCGGAGTCGAGCGGCGGGCCGTCGCGCAGCTCGGCGCGTAGCCGCGCCAGCATCTCCTGGAGCTGTCGTTCCTCCATCTACACGCCCTGCCGCGCGCCGTCGCGGTAGACGAAGCCGCGCGGGAGCGGCGCGCCGTGCATCACACGCAGAAACGGCGGCAGCTCGGTCACGAGGCTCGCGACGAAACCCGCTCCGGCGAGCCCCATGGCGACCCAGCTCGAGAGCGCACCGGCCGGCACGCTCGCGAAGAGCACGGGAAGCGCGATCGCGCTGCCCGCGAAGCCGCCGAGCGACATCGCGAGGAACTGCCGGCGGTCGTTCGCGCCGACATCGAAGAAGAAGAGGAAGGTGGAGGACACGCGCTCCGGGTAGTGGACGCGACTGCCCGCGGCGCGCGCGGCGAGCAGGTGACCCCACTCGTGCGTGAGATGGACCGCGATCGCCGCGAGTGCACCGGCGGCCACGGCCACGAGCGCGGGCAGCGCGCCCGGCTCGCCGCGCACAGCGGTGTCGGCGCGCCAGGCCAGCGCGGTCAGCAGCAGCAGCAGGACGTCACGGGCGAGCATCCGCCACGGCAACACGGGCATGCCCCTCTAATACCCCGAAGCGGCTCGCTTTGCGAAGCGCTCCTGCGCCAGGCGCCAGCGCGTCGGACCCGACAGCTCTCGTTCCTTCTGCGGCTCCAGCGACGGCGGATCCGCCGCCGGATTCTCGAAGCGGGCGAGGATCTCGTAGGTGGTGCTCCGCTGCACCGGCGTGCGGCCGACCTCGCGGATCAGGCGGCGCATCTCCTCCGCGGGCAGATTCTCGCCGAAGTCGGCGCCCGACTCGCGCGAGATGGACTCCTCCATCAAGGTGCCGCCGAAGTCGTTGGCCCCGCTGCACAGCGCCAGCTGCGCGATCTTCGGCCCCATCTTCACCCAGCTCATCTGCACGTTCGTGATCCACGGCCGCAGGAACAG
>Ga0335084_10000741_pt1 | contig 28756 bp, 24 predicted proteins | sample Lox_Sample_44_FD_206721 | JGI IMG/M metagenome (GOLD analysis project Ga0335084, IMG submission 206721) | Soil microbial communities from Loxahatchee National Wildlife Refuge, Florida, United States - Lox_Sample_4.4 | ecosystem: Environmental > Terrestrial > Soil > Wetlands | place: USA... | reverse complement strand
GTCGCCGCCGCGCGCAAGCACGGCAAGGCGGTGGCGATGATCGCGGACAGCGTGGAAAGCGTGCGCCAGATGATCGCCCTCGGCGCGACGATCATCAACTACGCCTCAGACGCGGGCGTGCTCAGAGCGGGCTACGCCTCGGTTGTCGAGGAGATCCGCCGCAGCTTCCCCGCTACACGCTAGGAAACGGACAGGGCGTCGAGAAGGGTCCAGATGCGAGGCGGCGCCCAATCCGCAGACGAACCGCACAACTGGCTCAGCCCTCGCCTCGTGGCTTCGCCCCTCAACTCGAAGTGCCACGACCTGCGGCCGAGGACGCCAACGAAGCAGATGGGCCCTTATCGGCGCCCGTCTACAGGTACTTCGTCGGGGCGATGATCGTCCGCCACATGTGCGCCGTCGGGCTGCCGTCGAAGCCCAGCCCTTCCTTCGGCTGCTTGAAGTTCCGGCCCACGATGTCCGTGAACTCCTCGAGACGCACGTGCACGTTGGGATCGAACGAGTACAGATCGTTGACGCAGATCAGGCGCGAGGACATGTACCACTTGTGCTCGCGCGCCTCCCGGTACGCCCGCTCGATGTGCGGCTCGGGCTTGTAGTCCGGGCCGAACAGCTTGACGTACATGTCGGGGTAGCGGTAGCCGACGGACTCGTCGGCGAAGAAGCGAAGCGCCTGGTGATACCGGATGGCCCAGCTGACTTCTTCGTCCACGTAGGGCTCGAGGAGCTGGGCGGCCCAGTAGCCGTGGTCGCTGCGGATGAACCCGGCGATGGCGATGTCGTGCAGGAGGCAGGCGAGGATGATCTTCTCGCTTGCCCCGCTCTTCTGGGCGAGCCGCGCGCTCTGCAGGAGGTGGTTGGCCGGCGCGAACCGGTACTTGAAGAAGTCGAGGATGGTCGGCTTCTCGGGCATGCGGGGCAGGCGCGGGTCGGGGCCCATCAGGTAGAGCCTGCCTCCATCCGGAGGCCGCACGGCCGGCTTCGTGGGATCCAGCTCGCCGGAGGTGTAGAGGACGGACTTGACGATGACGCGGTCGAGCTCCTCGCTCATCGCCCGCTCGGCCGCCTCGGCCCGCTCAAGCATCGTCATCGTGCCGATCATCGGTCACGTGATCGCTCGCTGTCAAGTTCAGCGCCGGCCGGGTGGGGAGCGGCTCTCATCGCGCCGCGGTCACGGGTCGTGGAGCGTGCCCGGGTGCCCGAGCGAAGATGAAGAGGCCTCGGCCGCTATCGTCCGCTCCCGGTAGAGCCTGACGAGGTCGGCCGGAGCGCCGTCGGCGATCAGTCTCCCATGCTCGATGAGCACGGCCCGCGTGCAGAACTCCGCGAGCCACTGCATGTCGTGGGTCACCACCACGATGGCCCGTGTGGCGCGGACCATCTGTGCGAGCCTGGCCTTGATCCGCGCGCGGTACTCTTCGTCGCCGGTCGCGACGATCTCGTCGAGGAGGAGCACGTCGGGTTCGACGATGGCCGCGATGCCGAAGCCGAGCCGCGCCCGCATACCCTGTGAGTACATCCGCACGGGCGCGTCGATGAAGCCGCCGATGTCGGCGAACTCGATGATTGCGTCCGTTCGGTCCCGCATCTCTGTCGCACCCACGCCGAGGAGGGCGCCGAAGAGGCCGATGTTCTCGCGCCCGGAGAGCTCCGGGTCGAAGCCGCCCGGGCCGAGGAGGCCCGTGACGGAGCCCCGGATCGTGACCGTTCCCTCGGTCGGCACGATGATGCCGGCGAGGGCCTGGAGCAACGTCGTCTTGCCAGCGCCGTTCGGGCCGATGAGCGCGAGCGCCTCGCTTGGCCTCACCTGCAACGAGAATCCGCGGAGCGCCCAGAAGCGGCGCGGGCCCCTGCGGCGCCGGAGCATCGATACGAAGCTCTGGCGGATGGTCGGCTTTCTCGCCAGACGCAGCGGGTACCGTACGCCCAGCCGGTCCACCTCGATGGCGAGCCGCTCGCGAGGAGCCGACGCGTCCTGGCCGTCGGCTAAAGCGGCTCCGCGCGTCTGCGGGACTTGGCCCGCTGCCGGGCCCGACTGGCCGTCGCGAAGCGCCGGTGGAATCGGGGGAGTCGCTGGCTGTGGCGCCATCACAACTCCTTGGCGAACCTGGGCTCGAGCCGCTTGAACAGGATCAGCGCGACCGCCAGGAGGCAGCCGGAGGCGACCAGGAGCCACGCCAGCGCCGTCGGATCCGGACGGCGCGCTCGGTAGATGAGATCGCGGTATGCCTCGAAGAGGATGGTGAAGGGGTTCAATCGGAAGAAGTGGCCCATGCCCGGGTACCGGGTGGTCACGTGTTCGATCCTATCGGTCGAGTAGAGTCCCGGCGACAGGAAGAACCACAGCCGGAGCACGTGTCCGCTCAGGCGCCCGGCGTCGCGGGCGAAGACGTTGAATGCCGCAAGCGAGACGCCGACGGCGAGAGTCAGGACCAGCTGAACGGCAGCCACGACGGGAATGAGCAGCAAGAACGGCGAGATCCGGTCGCGATAGAACAGGAGCATCAGCCCAATGAGGGGGATGAGACCGAAGGCGAACTGCGGGATGCCGGAGGTGACGGCGGCGACGGGGAGGACCAGCTTCGGGAACGGCACCTGCTTGATGAGCTGATCCTGTGTCGAGACCGAGGTGGTCGCGTCGGCCACGCTGCTCGTGAACCATTTCCACGGCAGGACCGCGGCGAACACGAACAACGGATAGTCGGCCGTACCCGAGCGGAAGATCACTCCGACAAGAAGCACGTAGAGCGGCATCTGGAGGAGCGGGTCCAGGATCCACCAGACATTCCCGAGGAGGGTGTTGGTTCCGGCCTTCCGCGTCACCGCAGCGACCAGGTACCGGATGAGTCGCCGGCGCGACACGATTTCCCGGATGGCGGCGCCGAGGAGGTTCACGCTCGCCTGCGGGCTGGGTGAGCCGACGTAGATTCGCGGGGACGATGCCGGGCCTTGCATCCGACGCATACCCTAGCACGGATGCGCGCGTCAGGACGACCGCCGGCGCGACGCGTGCCGGTGGCCAGGACCCCTTCCGAGCGAGACGCTCCCCGGCGCCGCCTCGCCTTGACCGTGTTCGACGGAGCATGCTACGTTCTGCTTGGAGGTTGTGGTTCTCATTCCCATCTCGGCGTCGAATCTCAGCGCGACTAGCCTGGAGAAAATCGCCCAGGCGCTGGCCTCCGTGCCTCGCGCCGCGTACTCAGTCCCGCACGTCTACCCGGCCGCCGCCCCCGCCTACACCCAGGCGCCGATGGCAGAGCGGCCGCATCTGCGGAGCGATCACCTGCGCCTCTACGTCCATGTGCCGTACTGCCGCTACCACTGCACCTTCTGCCACTACGCCGTGAGGGTGGGGGGGGGATGCCGGCGCCATGGCTCGCTACGTACGGGCGCTCAAGGAGGAGCTCCGCTGGGTGGAGCCTGGCACTCCGCTGTCCCAGCTCTTCGTGGGAGGGGGCACGCCGACGGCGCTCGATCCCGGGCTTCTCGATCAGGTGCTCGAGGCCATCTTCGAACGAATGCCGCTCCATGGCCGGCACGTCCATACCGTTGAGGCATCTCCCGAGACCGTCTCACCTGCCCACATCGAGGTGCTGAAGCGCCGCGGCGTCGGACGCGTCAGCATGGGGATACAGAGCCTCGACGGCGAGGTGCTGGGAGCCGTCCACCGCCGGCACAGCCCCGAACAGGCGCTGTCGGCCTGTGATCTGCTCGTCGGCTCGGGCCTGATCGTGAATGTCGACCTCATCTACGGCCTTCCGGGGCAGACGGAGGAGAGCTTTCTCCACGACCTGCGTGCCATCGCCCTGCGCGGGGTACCGTCGCTCACCCTGTACAGCCTCCGAATCAACGAGCGCACGCCGGTGGCCAATGCGCTTCGCGACGAGGACCGCTTCGACCTCGCCCGGCTGATGCGCTGGCGGGCGTTCCTCACGCGGAGCGCCGAGGATCTCGGGTACACGCAGACCCGCTGGCACACGTTCAAGCGCCTCGACACGAGCGCCCGCTCCCACGAGCGTCTCCCGCACTTCGACGATTCGGGGTCCGGCTACCAGCTCGGCATCGGCATGAGCGCGCGTTCCCAGCTCGGGCACACCGTCTACCGAAACCACGACAACCTCGACGTGTATCTCGAACGTGTGGAACGGGGCCAGAGCCCGGTCGAGCAGGTCGTACGGTTGACCGAAGAAGACCGGATGACCCAGTTCGTCGCGCGGAGCATCGGCGACGGGAAGACGCTCGCGCGTGCGCGCTACGAGCGAACGTTCGGACGCCCGTTCGACCAGGACTTCGGCGAGGTCCTGAGGCCGCTCACAGCGGCCGGGCTCATCGAGGACGACGGAGCCGTGCTCGCGCTCAGCGAGCTGGGGAAGCTCGTGTACGACATCGTGACCCTGGCGTTCTACCCGAAGCATGCCCGCGACTGGCTGGCCGGGTCGCGGGCCTCGCTGGTACGCAGCAATCCCGCGCTTTCGCCCACGTGAGCCGGGATGAGAAGGCGCCTGCGGTGATTCCCTCCGGATGCTGACCGCCGAGCAGCAGGAGACGCTCACACGCGTCGGACCGGGCACGCCGATGGGCGACCTGCTCCGCCGATACTGGCTCCCGGTCGCGCCGACATCGGAGCTCCACCCGGGCCGGTCCATGCCTGTTCGCCTCCTGGGCGAGGATCTCGCGCTGTTCCGGACTACCGACGGCTCCCTCGGTCTGCTGGACGCGCGCTGCCCGCATCGCGGCACCTCGCTGGCCTACGGGGTCGTTGACGACTGCTCGATTCGTTGCGCCTATCACGGCTGGCGTTTCGACCGCCACGGAGCCTGCATCGAGCTTCCCTCCCTGCGGGACGGCCAGGCCGTCCGCGAGCGCGCTCGGACGCGGGCGCATCGGGCCGAGGAGCTTGGGGGCCTCGTGTGGGCCTACCTCGGCCCCGAGCCCGCGCCGCTCCTGCCCCGGTACGATGTCTTCGTGTGGGACAACGCGCTCCGGGACATCGGCCGCGCGCTCCTGCCGTGCAACTGGCTCCAGATCATGGAGAACAGCGTCGACCCCATCCACCTCGAATGGCTGCATGGCCACCATCTGGCCTCGGTGCGGCGGGCACACGGGCTGCCCACTCCGAGCCGCTACGGACGACGCCACGAGGAAATCGGCTTCGACGTCTTTCCGCACGGGATCGTCAAGCGCCGGGTGCTGACCGGTGGGAACCGCGAGGACGATGATTGGCGGATCGGCCACCCGCTCGTGTTCCCCCTCATGGTGCGCGTCGGGGCCGGACGCCAGCATCGCGTGCAGATCCGGGTTCCCGTCGACGACACGCATACGCTGCACTACTGGTACTCGTGCTACCTGGCGCGGGAAGGAGCCGTGGCGCCCGTTCAGGCCGAGATCCCCGTCTACGAGGTCCCCTTCCAGGACGCGCGCGGGGAGTTCCTCCTCGACTTCGTCGATGGGGGCGACATCATGAGCTGGCTGAGCCAGGGGCCGATAGCCGACCGCACGCGGGAAATGCTGGTCGACACCGACCGCGGCATCGGGCTGCTGCGCCGGCTTTTCTTCGAGCAGATCGAGCGGGTGCGGGCAGGTCTGGACCCGCTCGGGATCGTGCGCTCGCCCGGGGACAACGAGCTGATCGAGCTGCCGCAGGAGCGCGACAAGTACGGCAAGGGCGATGCTTTCCTGGCAGAGTCCGTCGCCATGAGCCACGCGCGGTACAGTCCGATCCTCCCCCAGATCTTCGACCTTCTCGGCTTTGCGGCCTCGCCCTGAGCCTGTGCGAATCCTCTGCCACGCGCAAAGCCTCTCAGGAGTCGGGCACATCGTCCGCATGCGCGCGATCGCGCGCGGCCTGAGCGCGGCCCACGAGGTCCACCTCGTGGACGGGGGGAGGCCGATTCCCGTCCGCCGAAGCCCCGACGAGCCCCGGGTAGTCGAGCTGCCGCGGCTCTTTCGCGCGGAGGGCCGCCTGTCCGCCGCCGCGGGACCCGACGCCGTGCCCCGTCTGCTCGAGGAGCGCGCGAGGATCCTCGCGCGGGCCGTCGAGCGGATCCGGCCCGACATCGTCCTCATCGAGCACTATCCATTCAGCAAGTGGGAGCTCGGGCTGGAAATGTCGGCCACCATCGACGCGGCGCGCCGATCGAGCGCGGGCGTCCGCGTCCTCTGCTCTCTTCGCGACGTCGTTCGCAAGACGCGCTACGAGAATGAGCCGCCTGACGTCTACGAGGCGCGGGTTCTCTCGCTCTTGCGGGAAGGCTTCGATGCGATCCTTGTCCATGCGGACCCGGAGTTCACCCGCCTCGAGGAGCACTTCGGCCGCGCCGCCGACCTCCCGCTGCCCGTGCACTACACCGGGTTCGTCGTGGACCCGTTGGTGCCGGATACCGGGTCGCCGTCGCCGGAACCGTACGCCGTGCTGAGCTGCGGCGGCGGCACGCGGGGCATGACGTTCCTCCGCGACTCGATCGAGGCCTTCCGGCGCGTGAGCGCTCGGGGGACGCTCGGGTCGATGCAGCTCCTCGTTTTTCCGGGCCCGTTTCCCGGCGCCGGTGAGATCGAGACACTGCGCGAGGCCACGCGTGGCGGGCCGTTCCAGCTTCGAACGTTCTCGCCCGACTTCACGACCTGGCTCGCGGGAAGCGCGCTGTCGATCAGCCGGGCCGGCTACAACACGTCGTGCGAGATTCTCAAGGTGGGAGCGCGAAGCGTGCTGGTCCCTGACACGGACATGTCCGACCAGGAGCTGAGGGCCATGCGTCTGGCGGAACTCGGGCTCGCAACGGTGGCCGAGGGCAGGCCCGCTCGCGTCGAGGACATCGCAACCGCGCTCGAGACCGCGCTCACCCGCCCGCCGGCGCGCCACACGCTCGATCTGGACGGCGTCGCTGCCACGCGGGCCATTCTCGAGAAGCTCGGATCGGAGGAGCCGTCAGCCTCGTACCGCCCGCGCACGCGGTAGACGAACGGCATCGAGAGGCGCGCGGCGCGAGTCAGGACGGCAGGCCGAAAGGCGACTCAATCGTCCTCGGTCCTTCGCGGCCGCCGATCGACGGCGGTGCCGAGCAACCGGCCGGCCCGAGCACGCCCACGCCCCGCTCTCTGAGGGCGGGCAGGTAGCGATGGAGGATCGGATCGAAGACGTCGTTTCGATCATGGTACGCGAAGTAGTCGATGCCGTCGTAGCGCCTCTTCTCTCGTTTGAAGCGCGCCTTGCGCAGGAACTCCTCGCGCGATTTCACCGGGTAGTGGTTGATGCGAAGGAGATCGACCGACATCGTGCGACTGGAGAACCGGTTGCGGACATACGGATCGACGTAGCGAACGGCGGGCCCGAGCAGACGGTACAGAGGCCGCAGGTTTTTCTTGAGGCGCGGCCGCTCCCGCACGCGGACCGGCTCCCTGCTCTCGGTGACGGCAAGCTCGCCGTCGCGGTAGACGAAGTGATGCACACCCAGGGGCCTGAGAGCCCGGGACGGGTCGACGATCGACTTGACGCTGCGGTTTCGGATCCATTCCGTGGGGGCTCGCCGATTGAAGCGGCTGATGACGGGCTCGCGCGAAGCGTGCAGCTCGCCGGATGAGCCGTAAACCTGCCATCGGGCGACGACGCCGGGAAAGCTCTCGAACTCGCGAAGGACCGGGTCCAGGCGATAAGCCCGTGGCGAGAAGAGAAACTCGTCGAGATCGAGAAAGGCGAGCCAGCGCGCGCGCCCGAGCGCCCGCTCGAGGCAGTCGGCGTAGGCCTTGTGCGACGCCCGGAGGTGAAAGGGGATCGGCCACGACTGCAGCGTGACGCGGCCTTCGTCCACGAACGGGGCGAGCACACGCTCCGGGTGGTCTTCGCTGCCATTGTCGTACAGGAAGAAATGCTGGACGCCGATCAGGCGGTGGAATTCGATCCACTCGGTTAGGAAGGGCGCCTCGTCGCGAAAGATCGCGCACGCCGCCAGGTAGTGCTCGGGCCCTGTCATGTCACACGCGGAAGTGGCGCCCCATGAACGCGGGACTGGCGTGGGTCAGGAGGCCGCCGAGGGCGGTCGTGCCGTAGTAGGCGGAGACGACGGCCAGCGCCGCGGGCACCTCGTGGCGCCGCAGGCCCGCGCGCCGCCAGTCACGGTGGATCCTGGCGAATCCCCGGGCCCACCGCTTCGCCGCGAGCGCGAGGCTCTCCCTCAGGCCCCGAACGCTGCGCTGCTCCGAGTGCTTCAGATAGTGATCGCGCCCTTCGGCCAGCGCGCGGATGACCAGGTGCCGGAAGCCCGAAGGCGGAGGATGATCCACGCTGGCCGCGCGATTCTCCCAGACCGACATTCCCAGGCGGCCCAGGTCCTCGCGCATGAGGCTCGCGGCGCCCCGTGAGCGGCGCCCGAGCGGCCGAAACCCGGTCTTTCGAAACGCGTCGGCGCGGAAGGCGATGCTGTTCGCGTAGAATTTGCTGGGCGTGCCGAGCCCCCCCGACGGATCGCGCAGGGTGTAGGTCCAGCCGAGCGCGAAGGCGCGGGACCAAAGGTCGATCGGGGCGACGTATGTCTGTCCGCAGACGACGTGGATGTCGGGGCGCGCCAGGCTCCCGAGGAGGTGGGCGAGCCAGCCGTCGTCGGGAAGGACGTCGCTGTCGACGAAGAGCAGAATGTCCCCGCCGGCGAGACTGGCGCCGAAGGTCTTCAGCGGGTAATACTCGAGACCCTCGGCGACGTGGATTCCCACGTCGAAGGTCCCGGGCAAGCGCCGCCGCAGCTCATCCTGGGTCACGGCCGGCAGCGCCTCGGACGAGACGAGGAGAAGCTCCACCCGGCGGTCGAGGCTGTCGAGAAACGGCCTGGCTTCGCTCGGGATCGCCTGGGGGTAGTCGCGCGCCAGGATTTCCTGCCATTGCCGGCCCAGCCGCTGCAGCAACTCGGTCGCTCGCTCCTGACCGTTGAGGCGCGTATTGGCCCATTCGATGATGATCGACAGGCGGAGCGGATGGGGAGTCGGAGCGTCGGAGTTCATGCTCCCGCCGGGAGCTCCTTCGGATGGAGCCACGGAGTCGTGTTCTCGGCTTTCAGCAATTGCCTCGTCCTCGTGCATCCGTTTGTGCCGATGGTCGGAGCAGTTCTGAAGGCCGACCCTCGTTCACGTATTTCGACACGTCCAGGCGAGATATCCGATGGCTACGGACTGTGTAGCACAGTCGGCCGTTTCGGTTCAAAGGGAATCGGGGTCCGGCGTCGTTGTCTTCGGCCCGACCACGCCGAACCGATTCGCGGAAAGGATAAGAATCGTGTTGACAGGGCGGCAAGGCGGGCTCCAGACTCGTCGCCCATCGAGCCACAGGGGAGGACTCGCCCATGAAGAACATCGTCATCTGCGCCGACGGCACCGGCAACACCACCATCAAGGGCCGCGGGACGAACGTCTTCAAGCTCTACGAGGCGGTCGACCAGACGGGCCACCTGGTGACGCCGGGGCTGACGCCGCAGGTGGCGCTGTATCACGACGGAGTCGGGACGGAGTCGCTCAAGTGGTACCGCGTCCTGACTGGCGCGACCGGCTGGGGCCTGAGCCGCAACGTCAAGCAGCTCTACGGCGAGCTCGCGCGGGCCTACGCGCCGGGCGACAAGATCTTTCTCTTCGGCTTCAGCCGCGGCGCCTTCACCGTGAGGACCCTCGCGGGGCTCATTCACGCGTGCGGGATCCTGGACCTCGGGAAGTTCCCCACGAACGAAGAATTCGACGCCGCCGTCGAGCGCGCCTACCGCGAGTACCGCCAGGGATACAACAGCTGGCTGACCGGGATGTTCCACAAGACGAAGAAGCTCGACGCGGCGCGGCTCGCGGAGCTGCGCTCGTCCTTTTCGGTTCCGATTCCGGAGTTCCAGCCCGGCGCGAAGGGCAAGCTCATCGAGTTCATGGGCGTATGGGACACCGTCGACGCCGTCGGCCTGCCCCTCCGCGCGGCGGATTTCATAAATCGCTGGATCTACGCGTTCAAGTTTCCGGACTTCACGCTGAACCCATCGGTGGCGCACGCCTGCCACGCCCTGGCGCTCGACGAGGAGCGCGAAAGCTTCGCGCCGCTGCTGTGGGACGAGGCGAAGACCGTGAACCCGGAGCGCATCGAGCAGGTCTGGTTCGCCGGGGTGCACTCGAACGTCGGCGGCGGCTACCCGCGCCAGGGGATGTCGCTGGTCCCGTTCGACTGGATCATGTCGAAGGCGGAAGCGCCGCCGCACAATCTCCGCTTCGTCCCGGCCGAGCGGCTCATGTACCGCTACCACACGGACGTGGACGACAAGATGTATGATTCGCGCGCGGGGCTCGGCGTGTTCTACCGGTGGCTGCCCCGCGACGTCCAGAGGCTCTGCGCCGACAACGGCGTCAGGCCGAAGGTGCACCGGAGCGTATTCGAGCGGGTCGCGCGCAACACGGAGGGGTACGCGCCGGGGTCCATTCCCGCGGATCCCGAAGTGATCTCACTCTCGCAGTCGTCCGCCATGACCGACGCCATTCGCGCTCTCGTGCGGGACCAGCACGGGTCGGACGGGCCGCTCCTGGGACGTGCAGCGACAACGCTGCGCGTGGGCCGCTGGTCATACTGGCTCTTCGTCTGGGGGGTCATCTTTACCGCCTTCTTCACGCTCAGAAACTTCGCGGCAGGCGCGGTCGCCGGGACGGAGACGTGGAAGCAGGTGGCGTTGAACGTCGCGGACACCATGTTTTCGTCCAAGTGGGTAGGCCTCGCCGGCAAGACCCTGTGGCACCACCCATGGCTGGTCGTCTGGCTCGCGGGCACGCTGTGGCTGGCGCTCAAGATCGACAGGGAGCTCGACCGCAAGTATTCGCGATTCTGGCAGCGCGACCACATGCGCCTGAAGCTCCGGAACCTGCTCGGGCTGGGCTGAGCCCAGGCCCGGCCCGCTCCGCGGCGCCGCAGCGGCAGCGTCCCGGTGTATCTTGGTGGGACTCGCCCATGTACCTCGACCGCCGGCTCTGGGCATTCACGCGCGGCGTGCGCACGCGCATCGCGGGCACCGTCCTGCTCGGCCTCCTGGCCGTCGGCGCCGGGATCGCCCGCCTGGCGCTCTTCGGCTGGCTGCTGGGCCGCGTCATAGCGGGGGCCCCGCTGCGCTCGCTCGCGCCGCTCATCACCCTGGCGGCGGCCGCCGTCGTGCTCCGCGGCGCGCTGGACTACTGGCGCGCCATGGCGGCGCACCGGACCGCGGCGCGCGTGCAGGCCGTGCTCCGCCAGGCCATCTACGAGCGCGTGACCGCCCTAGGCCCCGCCCACTTCACCCGTTCGCGCACCGGCGACGTCATCCTTTCGATGGTGGAAGGGGTCCAGCAGCTCGAGGTCTACTTCGGCCAGTATCTCCCGCAGCTCGCCGTCGCCGCGCTGACGCCGCCGCTCATCTTCGCATGTGTCGCCTTCGTGGACCTGCCCGTCGCGCTGATCCTCCTGGCGGCCGCGGTGGTGACGCTGATCGCGCCGTCTCTCTGGCACCGGAGGGACAGCCGCCAGAGTCTCGCGCGCCAGAAAGCCTACGCCGCATTCGGCGCGGAATTCCTCGACTCCGTTCAGGGACTGGCCACCCTCAAAGCGTTCGGCCAGAGCGGCGCGCGCGGGCGCCTCCTCGCAGAGAAAGGCAAGGCCCTCTTCGAGAGTACGATGGGCGTGCTCGGCGCGAACACGTTCGCGCGCGGCATCACCGACACCGGCATGGCCGTCGGCGCGGCGGTGGCGCTGGGGGCGGGGGCCTGGCGGGTCGAGACCGGGAAGATGAGCCTCACCGCGCTTCTGGTCATCCTGATGCTCGGCATCGAGGTGTTCCGCCCGCTCCGCGAGCTGCGAGTCGTCCTCCATTCGGGCATGCTCGGCCTCTCCGCCGCGGGCGGCATCATGCGGATCCTCGAATCCGAGCCGGCGGTCCGCGATCGCGAGACGCCGGTCTTCGACGCCGCGTCGCTCGCGCCGGCGGTGACGTTCGAGGGCGTGACCTTCTCGTATCCCGGCGGCCGTCGCGCGGCCCACGACGGCCTCTCCTTCGAAGTCGCGTCCGGCGAGCGGGTGGGAATCGTGGGGCCGAGCGGCGCGGGCAAGTCCACCATCGCCCGACTGCTCCTCCGCTTCTACGACCCGGTGCGCGGCCGCGTGACGATCGGCGGCCGCGACCTCCGTGACCTGACGCTGGATCAGCTCCGCGGCCTCATCGCGGTCGTGAGCCAGGACACCTACCTCTTCCACGGCACCGTCGAGCAGAACTTGCGCATGGGCAAGCCCGACGCCACGCGCGAGGAGCTCCGCGCCGCCGCCCGCGCGTCCAACGCGGACGAGTTCATCACGCGGCTGCCGCAGGGGTACGAGACCGTCGTGGGCGAACGCGGCATCAGGCTCTCCGGCGGCCAGCGCCAGCGCATCGCGATCGCGCGCGCCCTCCTGCGCGACGCGCCGATCCTCATCCTGGACGAAGCGCTCTCCGCGGTGGATGCCGAGAGCGAAGCGGTGATCCAGGAGGCGCTCGACCGGCTCATGGAGGGCCGGACCACGCTGATCTTCGCGCACCGGCTCTCGAGCGTGATCGGCGCCGACCGGATTCTCGTCCTCGACGACGGGCGGGTGGTCGAGAGCGGCTCCCACGCGGAGCTCATGGGCCGCGACGGTGCATACCACCGTTTGATGGCAGCGCAGGCCCAGGACGGCGCCGGCCGCGGGGCGGCGCCCGCAGAGTCGGCCCTCGAGCGCCAATCCGACGTGTTCGACGACGAGCTGCCGGCTGGAGCATCTCCCGAGCCCCTCGAGGACGTCGTCCGAGCCGGTGGCATGGGCTGGCCCCGGCTCCTCCGCGTCCTGCTCGGCATGGTCGCCGGCTACCGTGTCCGCCTCGTCGTGACGTTTCTTCTCGGCGTCGCGCGGGTTGTCGCGCTGATCGGCGTCGGCGTGCTGAGCGCGTTGATTGTCCGCGCCGTGAAGAATGACATGCCCTTGGGCCCCCTGCTCGTCGCGCTCGCGCTGACGGCGCCGCTGGCGGGGCTCCTGCACTGGCTCGAGTCGTGGCTCGCCCACGACATGGCGTATCGCCTGCTGAACGAGATGCGTCTCGACATCTTCCGGAAGCTCGACGCGCTCGCGCCCGCCTACTTCACGCGCCGGCGCACGGGCGATCTCGTCGGCGTCGCCACGCACGACGTCGAGCTGATCGAGTACTTCTTCGCCCACACCATCACGCCGGCCTTCGTCGCCGTGCTCGTGCCGGTAGGTGTCCTCGTCACGCTCGCGGCCTTCGGCTGGCTGATGGCGGCAGTGCTGCTTCCGTTCCTGGCCTGGGCCGCCCTGACGCCCGTGCTCGCCCGCTCCCGCATCGACGAGCTCGGCTCGCGGGCGCGCGAGGTGTCAGGTGACCTGACGGCCCACGCCGTGGATTCGGTCCAGGGACTTGGCGAGATCGTCGCCTTCCGGCACGCGCGCGCGCGGGGCGAGGAGTTCGCGGGGAAGGCTCTGGAGTATCTCCGGGTACGCATGCCTCTTCTCCACGACCTGACCCTGCAGACATCGCTGCAGGAGATCGCGACTGGCTTCGGCGGGCTCGCCGTCGTGGCCGCGGGAGCCGCGCTGGTGACGGCCGGCCGTCTCGACGGTGTCATGGTCCCGCTCCTGACGCTGCTGGCGCTCTCCGCCTTCGTCCCCGTCTGGGAGATCGCCCAGGTCAGCCGCCAGCTGGCCGATACGCTGGGCGCGGCGCGCCGGGTCCACGCCGTGCACGCCGAGCCCGTGCTCGTGCGGGACGGCGCCGGCGTGAGCGCGGGAAGCCCGCCGTCACGCGGCCCGGCGCTCGAGATGTCGCTGGTGAGCTTCACGTATCCGGGCCGCAGGCGGCGCGCCCTCAGCGAGGTCTCGTTCGCGGTGCCGCGCGGAGCCACGGTGGCGCTCGTCGGGCCCTCGGGCGCGGGCAAGACCACGGTCGCCAGCCTCTTTCTCAGGTTCTGGGATCCCGACGCGGGCGCCGTCACGCTGGACGGGCACGACCTGCGCGAGCACCGGCTCGACGACCTTCGCCAGCGGATCGCGCTCGTGGCGCAGGACACCTACCTCTTCAACGACACCCTGAGGAACAACGTGCTCCTCGCTCGCCCCAACGCCGCGGCGGCGGACCTGGCTGCGGCCGTGGAGCAGGCGGCGCTGACGGAGTTCGTCGCGGAACTGCCCGACGGGCTCGACACCGTCGTCGGCGAGCGCGGCGCCCAGCTCTCGGGAGGCCAGCGCCAGCGCGTGGCCATCGCGCGCGCCTTCCTCAAGGACGCGCCGATCCTGATCCTCGACGAGGCGACCTCGCACCTGGATGCCGTCAGCGAGCAGGCCGTTCGGGGCGCCCTCGATCGCCTCGCCCGCAGCCGGACGACGCTGGTGATCGCGCACCGGCTCTCCACAGTGCGCGGCGCCGACCGGATCATCGTGCTCGAGGACGGGAGAGTGGCCGAGACCGGCAGCCATCGGGAGCTCCTGGACAAGGGCGGCCTCTACGCCCATCTCGTCTCCCGCCAGCTCGCCAGCGCCTCCGGCGCAACCGCATGAGCGACATGGACGCGCTCCCGACCGGCACGCGGCAGAAGGCGCTGGCGCTCAACCTCGACAAGGCCAAGTACGGCAACATCGCGGAGATCGGCGCCGGCCAGGAGGTGGCGCGCTGGTTCTTCCTCGTCGGCGGCGCCGCGGGCACGGTCGCCAAGAGCACCTCGGCGTACGATATGGCCGTCAGCGACGCGATCTACGGTCCCGCCAAGCGCTATGTCAGTCGCGAGCGCCTGCAGGCGATGCTCGAGCACGAATTCACCCAGGTCGTCGACCGGCTCGGGCCCGCCAGGGGAGACGCCACCGCGTTCTTCGCCTTCGCCGACACGGTCGCCACGCGGAGCTACTCGCACCACGAGGACGGGCGCGGCTGGGTCGGCATCCGCTTCCAGACCCGGCCGCGCGAGGCGCCGTCGGACGTCATCGTCCACGTCAATCTCAAGGACACCTCCGCCACGCGCCAGCAGGAGGCGCTCGGCGTGCTGGGCGTCAACCTGATCCACGCCGCGTTCTTCCGTCACGGGGAGCCCGGGGCGCTGATCGGCTCGCTCATGGACGAGCTGTCGCGGGAGCGGATCGAGGTGGACATGATCAAGCTCGCGGGCCCGGCATTCGGCGGTGTGGACAACCGCCTCATGAGCCTCCAGCTGGTCGAGCAGGGGCTGACCGACGCGGCCATGTTCACAGCCGCCGGCGAGGTCGTCCAGCCCTCGGAGGTCTTCTACAAGAAGCCGATCCTGGTCGAGCGCGGCACCTTCCGCCCCGTCACGAAGCTCACCCTCGACCTGCTCGAGGGCGCCCGGTCGCAGTTCCTCGGGGATCCGGCCGTCAAGGGGCAGGAGCCGGTCGTCCTGATGGAGATGACGCTGAGCGGACTCGGCGAGGGCGCCAAGGTCGACCATGTCGACTTCCTGGCGAGAGCCGACATCCTGGGCGTTCTCGGCTACGACGTGCTGATCTCGCGCTTCGACGCGTACTACCACATGGCCGACTACCTGGCCGCCTACACGGACAGGCCCATCGCGATCGCGGCCGGGCTGCCGAGCATCCAGGCCATCGCCGACGAGCGGTACTACGCAGACCTCGCCGGCGGAACGCTCGAGTCGGTCGGGCGCCTCTTCAAGCGCTCGGTGAAGTTCTACGTCTACCCGGCGCTCGACCCGGCGAGCGGACGCGTGTTCACCATCGAGACGCTGCCGGTGGAGGCGGTCTGGCGGCACCTGCGCGACTACCTGCTCGAGAGCGGCCACCTCGTGCCCATCCGCCGCTTTGACGAGCGCCTGCTGTCCATCTTCACGAAGGACGTGCTCGCGCGCATGCAGTCGGGCGACCCCGCGTGGGTGACGATGGTCCCCCCGGTGGTCGCCGAGACCATCAAGCAGAAGCGCCTTTTCGGAGTCAGGTCTTGAATTCACGCATGCTATTCATCGGCGCGCTGTGGTGGGCGCTGGCGGCGGGAGTGTCCCACGCCGCAACCGAGGCCGAGCTCCAGTCAGCCGTCTTCCGCGCCAAGCCGGCGGTCGTCATGATCGCGGTGAAGATCAGCGCGACGGCGACGGTGCGCTGCGGCTCGGGCGCGACCGCGAGCGTCCAGCCTGGAGCCATCGGCGAGCTGGGGAGCGGGTCCATCATCCATCCCGACGGCTGGATCGTCACGAACGGCCATGTCGTCCAGCCCTATCAGGAAGGCGCGGACAGCTCGTTCGCGGACGAGCTCGCCGAGAAGGCGGTGGCGCTGGCCTGCGCCGCCGAGCTGGACTCCCTGCCGGGCCCCGCGCGCGCCCAGCGCATCCGCGCGCTCGCCAACACGCCGGAGAACCGCAGCGGTCTCGCCGTCGAGCGGTCGCTCGAGGTGCATCTCTCCAACGGCAAGGCCTACACGGCGGAGGTCAAGTTCTACAGCCCGCCGGCCTACGTCGTCGTCGGTAACGGACGCGGCCGGGACGTGGCCATTCTCAAGATCGAGGACAAGGAGCTGCCCGTCGTCAAGATGGCCCGGCACAGCACGGACCTGCACCTGGGCCAGGCGCTCTTCGTCATCGGCTTTCCGGGCGTGGTGGTCTCACACGAGCTCTTGAGCCGTTCGACGCAATACGAGCCGTCCATCACGGTCGGCCGCGTTTCGGGCTTCAAGCAGGATATCGGCGGCCAGCGCGTCATCCAGACCGACGCCGCCATCATCCAGGGCAACAGCGGCGGCCCGGTCTTCGACGACCGCGGCCAGGTCATCGGCGCGGCGACCTTCACCTCGCTCCAGGGCGAGCAGGTGGTCCAGGGTTTCAACTTCCTGATTCCCGTCGAGACGATCCAGGAGGCCGCGCAGAAAGCGGGCATCACACCCAAGGGCGAGAGCATGTTCACCCGGCTGTGGAACCACGGCGTGGACCTGTATATCCGCGACCTCCACTACCGCGCGTACCGCAACATGAGCGCGGCGGACAAGATCCACCCCGGTTTCCCCGACGTCTTGCGCGTGCGCGAAGACTGCGACATCAAGCACAGGGAGCAGGGGTACCTCCACCGCGAGGAGGTCCAGTGGGGCGTGATGGGGTTCGCGCTCGTCGGCATGGTCGCGGGTGTCTGGTTCGGCGGGCGGCGCGCCATGTCCGCGGCGCGACGAAATCTCCGCCGCATCATCCAGGAAGAGCTGGACAGCCGGGGCGAGCGCCCCGGGGGCTGACCTGCGATCGTCCTTCGCTACCGCTGCGCTCCCGCCGCTTCCTTCAGACACGCCGACAGGAGATCGAGCGCGGCGCGGGTGAAGGCCCACATGTTGGCCTCGCGGTCGGCGCTCCGGGTCTCGAGCGTGATCACGCGCTCGACGGGACCGGCGACGGCGATGCAGGCGTGGCCGGCGGCGTCCCCGTAGCGGTTGCCCGTCGGGCCGCTGGCGCCAGTCTCGCTGAGGCCCCACGTGGTGCCGAGGCGCTCGCGAATCGTGCGGGCGGCCAGAAGGGCGAAGGGCTCGGAGGCTGATCGAATGCCCTTGACCCCTTCGTCGGGGATGGCGAGCAGCGTGCGCCGCGCCCCCTGGGTGTAGATCACGCCACCTCCCTGGTAGTAGGCTGAGGCGCCCGGGATGGCGAGAAGCGCCGCCGAGATCAGGCCGCCGGCCGAGGATTCCGATACGGCAATGGTCTGGCGGGACTGGACGAGAAGGGCTGCGGGCCCGGCGGCGAGCGTTGCGAGGTCGTTCATGGCATAAGATTGCCACGGATCAGAGTCAATCCGGAGACGAAAGGAGAACGATGGACAAGCCACACGGTGCGGTTGCGGACGCGCTCGGGTACCTCGACGCGCACAGGAGCGATTTCACGCGGGAGCTCGAAGAGCTGTCGAGGATCCCGAGCGTGTCGGCAAACGGCTTTCCCAAGGAAGAGGTCAGACGGTCCGCCGAGGCGACGGCCGAGGTCCTGCGCCGCGCGCGGGTGGACAACGTCCGCGTGCTCGAGATCCCCGGCGTGCATCCCTACGCCTATGGCGAGTGGCTCAAGCGCCCCGGCGCGCCGACGATCCTCCTCTACGGCCACCACGACGTCCAGCCGCCGGGCAGGCCCGAGAAGTGGCTGTCGCCGCCCTTCGAGCCGACCGAGCGCGGCGGACGCCTGTACGGCCGCGGCACCGCGGACGACAAGGGCGGTGTCATGGTCCACGTCGCCGCGGTCGCCGCGTACCTCGCGGCCGCGGGCGGGCTGCCGTGCAACGTCAAGTTCATCGTCGAAGGCGAGGAGGAGATCGGCTCCCGGAACCTCGGCCGATTCCTCACCGAATACCGCGACCTGATGGCCGCCGACTTCATCGTCCTCACCGACACGGGCAACTTCGACGTCGGCATCCCGGCGCTCACGTACCAGCTGCGCGGCATCTGCCAGGTGGACGTGGAGGTCGCATGCCTCAAGCAGCCGGTGCACAGCGGCGGCTGGGGCGGCCCCGTCCCCGACGCCGTCCAGATTCTGTGCCGCCTGATCGCTTCGCTCACCAGGGCCGACGGCTCGCTCGACGTTCCCGGCCTCTACGCGAAAGTCGCCAAGCCGAGCGCCAAGCAGCTGGGCAGGATCCGCTCGCTGCCGTTCAGGGAGGCCAAGTACAAGAAGGACGCCGGGATGCTTCCGGGGGTCCGGCTCGGCGGCGAGAAGCGCTTCTCCGTCTACGAGAGGCTCTGGACCCGCCCGGCCCTCACCGTCATCGCGCTCGAAGCGCGGCCATTCCTCGGCTCGTCCAACCAGATCATCGAGGCGGCGCGGGCGCGGCTGTCGCTGCGGACAGTCCCGGGCATGGACCCACGCCAGGCGGCGGGGCTCCTGGTCAAGAAGCTCAGGCGCAAGCCGCAGCACGGCGCCCGCGTGACTGCGCGAGTGACCGGCGGCACCCCCTCGTGGACGACGGACCCGGAAGGCCCTGCGTTCGAGGCCGCGCGCCGCGCGCTCAAGGCCGGCTTCGGCCGCGAGGCGGCGATGATCGGCGCCGGTGGTTCCATCGGATTCGTCGAGCCCTTTGCCCGCGTGCTGGGCGGTGTGCCCTGCCTCCTCACGGGCGTCGCCGACCCGGCCTGCAACGCGCACTCGGAGAACGAGAGCCTGCACCTGGGCGATTGGGTCAAGGCCATGCGCTCGGCCGTTCACCTGTACGACGAGCTGGCCCGGGTGCCGACCAAGCGCCGCCGCGCCGGCTGAGGTAAGATGTCGCCCGCACCCGGCACCCACCCCTGAACTCGGGTCCGCCCCAGGGCGGCCCGTGGAGGATCCCAAGATGGGTCAGATGGTCACGCTCAAGGCTGAAGACGGTCACTCGCTGTCGGCCTATCGCGCGGCGCCCGCGGGCAAGCCCAAGGGCGGCCTCGTCGTCATCCAGGAGATCTTCGGCGTCAACTCCCACATCCGCAACATGTCCGACGGCTTTGCCAAGGACGGCTACGTCGCGCTGGCACCCGCGATCTTCGACCGCGCCGAGCGCGGCTTCGAGACCGGCTACCAGCCGGCCGACATCGAGCGCGGGCGCGCCATCCGCGGCAAGATCGACATCAACGACATGGTCAAGGACATCCGCGCGGCCGTCCAATCGCTCAAGGGGGAGGGGCTCAAGGTGGGCGTGGTCGGCTACTGCCTGGGCGGCACGCTGGCCTGGCTCGCCGCCACCCGCATCGACGGCGTCGCCTGCTCCGTGAGCTACTACGGCGGTGGCGTCGCAGAGACCGCGTCCGAGAAGCCCCGCTGCCCCGTCCTCTTTCACTTCGGCGAGACCGACCAGTCGATCCCGCCGGAGCACCACGCGAAGATCCGCGCCGCGCACCCGGAGCTGCCGATGCACGTCTACGCCACGGCGGGGCACGGCTTCAGCTGCGACGAGCGCGGGGCCTACCACGCTCCCAGCGCGACGCTCGCCCGGACGCGCACTATGGAGTTCCTGGCCAAGCACGTATAGAGCTCGGGCCCGGAGCCCTGGCTGGTCCCTCGTCGCGCCGCCGGCTCGCCCTCGAGCTGGCGGCGGCAGCGCTCGCTCGCCTGTTCCTCAACACGGCGCGGCGCTTCGCCTACCCTTTCGCCCCTGCGCTGGCGCGAGGGCTCGACGTGCCGCTCACCGGCGTGACCTCGCTCGTGGCGCTCAACCAGAGCGCGGGACTCCTGGGTCCCTTCCTCGGCCCGCTTGCGGATCGCTGGGGTTCGCGGGCGATGATGCTGGTGGGGCTGGCGAGCCTCTGCCTCGGCATGGCCGCGGCCGCGGTGTTGCCTCTCTACGCGACCGTGCTCGCGGCGCTCCTGCTGGCCGGAGTCGGGAAGAGCTGCTTCGACCCGGCGATCCAGGCGCACATCGGCGCGCGCGTGCCGTGGGAAAGGCGCGGGCTCGCCGTCGGCCTCGTGGAGTTCGCCTGGGCGGGAAGCACGCTCGCGGGCATACCGCTGATCGGCTGGCTCATCGGCCGCTTCGGTTGGCGCTCGCCCTTCGTCCTTCTGGCAGCGCTCGCTGCCGCGGCATTCGCGCTGCTGGCGCTCCTCCTGCCGCGCGCGCCGGCCGCGCAGGCGGCCGGGCCCGCCCGCATCGGCCTGACCCAGTCGTGGCGGCTTCTCGCGCGACGGCGCGCGGCCCTGGGGGCTCTCGGCTACAGCGTCTGCTTCCACATGGCGAACGACACCCTCTTTGTCGTCTATGGTGCCTGGCTGGAGAAGGACTTCCGGCTGCCGCTGGCGGCCCTTGGATCGGCGACGATCGCGATCGGCGCGGCCGAGCTCCTGGCCGAGTCCCTGATCGCCTTCTTCGCCGATCGCATGGGCCTCGCGCGCGCGGCGATGGGCGGGGTGGCGCTGACGGCCGCCGCGTATGTTCTCCTCCCCGCCGTGGCCCGCACCCTGCCGATGGCCCTCGCCGCGCTCTTCCTGGCCTTCCTCGCATTCGAGTTCACCGTCGTGACGGCCATGGGACTCTTCACCGAAGTGCTGCCTGACGCGCGCGGGACGATGATGGGCACGCTCGCCGCCACCTCGGGCACTGGGCGCATGCTGGGCGCCCTCACCGGCGGCTACGTCTGGCTGTGGGGCGGGCTCGGCGCCACGGGCGCCGCCGCCGCGGCGCTGTCGCTGCTTGCGCTCGGCTCCCTCGTCTGGGGGCTTCGCGGCTGGCGCCCGCGCCCGGTATGATGGAGCCCTCAGTCAGTATGATGGTGACCCCGTGACCGACGCCATCGCCGCGCCCTTCGACCTCTACCGCAACCGCGTGCGGCCCGAGTGGATCGACCACAACGGCCACATGAACATGGGCTACTACGTGGTGGTGTTCGATCTCGCCACCGACGAGTTCTTCCGCTCGATCGGCCTGGACGAGGCGCATCGCCGCGCCTCCCGGGTGACCACCTTCTGCCTCGAAGCCCATGTCACGTACCATCGCGAAGTCCGTGAGGGTGACCCGCTCCGCTTCACCACGCTGCTGCTCGGCCACGACGCCAAGCGCCTGCACTACTTCCACCAGATGTACCACGCGCAGGAAGGCTACCTCGCCGCGACCAACGAGCTGATGTCGCTGCACGTCAGCGAGGAGACGCGACGGGGCGCCCCGATGGCGCCCGAGATCCTCGATCGGCTGCGCCCGATCCAGGCCGCGCACGACGCGCTGCCGCGCCCGCCCCAGGTCGGGCGCCGTCTCAGTCTGGACGCCGCCCCCACGACCCGCTGAGCGCCGCCGCGTCATTTGCCCCGGCGGCGGGCGTCGCGGCGTTATAATCCTCGCGTTTCCATGCGCAACCCGCTCGCTCTCCACACGTGGACCCTCGACACGACCCCGCTCGGCCGCGTCCTCGAGGTCGCGCGCGAAACAGGATGGCAGGCGGTCGAGCTCCGCCGGCTGGACTTCGCGCGAGCGGCCGAGCGGGGCCAGTCCGCCGACGCCGTGCTCGACCTCGTGCGGGCGTCCGGCCTGGCCACGGCCTGTGTGGGCGTCGCGCTCGGCTGGATGTGGGCCGAGGGTGACGAGCGCGCCAGGCTGCTCCGCGCCTTCGACGAGTCGTGCAGCTGGGCCAAGGCCCTGCGTTGCCGCACCGTGATGAGCCCGGTGGACCGGGGGCGGGGCGACTCCGCGCGAGCGGCAGCGAGCATCGGCGAGGTGGGCGACATCGCCGGGCGTCACGGTGTCAGGCTCGCGCTCGAGTTCAATTCGCAGTGCGACCAGATCAACACTCTCGCCGCGGTGCGGGAGATTGTCTCCAAGGCCGCGCATCCCCATGTCGGGCTCCTGCTCGACGCCTATCACCTCGGCAGGAGCGGGGCGCGACCCGAGGACCTCGACAGTGTCCCGGCCGGGGACATCGCCTATGTCCAGTTCAGCGACGTGCCACGCAGCGGTCTCGTCCCGGGCCAGGCCCTCGACCGGTTGCCGCCGGGGCAGGGCTGCGTGCCGTTCAGGGAGTTCTTTGCCGCCATCGAGCGCCGAGGCTACGCGGGCTACTGCTCGTACGAGGCGCCGAACCCCGCGGCGTGGGCCCGCGACCCTTCGGCCGTCGCGCGCGAGGCGCTCGCGGCGACAAAGGCCGTCGCGGCATGAACGGCCTCCCGGACGGCCGCCGGCGGATCGTGATCGGCGCCGCTGCCGTGGTCGGCCTGGCCGGCCTCCTGTTCGGCGGCTGGGCGTGGTGGCAGGCCCGCTCCCAGGTCAGCACCGACGACGCCTACGTCGAGGGCGCCGTGGCGGTCGTCAGCGCGAAGGTCATGGGCAACGTCGTCGAGCTCCTCGTCCAGGACAACCAGCAGGTCAAGGCGGGGGATGTGCTCCTCCGCCTGGACCCGCGCGACTTCAGAGCCAAGCGCGACCAGGCGGCCGCCGCCGTCGCCGTCGCCGAGGCCGCGCTCTTGTCGCTCCGGTCCGAGCTGCCGATGACGCGCGGTGTGACCGCCGCGCAGGGCGAGGAAGCGCGCGGAGCGCTAGAAGGCGCGCGGCATGCCGAGGCGGCCAGCCAGTCGGCCGTCGCGGAGGCGCAGGCGCAGCTCGAGGCCAAGCGCGCGGCGATCACTGCCGCGGAGGCCGACGTGGCGGGCGCGCGGGCCACCGCGGTCCAGGCTGCCCGCGAGAAGGAGCGCCAGGCCAAGCTCGTCCAGCAGGGGCTGGTCGCCCAACGGGACTATGACCAGGCCGAGGCCGCCGAGGGCGCCGCGCGCGCCACGCTCGAAGCCCTGGAGCGCCGTAAGATCCAAGCCGAGCGCGAAGGGGTGCAGCTCGAAGCCGCACTGGCCTCCCGGCGCCTCGGCGTCCAGCAGGCGAGCCAGCGGGTCGCGGAGCTGCGCGGCACGCTGGCGAAGACCGAGAGCCAGCGCCAGCAGGTGCCGATGAAGGAAGCCGACATCGTGAAGGCGGAGGCGGCGCTGGCGCAGGCGCGAGCCGACCTGGCCTTCGCAGAGCTCCAGCTCCAGTACACCGAGGTGCGCGCCCTCGTGGACGGCGTCGTCTCGAAGCGCACGGTGGAGCTCGGCCAGGTCGCCCAGATGGGGCAGCCGCTTCTGGCCATCGTGCCGCTGCACGAGGTCTGGGTTCTCGCCAACTTCAAGGAAACGCAGCTCGCGCGCATCCGCCCTGGCATGTCCGTCGACGTGCGCGTGGACACTTTCCCGGATCGCGTCTTCAAGGGCAAGGTCGACTCGCTCGCCGCGGGCACGGGCGCGCGCTTCTCGCTCCTGCCGCCGGAGAACGCGACGGGCAACTGGGTCAAGGTGGTGCAGCGGCTGCCCGTCAAGGTCAAGCTCGACCCCGGGCAGTTCGGCAACCCCCACATGCTGCGAGCAGGGATGTCCGCGGTCGTCACCGTCAAGCTCCGCTAGCGGGATGGCGTCGTGGGCCACGCTCCCCGGAGCGCAGAAGTGGCTCATCACGCTGTCGGTGATGCTGGTCACGATCATGCAGATCCTCGACACCAGCGTCACCAACGTGGTGCTGCCGCACATGCAGGGCTCGCTCTCGGCCGGCCTCGAGGAGGTGACCTGGGTCCTGACCTCCTACCTGGCGGCCAACGCGATCATCATTCCCGCCACGGGATGGCTCGCGGCGTTTGTCGGCCGCCGCCGCTTCTTCCTGCTCTGCACCACGCTCTTCACGATCAGCTCCTTCGCGTCGGGTCTGGCGCCGAACCTGACCTTCCTCATCATCGCGCGGATCTTCCAGGGCATCGGCGGCGGCCCGCTGATTCCGCTGTCGCAGGCCATCCTCTGGGAGATCTTCCCCCTCGGCCAGCGCGGCCTCGCCATGGCGATGTGGGGCGTCGGCATCATGATGGGGCCGATCTTCGGCCCGACGCTCGGCGGCTGGATCGCCGACAACTGGTCGTGGCGCTGGATCTTCTACATCAACCTGCCGATCGGGCTCCTGGGCTTCTTCATGATCAGCACCTTCCTCTTCGACCCCGAATACCTGAAGAAGCCCGGGCGCATCGACGCGCTCGGGCTCGTGCTGATGGTGGCGGGCTTCGGCTGCCTCCAGCTCGTCCTGGACCGGGGTGAGCACGAGGACTGGTTCGATTCGGACCTGATCGTCGCGCTCTCGGTGATCGCGTTCGCCGCGCTCGTCGGCTTCGTCATCCGCGAGCTGACGGCGCGCGAGCCGATCCTGGACCTTGGCGTGTTCGCGGACCGCAACTTCGCCACGGGCTCGACCTTCGTCATGCTGGTCGGGCTCGGGCTCTACTCGAGCATGCTGCTGGTGGCGCTGTACACCCAGAAGCTTCTCGCCTACGACGCCTGGAACTCCGGCGCGGTGCTGGGCCCCGGAGGCGTGGGCAACCTCATCTCCCTCATCATCGCGGGGCGCCTCGTGACCCGGATGGACCAGCGGATCCTCGTTGCCCTCGGCTGTTCGATCAACGCCGTGAGCCTCTACATGATGTCGCATCTCACGTTGACCGTGGACTACTGGGCGCTCGTGTGGCCGCGCTTCCTCCAGGGCCTGGGCCTCGGCTTCATCTTCGTGCCGCTCGTGACGCTCACGCTCGCCACGATCGACCGCCAGAAGCTCGGCAACGCGACGGCGGCCTTCAACGTGCTGCGCAACCTGGGCGGCAGCGTCGGCGTGGCGCTCGCGACGACCTTTCTCACCAGGCGGAGTCAGGGGCACCAGTCGGTGCTGGCAACCCACGTCAACGTGTGGGACCCAGCGACGGCGGCCCGGCTCAAAGCGTGGACGGCGCACTTCGCCTCGCGCGGCGCCGACTCGTTCACCGCGGAGAAGCAGGCGACCGCCATGCTCTACCAGGACGTGGTGGGGCAGGCGCAGGTGCTGGCCTATGCCGACGACTTCTGGATGCTCGCCGTCCTTTTCACCGCCCTGCCGCTCGCGATCCCGCTCATGCGCCGCGTCCGGGCCCAGCCGGTCCCCGCCGCCCCCGACGATTCATCGGGACGGGTGGAGCCCCTGCCCTCGGCGGTGGAGTGAGCAAGCCCGTTCGTCTGGTGATCTTCGATTGCGATGGTGTGCTGGTGGACAGCGAGCGCATTGCCGTCCGCGTCGATGTCGCCGTGCTCGCCGAGTTAGGGTGGGTGATGACCGAGGCCGAGGTCGTCGAGCGCTTCATGGGCCGGACGGACGCGTACATGGCCTCCCAGATCGAGGCGCACCTCGGCCGCCCGCTCGCGCCGGGCTGGGAGGAGCCCTTCCAGCGCCTGTACAGGGAGGCGTTCGAAGCCGAGCTCAAGCCCGTTCCCGGCATTGTCGAGGCTCTCGAGGGGATCGCCACCCCGACCTGCGTCGCGTCGAGCGGTACCCACGAGAGGATCCGCTACACGCTGGGGCTCACCGGACTCTATGCGCGCTTCGTTGGCCGGATCTTCAGTGCCAGCGACGTCGCCCGGGGCAAGCCGGCCCCCGATCTCTTTCTTCACGCGGCACATCGCATGGGGGCAGACCCCTCGGAGTGCGCCGTCGTCGAAGACAGTCGCTATGGCATCGAGGCCGCACGCGCTGCGGGCATGCGTGCGTTCGGCTATGCCGGAGGCTTGACGCCGGGACACCGGCTCGAGGGCATGGGGACCGTCGTGTTCCGGGACATGCGCGAGCTTCCTCGACTCCTCCGCGACATGCCGTAGACGCCCGGGTCGTCGATCGGTCCCGACGATGCGTCCGGACCGACGCTCGGACTGACCGGCCGTCCATCGCAAAGGAGCGCACCATGATCTCTGACATCGCGTCCTACTTGAGCTTCTTCGACAGCCTGCGACGGCGCACCGAGCGCGACGTGGCGGCTCTGCCGCCGGCCGCAGTCGACTGGACGCCGCCCGCCATCGAGGGCGAGACCGGCTGGACGATCGGCCAGATCGTGGGCCACATCGGCAGCTCCCGGCTCTACTTCGCCAGCGCCTACCGAAACGAGGGATGGATCTGGGACGACCCGCTGATGGATTCGCGGGACCAGTCGACGTGGCTGCCGTGGCTCGATGCATCCGCAGCGCGATTCGCCGCTCGGCTCAAGGACACGCCGGACGCGTGGCTCGCCCGCCGCATCGAGATGATCGACACACCCGGGCGCGCGCTCTCCGGATGGCGGCTGCTCATGATGATGCTCGAGCACGAGGTCCACCATCGCTCGCAGATCGACGCATACGCCGGCCTCATGGGGTGGCCGGTGCCACACATCTTCGGTCGCTCGAAGGAATCGATCGACGCGCTCCAGCCCGCCGAGCGCGCGAAGCGCGACCAGGGGACGACCTAGAGCGTTTGGCTCCAGGCCCGTGCAGCGAGCGCTCCCGTGAAGCCTCCCGCGTGGGCCAGCCATTCGATGGCCTCCGCGGCTTGCGGACTGCGGACCGCGGCCAGCACGGTGCCATCCGCAAACCGGCCGCCAAAGCCGACACGGTCCTGACGCTGGAGCGTCGCCAGCGTCGCCGCCGCCCGTGCCCAGTCGCTGACCCCGCCTTCGACGAGCGTCACTCGGAGCCCGGCATCCGCGGGCAGGGGAGCCAAAGGCAGCAGGACGTCAGCGAAGACCCGGACGTCGTGCGCCACGAAGAGCCTCGCGCCGTAGAACACGTTGTCGGCGAGGAGCGCGTCGAGGGCGGACCGGTCGGCGACCCGGTAAAAGATGTGCGCGGCGCCGCCGTCGGGCTCAGGGCCGCCGGCGATGACGCGACCGTCGTCGCGAAGGCTCACGAGCTGCGCCAGGTGGGCCGGCCGGAACGGGAGCCGCCGGGCCATGTAGTCCGGCGCGCAGGTGAATCCGACGTGGTAGACGGGCACGGGGTCACACCGCTCCGGCGTCGTGCAACCGGCTGATCTCCGACTCGCTGTAGCCGCACTCGCGAAGGATCTCCTCCGTGTGCTGGCCCGCCATCGGCGGCGGCAGCCGCACCTCGGCCCGTCCCGTCGAGAGCTCGAGCGGGAAGCGGAGGATCTTGACGGGCCCCGCCACCGGATGCTGGATCTCCTCGACGGCGTCGGCCGCCAGCACGGCGGGATCGGCGAAGGTCTCCGCATAGGTATTGACCGCCGCGGCCCAGATGCCCTGCGGCACCAGGCGCTCGAGCCATTCCGCCGTCGTGCGCTCGCGCGTGACGGGCTCGATGAGCCGGGCGACGGCCTCGCGCGCCTCGAAGTTCCATGGCACGGCGGCGTATGGCTCGAGCGCCGGAAGCGGCAGTGCGCGGGCCAGCGCGCCCAGCGGCGACATCGAGAGCACGATGTGACCGTCGCATGTCGTGTACACGCCGTAGGGCGGCGGGTGAAACGTGCTCGCGAGCCCGGTCGGGCTCTTCTCGAGGCGCGCGCCGTTCAGGTGGTAGGACGCGACCTCGATCTGGAGGTCGAGCGCGGCCTTGAGCATGCTGGCCTCGACCTGCAGCCCCTTGCCGGTCCGCGCGCGCTCGAGGAGCGCCGCCAGCACGCCCATCGCGAGTAGCGCCGCGCCGTGCTGGTCGATGACGGCCGTGCCGACGGGCGTCGGCGGCTGCCCGGCGCGGCCGGTGACGCCGGCGAGTCCTGAGAACGCCTGCATCAGGAGGTCCTGGCCCGGCCTGTCTCGGTACGGGCTCGACTCGCCGTAGCCCGAGGCCGAGGCGTAGATGAGCCTCGAGTTGAGCTTCGAGACCTCGGCCCAGCCGAGGCCCAGGCGCTCCATGACTCCGGGCCTGAAGTTCTGGACGAGGACGTCCGCGCTTTCGACGAGCCTGCGCGCGACGGCCAGCCCCTCGGGCTTCTTGAGGTCGAGTGTCAGGCTCCGCTGGTTCCTGTGCGCCAGGAGAAAGAAGGCGCTGACGCCGTTCAGGAAGAGGTTGCAGCCCGACCAGTGGCGCTCCCAGAGCGTGCCGCCCGGCGGCTCGATCTTGACCACGTCGGCGCCCATGTCGGCGAGGAACTGGACGCTCGACGGCCCGAGCAGGAACTGGGTGAAGGAGAGGACGCGGACGCCCGCCAGGACGCTGAGCGCCGGGCGCTCGCTCACTCGACGCCTTTGAGGATATGGGTCGCTGCCGCCACCACCCGGCCGTCCTGGGTCGTGCAGGTCACGCGCGCGAAGGTCTTCAGCTGGGCCGGGTCGCGCTCGACGATCTCGTAGGCGACGGTGATCGTGTCGCCGAAGAAGAGCGGAGCGGGGAATCGGACCTTGTCGTAGCCGTAGGAGATCCAGGTGCCCGGCAGCCCCTCGAGGACCATCGTCGAGGTCTTGGACATGAACCCGACGGCCAGCGCGCCGTGGGCGATGCGCCGGCCGTACCGGGTCTTGCGCATGTACTCCTCGTCCACGTGGTTGGGCGAGAA
>Ga0335084_10000740_pt1 | contig 28785 bp, 28 predicted proteins | sample Lox_Sample_44_FD_206721 | JGI IMG/M metagenome (GOLD analysis project Ga0335084, IMG submission 206721) | Soil microbial communities from Loxahatchee National Wildlife Refuge, Florida, United States - Lox_Sample_4.4 | ecosystem: Environmental > Terrestrial > Soil > Wetlands | place: USA... | reverse complement strand
GCGCCGCATTTGCGCCGGCGGTGGATGGGGGTCGACGGACCCGGCTCCCGGTCGTCCCCCTGGCGGGTGGGAGCGCTCAGCTGCTCACTGCCGCTTGCAGGCCGTCTGGCCGCCCGCGTCGGGCGGAGTCTCGTCGCAGACGAAGTAGCCGAGGCGCTGGTCCCCGGTGCCACCGACGAGGCCGATGACCCAGACAGCGGTGATCGCCCCGGGGCGCAGGTCGATGGGCGCGGTGTAGAGATCTGGCGTGTCCTGGGGCCGCGTCGCCCGGATGGTGAGCGGCAGAGCCGGAGCGGGGTCGATGTCCTGGTAGCCGTCGACGATGCCGGTCCCCGAGGCGAACATGCGGAACCCCATCTCGGCCTCGGTGAGCTGGGTGCCCCACACCCCGCCGTCCAGCACCACCCCGTCCCAGAGCGGCGGGGAGTTGGGGCTGACGTTGAGGACGCGGAGCCGGGCCTTGCCCGCCGCCGGCGGCTCCTGGTGCTCGATGTACTGCTGTAGCCGGTACGGCCCGGCGGAGGTGGTGCCCGGGGTGAGCAGGCCCACCGCGGTGATGGTGTACGTCCCGTGCGGGTTCAGCTGCTGCGCGGTCAGGTCCTGACCCACGGGCGTGGAGCAATCCGCGGCGCCGGCGGCGACGGCGCGAAAGTCCAGCCAGCCCGCGTCGATGTAGGTCTCCCGGCTCATCGCCGGGAAGGTCAGGCCGCCCTGCTGGCCACTGGAGGCGAGCATGGGCGTCCCCCACTGTCCGGCGTTCATCGGGCTCACGCAGATGTCGATGACCGGCGCGTCTGGCGAGAGGTTGCCGAACCGCACCCAAGCCTTGTCCGACGGAGGACCACCCGTCCCGGCGTCGCGACTGCCGCCGGAGCCGCCGCTGTCGCCACAGGCCAGCCCCACCCCCATACCGACTCCCACCAGCACCAACACCACTGCGCTGCATACCCTCATCGCCCGCTACCTCCCTCGGTCTGGACCCGAGCGAGCCATGGATGGACACGCCGTGGTGGGGGCGGAAGCCGGGGCCGTTCGCAGGGCCCGCCCCTCCGTCGAGCGCTGAACGCCAGCAGGACGTCACAGGGGTTGTGCCCGTCTGCTCCCGTGCAGAGGTTCCAGCCGGTCGCATGGCGATGAACGGCGGAAGGTGGCGTCCCCTCCGGAGATTGCTGGCGCTCGCTCTCGCCCCGCTGCCCGTCCCGGCTCGAGGCGAGGGCACGGGGGAGGATCGTCTGTGGTTGCGCTGGCGCTGGGGATGGGTCCGGGGATGGGCGGCGCGGCCCGGCTGGCGCGCGCGGGAACTGCTCGGTGGGCCGCGCATCCGGGTGGGCCGCCGCTTCGCGCTGTTCGGGCGACTGGAAGCGCGGGGGCCGGGCGCGGTGGTCATCGGCGATGACGTCATCGTCGACGCGGTGACCACCCCCTTCACCCACGCCAGGGACGCCCGGATCGAGATCGGCAGCCACAGCTACGTCAACGGGACGCGCTTCGGCTGCGCCTCCCTGATCCGCATCGGCGAGGGAGCCATCCTCGGCGACGCCCGGCTGCTCGACACCGACTTCCATCCGGTCCACCGCGACCAGCGGCACGATCCGCACGCGGAGCCAGCCATCGCACCCATCCTGGTCGAGGAGAACGTGTGGGTCGGGGCGGGCTCGGCGGTGCTGAAGGGCGTGCACATCGGGAGGGACGCGGTGGTGGCCTTCGGGTCGGTGGTGGTCCGCGACGTGGAGGCCGGCTCGGTGGTGGCGGGGAACCCGGCCCGGCCGGTGGCCCGGGTGCCGGGGGCCTGATGCGGCTGGAAGCGGAGGTCCATCCCCACCCGAGCTTGACCCACCTCGGGTACCTGCTCACCGGCCTCGAGGCCCTCGCGCGGAGCGGACGGCTCGAGCTGACCGCCGTACGCGGAGACCCTGCCTCCCACCCACTGGTCCTCCGCTGCCGGGTGGACGACGGCCGCGGCCCCGAGCGTCGGGTGGTGTTCGACATGCTCGACCGGACCAGCGAATGGGACCTGCCCGCGCTCGACGGCGCGCACCTCTACTTCAAGCGGAGCTTTCATCGGCCGGACGTGGAGCGGCTGGGCCCGGAGCGGGCCGGCCGGGTGGAGCCCTTCGGGATGAACTTCCTCTGTCGCTCGGGGACGAGCACCCGCTGGGTCCTTCGCCACGCGGTGCTGCCCGAGCTGCTCGGCCTCACCCGCGGCGCGTGTCCCCGACTCGCGCATCGGTGGGTGGAGTACCGCAGCTTCTTCGGCTCGCCCGGGCTCGAGGCCTTCGAGGTCCCGCCGGAGGCACCGGCCGCGCCACGCATTGCCTTCCAGACGCGGGTCTGGACGCGCGGCGAGCTGGGCCCGGAGTCCGAGAGCCTCAACGAGGAGCGGGTGGCCACGGTGCGCGCGCTCCGGCGAGCGTTTGGCCAGCGCTTCTGCGGGGGGCTCGTCCCCACCCCGCTGGCCCGCGCCCGCTGGCCCGGGGAGATCTCCGACGCGCCCACCGCCCGACGGGAGCACATCCGGTGGGTGCATGGCGCGCTGGTGGCCGTCTACACCCGCGGCCTTCATCACTCGACCGCGTTCAAGCTTCCCGAGTACCTGGCCGCGTCCCGTTGCGTCGTCGGCGAGCCGGTGCGCAACGCGCTGCCGCGGCCGCTCGTCCCGGGAGAGCACCTGCTCGAGTTCCAGACCCCCGAGGAGTGCGTGGCCCGCTGCGCGGCGGCGCTCGAGAGCCGCGACACCCAGGAGCGTCTCCGCCGGGCCGCCTGGGAGTACTGGCGAAGCGAGGGCCGTCCGGAAGTGCGGGTGGAGCGCTGCCTGGCTCGGGCGCTCGGTGGTTCGGAGACGTGCCCGCCCCACGCCGCCCTCTGCCGAGCTCGGCCCGGCGGGCGCCTCAGGCGAGCGGGGCCTCGGTGACGTCGCCGGGGTCTGGCTGCGCCGGGAGCGGGGCCGGCCGCCGCGAGCGCCGGAGCGAGCCGAGGACCTCCAGCACCCGGACGCCCACCAGCTGGAGTGCCCCCACGTAGGCCAGCCCGAAGACGGCCGATGCGGTGGCGACCGGAACCAGACGCCAGAAGAAGCGATGGGGCAGGGCGCCCCAGTGGCCGGCGATGAGGCGGTCCCAGACGAGCATGATCGCCACCGCCGCCACCGACGCGGCGCCGGCGCGCACGCCTTCATGCACAGGAACGAGGTCGAGGAGATCGCGGAGGCGCCGGGTCTCCAGGGCGCGGGGGAGCCTCACCACCAGCAGCACCTTTCCCACCGCCTCGGCGAGCAGCCAGGAGAGCACGCCGCCCATCAGCCCGAAGGCGTGCACGAAGGCCAGGACCACCGGGACCGTCACCAGCGCCTTGACCACGTAGGAGCGGAAGATGGCCGCCGTGTCCCCCCGTGCCCGGAGGAGACCGTCGAGCGGGAAGCAGCCGAAGAGCACCGCCAGGGTGCTCACCCGGAAGAGTGGGACCGAGGGGAGGAACTTCACCCCGAACACCGCCTCGATGAACTCGGGCGCGGCGGCGAGGAGGAAGGCGCAGGTGGGAACGAACACGTAGGCGAGACGGGCTGCCGCCTGACGGAAGGCCCGGGTGACCTCGCCGAGCCTTCCGGCACGCTCCAGCTCGCCCACGTGCACCATCAGCACCTCGCTGGTGGGCGTGTACAGGAGGTCCACGATCGGCAGCTGGAAGCACCCCACGGTGTAGATGGCGAAGAGGGCCGGGTCGAACCGGGCGCTCACCACCCACTGGTGAAAGGAGTGCTGGGGCACCGACACCGCCAGCGCCGCGCCGAAGGGCAGGGCGTACCCCAGCTGCGCCCGGAGCGCCGCCCGGTCCCACCAGCCGCCCAGCGTCCCCCGCACCGCGATGAGCCAGGTCGCCCCGGACCGGACGATCATCAAGAAGGCCACGCTCCACATCGTGGCGTGGAGCCCGAGCCCGAGGAGAATGGGGGCGGTCATCGCCGCGGCCCGGAGGCTGTCCCAGAGCAGGTAGTTCATCGCCGCGGCGCCGGTGCGGCCCTGGCTGGTGAGGAGGGGCTCGAGCGCGCACGCCGCCAGGTAGAAGCCGGTGTACGTGGCGAGCGCGCCCCGGAAGTCCACCAGGTCCGGGGCCGAGAACAGCCGGCTCACCCATGGCGTCGCGGCGAGCACCCCCAAGGCCGCGGCCCCCCCGGCCGCCATGAGGACCACCAGGGTGTTCACCACGAAAGGCCGGGGCCGGTCGGTCCGCGGCATGAAGTAGTACAGGCTCTGGGGGAGGCCGAAGGTGCAGATGGCCGTGAGGGTCGTCCCCACCAGGAAGAGCTGCTTGTAGGTCCCGTACTCGGCGATGGGCATCGCGCGGGCCAGGACCAGCGGGACGACGGTGGTGACGACGGCGCTCGCGAAGCGCGCCAGGACGAGCGGCCCGGCGCGCCGCAAGAAGGAGGGAGAGCTCATCGTGCCTGCGCCGCAAGTTGGGCGCGGTTCCCCGCGGAGCCAACGGCCTGGCGCGGGCGAGACCGGAGTTGGGCTCGGCTGCCCGGCTGGGTCTCGGACTGGCATTGATGTGCGAGGAAAGTTCACAAAGAAACATCGCTGGCACGCGTCGTACGGTCGCCGCCTTCTCCCACCACCCCCCAGGAGGCGCCGTTGCAGAAGCTCGGTCGGATCTTCGGACTGGTCATCGCAGTTGCGAGCGCCACGTCCCTTGCCGCTGGCACGGATGGCAGCTGGTCCCGTTGTTCGATGCCTGCTCGCTTGAGTCCCGACCCAGCGGGTAGCACCTCGTACGTCGCGACCTGGGGGACGAACCCGGGGAACTGCCCGGGGTGGTCCGGCTACACCTTCCGGACCATCGACGCGGCAGTGCGCTGCGCGAAGGGCAAGGACACCATCTACGTCCGGGGCGGGAGCTACGGCCCGTTCGGCATCGCCAATCTCTGGCCCTCGGACCGGATCCTCATCACCAACTACCCGGGCGAGAACCCGACCATCGACGGCTGGAACAGCGTCGGCGACTACCAGGCCATCATCTTTCTCTGGAACGTCTCCAACCTCGCCTTCCAGGGCCTGACCATCCAGAACACCGGCGTGCCCGACGACGAGCACGGCGGCTACGGGGTCAAGGTCGATTACTCCACCTTCGTGAAGTTCTATTACAACACCATCCGCAACACCGCCCGGCACGGCATGGTGATGGACGGGCACCAGCACGAGGTCGTTGGCAACGAGATCGCCTGGACGGTGATGCGCAACCAGTGGAAGTCGTCGAGGTGGTGGGACGGCGGCTTCGCCAGCGCCTCGTACCGCCAGCAGTGGGGGCTCAAGTTCATCGGGAACTCGGTCCACGACTCGTGGGGCGAGTGCGTGGACATCCTCCAGCTGTCCGGGGTCACCGTCGAGGGGAATCAGGTCTACAACTGCTACAGCGGCAACCTCTACGTCTCGAACTCGCGCGACGTGAAGATCAACCGGAACTGGGTGTTCGCCAGCACCGATGCCTACAACAAGCCCGGGACCTGGTACCGCTCGCCTGGCATCGCCGTGGCCAACGAGGGGAAAGACGGCGGGTTCAGCATCGCGAACATCGTGGTGACCAACAACATCGTCGAGCGGGTGAGTCAGGCGTTCCGCTACTGGCGCAGCCACAGCGGCGGAAGCATCTGGGACATGTACGCCAACGTCTACCTGGGCTTCAACACCTTCGCCCATACCCAGACCTGGCCCATTCGCATCGATGGTCCAGACGGGAACCCGCAGGGCTGGAACCGCCTGCGCCAGAACATCGTGCTGAACGACAGCGGCTGGGCCTGGTACTCGAACGACAACGCCAGCAACTGGGAGGTGGCCAAGAACTGGGAGTACAGCGCGGGGACGAGCTGGAACTCCCCGGGGCTGGTGGACACCAACGGCGGCTGGGTGGGCGCCTACGAGCTCCAGAGCTACTCGACCTTGCGGTGGATCGTCCCCCCCAGCTCGGAGTGGGACATGCCCTGGGACGACTTCAACTGCAACTGGCGGAACCCGAACGACTGGGGCGCGGCCGGCGCCTCGCAGTGACCCCTCCGGGGGTGGCGCCGGTCCTGCGGCTCGAGACGTTCACGCTCGAGGCCCTCCGGCCGACCTGAGCGCGTCGAGCAGCGCGCGCGCCACCTCGCCCGGTGTCGCCGATCGCAGGATGGCACCTTGTACCGCGACGGCCCGGCAGGGCCGCAGTGACTTCACCCGCTCCGGGGTGATTCCGCCGAGCGCCACACAGGGCGTCGGGGACGCGAGGCGCACCAGCTCCCCGAATCCCTCGGGACCGAGCGTCGGCCGGGAATCGCCAGGCTTGGAGCCGGGGGGGAACACCGGTGAGACGAGGAAGGCGTCGGCCCCGGCCGCCGCTCTGACCTCCCGGTGGTCGTGCACCGCAGCGCTGAGCCATCGGTCCTTCGGCAAGAAGCGCCGAACCTCCTCTGGCCGTGGACCGTCCACCGGAAGATGGAGGTGCGCTTGCACCAGAAGCGCGACGTCGAGGCGGCCGTTGATCGCCAGCTGGGCCCCGGTGCCCCGGGTGAGTGCCGACAGGCGGCGGGCGCGCTCGAGGAAGTCGCGCACCGGGGCGCCGGGATGGCGGTGCTGGATGCAGACCTCCGGGCCCAGGGCCGCGGTCGCCTCCAGCGCTGCCCAGTGACGCTCCTCCGGCAGCGTCCAGTCGGTGAGGACGATGAGCTTCGGCAGCTTCAGTCGACCAGGCCCTCGATCGGGCTGGAGGCCGAGCCGTAGGCCTTCCGGGGAATCCGCCCGGCGAGGAACGCCGAGCGACCCGCCTCGACGGCGAGCTTCATCGCCTGCGCCATGCGCACCGGGTCCTTCGCCCCGGCCACGGCGGTGTTCAGGAGCACACCGTCACAGCCCAGCTCCATGGCGATGGCCACGTCCGAGGCGGTGCCCACGCCGGCATCGACGATGACCGGAACCTTCACCACCTCGCGGATGAGGCGGATGTTGTGCGGGTTGCGGATGCCCAGGCCCGAACCGATGGGTGCGGCGAGCGGCATCACCGCGGCGCAGCCTGCGTCCTCGAGCTTCCGCGCGGTGACGGGGTCGTCCGAGGTGTAGGGCAGGACGGTGAATCCCTCCTTCACCAGGGTGCGCGCCGCGGCGACGGTCTGCTCCACGTCCGGGAAGAGGGTGCGCTCGTCGCCGAGCACCTCGAGCTTGACCCAGCGGCTCATGCCCAGCTCGGCCGCCAGCCGGCAGGTCCGGACCGCGTCGTCCGCCGTGTAGCAGAGCGCGGTGTTGGGCAGGAGCGTCATGCGGGTGGTGTCGATCCAGTGGAGGAGCGAGGCCTCGCCCTTGGCGCTCAGGTCGAGACGGCGGACCGCGACGGTGACGATCTCCGTGCCGGAGGCCTCGTGGCAGCGCTTCATCACCTCGTGGCTGGGGTACTTCCCGGTGCCGATGAGCAGGCGAGAGCCAAACCGCTTGCCGGCGATGACCAGTGCGTCGTCCATGAGGGACTTCTACGCCCCTCCGCCCACGAACGTCACCACCTCCAGCGTGTCGCCATCCTGGAGCGTCACCTCCGGGTGCTGCGCCTGCCGGAGCACCTCGCCGTTCAGCTCCACCGCCACCCGACCTCGCATCCCGAGCTGGGTGACCAGCGCGGCCACGGTGAGCCCCTCGGGGAGCTCGCGCCGTTCTCCGTTGACGGTGAGGGTCACTCGGAGGCCTCGGGCTGTGCCCGCCGGAGCAGCGGGTCGGAGAGGTAGGTATCCGTCAGCCGCCGGGGCCGGCGAAGGCGATTCAGCTGATGGCGCAGGTAAGCGCGGGTGACGAGCCAGACCCGCCGCCCCCAGCCGAGGTCCCGGAGCGAGCCCCGGAGGATTCCGAGGCGCTGGAGTCGCAGCTCGGTCAACCGGACGGAGTGGCCGAGGAAGGCCTCGATGTGCCGCAGCACCTCGTGCTCCGTCCCCAGCCGGCGCTGGATGAAGCGCGCGAGCCGGGGGAGGGCGAGCAGGGTGAGGAGGTTTGCCCCGAGCAGGTCGTCGGCCAGGCGCGGGCGCTCGGCGAGGAGCCGCATGGTCTCGGCTTCGCCGAAGGCCACGTGACGCTCCTCCTGGCGTGCCGCGGCCTCGAGCAGCCGGACGATCTCCGGCGCCTCCACGGTGTCGATCAGCGCCTGGAAGACGGCGAGGACCAGTCCCTCGCCCACCGCCATCTCGGTGGCCACGTGCTCGGCGTAGTCCGACCCCATCGCCCCGGTGGAGAGGAAGCGGATGACCGGATGGGGCGGGCCCGGGGTGGTGCCGAGCAGGGCGTGGATGCGGAGGAAGACGCGCACGTGCGCCAGCTCCTCGCTCGCCTGGCGGGCGAAGAAGGTGGCCGCCTCCAGCGAGGGTGCGGCATAGAGCCAGTGGCCCACCTGGATGCCGGTGACCTCTCCGTAGAGGAACTGGTCGACGATCCAGCCGAGCAGCTCCCGGTCGCGGGGCAGCCGGAAGCGCGCCTGGCCGAAGTCGAAGCGCATCTCCTCGCGGCTCACCCGCATCGGTGCCTTCCCGGGTTCCACGGGAAGAGAGTCTAGCGCGGGGTGCCCGGAGCGTCCCTCCGGGATAACGTCAACGCGGCTTGAGTCCACGGGGCCTCCAGGGAAGGGAAGCCGAGGAAGTCGCCCGGGCGCTCCACCGCCAGGCCTACGTGGCCGACGCCCACGCCGACGCGCTCCTCTGGAACCGTGACCTCCGGGCGCGGCAGCGGCGGGGGCACGTGGACTTCGTGCGGCTCGCCGAGGCGGGCGTCCGGCTCCAGGTCTTCACCGTCGTCTCGCGCGGGTTCCCGTTCATCGGCGGCTTCCAGGCCTTCGCTCTCGCGCGCCACTGGCCTCTCGCCGCAATCTGGACCCCGTGGAGACGGACACTGTTCCAGGTGGAGCGGCTCACCGAGATGTGCGCGTCCGGCGCCGCGGTTCTGGCGACCACCCCCGGGGCGCTCGCCGCCGCCGAGCGGGAGGGCAAGCTCGCCTGCATCCTGGGCATCGAGGGTGGGCACGCCATCGAGGGCCGCGTCGAGCGCGTGGAGGAGCTGGCCCGGCGCGGCGTCGCCTTCCTGGGGCTGACGCACCTGGTTCCCAACGAGCTCGGTGGCTCCTCGTTTCCGCTGCGCGGCCGGCGCGGGTTGACGCCGCTCGGAGGCCAGGTGCTCGAGGCGTTGGCCAGCCACGGCCTGGCGGTGGACGTGGCCCATGCCTCCCGGCGGCTGCTCGACGCGCTGCTCCCCCAGGCGCAGGCGCGGATCTTCTGCTCGCACACCGGCGTCGCGGCCCTCGGACCGCGCTGGCGCAATCTGGACGACGCCGTACTCCGCCGCATTGCCGACCGAGGCGGGGTGGTGGGCATCATCTTCGGAACGCCCTACCTCGGGAGCCGACGCCTCGAGGCAGTCGCCGACCACATCGAGCATGCGGTCGGCGTGGCGGGCGAGGAGGCGGTGTGCCTGGGCAGCGACTTCGACGGGATGGTCCCGCTCCCGACCGGGATGCGCGACGTGACCGACCTGTGGAAGCTCACCGCGCTGCTCCTCAAGCGAGGGCACCCGCGGTCGCGCATCGAGCGCATCCTCGGGCTCAACCTCCGGCGCTTCCTTGCCGAGGTCCTGGGCGACATCGAGCGACGCCGAGGCTCGTCGGCCGGCCGGGACGACCTCGGGCGCAGTGCGGAGCCCGGCGTGGATCGCGCTCTCGACTCCCGACCGGGGTGAGGTGCGGGCGCAGGGCACTCCACCTCGGTGCCCGGACGCGGCCCCGTGGCGGAGAAACCTCTCGAGCGCGCCGGCTCGATGTCATCCGCTCGGCCTGCGCCAGGGCGGCGGGGCACGGCTCGATGCCCGTGCGCCTGCAGACGTTCCAGTCGCAATGCCGACAGACGCGGAGGACGGCCTGCGGGGAGTCCACCATCCTGCCCAGGAGCCGCTCGAGAATCCGGATCAGCCGGAGGCGCCAGGGGAACGGAAGCGTCCCGACGAGCTCACCGACGGCTTCGGCGCGGGCACGCACGGCCGCGAGCGTGCGGGCACCGCCGAGCTCGGTCAGATGCAGCCTCCATTTCCTGTGGTCGTGCGGGGATCGAGCGCGCTGGACCAGCCCATCCGCGATCAGCGACGCAACCAGCTGGCTCGCGCCCGGCATGGTGATCCCGAGCGCTTCGGCGAGATCGCAGGTGCGCAGGCCGCGGCCGCGACCGACCCACTGAAGCGCCGCCACGGCCGTCGGAGAGCAGCGGGCCGCCGCTGCCATCCGCTCCTGCACGAGGTCGCCGAGCCTCACGGCCAGCGCTGCGAGCAGGTTCTCGAGGCGGTGGTCCTGTCGCCTCTCCCACGGAATCGAGTCCCGTTCGTCCTCTCGCAGCCATCGAGGGCTCACGCGAGGGGCCGCTGCCAGACGCATGCCAGGACTGATTAAGGAAGTTCCTTAACCATCTCCCGAAACTAGTTAAGTAACTTCCTTAACGAGTCCTGGCCTCAGAATTGCCCCGCGCCCTGGTCATCTCCCACGTCCAGGCCGGCGGACGCGCGTTCGAGCCGACCGGGCACTGCCGCCATGAGCGTCCGGAATCGCGCAGGCCGCCCGGGAAGGGCACGGACTGAAGCGTCGCTGGCGACCCCTGTCCCATCTGGGCGAGACCAGCGCGCGCACTCACGCGGCCAGCCGGCCAATGAACCGTCCCAGCGCGGCGTTGAACACGTCCGGCTGCTCGAGATTCGCCAGGTGCCCGGCGCCGGGAATCTCCACCAGCTCTGCGCCGGGAACCAGGTCCGCCATCGCCCGCGCCTTCGCCGGCGGGGTGAGGACGTCGTCGGTGCCGACCACCACCAGCACCGGCCCACCGAACCGGGCGAGGATGTCGCGGGCGTCCGGGCGCAGCGCCATCCCGCGCTGGGCCGCGGCCTGTCCCTCCGGCGACCCCGAGGTGATCCACCCACAGACGCGCGCTCGCAGCGCGGGCGGAGCGGCCGGCCCGAGCAGGCGGTCGACCAACGGGAGGAGCACCGCGGAGCCGTTGGCGAGCAGCTGCTGCGCCATCTTCTCCCGCCCCTGGCGACCCTGGGCGTCGTCGGCCGCTGTCTGGGTGTCGGCCAGCACCAGTGCCCGCACCCGTCCAGGGTCGTTCCGGAGCAGGGCGAGCGCCGCGTAGCCGCCCATCGACACGCCGCCCACCACCGCCGAGGCGATGCCGAGGTGGTCGAGGAGCCCGAGCACGTCGTCGGCCATCGCGCCCATCTCGCTCGGGCCCGCGCCGGCGCTGCTCCCGCCGAAGCCGCGCAGGTCCGGCACGATGAAGCGCGCCCGCCCGGAGAGGGCGGTCCACTGCGGCTCGAACATCTCTCCCTCCAGCGGGAACGCGTGGAGGAGCACCACCGGTGTGCCGCCCCCGAGGTCACGAAACTGCAGACGCAGTCCTCCAGGCGCGGTCCATGTAGGCATGCGCGGTGACATGGATCGTCGCGGGCACTCCGTGCAAGCTCTCGGACGTTACCTTGCTACCTCCCGCCCTCGAGTCGGCACTCTCCACCGTCCCGGAGTCGCAGGCCACCCGTCTCCGCCAGGTGTGTCACGGCGCGGCGAACGCGCTCGCCCGCCTCACCGACCTCGACCTGCTGCAGTACGAGTCGCCGGTCACCAGCTCCAGTCAGGATCTCTCCACCTGGGAGGAGATGGCACCGGTGGTCGCCTCGACGCTCCGGGACGTCAACGCCTTCATCGACCTCGTCCGGACGCAGCTCGCGGCCCAGCCTCTGGCCCGGGGCAACGGTCTGGCCTCGCTGGTCGAGGACGCGGTGCTCGACGATGCGGCCCGCGCCCGGCTCGAGACCGTGCTCCAGAAGGCCGCCGAGCAGCTGTTCGAGCAGGTGCAGGCGCTCGGGGCAAAGGTCCGAGACCCGAGCGTGGTGGCGGACCGCTGGAACCTGCTCGCCGAGGTGCAGGCCTCGCGCACCCGGTTCCGCGAGCACATCGGCACCCTGGTGTTCGACCTGGTGGTCCCCTTCGCCGACGTGGAGCGCTCGGAGGTCGTCCCGGGGCACGCCGAGGAGGAGGCCGGGGCCGTCGCGGTCCGGGCGGCGGTGGCCGACCTGCGCCGGGTGCTCGAGTCACGGGCGACGAAGCTCCGACAGGCCAGCGCCGAGGACGTGCAGTGGCACGCCCAGCACCTCGAGCAGGAGATGGACGCCTTCGGGCGCACCGCCCCGTACCGCTCGCTCCGTGCGCAGGACAAGCGACGGCTCATCGAGTACCGCCACGAGGTCCGCTCGATGGCCGCGGTGCCACTGCCGGCAAAGGCGGACGTGATGGAGGTCTGCCAGCGGGTGCTGGAGCTGGTGAAGAGCCTGGCGGTGGTGAACCAGCGCGCGTTGCTCCGCCGGCACGACCACGAGGTCTGGGCCCGGAGCGGGGTGAAGCTCGAGCAGTCCGAGGCGCTGCTGCCCATCGACCGCCGGGCCGCCGCGGTGGCCCTGGCCGAGGCCGCGGAGCTGGCCGCCGGTCTCTATGGCCGGAGCGAGCCGCTCGACGACTTCCTCCGCCGGGCTCGCAAGCAGAGCCTCTCGCTGGTCCCCGCCGAGGAGGTCGGCCCGGTGGTCGAGGAGTTCCGGGCGGTGCTCGCCGGACTGCCGCTCGCCGAGTGAGTCCTCCCATCTGGGGTAGGGTGTCCGCGCGCCCCCGATGACCGAGCTCCGACCGCTCCCCGAGGCCGACCTGTCAGGCGTCGAGGCCGTCTTCACCGACGTCGACGGCACGCTCACCACCGGCGGGCGGCTGCGTGCGTCCACCCTCGGCGCCCTCGAGCGGCTGGACCGGGCGGGGGTGGCGGTGGTGCTGGTGACGGGGCGGCCGGCCGGTTTCGCCGAGGCATGGGCCCGAACCTTGCCGGTGGCCGGAGTCATCGCCGAGAACGGTGGCCTGTCGGTGCGGCTCGACGCCCAGGGCGCGCTCCGCAAGGCCTATGCCCGTCCGGCGGTCGCGCGGGCCCGGGACCGCCGACGGCTCATCCGGGTGGTGCAGGCGGCCTTGCGCGGGGTGCCCGGGGCGCGCATGTCCACCGACAGCCTGTACGCCGAGGTGGATCTGGCCATCGACGTCAACGAGGGGGTCCGGCTGGGGCCGGAGGCCACGGCGCGGCTGGAGGCGTTCTTCGCCGCCCGAGGGGTGAACGCCGTCCGCTCGAGCGTCCACGTCAACGCCTGGATCGGCCGGTTCGACAAGGCCTGGATGGTGCGCCGGTTCATCCGCTCGGTGTGGAGCGAACGGCTCCGTCCGGACGACCGGCGCTACCTCTACCTCGGCGACAGCCTGAACGACGCGCCGCTCTTCGCCGCCTTCCGGCTCAGCGTGGGGGTGGCCAACGTGCGCTCGGTGCTGGGGCTGCTGGAGCACCGCCCGCGCTTCGTGACCCGTGCGCCCGAGGGCAGGGGCTTCGAGGAGGTGGCCCGGGCGGTGCTGCGGGCACGGAGGACCCGGGCATGAGCCTGGTCCGGCTGGAGCTGCAGCGCGGGCTCGGGCGCCACCTGCGTGCCGGCCACCCCTGGGTGTTCCGAAAGGCGGTGGAGAAGCTTCCCCGCATTCCTGCCGGAAGCGTGGTGGACCTCACCGAGGGCGGGAAGTTCGTCGCCCGCGGGTACTTCGACCCCTGGAGCCCGATCGCGGTGCGGGTCCTGACCCGGGACGCGCGGGAGGTCATCGACGGCGACTTCTTCCGCCGCCGCGTTCGATCGGCGTGGGAGCTCCGGGAGCGGCTCCTGGACCGGACCGAGACCGACAGCTTCCGGCTGGTCCACGGCGAAGCCGACGGCCTCCCCGGGGTGGTGGCGGACCTCTACGCCGGCACGGTGGTCCTCAAGCTGTACTCGGCCGGGCTCACCCCGGCGCGGGGGATGCTGGTGGATGCGCTCCGGTCGCTCCCGGGCGTTCGGGGGGTGCTGGGGCGTGACCAGCTCGGAGGAGAGGAGGGCGACGAGGACGGCAAGGGCGGTGCGCGGCTGCTCTGGGGGGACGAGCCGGCCGACCCGGTGGTGATCCTCGAGCGCGGGGTGCGCTTCGGCGTCGACGTCCGCCGGGGCCAGAAGACCGGCTTCTTCCTCGACCAGCGCGAGAACCGGGCCCTGGTCCGGAGGCTGTCACGCGGTGCCACGGTGCTGAACTGCTTCAGCTACTCCGGCGGCTTCAGCGTCAATGCCGCGCTCGGTGGGGCCGCCCGGGTCTTCAGCGTGGACCAGGATGCGGACGCCATCGCGCTGGCCCGGGAGAACTTCGTCCGCAACGGCCTCGATCCCAACGCCCACGACTTCCTCGCAGCGGACGTCTTCACCCTCCTCTCGTCGCTCCGGGACGAGGGACGACGGTTCGACGCCGTCATCCTCGACCCGCCGGCCTTCGCCAAGAGCCAGCGGGCGGTGGAGGCGGCCATCGACGGCTACGCCTCGCTGAACCGGCAGGCCCTCGAGGTCGTGTCCCCGGGAGGGCTGCTGGTGACCGCGTCCTGCTCGGCCCGGGTGACGCCCGAGGCCTTCGAGGGCGCGGTGAAGGAGGCCGGGTTCAAGGCCGGGGTGGACCTCACCTTGGTGGAGGAGCGCTACCAGCCGCCAGATCACCCCATCCGCCTTCAGTTCCCCGAGGGGCGCTACCTCAAGTTCCTGGTGCTGCGGGTGACCGAGTGGTGAGCCGGGGACAGTACCTCGAGCGGCCGGCCCTCATCCCGGTCGGGCAGAGCGTCCTCGAGGGGCTCTGGCACCGGGGGCGCAAGGCCCCGCCGCTGCTGGTGGTGCCGCCACCGCCGGACGCCGGGTCGATGGACCACGTGGTGTGCGCCGAGCTCGCCTGGGCCAGCGCCCGGGCGGGGCGTCCGGTGCTCCGCTTCAACTTCCGTGGGGTGGGCGCGAGCCAGGGGGCGCGCGGCGATGCCGGGAGCCGGCTCGAGGACGGCGGTGGAGCGCTCCGTCTTCTCCGGGAGAACTCCGGTGAGGTGGACGTCGCGGTGGCCGCGGTGGGTGACTCGGCCGACACGGCCCTGAGGCTGGCGAGGGACCATCCGGGCATCGTCGCGGTCGTCCTCGTCAGCCCGCCGGCCACCGCCCTGACCGCCCGGTTGGGCGTTCCGCTGCTCTGCATCGTCGGGGAGGACGAGCCCGAGCGGGCCGGGCTGCTGGCCGCTGCCGGGGAGGCGTCGGGGAGGGTGGAGGTGGTTGCGGGCGCGGACGCGCGGTTCCAGCGGAACCTCCCCGAGGTCGGCCGGCTGGCCCTCCGGTGGCTCGAAGGAGCCAGCAAGCACCCGGAATCGTGAAGAAAGACGTGGATGGCCCAATCGGGGTGCGCCCGGAGCGTATGACGGACACGTGCCCTGTCCCGGGGACTGAAGGAGCCTGGATGCGGTCTGGGTGGTGGATGTGCGTTCTGTTGCTCGCGGCGGCGTGCGCGCCGGCGCCCGGGCGGACCAAGGTCACTCCTCCGGGGACGGCCCGCGCCGCTGCCGTGCCACACGCGCTGGTGGTCGACTTCCGCGATGGCACCCCGGCGGAGGAGGTCGCCGAGCGCGCCCGGCGCTGGGGGCTGTCGCTCCACCTCAATTCGGTCGAGGGCGCCCGCTCGGGGATTGCCATCGCCGACGGCGTGGACGACGTGGACGCCGCGTTGGCGCGCATCCGGGGAGACGCCGCCGTCGAGGAGGCCGAGCCGCTGGTGCAGCTGGAGGCGCTCGCCTTCACCCCGAACGACCCCGAATTTCCGAAGCAGTGGAACCTCCGGATGATTCACATGCCCGAGGCCTGGGAGCGCTCGCGGGGCAAGGGCGTGGTGGTGGCGGTCATCGACACCGGCATTGCCTACGAGGACCATGGCGACTTCGTGCAGGTGCCGGACCTCGCCGGGGCGCGCTTCGTCCCCGGGTACGACTTCGTCCACGACACCGAGCACCCCAACGACGACAACGGACACGGGACCCACGTGGCTGGCACCATCGCCCAGCGAACCAACAACGGGGTGGGGGTGGCGGGGGTGGCCTTCGAGGCCCGGCTGATGCCGTTGAAGGTCCTGGACCGCTCGGGCATCGGGAACTCGGCAGACATCGCCGACGCCATCCGCTGGGCGGCGGACCACGGAGCGAAGGTGCTGAACCTGTCGCTCGGCGGTCCCGGCTACTCCGGGGTGATGGAGCGGGCGGTGGCCTACGCCCGCGGCAAGGGGGCGGTGGTGATCTGCGCCGCCGGCAATGCCGGCACCGGACAGGTCTCGTACCCGGCCGCGTATGCCGGTGCGGTGGCCGTGGGCGCGGTGGGCCCGGATGGGCAGCTCGCGCCGTACTCCTCCTGGGGCGAGGCCCTGGACCTGGTGGCGCCGGGTGGGAACACCAGGCTCGGGCCGGGCAACGGCATCCTCCAGGCGACCATCGACCGGACGGACTTCCGCAAGCCGGTCCTCGCCGAGTACCAGGGGACGTCCATGGCCACGCCGCACGTGGCCGGGGTGGCGGCGCTGCTCTTCGCCGCGGGAGCGAGGACACCGGACGAGGTGGAGAAGGCGCTGTTCGCGGGGGCCGTGTCCGAGGGCGCCTGGACGCCGCGGGCGGGCCACGGGCGGCTGGACGCGCTCGGGGCACTGCACGCGCTCGAGACCACTGGGCCCGGGGTGGACTGGGCCCCCCTGGCGTGGAGCGCAGCGCTGCTCGCCCTGTTGCTGCTGTCTCTGACAGTGAAGACCCGGCCGGGCTACCTGAACGTGCTGCTCAACCCGGCGACGCTGCTGCCGCTGCTGCTGAGCACGGTGGGCCTGTGGTTCCTCAAGCTGCTCTGGCAGCGCTTCGTGGGCCACCCGCCCCCGGCCGCGGAGGTTCTCTCGCTGCCGCTCCCCGACTGGGAGCGCATCCTCTTCGGGCGTGGGCGGCTGGCCAGCCCACTCATGTACAGCGCCGTGGTGCCAGCGGTCGCGGCGCTCTTCGCCCTGAAGTGGCGGGCGCTCCGCCCGGTCGTTGCAGGCCTGGCACTCGGGTTCGCGGGATTCTTGCTCTACGCCGCCTGGGCGAAGGCGCCCGGCATCGCCTACCTCCCCTTCACCTTCCTCGCGCGGCCCTGGCTGGTGCTCAACGGTGTCCTCGCGGCGCTGGTCAGCCGGGCGATGCTCCGGAGGGAGGCGCAGCGATGAAGGTGCGGGGGACGGTCGAGTTCCGGGACGTGGAGATGGGGGTCTGGGTGCTCGCCGGGGACGACGGGCGGACGTACCAGCTCGCCGGCGGGCGTTCCTCGCTGCTCAAGGAAGGGCAGCGGGTGGAGATCGACGGTGAGGTGGACGAGGGCGCGATGGGCATCTCGATGGTCGGCCCGGTGCTGCGGGTGCGCGGTTACAAGACGTTGTGAGTCAGGGCCCGGCCTGTGGTCCGCTCCCCGCGTCGGCCGCGCCCGGCTCCAGCACCCTGGCAAGCGCCCGGCGCGCCTGCAGGTAGCTGTCGAGCGTGGCGCTGCCCCGGCGGACGTCGTCCCGGAGCGCGTTCACCTCGGCGCGGCGCGCATGTACCCAGTCCGGCTCCCCGCTCCGGGGCGGGGGCAGACTCGTCTGGAGGTCGGCCACGTCCAGCTCGAGCCCGCGCCGGTCTGCCAGGGCCCAGGCGCCCAGCGACACCGAGGCCCCCACCGCCCAGGGGGCGATCGCCCGGGAGAACCGGATGCGCGGCCGCGCCACGTCACGCTCCCGCGCCTCGCCCCACGCCCCCGGGACGCGCCGGGCCAGGGCGAGCACCACGGCCAGAATGCTCCAGCCCAGGACGCTCGCGGTGAGCACTGCCGGCAGCTGGGCCGACGTCTCCACCGGCCCAGGTTCCTGCCCCTTGCCCGCCACGTAGAGCAGGGTGGCGGTGAGGTTGCTCCCCAGATGGGCCACCATGCCCGGGAGGACGCTCCGGGTGCGGGCGTAGAGCAGCCCGAACACCACGCCCAGCTCGAGCAGCGCCGGCAGGCCGATGAGGTTGATGTGGCAGAGGCTGAAGATGGCCGCCGAGGCCACCACCGCCGGCACCACGGCCACTCCGCGGCGGAGAAGGCCCTGGAGCAGCAGGCCGCGGAAGATGATCTCCTCCCCGATGGGCGCCGCAGCCACCGCGCCGGTCATGGCCAGGAACAGCTCCAGCCCCGCGTGGCGCTCGAAGACCTGCGTCTGGTCGAACATCTCCACCCAGGCGCGCGGGGCGAGGAGCTGGGCCCCGAACTGCAGCGGGATGACCACCGCGAAGTAGTTGGCCACCGCCACCAGCAGCGCGAACACCAGCGGCCAGCCCCCCGGCCAGGACAGCCCGAGGTACGGCACCGGGGCCCGGCCGCTCCACCGGGTCAGCGCCCAGCCGAAGCCGAAGAAGAGGAAGATCTCGGTGAACCAGATGCCGGCGCCCGCGCTCACCATCTGCAGCGGAACGCCGAGGAGGAAGAACAGCGCCAGCGCCCCGACCAGGGCGAGCCAACCGAGGCGCTCGGGCGGAACGGGAGGCTCGGGTGCGTCGGACGGGGGAAGGGTGGGCTCGGACACGGGGAGGACGGCGGTGCGCACCTTGCCAGCCCTGCGCGGGCTGTGAAAGCGTCGATGCTCCTGGCATGCGTCGTCCGTTCGTTCTCGTCCTGCTCCTGCTCGGCGCTGCCTGCCAGCGGTCCTACCCTCAGAGGCCGCTTCCGGACTCGTTCAGCGCCCGCGGCCTCGACGGGACGAGCGTCACCCCGGCGACGATGCGGGGCCGGCCGTGGCTGGTGAACCTCTGGATGCCCGGGTGAGGTGTCTGTGCTCGGGAGTTGCCCGAGCTGGAGAAGCTGGCGAGGCAGTACGAGGGCCGGGTGGGCTTCGTCGCGGTGTCGATCGCCCCGGACCGGAACCGGATCCGGGTGGCGGCGCAGCGGATGGGGCTGCGGACGATGCCGGTGGCGGCGGCAGAGAGCGAGATGCTCGCCCCGCTGGAGCTGGAGACCGTCCCCGCCACCTTCCTCGTCTCGGCGGAGGGGATGATGGTCGAGCGCTACCAGGGCGTGGTCTCGAACGCGACCCTGGCCCGGAAGCTCGACCGCTTGCTCGGCCCGGGCCAGCGCTAGGCTCCCGGGCCCCCGTCAGCGCCCGAGGTAGGAGCGAAGCTCGCCCCGGAACGCCTCCCGCTGCTCGGGGCGCTCGGCGGCGGAGCCGAGGACGAGCCTGCGTTCACGCTCGGCCACCATCTCCTGCTCCAGCAGCCAGGCCAGGGCGTTCTCCAGGGTGGTGCGGCTGAGCGCCTCGGTGGCGTCGATGCGTCCCTGGAGGAACTCCATGCGCCCGGTCTCCAGCGCCGCCCGGACGAAAGATCTCCGGTCCATGGGGCCGGTGGCGAGGTCCTCGAGCGCCAGCCCGGCCAGCAAGTAGGACTGGAGGTAGTCGCGAATGACGTCGGCCAGGAAGCCGAGCTCGGTCCGGGCCTGGGCGTCGCGGGGAACGAGGGTGCCGCCCTTCGAGTCGAGCAGTCCCGCCCCGACCAGCCGGTCCACCGTCTCGGCGAAGATGATCTCGAACGGGGCGCCCACCCGGTAGATGAACTCCAGCTTGAAGAGCCGGGAGAGGAAGAGGGCCTTGGTGCGGACTGACTCGAGGGAGCTGTCGAGCACGCCGCGGAGCACCGCGCAGGCCACCAGCGCGCGCGGAGCGACGAGATTCAGGATGGTGTTCTTGTAGTAGGCGAGCTGCACCCGCCGCTCGTCGACCGGGAGGTAGACCGTCTCGCCCTTGGCCTGCTCGGTGCGGATGAGCTTGTCCTCGATGAAGCCGAGCACCGCCTCGCGCACCGGTCCGGCCACGGTGGTGTCCGTCGGAGCGTCGCCCAGCCCGGTGGACAGCGTCGCGCCGTCCTCGAGCAGCATCCGGCGGAGCGCCTCCACCCGGGCACCGAGGACCGAGGCCGGAAGCCCCCGGCCAGGGTGGGCGAGGAGCGCGGTGCTCACCAGGGCGTGCGGCGTCACGGTGGACACCCGGGCGATGCCCCACATGATGCGGTGCCCGAGCGCCCGGACCAGACCGCGCTTCTCCTCCTCGGTCAGGGCCGCCGGGTCGGAGAGTCCACGGCCCTGCATGAACTCCCGGAGCAGCACCGGCTCGTCGAAGCGCAGGTGGATGGTGCCGTAGCGGCGGAGCAGGATCTTGGGAGCGAGGATGAGCGCGCCGACGTCCTCGGGCTTCTTCTCGCCCCCCAGCAGCTCCTTCGAGTAGCTGCTGCCCTCGACGATCTTCTCGTAGTCGATGGCCACCGGGACGAAGGCCAGGTCGCTGCGGGCGCCCTCCAGCACCGCGTCCACCTCCCAGCCCAGCAGCCCGAGCTTGGCCGGGAGCAGCTTGCCGGTCCGCGAGCGGCCGCCCTCGGGGAAGAACTCCTGGAGGACGCCGTCCCGCACCAGCTTCTTCACGTACGCCTTGAAGGTCGCCGTGTAGAGCCGGTCGGCGCCGAAGCTGCGCCGGAGGAAGAATGCGCCCGCCCGGCGAAGCAGGGGCCCCAGCGGGAAGAAAGAGAGGTTGGCCCCGGCGGCGACCACCGGCATCTGGTAGCCGCGCTTCCAGAGCACCCAGGACATCACCAGGTAGTCGATGTGGCTCTTGTGGCTGGGGCAGAGCACGATCGGCGCCCCGGCGCGTGCCACCTGGAGCGCCCGCTCCAGGCCCGCCTCGTCCACGGCGATGCCGTCGTAGATGCGATCGAAGATCCACCCCAGGACCGGAGCCAGCAGGGCGACCACCGTGGGGTGCAACCGGGCGGCGATGGCGTTGAGGTGCCGGCGGGCCTCGCGCTCCAGCGAGGCCGGGTCCTTGCCGCTGCGGGTGGCGGTCTGCTCGATGGTCTGGCGCAGGGTGCGGTCGCGGAGCGTCTCCTCGATGACTCGCTCGGGCGGCTTGTAGGGAGGACCGAAGACCGCCCGGGTCTCGCGGGCCAGGTGCACGTGGAGCACCGCCCGCACTTTTCGGGCCACCACCGCGTCGGAATCGTCCGGGTTCTGGGCGGCGAAGGCGCGGAGGTCGATGGCCTCACCCACCCGGAACTGGGCGCGCCTGTGGTTCCGCCAGAAGGCGAGCACCGAGTGGAGGAAGCCCGGAGCCTCGGGCGTGCCGAAGACGTAGTCCGCCCAGGCCGGCTTCAGCCGGACGCTCCACTTCTCCCAGACCACCAGCTCGGGGACGAGGAAGACCGGCTGCTCGCATTTCCTGGCCATCGTCACCAGGGCAGGGAAGGGGTCCTCCCGGCCGCTCCGTCCCCCGGCGCGGCCGATGGCAGTGGTCTGGAGGAAAACCAGCGCCGAGCCACCCTTCCGCCGGGCGAAGGTGAAGCGGACATCGAGCGGGCCGCGCTGGGCGACGCGCCGCCACGGCCGGCCGAGCCATCGCCGCATGTTGACCACCGCCCGGATGGGCGGGAGCGAGCGGCTCACCAGCAACCACGCCAGGTAGAGGAAGCTGACCCAGGCCGCGGTCCGCTGCACGTGCACCACGAAGCCCTCGGCGCTGAGCCGTCGCAGCTCCGCCTCCGCCGCGGGAGCCACCCGGACGTGGGGACAGTAGCGGCGCCCCAGCGCGCGGCCGACGGGGCCGAACTCGTGCCGGAGCGCGGCCTCGCTGTCGTCGACCTTCACCAGCGCGGTGGCCATGGCGCTCGCGGTCGAGTCTTACATGCTCTCGGGCGCGGCGATGCCCAGAAGCTGCAGGCCCGTGGCGAGCACGATGCGCACCGCGTCAGCCAGCGCGAGCCGGGCCGCGCCCAGCGCCTCGTTCGATTCGTGCACCACCCGCTTGTCGCGGTCCTGGTTGCCGAGCGTGTACCAGCGGCTGAACTCGACCGCGACGTCGACGAGATGCCGGGCGACGAACGAGGGCTCGTCCTGCTCCACCGCCGCGCGCACCAGGGTGGGGAACCGGGCCAGCGTCCGGGCGAGCTGCTGCTCCTCGGGGAGCGTGAGCAGCCCCGCGTCCACAGGGGCCGGTGCGGCCCCGCCACGCTTGAGGAGGTTGCAGGCGCGGGCGTGGGCGTACTGGAGATAGGGACCGGTGTGGCCGTCGAACTGGAGCACCTCGTCCCAGTCGAAGGTGTAGTCGGTGTTCCGGCGGTTCCTGAGGTCCCCGAAGATGACCGCGCCCAGGCCCACCTGCTCGGCCAGCCGCTCCGGCTCCTCGGTGTGGATGCGGCCCGAGGCGGCGCTCTCCTTCACCTTCTCCAGGGCTCGGGCCCGCGCCTCGTCGAGCACGTCGCTGAGGAGCACCAGCTTCCCCGCCCGGGTGGACATCCCCATGATTCGCCCGAACGAGACGTGGACGCAGCGGTCCGCCCAGCTCTTGCCCATCGCCTTCAGCACCCGGAACACCTGGGCGAAGTGGAGCGACTGGTCGCGGGCCACGACGTAGAGCGAGCGGTCGAAGTGGAAGCGCTCCCACCGGTCCTCGGCGGCGGCGAGGTCGCGGGTGGCGTAGAGGGTGCTCCCGTCCCCCTTCTTGAGCAACACCGGCGGCTCGCCCTCGGCGTAGGGGAGGTCGACGATCAGCGCGCCCTCGCTCTGCTTCACCCCCACGGTGCGGGAGATCTCCTCGATGACCTGCTCCATCCGGTCCTGGTAGAGGCTCTCGCCGTCGATGTGCTCGAAGTGGATGCCCAGCCGCTCGTAGATGGGGCGGAATCCCCGGAGCGACGTCTCGCGGAGCTCGCTCCACAGCGCGCGGGCCTCCGGGTCCCCCTCCTCCATCCTGCGGAAGAAGGCCCGGGCCTCGGCGTCGAAGGCCGGGTCCTGCTCGGCGCGGGCGTTGGCCTTGACGTAGACGTCGACCAGGTGGCCCATCTGGCCCCGGCGGGCCGGGTCGCCGTACTCACGGAGGCCCACCGCGACCAGGCCGAACTGCTTGCCCCAGTCCCCCAGGTAGTTGATGCCCTCCACCCGCCAGCCCTGGCTCCGGTAGAGGTTGGCGATGGCGTGGCCGATGAGGGTCGTCCGCAGGTGGTGGAAGGCGATGGGCTTGGCGATGTTCGGGGAGCTGTAGTCGATGACCACCGTCTTCCCGCGACCGGCGTCGGTCGACCCGTAGCCCACGCCCGCGCCACGGGCCTCCGCCAGCACGGCGTCCATGAAGGCCGTGGGCTCGAAGCGGGCGTTGACGTAGGGACCGGCGGCGGAGATCTGCAGGCCCGGGACGGAGAGTCGCCCGGCGAGCTCGGCGGCGATCGCCGGGGGCGCCTTCCGGAGCTGCTTGGCGAGTGGGAAGGTGGGGAAGGCCAGGTCGGCGTGCTCGGGCTCGGCCGGCTTCACCTGGGCGCGGACGGCCTGGAGCGGCTGGCCGAGGGCGGAGGCGAGCGCGGAGGCGAAGGCGTCGAGGAGTCGGTCGTGGAGGAACTGGGTCATCGGACGGAGCGCACCGGTCGCACCACCGAGGCCACGGTGTCCAGCAACTTCGGCAGGTGCAGCGGCTTCTCGAAGAAGCCGTCGATGCGGTCCAGCCCCGTCCCGGTGCTCAGGGAGGCCACCTCGGAGGCGCCGGAGATGATGTAGACCGGCGTCTCGGCCATGTCCGGCTGGCCACGGAGATGGCGGAGGACGCTCCGGCCATCCTCTTCGGACAGGCGTAGGTCGAGCAGGACCATCGCCGGACGCAGCCCCTCGAGCAGCACCCGGGCCTCCTCGGCACCCGCGGCAGAGGCCACGCTGTAGCCCTCCTGCTCGAGCAATTCCTGGAGCACCTCGCGGCAATCCCGATCGTCCTCGACCAGCAGGATGTGACCTGCCTGGGGGGCGAGCGGGTCCTCTCCGCTGACCGCCCCCACCTGGGCGGCGAAGGCGGGCAAGACCACCCGCCGGAGGGTCCCGGCACCGGGCGCGCTCCGGGCCTCGACCCGGCCCCCGTGAAGCTGGACGACCTTCGCGGTGATGGGCAGCCCCAGCCCCACACTGCTCCCGGGGCCGGTGCCGCTCCGGTGGAAGGCGTCGAAGAGGGCCTCCAGGTCCTCTGGCGGCAGCCCCATCCCGTCGTCGCGCACGGTCAGGAGCGCGAGGCCCGGCTCGGAGCCCACCTCGACCTGCACCTCGCCGTCAGGGCTGCAGAGGAACAGCGCGTGCTCGACCAGGTGGTGGACGGCCTCGAACAGCCGCTCGCGGTCTCCCTTCACGAACACCTCCGGAGCGCTGAGCAGGGTGAGGCGGACCCGCGACAGCTCGCCCGAGGAGGTGAGCGCGGCCATCACGTCGCTCACCAGGGCCCGCAGACCGAAGGGCCGGCTGGTCAGCTGCATCTTCCCGGTCTGCAGACGGGAGAGGAGCAGCAGGTCGTTGAGCATCCGCAGGAGGCGATCCGCGTTCCGCTCGGCGACCTGCACCGCGTGGAGCTGCCGCTCGGCCAGCTCGCCCAGCCGCGCCTGCCCGAGCATGGCCAGGTAGGCCTTCACCGTGGTCAGCGGAGTCTTGAGGTCGTGGGAGACGTTGGAGAGGAGCTCCTCGCGGTTCTTCTCCATCGACTTCAGTCCGGCCAGGGCGGTCTGGAGGTCCTTCTCGCGCCGGGTGGTGCCCTCGCGCAGCCGGGCAAACTCCCACGCGGCCGCGGCCTGGGCGGCGAGCGCCTGCAGCAGCGCGTCGGGGGCGTGCACCCTGGGGGCGATGAGCACCAGCGCACCGAGCGGTCCGGCGGCGCCCTGCAGCGGCACGGCGACCAGGTTCCGGTCGCGGACGAGCTTGTTCTCGGCGAAGGCCTCGCCCACCGGACCTTCCTTGGGACGCACCGCGGCGATGCGCGGCTCGTTCCGGCCCTTCACCGCGGCGACCTCCAGCCGGTCCCGGAGGTGGATGTACTCGGTGAAGTACGCGCTCCGCGCGCCGAGCAGGGAGGCGATGAGCCCGAGCTGGGTCTTCTGGGTCTCGCGCAGGGTGGGCGTCCGGTGGATGGCATCGGCCATCTGTCGCAAGGTCTCGGCGGCGGCGTTGGGACCGGGCGGACCCTCGGGGGCAGGGCCGAGGTGAGGAAACAGCTCGACCAGCGCCTTCGAGCGTCGCCGGGTGGGGGGCTTTGGCGAGCGCGTCATGCGGAGGCCGGTGCTTACTCCGACTGTCCCGGGCTCGGGGCGCCGCGACGCTTGAGAATGCCGGCTTTGTCGACGAAGAACGGTTCGGGAAGGAGCGACTCCACCTTTTCACGGTAGCCCTGGACCCCGAAGCCGCTCCGGGCGATGGCCTCGATCGCGGCGGTCTGCACCCGGCGGGCGGTCTCCGGGGCGGTGAGGAGCTTCAGCATCGGCTCGCGGGCCTCGGGGTAGGCCTTGGGGCCGAGGGCGCGCAGGCCGGCGATCTTCACGTCGTCGGCCATGTCCTCCAGGAAGGGGAGCAGTCGCGGGGCGAGGCGCGGGTCCTCCAGCGACTCGGCCTCGTGGAGGAGGACCAGCTTCTTCTCGGGATCTCGGGTGTAGACCTCGCCGAGCTCGCCCAGGTGCTCGACCACCACCGTGACGTACCGGTCGGCGGGGAGGATCTCCCGGAGGAGCCGCATCGCCCAGGAGCTGGCCTGGTCGCTTCGCCGGAGGAAGGTGCGGATCGGGTCGACCGCGGCCTCGCCCCGGGAGCGAATGAGGCCGAAGACGTGCTCCTTCTCGTCGGTGTCGGTGGTGGCCGGATCGACGGTGATGGTGAAGCGGGCGAGCAGGGACGCGGTGGCCTCCGGGAACTCCATCTCCCCGAGCTGCTGGATGGCCTTCTGGCGGGCCTCGGGCCCGCCGTACTTCTGCGTCACCTTGGCCTTGAGCTTGGTGGCGCGCTCGGGGCTCTTTCCGCCGCCGAAGATGTCGAGGATGCCCACGGGCGAGGTGTCTCCTTGGGGGTCAGCGACCGACGTAGACCAGCACCACCTCGCGGCGGTGGGCACGCGTGCGGTGCTCGTAGAGGTAGATGGCCTGCCAGGTGCCGAGCGCGATCGCGCCCTCGGTCACCGGGATGGAGAGCGAGGTCTGGGTGAGCGCTGCGCGGACGTGGCTCGGCATGTCGTCTGGCCCCTCGGCGGCGTGGCGGAAGAGGCGGTCACCGTCGGGCACCAGCCGGGCGAAGAAGCGCTCGAGGTCGGAGAGCACCTCCGGATCGGCGTTCTCCTGGACCACCAGGCTGGCGGAGGTGTGGCGGATGAAGCAGGTGACGACACCGGTCCGGGGCCCCGGGCTGGCCACCTTGAGCCGCTCGACGAAGTCGTTCACCTCGCGGGTGATGTCGTGCAGGCCACGCCCGCGGGTGGTGACGGTGAGGGTGTGTGACTGGGGATCCATCGAAGGGCCGACTGCAGCGCTTTTACGTCAGGGGGCGGGCGACGACGCAAGCGAGCCGATGCCTCAGAGGCGCAAATCGGCACGCAGGTCGTGCTGGTAGCCCCGGGCGAGCGTCTCCGCGGCGGCCTTCAGGTCGGCGGTGGTCTTCTCCGGAACGAGGATGCGCAGCTCGTAGTACAGGTCACCGCGGCCGCTGCCCCGGAGCGCGGGGACCCCCTGTCCCTTGAGCCTGAGCTTCCGGCCGGACTGGCTGTGGGGCGGAACGGTGAGGGTCACCTCGCCGGTGAAGGTGGGGGCCCGCACCTGCGCCCCGAGCATCGCCTCGGACACGGTGACCGGCAACGGCACGTAGAGATCGTCCCCCTCGCGACGGACCAGTGGATGGGGCTCGATCTGCACCTCGAGGAACAGGTCGCCCGGAGGACCGCCCAGGAACCCGGCGGCGCCCTGGCCAGCGACCCGGACCTGGGAGCCCGTCTGGACGCCGGCGGGGATCTTCACCGTGACCCGGGTGGTCTCCTCGACGCGACCGGTGCCGCCGCACAGGTCGCAGGGGGGCGCCACCTTGCCGCTCCCGCCACAGGTGGGGCAGGTGCTGGTCATCGACAGCGGACCCCGCCCCTGGCGGATCTTCCCCGACCCCTTGCACGTGGGGCAGGTCTCTGGCTTTCCGAAGTGGCCGGAACCCTTGCACTTCTTGCATCGGCCGGGACGGGTGACGGCGAGGCTGCGCTCGGTTCCGGTGACCGCCTCGCGCAGGGAGGCCCGCACCTGGGCGTGCAGGTCCTCGCCGCGGGTGGGGCCCTCGGCGCCCTCGCGGCCGAAGAGGTCCTCCATCCCGCCGCTGGCGCCACCTGCGCGGCGGTTGCGGAAGAGCTCGCCGAAGAGGTCCCCCAGGTCGAAGCCCTCCATGTCGGGCATGCCGCCCCCGCCGCCGTAGCCGCCTCCGGGCGCGCCACCCCGGCTCGCCGCCTCGCGATACGCCCGGAAGGCCTCGGCCTTCTTCGGGTCGTAGCCCAGCTTTGCCGCGTCGTCGCCGAACTCGTCGTACAGCTTTCGCTTCTCGGGATTGGACAGAACCTCGAAGGCGGCGCTCACCTGCTTGAACTTCTCCTCGGCGGCCTTGTTGCCGGGGTTCACGTCCGGATGGTACTTGCGCGCCAGCTTCCGGTACGCCTTCTTGATCTCGTCCTCGCTGGCGCCGCGGGAGACGCCAAGCAGCTGGTAGAGGTCCTCAGCCATGCAGTCGAGGCAGCTTAACCGTCCGCGACACCTATGCCAGTGGACGCGGCTCGTGGCGTCGGTGGGTGCGCTCCTCTGCGCGCACCCCGTGGCGGCGCGGGTCCTGGACCGGGTGGTGGCGCTGGTGGACGGACGCGTGCTCAGCTGGAGCCAGCTCGACTTCGAGGCCCGGGTGATGCTCATCGATCGCGGGGGAGTGGAGGCCGCCACGGCGCCGCTGGACGCCTCGACGATCCAGAACGCGCTCGACCTGGCCATCGCCCAGCGCGCGGTGACCGCGGAGGCGGACAAGCTCAACGCCTACCCGGTGGAGCCGGCGGAGATCGACCAGCGGCTGCGCACCTTCGAGTCCCGCTTTCCGACGCCGGCCGCATTCCAGGGGTTCCTCAAGCTCCACGACGCGGACCGGGCCGCGCTGGCCGAGGTGCTCGCCCGGGCGCTCCGGACGGAGAAGTTCGTCGAGGGCCGGGTGCGGCTGCGCGCGCAGGTGCCGGAGAGCGAGGTCCGCAAGGCCTGGGAGGCCGACCGGGGTGGACGGAGCTGGGAGGAGGCCCGCGGGCCACTGCGGGAGCGGATGCAGCGCGAGCGGGCCTTCGTGCTCGCCCGCGAGGCGCTCGGACAGCTCCGGACCTCCATCCCGGTCCGGATCATCGCCCGGCCCGAGGATCTGGCGCGCGACCAGCTCGGGCTGGGGGAGGCCGCGCGGTGAGAAAGCTCCGGGACAGCCCGGACGGGGCGTTCCAGCTCCGCCCGATGACCTCGGCCGACCTGCCCCGGGTGATGGAGATCGAGCAGGTGGCCTTCCGGAATCCCTGGAGCCGGGACCTCCTGGCGCGCGAGCTGGGTCACGACTGGTCGACCATCCTGGTGGCCGAGGAGCCGGGCGCGCGGGGGATGACCCTGCTGGGGTTCGTCATCTTCTGGGTGGTGCACGACGAGCTGCACGTGCTGAACGTGGCCACCGCGCCCGAGCACCGCCGCCGAGGGGTGGCCCGGGCGGTGCTCCAGGCGGCCCTGGACGTGGGACGGCAGCGGCGGTGCACCCTGACCACCCTGGAGGTCCGCCGCAGCAACGCCGCGGCGCTGGAGCTGTACCGCTCCTTCGGGTTCCGGCCGGTCGGGATCCGCCCCAACTACTACGTGGACGAGGGCGAGGACGCGATCGTCATGGTCTTGGATTTGTAGGTCAGGGCCGCCGCAGCCAAAGGTCCACGGTGAAGTGGTCCCAAGCTGGCAATGGTCGGCGAGGTCAGGGCGGCGGCGTCATCTTGGTCAGGGCCGCC
>Ga0335084_10000739_pt1 | contig 28794 bp, 29 predicted proteins | sample Lox_Sample_44_FD_206721 | JGI IMG/M metagenome (GOLD analysis project Ga0335084, IMG submission 206721) | Soil microbial communities from Loxahatchee National Wildlife Refuge, Florida, United States - Lox_Sample_4.4 | ecosystem: Environmental > Terrestrial > Soil > Wetlands | place: USA... | reverse complement strand
TTGCGGTCGTGACCGGTGTGTCGGGCAGCGGCAAGTCGACGCTTGCGCGCGACGTGCTGCTGGCAAACCTGCAGCGTGCGGTCGGCGAGAAAGCGAAGCGCAAGTTCGACGGCCAGTGGATCGGCTGCGACGGGATCGAGGGCTACGAGCAGATCGATCGCGTGCTCGAGGTCGACCAGACGCCGATCGGCAAGACGCCCCGCTCGTGCCCTGCGACCTACGTCGGATTCTGGGATGCGATCCGCCGTCTGTTCGCCGACACTGCGGAGTCGCGCGTGCGTGGCTACACGGCGTCGCGCTTCTCTTTCAACACCAGCGGCGGCCGCTGCGAGGCGTGCGAAGGCCAGGGCCTGCGCACGATAGAGATGAACTTCCTGCCCGACGTGAAGGTGTTGTGCGACGTCTGCGGCGGGCGGCGTTTCAATCGCGAAACGCTCGGCATTCATCTGCGCGGCAAGAGCGCGGGCGATGTGCTGGCGATGGAGATCGACGAAGCGGCCGAGTTCTTCGGCGCATCGCCGTCGATCGCACGGCCGCTGCAGCTGCTGTGCGACGTCGGCCTCGGCTACCTTACGCTCGGCCAGCCGTCGCCAACGCTGTCAGGCGGCGAAGCGCAACGGATCAAGCTCGTCGCCGAACTCGCGAAGGTGCGCCTCGACGAGGGGCTGATTCGCACCGGCAGGGCGTATCGCGCACCACATACGCTCTATGTGCTCGACGAGCCGACGGTCGGGCTGTCGATGCACGACGTGGAAAAGCTGATCCGCGTGCTGCACCGCCTGGTGGATGCAGGCAACACTGTCGTGGTGATCGAGCACAACCTCGATGTCATCGCCGAAGCCGATTGGGTAATCGACCTCGGACCCGAGGGCGGAGCCGGTGGTGGAAAGGTGGTTGCGCAGTGTCCGCCGCAGGAACTGGCTAAGCGCGGGTCGCACACCGCGGAAGCGCTGAAAGCGTTTCTGAAGCGCAGTGTCTGAGCGCTCGATGATGGTGCTCAGTGCATCGCGATCGCACGCAGATGCGCAATCCGCTTGCGCGTACCCGGATGCGTTGGCGTATCCATCTGCATGCCGAACTGCGTGAACGCGCCGACCACGTCTTCGAAGGTATAACCGAGCGATTGCATCTTGCGCATCGCGAATTCATCGGCGGCGAGTTCCTGCTCGTGCGAGAGCTCGGAAGCTTCGCGTCCGAGCAGTGCGGCGATCGCATCCGTGCGTTGCTTTACCACTTCGCCCGGAATGTGCTTCATGTAGAGCTGCTCGACCTGCTGCCAATGGCCGAGCACCACATGGCCGATTTCGTGTGCCAGCAGGAACAGGCGCACAGGTTCGGGCAATTCAGCAAGCAATTCGTTGGCCACGATCGTGTGGCCGAGCAGGCATTCCGCGATGACTGGTCCGGTGACGACACGCACTTCCATTTCCTTGTCGGAACCGAAGCGCTGCGCGAGCCGATCGAAACTTCCGCGCACGACGACTGCGTGCGGGCTTTCGTTCGCGGCGTATGACATTGCAGCAAGGCGCACCGACTGCGAACGCTCGAGCACCGCGACGATGTCCTGGCACCAGGCGGGTGCGCTGAGCAGGAGTCCAAGCAGAAGAAGAAGCCACGTTCGCACGACGACACCTCCAGCCACATCGCCCGGTCCCGCTCCTGACCAGGTCAATGCAACGAATGTGCCTTCACGCTGGATTTCGCAACCGTGACCTTTCGGCAAGAAACCGAAATGCGCAACAGCCAGAAACCTTCTTATCCGAACCCGCGGAGCCGATCTCAGCGTGCGAAGCGGATGCGATCAGTGGACCACATCGGACCCTTCGCCAGCAGCCTGATAAGCACGCTGAATCGGGTGGACTCTGCAGCAAGAATTGACTGAACCTGTCGCAAGGCTGTCCACCCTACGCAGAGCTACGGAGTGGAAACTCACTATGCGATGCGAACCGTGCTCGTTAGTGCGCGGCGGTGATCGTGAGACCTGCTTCGTCTGTCGCGTAGACGATCGCCAGGCCATCGCGATCGAGCGTGAAACTGTCACCGGCGCCGAGCACGATGTCGCGCGGATCGCCGTCCTGCGTCACCCACACGCTACCGAACAGGCATTGCATCGAGGTCCCGCGCCCATCGATCACTTCGACGTGACCGCTGCGCTCGAGCTGCAGTCGTGCCTGATGAAGTTGGATGTTCATCTGCGTTTCCTCGTCGATTTTCCATGCATGAAACGCATTCTGCGGGCGCCGTCATCCCAGGGACAAACGATCTTTCGGCATGACTTACATGCGCCTGGCGCATCCATCGCACAGCCACCGCAACGGCGTCGCACCGTGGAGCGGCTAGCATCGCGCCGACCTTCCATGGAGGCATCGATGCGTCTGCTAGCCGGCTTCGCGTTTGCAGTGCTGGCCAATGCCGCAGTGGCGGCGGCCGAGCTGCCGATCTTCGACGCGCACGTGCACTACAGCCACGACGCGTGGGAGAACGTGCCGCCGAAGATGGCCATCGAGTTCCTGCGCAAGGCCGGCATCAAGCGAGCGCTGGTGTCGAGTTCCAACGACGACGGCAATCAGAAGCTGATCGCCGAGGCGCCCGAGCTCATTCTTTCGTCATTGCGGCCGTACCGTTCGCGCGGCGAAATCAGCACATGGGTGCGCGACGAAACTGTCATCCGCTATCTGGAGGAGCGACTGGCGAAGTACCGCTACGTCGCCATCGGCGAATTTCACCTTTACGGTGCCGATGCCGACCTGCCGGTGCCGCGGCGGATGATCGAGCTTGCGCGGCAGCACAACCTCGTCCTGCATTCGCATTCGGACGCCGATGCGATCGAGCGCGAGTTCAAGCAGTGGCCGCAAGCGCGCATCCTGTGGGCGCATGCGGGCTTCGATACGCCCGCGCGCATCCGCGAGATGCTGCGCAAGTATCCGACGCTGTGGTGCGATCTCGCGTTTCGCACCGATCACGCACCCGGTGGCCAGCTCGACAGCGACTGGCGCGCCCTGTTCACCGAGTTTCCGGAGCGCTTCACCGTCGGCACCGATACGTTCACGCCTGAGCGCTGGCCATACATCGTCGAGCACGCCAAATACTCGCGCCAATGGCTCGCGCAACTGCCTGCGCCGATCGCCGAGCGGATCGCGTGGCGCAACGGCGAAGCCTTGTTCAACATTCCGCAGGCTGCGCATTGAGACGCATCGCGCTGGCATCGCTGCTGGCAGGCGCGCTGCCTGCGATCGCGTGCCAACCAGGACTTACCGGCGAGGGTGTGCACACGCTCGAGGGGAGCGTCTATACGGTGTCCTGGCAGCCCACGCCCGCGGCGCTGCATCTGAGTGAGTTCTTTGCGGTTACGGTGGTTGCGTGCGCGAAGTCGAACGCAGCGGCGGCCGATCAGCTGCGCATCGATGCGGTGATGCCGGAACATAACCACGGAATGAACTACCGGCCAAGCACGACGGCGCTTGGCGATGGGCGGTTCCGCGCCGAAGGCCTGCTGCTGCACATGCCTGGCACGTGGGAGTTCAGCTTCGATGTGCGCGGCACGCCGGGGAATGAAGTGTTGCGCGAGAGAGTGCCGATGCGCTGAGCGAAGCTAGGGACTTTGCCCCCACCCTGGCCCTCCCCCGCAGGCGGGGAAGGGAATTTGACCTTCCTCCGCTGCGGAAACGGGGGAGGGATTTGATCCCCCTCCGCTGCGAAGCGGGGAGGGTCGGGGGTGGGGCCGCTAGTCTGCTACGCCGCTCTTCGCCCGTTCAGCTTCGGCTTCGGCTTGGGGTACTGCACCGCGTCGGCCATCCGTTGCTCGAACGGATCGCGGCGCGAGAGATGTGGCAACTGCCGGGCATGGACGAGCGGATAGTGGCGCAGCTCGGTCAGGCGATCGTGCGCATCCCAGCAGTCCTGCTCGTTGCACACCCATTCGGTCACGTCGATGCGCCGCATGTCGAATGCGCCCGAGTAGCTGCGCAACGTTCGGCGTCCGCGCTTGTCGCTGTATTCATGGAAGTACGACAACGCCAGTTCGCGCAGGCTGCGATAGATCGGATCGCGATAGCGCAGCGCGACCCCGTTCGTCTTCGAAATCGCGCCCCAAGCGCCATTGCGGCGGAACAAAGCGATTACGTGCGGGTAATCACTCAGCTCGCAATCGAGGTGCATGACGAACGGCGGCTCGCCGTGAATCCAAAGCGCGCAGGCGGCGACGAACGCGCCCTCGATGCAATGCGCACGACGGTTACGCAGAACGTTACGCACCGAATGGACCGTTTCGCCGTCGAGCTCATGGTTGATGGGAATCGCGTTCAGGAACGCCTGGATCCGCTGCGGCGAGTCGAGCCGCACGAGGCGGTCGAAGTCGCGCGTCCCCAGGCCAAGATCCTGGCGCCGTGCGTACCGGGTGAGGAGGCGGAAGCTCATGTCGCGGGGATCGTATCAGTCGGCGGGCGCCCCCTGCCGGGCCCCTTGATTCGTATTACTCTCGAATTTGCCCCTGCAATGGAGCCCTGGAATGCCCGCTGACGCGGCCGTGAACAAGCCCGGCCACATCCGGCTGACCTCGCATCCGCCGACCACCGACGCCGAGCTGCTGACCATCCACTGGGGTGCCCGCGATACGACCGAACGGGGCCCGGTCATCGGCACCACGACCAACAGGTTGCACCGCAACGTAATCGGTACCCACAGCGGCTCCTACGGCGTGTACCGGGCCCTTGCCGTCGCCGCCAAGGCGCTGCCGCGGGGCCATCGCGCGGACCTGACGAACACCCTGCCTACTGCGGCGATCGGGCCTTATCCGCAGTGGTTCGAGCCGGAACGCATCGTTTCTCTAGACCCGTTCGGCGCGATCGTCGCCGAGGTCTATCGCGAGCAGATCGCCAAGGGCTTCGATATCCGCCCCACCATTGCGGTGACTCAGGCGCGGATCGACATGCCTGAGGTGCGCACCGCGATGGCCTTCCGTCGCCTGCACCCGGACGGTCGGGTGCTGCTCGAATCGGGCTCGGCGATGGTCACCAAGGTGGCGATCGAGCCGGTGTGGTGGCTGCCAGGGGTGGCGCGGCGGTTCGGGGTCAGCGAGGCGGACTTGCGCCGCGCTCTGTTCGAGGAAACCGGCGGGATGTATCCCGAGCTCGTGACACGGAGCGACCTCGAGGTCTTTCTCCCGCCGATCGGTGGCCAGACCGTCTACATCTTCGGCGATCCGCAGCAGCTCGCGGACCCCTCCGTGAGCCTGACCGCGCGCGTGCACGACGAGTGCAACGGCTCCGATGTGTTCGGCTCGGACATCTGTACCTGCCGTCCTTACCTGACCCATGCGATCGAGGAGTGCATCCGTGGCGCGCAGAGCGACGAGTTCGGCGGGTTCGGCGGCGTGGGCCTGATCGTCTATTCGCGCAAGGAAGGCCGCGCTCTTGGCGAGGTGACGAAGTTCCTCGTCTACAACGCGCGCAAGCGCCAGGAAGGCGGCGACTCGGCCGACAAGTACTTCCTGCGGACCGAGTGCGTGGCGGGGGTGCAGGACATGCGCTTCCAGGAGCTGATGCCCGACGTGCTGCACTGGCTTGGCATCCGCAAGATCCATCGGCTGGTCTCGATGAGCAACATGAAGTACGACGCGATCGTCGGCTCCGGCATCGAGGTCGGTGAGCGGGTCAAGATTCCCGAGGATCTCGTGCCTGCCGATGCCAGGGTCGAGATCGAAGCGAAGATGGCTGCCGGATATTTCAGCGACGGCGACCAGCCCGCGAACGGCGAGGAACTGGCCGCGATCAAGGGCCGGAATCTGAAGTGAGCTCCACGTCGACGTTGCCGGCGCTCGCCGCAGCGGTCGACAAGCTGCGTGATCCACGAACCATCCGCGCTCGCTGCGCCGCGATTCATAGAGAAGTCGCGGCGGGTCGATCGTCCTGGTTCACGCTTGCCGGTGACGATCGCTTGAACGCGGCGGCGGAGCGCGTGGTGCGGGTGACGCGCGAGCGTTATCCGACGCTCGAGATTCCGTATCACAGCCGCTGGCGCCATTTCGAAGCAGGCGGCATCGACCGCAGTTGCGAACTCTCGCATGGCCTCGCACGCTTCGACGCGGCCGAGCAGGCGCGCTCCAGGATCGACCTCGCAATGGTGAGTGTGCTGCTCGATGCCGGCGCCGGTGCCGCCTGGAAGTTCGTCGAAACGGAGAGCGGCGCAACGTTCGCGCGTTCCGAGGGCCTTGCGGTCGCAAGCCTGCGGGCGTTCGAGCGTGGCGTGTTTTCGAGCGATCCTGCGCGACCGCTGCAAGTCGACGGCCGCGCACTCGCGGCGATCGACGCCTCTGCGCTCGCGCACGTGTTCCAGGTGAGCGCAGGCAATCCTCTGGTCGGCCTCGAAGGGCGGGCCGCCGTGTTGCGCCGTCTCGGCGCCGCGCTGATCGCACGACCGCAAACCTTCGGCACGGCCGCGCGACCTGGCTTCCTGTTCGACCTGTTGACGCGCAATGGCGGGCGGCACGAGGTTGCCGCGGCATCGATCCTGCGTGCGCTTCTCGATCACTGCAGCAGCATCTGGCTGACGGCGAACCGGCTCGGCGATGAGCCGCTCGGCGATGTCTGGCCCCACACCGCTGCGCGCGAGCATGGACGTGCCGACGCCGCGGATCTCTCCGCCGGATGGGTGCCATTCCACAAGCTCTCGCAGTGGCTCGCATATTCGCTGTTCGAACCGTTCGAATGGGCGGGCGTGAAAGTGATCGAGCGCGATGCGCTGACCGCGTTGCCGGAATATCGCAATGGCGGCTTGCTGCTGGATACGGGCGTCGTGGTCCCGCGCGATCCCGGGTCGTTGCGCACGACGTGGCGCGCGGGCGATCCGCCGATCGTCGAATGGCGCGCGCTCACGGTTGCGCTGATCGACGATCTCGCCGTGCGTGTGCGTGCCGCGCTGCAGCGCACCGCGGCGGAGATGCCGCTTGCGTGCGTGCTCGAAGGCGGCACATGGGCCGCTGGCCGTGCGCTCGCACAGGAACTGCGCGGCGGCTTGCCTCCTCTCGACATCGAGAGCGACGGCACGGTGTTCTGAGGGGACGAGGAGGAGACGCATGAACGACGTGATCGTCATCGAACACCCCCTGGTGCAGCACAAGCTCACGCTGGTGCGCAACAAGGAGGCGAGCACGAACAGCTTCCGGCGCCTGCTCGGCGAGATCGCATCGCTGATGGCCTACGAGGTCACGCGCGACATGCCGATGCACGAGGTGGAGATCGAGACGCCGATCTGCCCGATGAAGGCGCGCCTGATCGACGGCAAGAAGATCGTGTTCGTGCCGATCCTGCGTGCGGGGCTGGGATTCCTCGATGGCATGCTGAGCGTCGTTCCCGGCGCGCGCGTCGGCCACATCGGGCTGTATCGCGATCCGAAGACGCTGGTCGCGGTCGAGTACTACTTCAAGATGCCGCACGGCATGCGCGAGCGCGATGCGATCGTGCTCGATCCGATGCTCGCGACCGGGAATTCCGCGGTCGCTGCGGTCGATCGCCTGAAGGAGACCAAGCCGCGCTCCATCCGCTTCGTGTGCCTCATCACCTGTCCGGAGGGACTCAAGAACTTCCACGGCAGTCATCCGGACGTGCCGGTGTACGCGGCGGCGATCGACGAGCGCCTGAACGAACACAGCTACATCGTTCCGGGCCTCGGCGACGCGGGCGACCGGATCTTCGGCACGAAGTAGAGCGAGCGGCGCGCCGGAATTTCGGCGCAGAATCGAGTGAGTCGGTCCGGGTATACGTCGATGCGACCGCCCACCCGTTTTGCTCCGCTTGCCCTGGCGCTGTGGAACCCGATCGGATTCGCACATGCGGCCGACGCCCCGGTGCAGTTCACCGAGCAGGAAGTCGCGCGGATCGTCGCGCACGGCCCCTGGCCTGCGCCCGCGACGCGCGATCCAAGCAATCGCGCTTCCGGCGAACCGTATGCGATCGATCTCGGCCGGCGGCTCTTCTTCGATCCGCGCTTTTCGCCGAACAAATATGTCGCCTGCGTCGCGTGCCATCAGCCCGACCGCGCGTTCACCGACACGTTGCCGCGCGCGCACGCATTGGCACCGGTCGATCGGAACGCGCAGTCGCTTGCCAACCTGCGCCTGCAGCGCTGGTACGGCTGGGGCGGCACCTCCGACAGCCTCTGGATGCAGACCATCCGGCCGATCCTCGATCCGCGCGAGCTGGGTTCGAGCGCAGCCGTCGTCGCGCACGGCATGCGCACCGGCGACGGCATGGCGTGTCGCTACCAGCTGGCGTTCAAGCGGCCGGTGCCGGCGGATGACGAACTGGTGCTGGTCGATGTAGCGAAGGCGCTTGCGGCTTTCGAGGAGACTCTGACGACGGGGCGAACCCCGTTCGACGATTTCCGCGACGCGCTCGTGCGCGATGATCGGTTGGCGCAGGTGCTCTATCCCGAAGCGGCGAAGCGTGGCCTACGTCTGTTCGTGGGACGCGGCAACTGCTTTTTTTGCCATAGCGGGCCGAACTTCACCAACGGGGAATTCCACGACAACGGCGTGCCGTTTTTCATCCGTCCCGGCGTCGTCGACGCTGGGCGCTACGAGGGCATCCTCAATGTTCGCGCGAGCCCGTTCAATCTCTTGGGCCAATACAACGACGACAAGTCGCGCGCCACCGCGCAGGGCACGCGTTACGTGCAGCTCGAGCATCGTAACTGGGGCGAGTTCCGGACGCCGAGCCTGCGCAACGTCGCGGTCACTGCACCTTACATGCATGACGGACGTTTTCCCACGTTGCGCGACGTGCTGCGGCACTACTCCGAGCTCGACGAGGACCGGTTGCATGCCGACGGCGAACGCATCTTGCGGCGCCTGAATCTCGAACCCAATGAGATCAACGACCTGCTCGCGTTTCTGGAGACGCTGACGGATGCAGACGGCGAGAGGCGGAAGATCGTGGCGCCGCTCAAGGTTCCTTGCGAGTAGGGCAACGTACGCGGCCCCCTAGCCCTCCCCCGCTTCGCGGGGGAGGGAAGCCTCGAGGACGAATCACTCAGGACTTGCGCGCTAATCCTTCCGCCTCGCTCATCCTTCCGGCCGTGAGCGCGTGACTATCACGCATCGATGCGTGCTTCGTAGCATCGGGTCGTGCGCTTCCTCCTCTGCATCCTTTCCCTCTTTGTCGCGGGCTGCGCGACGCTCACCGGAACGCCGACACAGTCGGTCAGCATCCAGGTGGTCGACGCACTGGATCGTCCGGTTCCCGGCATGCGCTGCCACGCCAGCAACGGCTCGGCCGACTACTTCGGCGATGCGCCGATGCACGACCTGCAGGTGCGCCGCTCGGCGAGCGACCTGCTCATCGAATGCCACCGCGGCAGCTTGATCGCACGCGGTACCGCCGTCTCGCGCGGCTCCGTCGTAGATGGTGCCGTCAAGGCACTGCTGCCAGGTGGCACCGCCATGCTCGCAGTCGATCACCTCAGCGGCTACCGCTACTCGTACCCGGACTGGGTGCGCCTGCACATCGGCGAGCATCTCGTGTTCGATGCGAATCGCCAGATGCCGGGCAAGCCGGCAGAGGGCCTGCTCGCCGACGTTCCCTGACGGCGCTTCGCTTGCGCCGGGCCGGCCGCGACCGCTAAGGTGCGGTCGATGCCTGCGTCGATCGCTCCGAGTCTCGATGCCGACCTCGCGCGCCGTCTCACGGAGGTGGCGCTTCGCAACGTCGGCACCGAATATCCCTATCACCTTTCGCACATGGTGCGCGATGCGGCCGACGTGCGCGCGCCGCGCGAGCTGTTCCCCGTGTTCTGGGGCAGCTACGACTGGCACTCGTGCGTGCACATGCACTGGACGCTTGCGCGCTGCCTGCGCCTCGATGCGACGGCGGTCGACGCGGCGGAAGGGATCGAAGCGCACTTCGATGCGCGCCTGACCTCGAGCGCCGTCGCGCGCGAGATCGTGTACTTCACCTCGCCGGGTCGTGCGTCGTTCGAACGTCCTTACGGATGGGGCTGGCTCCTGAAGCTCGCCACCGAACTCGGCCTGCTGGCGCGCGAGAGGCCGCGGGCGCAACGCTGGGCTGATGCGCTTGCGCCGCTGGCACGGCACCTCGCAGAGCGTTGCATCGCGTACCTCGCGCGTGCGGATCACCCGGTGCGCGCCGGCAGCCACGGCAACAGCGCGTTCGCGCTCGTGCTTGCGCACGACTACGCGTTGATACACGAACACCGCGCGTTGGCACAGGCAATCGCGGATCGCGCGGCTTCGTGGTTCGGTGCGGACCGCCGCTATCCCGCCGACTACGAGCCCTCGGGTGACGATTTCCTTTCGCCCGGGTTGTGCGAAGCGCTGCTGATGGCCCGCACGCTCCCCGCATGCGACTTCGGCGACTGGTGGGATGCGTTCGCGCCCGTGCCTGCCACATTCGCCACCTGGTTGGTTCCGGTACCGGTGAGCGATGCCGCCGATCCGAAGATCGTTCACCTGCACGGACTCAATCTCTCGCGCGCCTGGTGCTGGCGCGCACTGCTCCCGCGCCTGCCTGTTGCCCACGCGGATCCGGTGCGAGCTGCGATCGACGCGTCGCTCGCCGCGTCGCTGCCGGCCGCAACTGCGGGCGACTACGTCGGCACGCATTGGCTCGCATCGTTCGCGCTGCTCGCGCTCACCGAGCCGCTCGCGATCGCGTCATCGCTGTCATGAAGCTCGCCGCCGTCGTCGAAGCATCCGCGCGAGCCGCGCAGACCGGCAGCCGTCTCGGCAAGCGCGATGCGATCGCGGCGTGCCTGCGTGCCGCCGCGCCGGACGAGATCCGGATCGCTGTCGCGTACCTCTCAGGCGAGACGCTGCAAAGCAAGCTCGGCATTGGTTATGCCTCGTTGAGCGCGGTGCGCGGCGAGGCCGCCGCCGCGGAATCCACGCTGACCCTCACCGAGGTCGACGCTGCCCTGGAAGAACTCGCCGGCACCTCGGGCAAGGGATCGACGGCGGCTCGCGCAGCGCGCCTGCGTGCCCTGTTCGCGCGCGCGACCAGCGACGAGCAGGATTTCCTCGTGCGGCTGCTCGTCGGCGAGCTGCGCCAGGGCGCGCTGGAGGGCGTAATGCTGGAAGCGGTTGCTGCGGCAGCGGCACTTCCCGTGGCGAAGGTGCGGCGCGCAGCCATGTTCGCCGGCGACATCGGCGTGGTCGCGTTCGCCGCACTGAAGGACGGCGCCGAAGGGCTCGATCGCTTCTCGATCGAACTCGATCGGCCGGTACAGCCGATGCTGGCACAGTCGGCGGTCGACGTCGTCGACGCGCTGGACCAACTCGGCACCGCATCGTTCGAGTGGAAGGTGGACGGTGCACGCGTGCAGGTCCACAAGCGCGACGCGCAGGTGCGGGTGTTCACGCGCAGCCTCAATGAAGTTACCGGGGCGGTGCCCGAAATCGTCGAGGCGGTCCACGCGCTGCCAGCGCGTGAGCTCATCCTCGACGGTGAGGCGATTGCGATCGGCAAGAACGGCGCGCCGCAACCATTCCAGATCACGATGCGTCGCTTCGGGCGGCGGTTGGACGTCGAACGCCTGCGCGCCGAACTGCCGCTCGCCGGGTACTTCTTTGACTGCCTGCGGCGCGAGGGTGTCGCGCTGATCGACCGTCCGGCGCAGGAGCGCTTCGCGGCACTGAGCGACGCGCTGCCACGCGAGCTGGTCGTTCCGCGCATCGTCACCGGCGATGCGACCGAAGCGCAGGCGTTCTACGCCGACGCGCTGGCGCGCGGGCATGAGGGCGTGATGGCGAAGGCGCTGGATGCACCTTACGAAGCGGGCAGCCGCGGCGCGAGTTGGCTCAAGATCAAGCGCGCGCACACCCTCGATCTCGTCGTGCTCGCAGTCGAATGGGGCAGCGGACGACGGCGCGGATGGCTCTCCAACTTGCACCTCGGTGCGCGCGATCCGGTGAACGGTGGCTTCGTGATGCTCGGCAAGACGTTCAAGGGTCTCACGGACGAGTTGCTCGAATGGCAGACGCGCGAGTTGCTCGCGCGAGAGACGAAGCGCGACGACTACACGGTCTACGTGCGTCCTGAACTGGTGGTGGAGATCGCGTTCAATGACCTGCAGGCGAGTCCGCGGTATCCGGGCGGACTGGCGCTGCGCTTCGCGCGCGTCAAGGGCTACCGCATCGACAAGTCGGCCGCCGAGGCCGACACCATCGAAACCGTACGCGCAATCTTCGGCGAGCAACTGGCGCGGGCTTCCGGATAGCGCTGCGTCACAGGCGCCGCTCGATCTGGTGGTGCCGCGGATGCAGGGCGCCCTTCAGTTTCCCCGCCGCGGGCCGACTATCCAGACAGCCCAGGGAGCGCCCGCATGCCCCGTTTGCTTCGCGTCTTCGCCCGTGTCGCAGCTGGAACCATGTTGCTCATGTCGACCGGGTGCGCGACGCTCACCGGCAGCAGCACGCAGACCATCGACGTGATCACCGTCGATGCGCGCGACCGTCCCGTGCGCGGCATGACCTGCACGCTCACCCACGGCCCAGGCAGCTACGTCGTCGACACACCCGTGACCTCGCTCGAGATCAAGCGCTCCGCGACCGATCTCGAGATCGAATGCCGGCGCGGATCGCAACTCGCCAAGGGGACCGTGGTGTCGCACGGCGAAAGCGCGATGGCCCACTCGTTCATCCCGGGTGGCTCGATCGCAACACTGGTCGACTTTGCCACCGGCGCGATGTACACGTATCCATCGCCACTACGCCTGAAAATCGGCCAGCATCTGCGCTTCGAGACCGGCAGCGAGGCACGCGCGACCGTGGTGGCGAACGTCGGCGATTCGAGTGCGGCAGCGGCCGGTGCGAACAAGGGCGCGACACCTTCGGCGCCCGCGGCAAAGGCGACGGCGGTCACGAATTCGACGGCCGCATCCCGCTAGTGGCGTGTAACGAATCATTCGGAAGTGATGCGCCGACCGGCTCCCATGTCATTCCGAGCCGAAGGCGAGGAATCTCAGCGCGAACGGCCGAGATCCCTCGTCGCCTGCGCTCCTCGGGATGACAAAGTCCACTTCCGATTTGATCGTGACAGTCCACCAGTGCTAGTACCGGCGCGGACGCACCGCGCGCCGGCTCAGATGCGCGCTTCTTCGACAGCGTGACAGGCGACGAGTGATTCGCCCGTCGCCTGCTTGATGTCGCGCAGCAATGGCACCTCGCGGCGGCAGCGCTCGTTGGCGTGCGGGCAACGCGGATGGAAGGCGCAACCCGGCGGAGGATCGAGCGGATTGGGCACTTCGCCCGCCACCGGCGTCCGCGCTCTCCCGCTCATCGCGAGATCGGGAATCGCATCGAGCAGCATGCGCGTGTAGGGATGCCGGGGATGCTCGAACAGCGTGCGCTTGGGCGCGAGTTCGACCACGCGTCCGAGGTACATCACGCCCACGCGATCGGAGATGTGATGAACGACCGCCAGGTTGTGCGAGATGAAGAGGTACGTGAGGCCGAGATCGCGCTGCAGGTCCTTCATCAGGTTGAGCACCTGCGCCTGAACCGAAACGTCGAGCGCCGAGGTTGGCTCGTCGCACACCAGGAACTCCGGGTGCGTGGCCAACGCGCGCGCGATGCTGATGCGCTGGCGCTGGCCGCCGGAAAACTGGTGCGGATACTTCTCCTTGTCGGCCGGTGCAAGGCGCACCTGATCGAGGAGTTCGTCGACGCGCGCTTCGATCGCGGCGCGATCCTTGATCAGGCCATGCGCGCGCAATGGCTCCGCGATGATGTCGGCCACGCGCCAGCGCGGGTTCAGGCTCGCATATGGATCCTGGAAGATCATCTGCAGCTTCTGCCGCATTCCCCGACCCGATGCCGTGTCCATCTCGCGCAGATCACGGCCGAGGAATTCGATGCTGCCAGCCGTGGGCGCGTAAAGACCCACGAGCATGCGCGCGACGGTCGACTTGCCGCAGCCGGATTCGCCGACCAGCGCCAGGGTTTCGCCGCGTTTGATTTCGAAACTGACACCCTCGACCGCGTGCAGGATCTGCTGGCCGGATTTTTCGAGGACGCGATTCAGCCAGGGCGGCGAAACATCGAAGTACTTCGCGATGTTGCGCGCGGCGACGATCACCTCGCCATTGCGCGCGCGGGCTGGAGCGCTTTGCGCCACCACCGTCATCTCACGCCGCCTCGCGCACGCCTGTGTCGTGCAACCAGCAGGCGGCCCGCGAGGTCCGCGCCGGCATCAGATCCGGGCGTTCGCGCATGCACCGATCGAAGGCCTTCCCGCAGCGCGGGTGAAACGCACAGCCGGCCGGGATCGCGGTCAGACGCGGCATGCTTCCCTCGATCTGAGCGAGGTGTTCCGATTCCTCTCCGAGGCTCGGAATCGAACCCATCAGTCCAATGGTGTAAGGATGCTGCGGACGATGGATCACATCGGCCACCGGGCCGATCTCAGCGATCCGTCCCGCGTACATCACTGCGACGCGGTCTGCGGTTTCGGCGATGACTCCCATGTCGTGAGTCACAAGCATCACCGCGGTGTGTTGCTCGCGGCACAAGCGCTTGAGCAACGCGATGATCTGCGCCTGGATCGAGACGTCGAGGGCGGTGGTCGGTTCGTCTGCGATCACGAGTTTCGGTTCCGCGGCGAGCGCAAGCGCGATCACGACACGCTGGCGCATGCCACCGGAAAACTGATGTGGGAAATGATCGATGCGCCGCTCGGGCGCGGGGATGCCGGTCGCCGCAAGCAATTCGATCGCGCGCCGCCGCGCCGCTCCCTGAGAGACATTGAGGTGGGTCGTGATCGTTTCGGTGAGCTGGCGGCCGACGGTGTACAGCGGGTTCAGAGACGTCAGCGGGTCCTGGAAGATCGCGCCGATCTCGCGTCCGCGGACCTTCCGCTTCTCGCCCTCGGGGAGATTGTCGATGCGCAGGCCGTTCAGCTTGACCTCGCCGGCGGCGATGCGCCCGGGCGGCTCGATGAGCCCGATGATCGCGGCCCCGGTCAGCGATTTGCCGGCACCCGATTCACCGACCACCCCGAGCACCTCTCCCGGCGCAATCGAAAAGGAAATATCGTCGACAGCAACCAGAGCGCCGCGCCGCGTTGGGAACTCGATCCGCAGATTGCGGACCTCGAGCAGCGGCGCCGCGCTCACGCGTGGCTTATCCGACGGTGCAACCGGAGATGGGCTCTTCGTAGTTGACAGCAGGTTGGAAGTCCTGCTGCACGCGATTCTCCTTGCGCGCTTCGAGCCAATAGCGCGTGCAGGGCTTCACGTCGAGCGAGAGCGTGCGCAGCTGGCCTTGCGGGGAACCCGGTGTCGGCGGACCCTGGACCACTATCTTGTGCGGGCCCGGCTCGACCATCACCGGAACGCCGCGCTGGATGTAGCTCTTGTCGTCGACCGAAATGATGGTGACGTCGAACGTGTTCAGATCGACCTTGCTCCATCGGTAGCCGTCGAGCTGCGAGAAGCTCTTGTAGGTTTCACAGCCGGCAACGGCGAGGACCGCGGCAAGCACAAACAGCAACGAGACGATCGTCTTCATGTGGGCTCCTTTGCGACGTCGGCGATGCCGGCCGGGGCAGGCCTGGGGCGCAGCGCCGTCGATACCACGCTATCAGACGGCAATGACGTGTTCAGTAACGAATGGTTGCAGTGCCTACCTGAGTCGCGGATTGAGCGCATCGCGCAACCAATCTCCGAGCAGGTTCACGGAGAGCACGAGCATGACCAGCGCGACGCCCGGAAAGATCGTAATCCACCACTCTCCCGAAAAAAGGAATTCTGCTCCTACGCGGATCAGAGTGCCGAGCGAGGGGGTCGTGGGCGGCACGCCAACTCCAAGAAAGGAAAGGGTCGCCTCGGTGATGATGGCGGTAGCAATGTGCACGGTCGCGAGAACGAGAACGGGACCGAGCACGTTCGGCAGCACATGCCGAACCATGATCGCGAGCGGCGCAACGCCGATCACGCGCGCGGCCTGGACGTATTCCTTGCCCTTCTCCACGAGAGTCGATCCGCGCACCGTCCGCGCGTACTGCGGCCAGCCCGCGAGGGCAATCGCCGCGACGAGCACGGGAAGCGCGACGATGTCATGCGTCTCCCGCGGAAGCGCGGCGCGCGCGACCCCGTCGACCAGCAATGCGATCAGGATCGCCGGAAAGGAGAGTTGCACGTCGGCCACACGCATCAGAAACGCATCGAGCCTTCCGCCTGCGTAGCCCGACAGGAGGCCGATTCCGACTCCTACCACGACCGAAAGCAGCACGGACGCGACACCGATCACCAGGGAGATACGCATGCCGTAGATCACCGCGGAGAGCACATCGCGTCCCTGCACGTCGGTGCCGAGCGGGAACTTGAGCAAGCCGCCGTCCGCCCAGAACGGCGGAATCGATGCATCGAGCAGGTTGATGGTGGCGAGGTCGAGCGGGTTGTGCGGGGCCACCCAGCGCGCAAGGAGCGCGGACAGAACCAGAACCAGCGCTACGACCGCTGCGACAACCGCCACCGGAGACGAACGGAAACTGTATGCGATGTCGCTGTCCCAGAGGCGCGCGAAGCTCGCCATCGATGTGACTGGTTGCGGGACCGTGGAACGCTCAGTCGCCCTTCTTGGCGTCCTTCACGACCACGTACTTGAGCGGCATGAAGTTGTCAGCGAGTTGCACGAGCGAAACGGACTTCTTCATTGCCCAGGCGAGCGCTTGCTGATGCAGCGGCAGGTGGCCGACATCGTCCTGGTGGATCTTCATCGCCTCGTGGATCAGCGCGTTGCGCTTCGTCTGATCGGTCTCGCTCGCGATCTCGGCGGTGAGCTCGTCGATCTTCGGGTTGCTGTAGGAACCGAGGTTGAACTGCCCGCGCCCGGTCTTGTCGTCGGGCGTCGACATCAGGGCATTGAGCGGGTTGTGCGAGTCGTACGTGCCAGGCGTCCAACCCAGCAGGTAGAACGATGTGTTGCGCGAGAGGATCTTCGGAAAGTAGGTGCCCTTCGTCTCGGCCATCAGGTTCACCTTGACTCCGACCCGGGCGAGCATCGCCACGACGGCCTTGCAGATGTCCTCGTCGTTGACGTAGCGATCGTTCGGGCAATTCAAACCCACCTCGAATCCCTGCGGATAACCGGCCTCTGCCAGCAGCTTCTTGGAGGCCTCGGGGTCGTACGGAAAACGCTTGTTCAGATCGGCCGGAAAGCCCTTGATGCCGGGCGCGATCATCAACGCCGTCGGCGTCGAAGCGCCGCGCATCACCGCCTTCTGGATCGCGTTGACATCGATCGCCTGATAGAAGGCAAGACGCACGCGCCGGTCCTTGAACGGGTTCTTGCCCTTGACGTCGGAGAACAGCAGTTCGTCGCGCTTCTGGTCCATGCCGAGGAAAATGGTGCGCAGTTCCGGCCCCTGCAGGACCTTGAGGCCAGGAGTCGCGACGATGCGCCCGACGTCCTGGACCGGCACCGGTTCCATCATGTCGATCTCGCCCGACAGGAGCGCCGCCACGCGCGTGGAGGCGTTGCCGATCGGCGTGAAGACGACCTCGTCGACGTTGGTGTCGAGCTTCTTGTCCCAATAGTTGAAATTGCGCGACATGGTCGTGCGCACGCCGGGGTCACGCGAACGCAGGCGGAACGGGCCGGTGCCGTTGGCCTTGAATGAAGCGGTGTTCTCGATGCCTTTGCGCTTGTCGACCGGCTGCACCGCGCGGTTTTCTTCACACCACTTCTTGCTCATCATGTACCAGAGCGAGATCACGTCGGGCAGGATCGGAAATGGCGCCTTGGTCACCAAGTCGATCTCGTAATCGCTCACCTTGCGGATGTCCGCGATCTCCTGCACGTACGTCTTGACGTCGGAACCATCGCCACGCGCCCGCTGGTACGAAAAGATCACGTCGTCCGCCGTGAACGGCGTGCCGTCGTGGAAGGTCACGCCCTTGCGCAGATTGAAGCGCCACACGGTGGGCGAGGTCTGCTTCCAGTCGGTTGCGAGGCCCGGCACGAGCTCGAGGTTCTTGCCGCGCGCGACCAGCGGCTCGTAGATGTTGCCGGTGATGCTCAGCTGCAGCGATTCGTTGAGCGAATGCGGGTCCATCGAAATCGCATCGCCCTGGTTCGCGAACCTGAATGTCTCGGCCATTGCCGTCACTGCCGCGGCCAATCCGCAGAACGCAAAACCGCCGACCAACGCCAGCCTTGTGATCCGGCGCAACACGTTGCACCCGTTCATCGACTTCCCCCGGTGAATCTATGCCGCGAGCGGCATGCGCTTTTCCGCGAGTGCCGCCATAAACCCCGCGCCGAGCGGGATGACTGCATCGTTGAAATCATATCGGGTGTTGTGCAGGAAGCAGGTTCCTTCGCCGATACCTTGACCGAGGCGTGCATAGCAGCCCGGCTTCGCCTGCAGCATGAACGAGAAGTCTTCGGCACCCATGCTCGGTGGCATGTGCCGCACGACATGGTCGCGGCCGATGAGGTCTTCGGCCACGTGCAGCGCATGGTCATACTGCGGCGCGTGATTGATGGTGGCTGGGTAGACGCGCTCGTACTTCAACGTCGCCTCGCCGCCCAACGCCTTTGCCGTCGACTGGACGATGTCGCGCAGTCGATGTTCGACCATCGTTTGGACGCTGTGCTGGAAGGTGCGCACGGTGCCGATCAGGCGTGCTTCGCGTGGAATCACGGAGAACGCACCGGGATGCCCGGCATGAACCGCGCACAGCGACACCACGGCGGTGTCGATCGGTGCCACGTTGCGAGCGACGATGCTCTGCACCGCGGTGATGATGTGGCCGGCGATCAGGACCGGGTCGACCGAGAGCTGCGGATGCGCCGCGTGACCGCCACGGCCGCAGATCGTGATCTCGATCCGGTCGGCCGCCGCCATCATCGGCCCGGGATTCAGGCCGATGTGACCCGCGGGAAGCCCGGGCCAGTTGTGAAGCGCGTAGACCTCGTTGGCAGGGAAGCGCTCGAACAAACCGTCTTCGATCATCGTGCGAGCGCCTGCGAAACCCTCTTCGCCGGGCTGGAAGATCAGGAACACGCTTCCATCGAAGTTGCGACTGGAAGACAGGTACTGGGCGGCGGCGAGCAGCATCGTGGTATGGCCGTCGTGGCCGCAGCCGTGCATCAGTCCGGGACGCGTCGAGCGGTGACCGAATTCGTTTTCCTCCTGCATCGGCAACGCATCCATGTCGGCGCGCAGGCCGACTGAGCGCCCCGACGTGTCCCTGCGCCCGCGGATCACGCCGACCACGCCGGTGCGCCCGATCCCCGTGTGCACCTCGATACCCCACTGATGCAGGCGTTCGGCGACCAGCGCGGCGGTGCGGTGCTCTTCGTAGCCGAGCTCGGGATGCGCGTGCAGGTCGCGGCGGATGGTGGCGAATGTTTCGTGTCGTTCCTGTACGAACGAGACCGGCGACTTGAGCGCGGCGCCGAGGTAAGCGTTCATGAATGAATCCCCGCAATCAACGCGCGAGCACTGCGCGGTCGGCGCGCAGGCGCGGATCGACTGCGAAATACAGCAAGTCGACCGTAAGGTTGATCAATACAAACACCAAGGCGATCAGGCAGAGGTACGCGGCCATGACAGGAATGTCCGCGAACTGCACCGATTGAATGAACAGCAACCCCATGCCGGGCCACTGAAACACCGTCTCGGTGACGATGGCGAAAGCGATGATCCCGCCCAGTTGCAATCCGGTGATCGTGATCACCGGCACCAGCGTGTTCTTCAATGCGTGGCCGAAGTGCACGGCACGGTCGGTCAGGCCGCGCGCTCGCGCGAACTTGATGTAGTCGGTGCGCAGAACCTCCAGCATCTCGGAGCGCACCAGGCGCATGATCAGCGTGACCTGGAACAAGGACAGCGTGATGGCGGGAAGGACGAGATGCTTCCAGCCCGCGACCGTCAGCAGCCCGGTCGACCACCACCCAATCGACACCGTGTCGCCGCGCCCGTAGGAGGGCAGTGCACCGAGCTGCACCGCGAACACGAGGATCAGCAGGATGCCGATTAGGAAAGTCGGCAGGGAGATCCCGACCAGCGAGGCTGCCAGCAGAAACTGCGAGACCCACGAATCGCGCCGAAGCGCCGTGTAGACGCCCATCGGAATCCCGACGACGAGCGCGATCAGGGCCGCAACGAACGCCAGTTCGAGCGTCGCCGGCAGCCGTTCCTGGATCAGCGTGGATACCTTGCGTCCCTGCCGCAGACTCAGCCCGAAGTCGCCGGTAGCGGTATTGCCCACGAAGCGGGCGAATTGAACGAAGAACGGCTGGTCCAACCCGAGGTCGGCACGCAGCCGCGCCCGCTCTTCCGCCGTGGCATCCTGCCCGACCATCTGCGAGACCGGGTCCCCGACGTACTGAAAGAGGAGGAATGCTACGAACGCCACTGACAGCATGACCAATACCGCTTGCAGCAGGCGGCGGATGATGAATGCGAGCATCGAGCGAGGAGCCTGTCCCGCGAGAATGCGTAGTTGTGCGCAGTGCTGCGGACACAACAAATATACCCGCACTGCCGCGTGCGCCCCATTTTTGGGGGATATGTCGGTAGGGTTGTTGCGGTGCAATCGTTGCCGTCGCGAGACGTGGCGGGCCGCCGCTGTTAGATCGGCATCCCCAAGGCGACGAAGAATCGTTGCGGCTGACGCCGCTTGAAGCAATCTGGAGAACTCGTGATGACACGACGCGGATTCTTTTCGGCCCTGGCGGGCGGGCTTGCTGCGGCATCGACGCCGGCGGCGGTGCAGGCGGTCGATGCGAATGCGCCCAAGATCGAGCCTCTGAATCTTCCCGACGCGGAATGGAAGAAGCGGCTTACACCGGCGCAGTACGACGTGTTGCGCCGGGAGGGCACCGAGCGTGCGTTCACGAGCCCGCTCAACGACGAAAAGCGCAGAGGGACTTTCCAATGTGTCGCGTGCGACCTGCCCCTTTACACGTCCGACATGAAGTTCGACAGCGGTACCGGGTGGCCGAGTTTCTTCACGACGCTACCCGGCGTGTTCCAGACCAAGACCGACTTCAAGTTGATCCTTCCGCGCACGGAGTATCACTGCGCCCGTTGCGGCGGCCATCACGGCCATGTTTTCGACGATGGGCCACAACCGACGGGCAAGCGTTATTGCAACAACGGCGTCGTGCTGAAGTTCGTGCCTGCATGAGGCGGACGATGAGCGCGATCGGATTGTTGCGGGCGGCCGCTATCGCGGTTCTTGGCTTGGCGATCGGCGCCACCGTCAACGCGCAGGGCGCCGCCAGCCAGTACTCCAAAGCCACGTTCGCTGGCGGCTGCTTCTGGTGCGTCGAATCGGACTTCGACAAGATCGACGGCGTGATCTCGACGACGTCGGGTTACACCGGTGGCAAGAAGGTTAACCCGACCTATCACGAGGTTTCCGCCGGTGGCACCGGACATGCGGAGTCGGTCGAAATCGTGTTCGATCCGAAGCGGGTGAGCTACGAGCGCTTGCTCGAGTACTTCTGGCACACGATCGATCCGACCGTGAAGGATCAACAGTTCTGCGACTTCGGCTCGCAGTACCGCACCGCGATCTTCTATCACGATGATGCGCAACGGCGCGCAGCCGAGGCATCGAAAGCGGCGCTCGAGAAGTCGAAGCCGTTTCCGCAGCCGATCGTCACCGAGATCGCTCCCGCGGGGCCGTTCTACCCGGCGGAGGAGTATCACCAGGACTACTACAAGAAGAATCCGATTCGCTATCACTACTACCGCAACGGCTGCGGGCGCGACGCGCGCCTGAAGCAGCTTTGGGGCGATCTCGCGGGCAAGTAGCGCCCCGCCCGTCGTGCTCCGCGGCGGGTTTCTCGAGCGTCAGCGTTTCTTGCGCATCGCACGGTGCGGCGCACGGCACTCGGGTGTCGAATACGCGCGCAACCGTGCGCACCCACAAGACGACAAGGAGAGGACATGTTGAGCAAGAAACTCCTGGTTGCCTGGATCGTGCTATTCGTCGTGTGGTTCGTCGGCAGCTTTCTGGTGCATGGGATTCTCCTTCACGCCGACTACATGCAGCTAAGCAATCTGTTCCGGGCCGAAAGCGAGGGGGGCAAGTTCTTCCCGTTGATGATCCTCGCCCACATCCTGCTCGCGGGCTCCTTCGTGTGGATCTATCAGCGCGGGAGGGAGGACAAGCCTTGGCTGGGACAGGGCTTGCGCTTCGGCATTGCGGTCGCACTGCTTACGACCGTGCCGACGTACATCATCTATTACGTCGTGCAGCCGATGCCCGGCGCGACGGTGGTGAAGCAGATCGTGTTCGATTCCTGCCTGATGATCATTCTCGGCATGGTTGCGGCGTTCATGCTCAAGGACCCTGCTTGAGCCACAGTCATCGGGCCGCCCAGGAGATCAGCGCCGAGTCGTCGGCGTCGCGGAGCCCGCTCGCGATCGCGGCGCTGAAAAGCGCGCTGGTGGCCGCGCCGAGTGTCGTCGGCTTGCCGACGGCGCGAGCAAGCTCCTCGGCAAGACGCACATCCTTGGCGAGGATATGCATCTGCGCGCGCGGCTCGGCGTCGTCCGCCAACACCCGCGCCAGGCGGTCCGCAAGGATCCAGGACTGTCCCGAACTCGCTTCGAACACGGCGGCCATCGTTCGTGCGTCGAGGCCGGCGGCGCGTCCGATCGCAAATGCCTCTGCGCCTGCTGCGAGGTAAGCACCGGCGAGCAGGTTGTTGGCGAGCTTCATCGTTGCGCCGAGCCCAGGCTCGGCACCCACCTCGAAGATGCGCGCAGCGAGCGCCGCAAACAGCGGCTGAGCGCGGTCGAGTGCGGCGGCGGAACCGGCGGCCATGATCGAGAGCTGACCTGCGCGGGCGCGCGCGGGACCACCGGAAATCGGCGCATCGAGCGCGAGTGCGCGTCGTGCCTGAATTGCCCGCGCGAGGCGCGCGGCATCGGCCGGAGCGATCGTGCTGTGGATCAGGACGAGATGATCTGAGCCGAGCGCCTCCAGCAAACCTTCTTCGCCGCTCAGAACGGCGTCGATCTGCCCGGCGTCCACGACGACGATCAGGACGGCGGCGCACGATCGAGCGATCTCCCGCGGCGAACCGGCACGCCGCGCACCCGTTGCCAGCAGCGGCGCTTCGGCTTCGCCACGGACATCGCGCACGACGACCTCAAACCCGCGCTCGAGCAACCGTGCGGCCATCGCCGCTCCCATGTTGCCGACACCGATCACACCGACCCGGTCACTCATGCAGGCTCCGCGTCACAGTCGCGCGAAATCGATCGCCCCAGTTCGCTGCAGCGTTTTCGCGGACGCCGGCAGCGGATACTTCTGCGCGATCGCACAATTGAAGAGCACGACACGGTCGCCGCGGCGTATCACTTCCAGTTCGCGAGCCCGCTCGATCGCGGCGAGCGTGGCCGCGGTCTCGGGACAAAGCAGCACGCCCTCTTCTTCAGCTGCGTCGCGCCACACTGCCTCCGTTGCCTGATCTTCCACGGCGAGAGCGATGCCTTTGCTCGCGCGCACGGCGTCGAGGATGAGCGCATCGCCGATCGCAGCGGGAACGCGAATACCTGCCGCGATCGTGTGTGCGTTCTCCCAGCGGGCCGCGCTCGTCACACCGCTTTCGAAAGCACGCACGATCGGCGCGCACCCCGCGGCCTGGACCGCAATCATGCGTGGCCGCCTGGCGCCGATCCACCCGAGCGCCTGCAGCTCGGCGAATGCCTTCCACATCCCGATGAGGCCGGTGCCGCCTCCGGTGGGATAGACGATGGCGTCGGGCAGCTCCCAGTCGAGCTGCTCGGCGAGTTCGAGCCCCATCGTCTTCTTGCCCTCGATCCGGTATGGCTCCTTCAGCGTCGAGCAGTTGAACCATCCGCGTTCGCGTTCTCCCTGCGTCACGAGCTTGCCGCAGTCGTCGATCAGGCCGTCGACCAGATAAGTCGAGGCGCCGAGCATGGCCATCTCGCGGACATTCGCATCGGGTGTGTCGGACGGACAGAAACAGACGCTGCGGATGCCGGCACGCGACGCATACGCGGCCATCGCAGCGCCGGCGTTGCCGTTGGTCGGAATCGCCATCTCGCGGACGCCGAGCTCACGCGCCATCGTGACCGCGAGCGCCAGTCCGCGCGCCTTGAACGATCCGGTCGGCAGGCGTCCTTCGTCCTTGACCCACAGAGCGTCGAGGTCGCAGCGGCGCGCGAACGTAGCGAGCGGTATGAGGGGTGTCATCGCCTCGCCGAGCGAAACGACGCTGGCAGCACTTTCGTACGGCAGGAGTTCGCGGTAGCGCCACAGATCGTGCGCGCGATCGCTCAGCGCACTCCGGGGAACATCCTTGCGGATGCGATCGAGGTCATAGCGCACGAGCAGCGGCTTGCCCGCGGCGGAAAGATTGTGCAGCTTGCGCGCCGGCAGGCGTTCACCGGTCGCGCTGCATTCGAGATGAGTAACGTAGCTCGCGTTCGTGCGGGTCATCGCAGGAACGGCGCAACGTCGTCAAGGCGGCGGAGACAGCAGATGGATGTCGCCGTAGAACGCCTCGACCGCCGCGCCGGTGTTGTCGGAGTCCGTGAGTATGCCCACTCCGATCAGCCGTCCGGCGGCTGCCCGAACGCAACGCGGTAGTCGTCGACGTAATTGCGCTCGAATCGCGTCCAGCCACCGAGCGTGCTCGAACCGGACCCCGCAACGATCATCTTCACCTGGCCCGTGTACGTGTCAGGGATGCAGCGCGCTAGGCCACATGCGGGACTTCATTCGTGCCGCAGTGCGCCGAGAAAACGAGTGAACAACTCTTACTCGCTGCACATGGAGCACGCATGAACGTCACCACCATCTCCACTCACCCGCATGTGCACGACGCCCACGGGCATAACTCGAAGCATCATCGGGACACGTCGCCGGTCGAGTCATCTGACGCAGCAGGCGCGTCCACCGATGAATCGCGGGGAAGCGGCACGTTCATGCGCGCGGTGTTCAGCGTATTCGCCGGGATTTCGAGCAGAGGCGCAAACAGCGGCGCCGCCTCCGGATCTGGGGATGCGACGCAGCAGCCGGCAGATGATGCCGCTCAGATTCAGATAACCGCTCGAATCAAAGTAGAAGGCAACGCCATATCCGCGAACGATCTCATGCAAGCGCTGCAATCGTTCGCATCGAATCCGTTTTCCTCTCTGGACTCGTTGTTCGACGGCACGAGCCGTCAATCGCAGCAGTCGAGCAACGCTCTTCCAGCGGCGACATCAAGCACCGGAATCACACCAGTTGCGCAGGCCCCGGCGGAGCAGCCCGCGGCGACTACGATGCCGGAAGAAGCAAGCCCCACGCAAGCTCCGGCTACGAGTAGCCGTGTCGAACCAGCCAAGTCCACGAACGTTCGGTGGATAGGAGGCTATCTGTCACTTGAGGCGCGCGTGCGAATCCTCGCGCAACGCGCCGCGACGTCAGGAGAAAACGCTGCAACCGCGCCGGCATCGACCGACAGCAGCATGCCGGCGTTGCAGCAGCAGTTGGGCGATCTCTCAAAGCAAGTGCAAGGTGACCAGGCCACAGGTCTGCCGTCGCTGGCTGACTTCCTGCACGCACTTGCCGATCAGATCGCGAGCGCGCAGCGTGAGACGTTTTCGTTCGCGATATCTGCGCGCGGCTCGTTCGTCAGCACGTCGGCCTGACAGTGCGACGGATCAGTACAGGCTCACCAGGTAGTGCGCCAGATCGACGATATCGTCGTCGCTGATCGTCTGCGCGACAGCCGTCATGTTGCCGGCGTCATTGGTGCGCGTGCGCGCCTTGAAATCGCGCAGTTGCTTCATGACGTACTCGGGCTGTTGGCCGGCAACGCGTGGGATCTCGTTCTGGCCCTTGAAGCCGCCGAGATGGCACATCGTGCACAGCACTTCTTCGGACTTCTTGCGGCCGCGCGCGACGCGCGCCGGATCGACCTTGAACGCAACAGGCTTCACGGTTTGTGCGGAAAAGTATGCCGCAAGGTCGAAGAAATCCTGCTTGCTGAGTCCATCGACCTGCGGACTCATCACCGGGTCCTTGCGCGCGCCTTCCTTGAAGTCGCGTAGCTGCAGATACAGATAGCGCGCCGTCTGTCCCGCAAGGATTGGGTAGGTACCGACGACCGAATTGCCATCGGGTCCATGGCAGGCGGCGCAGCGTTCGGCTTTCGCCTTGCCGGCAGCTGCGTCCTGCGCCATTGCTGCGGGCGGCAGCACTGCGGCGGTCGCGAGGACAAACACCAACGAAGTTCTCTTGAGCGACATCGATCATCGATAAAGAAAAACGGCACCGCTCGCGCGGTGCCGCTTCACAGCCCTGCTCGTCGCGCTCTACAGTCCGAATACGAAGACGCTGTTGCCGCGCTTGAAATCGAGTTGCGTATTGCCTCCCGCGGCAACGGCGATGTATTGCTTGCCGTTGACCGTGTAGCTCACCGCCGGCGAGTTCGCGCCCGCGCCGCACTGGAAGCTCCACAGTTCCTTGCCGTTCTTCGCGTCGTACGCGGCGAATTTGCCGTTTCCTTCTCCGTTGAAGACCAGATCACCTGCCGTGGCAAGAACGCCGCCCATCAGCGGTTCAGGTGTCTTCACGCCCCAGGCAACCTTGCCGGTATCGATGTTGACCGCGACCAGGCGACCCCACTGCTTCTCGGTCGGGATCACCTTGAAGGCGCCGCCGAGCCAGAGCTTTCCATTGGGATACGCGGCAGCTTCGACGTGATAGGTCATCGGCTGATGCAGGTTCGCCGCATAGGCGAGACGCAGCTTCGGGTTGATCGCCATCGGCGACCACTCGACGCCGCCATTCGCGCCCGGCAGCATCCGCGCGCCGTTCGCGGTCGGCAGCACCCACATGTTCTCCTGCGGAATCATGGCTTCCGAAAAGCGCAGCAGTTCGCCGGTGGCGCGATCGTGCACGTAGACGTGCCCGGTCTTGCCGCCGTGAATGGCGACCTTGCGCATCTTGCCGCTCTTGTCCTTCGCCTCGGTAAGGATGACCGGGCTCACCGCATCGAGATCCCACACGTCGTGCGCAATGTATTGGTAGTGCCACTTGTATGCGCCGGTGTCGAGATTGATCGCGACCATCGAGTCTGTGTAGAGATTGTCGCCAGGGCGCTCGGTGCCATAGAGGTCGGGCGATGGATTGCCGACGACGAAGAACACGGTGCGCGTCTGCAAGTCGATCGCCGGCGCCATCCACACGCCACCGCCGAGGGTCTGGTAGAAGTCGCCGCCCTTGCTCGCGAGTTGCTCCTTCTCAGCAGCGATGTCACGGTGCATGTCGCGGTTGGTCGCGTCCTTGGGCGCCCACACGCCCTCGTGGCCTTTCTCCGGAATCGTATTGAACGTCCATAGCAGCTTGCCGTCGTTCTGATCGAACGCCTTGACGAAACCGCGGATGCCGTATTCGCCGCCGTTCGTGCCGATCAGCACCTTGCCATCGACTGCGACCGGCGCCATGGTTTCGGAATAGCCCTTGTCCGGGTCACCGATGTCCACCTGCCACAAGACGTTGCCGTTCTTGGCGTCGAGCGCGACCAGCTTGGAGTCGAGGGTTCCCATGAACAACTTGCTGCCCGAGATCGCCACGCCGCGGTTGTTCGGGCCGCAGCAGAAAGTGGTGACCGGACCCATCTTGTGCTTGTAGTGCCAGAACTCCTTGCCGGTGACCGCGTCGATCGCATAGATGTGGTTGTAGGAAGTGGTGAGGTACAGCACGCCGTCGACGACGATCGGCGCGGTTTCCATCGACTCCACCACCTCGGTCTGGAAGACGAACTTCGGCCGGAGGTTCTTGACGTTGCTGGTGTTGATCGATGCAGACGGGTAGTACCGCGTCTGGTTGTAGCTCATATTCGAGTGCAGGAAGTTCTTGCTGTCCTTGTCGGCAGCGTTGAGCATCGCCTGCGACACGTTGATGTTCTTCGGCACCGGCGTCGACACCTTGGTCGAGCCACCACCCGCTTCGGCCTGCGCAAACGCGAGCGCCGGCATTGCAGCAAGAACGAACGACAGATTGCGCGCCGCGGCTGCGGCCCGCGAACGACTGCTCGACATCTTTGGATCCTCCAGAAGGCGGCTGCTGTTGTAGTTGCGCGTCTCGATGCGATCCGGGACGCGGCTCTTGTTTCCCAGCCGGACTACCATACGAGGCAAGCAAATCGAAGTAAAGGAGAACCCGCTTTGCATTGCAAAATCCCGGTATGCGCGTGCGGCGAACGCTGCGGCGAGGACACACGTTGAGAATGCGAAGCGGTCGTGTCAGGTTGGCAGCAGCGCTTGTCTGCATTGTCGCTGTACCTGCGTTCGCGCAGGACTATGTGCCGGTAAATATGCGATTGCTCAGCGCTGCGCGCGCGGGCGACCTGTCCGCCGTGCAGCGACTGCTTGGCGATGGCGCGTCGATCGATTCACGCAACCGTCTCGGCGAGACGCCCCTCTTGATCGCGCTCAAGCGCGGCGACGATGCGATGGCGACATGGCTCGTCGAGCATGGAGCCAATGTGAAGCAGTCCGCGATCAACGGCGTCACGCCACTGATGGCCGCATCGTTCGACGGCAAGACCGAGCTGGCGCGAATGCTGCTGGAGCGCGGCGCGGATCCACAGGCGGTCGACCGCGTTCACAAGCCTGCGATGGTATATGCGGCCGGCAACGGCCACACCGCGATCGTCGCCCTGCTGCTCGATCACGGGATCAGTGCGAATCAGCGTTACTCGGGAGAGCAGACGGCACTGATGTGGGCGGCCGGGTTCAATCACTCCGAGACAACCGACCTGCTGCTGACTCGGGGTGCCGATGCGACGCTGCGCGA
>Ga0335084_10000738_pt1 | contig 28810 bp, 27 predicted proteins | sample Lox_Sample_44_FD_206721 | JGI IMG/M metagenome (GOLD analysis project Ga0335084, IMG submission 206721) | Soil microbial communities from Loxahatchee National Wildlife Refuge, Florida, United States - Lox_Sample_4.4 | ecosystem: Environmental > Terrestrial > Soil > Wetlands | place: USA... | reverse complement strand
TCATGCTGATCGATGAGGCGAGACATTTCTAGGAGCGGTCAGGCGGTCAGACGGCGAGGTGGAGCGGCGTGCATCGTCATGCTCCTGCTCACCGTCTGCCCATCGACCCGACTACCCGCCCAAACGCTTCCGAACAACTCGGGCGCGCTGTTCCTCACGCTCCCGGTAGGGGCCGAGGCGATCGGGATGGGGCAGACGGCGGTGACCCTGCAGGGGCGTGGTGAAGCGGCCTTCTGGAACCCCGCCGGTCTCGCGACCATGGCGGAGAGCGAGTTCGCGCTCGAAACCGGCACGCCGGCTGCCGGGCCCACGTACGCCCTCACCGCGTACTTCCATGCGCATGGGATCGGGGTGATAGGCGGGGCGCTCTACATGCTCAACTATGGCGACCTGGACCGGACCGACTCCACGAGCAGCACGATCGCCCGCATCTCGCCGCGCAACTACGAATTTCTCGCCTCCTACGCGGCGCAACTGGGCGGCGCCGTATCCCTCGGCATCAACTACAAGCTGATCGAATTCCGGGTGGACTGCAGCGGCGACTGCCGGCAATTTCCGAACGGCGACGGGGTGACGCACGGCCTGGACATCGGTGGGCAGGTGACGGTGGGCGGTGCGGACGGGGCGCTGCGCGTCGGGTTCGCGATCCGGAACATCGGCTTCAAGCTTCAGGTGAACAATCGGGACCAGGCCGACGAGCTGCCCGCGCAGGTCGTGCTCGGCGCACAGTACCGGATCCCGCTCCCCGGTTCGTCGGGACAGGAGGTAGCGGGCGGGGACGGCGAGGGGAGCAACGTGGTCGACCGGCTCGACGTGAAGGTCGCCGCGGACGTGCAGAGTCCGTGGGGCAGCTACGGCGACTCCGAGATGCGCATCGGCGTGGATGTGGGCTACCAGCGGCTGGTGCGCCTGCGGGGCGGGTACGCGTTTGTCCGGGACGGACTGAGCGGGCCGAGCGTGGGCATGGGCGTGTCGAGCGGGACGATCGGGGTGGACTTCGCGCGGAGCTTCCTCACCGGCTCGGATTTCGTGAGCGAGAATCCCACTTTCTTCTCGTTCCACGTAACCTTCTAGGCGTGGACGCGAGGCAACTCCTGTTGGGCGCGGCGGTGCTGGCTGCCGGACCGCGCGCCGCCGCGCAGGGGGTGGACACGGCGGAAGCGCGCCGGCAGTTCTGGGTGCGACCGCTGGCGTCCGCAATCGTGCCCGGGACGGGGCAGCTCATGGCCCACCAGAGCCGCGCCGCTCTCTACTTTGCCGTCGAGCTGTACGCGCTCACCCGTTTCGTCCAGCTGACGGTCGTCTCTCATCGCGAGGCGGATCAATTTCGCGACCTCGCGTTCCAGGTGGCGCGCGCGGCGTTTCAACCCAGCCAGCGCGACACGACGTTCGAGTACTTTGAGACCATGCAGCGGTTTCGCCAGAGCGGTCAATTCGATCGCGACCCGGGGACCACCTTCCAGCCGGAAGTGGACACCACGACGTTCAACGGATCGATGTGGCTCCTGGCCCGGCGAACGTACTGGGTGGACCCCAACCGGCCGCCGCCGCCGGGTTCGCCCGAGTACGCGCGCGCGCTGACCTTCTACGAGATGCACGCGGTGGGAACTGGCTACCTGTGGTCGTGGACCGGCTCTGAGGAGCAGCTCGGCGTGTTCCGCGAGACCATCCGCGAGAGCGACAACGCGGCCCGCGAGGCTCAGGATCAGCTCGGCCTGCTCCTCGCCAATCATCTGGTGAGCGCCGTGGACGCGTTCATCTCGAGCCGGCTCGAGCGTGCGGCACACCGGCCCATGACGTGGCACACCACCCTTGCCCCGGGCGTCAGAGGTGTGAGCCTGTCGGTGGGGTTCTGAGGGCCGCGCGAGCGGCTTTGTTTGACACAGGGGGCCAGGGGTCGCAACTTTAGGCGGGCTCGACCTTTACGCGAGAGGCCAGGTGCGGACTCGCCAGACGATTCTGTTCTTCTCACCGGCTGGTTGTTCGGTGCCTGACTTCCTGAAGCGCTGGATGGACGGCAAGGGTTTCTCCGTCGTTCAGGTCAAGGATGCGGCGCTGATCGAACAGCTGGTGCTCCGCTCGCTTCCGGCGCTCGTCGTAATCGACGCGGACGGCTCGGGGCCTGCGGGCCTCGAGCTCTGCGCGCGTCTCAAGGGCGACTCGTATTCCGCCATTATCCCCCTCGCGGCCGTCGCCAGCCGTCACACGACCGACGCGGTGAAGGGCTGGTTCGCCGCCGGGGCGGACGAGGTGATCACGCCGCTGTTCGAGCCGGCGGAGCAGGCCAGCCGGCTGGAAGTGATGATGAGTCGGACCGCGCGCGATGTCGCGGTCAACCCCTCGACCCGGCTGCCCGGGACGACGGAGATCGATCGCGAGATTCGCCGGCGCATGGACCGCGGGGAGCTGTTCGCCGTCTGCTATGCGGATCTGGACCACTTCAAGGAATTCAATGATCGGTACAGCTACCACGACGGCGATCGGGTCATCTACATCCTGTCGCGCATCCTGCACGACGTGGTCAAAGGCATGGTGAGCGGCGATGGCTTCGTGGGCCACATCGGCGGCGACGACTTCATCGTCATTATCCCCTTTGGCGCCATCCAGGCCGTCTGCGCCGAGATCCTCGACGTGTTCGACACGCTTATCCCGTACCAGTACAACGAGCAGGATCGCCGGGCGGGCTACTACTTCGGCAAGGATCGCCGCGGCCAGCTGCATCGCGTGCCTCTGATGACGCTCTCGATCGGTATCGTCACGAACCAGCATCGGCGCTTCACGCATCCGGCCCAGGTGAGCGAGCTGGCCACGGAGATGAAGAGCTACGCCAAGACGCAGGTGGGGTCGGTGTTCGTCGTCGACCGGCGGCGCGACCACGACCCCGACGAGATCGACGACCGGCGGGGCGCCACATGAACGTGACGTGCGGGTCGTGCGCGACGGTCTATCGCATCGATCCGGCCAAGGTGCCGGCCGGAGGGGTGCGGGCCCGCTGCTCGGTGTGCGGCAACGTGTTCCCGGTCAGTGCCGGGGGCTTCTCAGCCGCCCCGCCCGCTGCCGCGCCCGTGTTCACCCCGGCCCCGGCCCCGGCCCCCGCACCGGCCGCCGCGGTGCCGCGCCCGCAGCCCCCGCCTCCGATGGCGCCGGTGCCTCCCCGGCCGGCCGCGCCCGCTCCCGCGGCGGCACCGCCGCCCCCGTTCGCATTCGGCAATGCGCCCGGCGCGCCGCCGATGCCGAGCGCGCCCCGCCCGCCGCTGGGGCGCCCGTCGGGGCCGATCGCTGCGCCGCCCCTCGCCGCGCCGCCGGCTCGGCCGTCCGTGGCGCCTCCCGCCGCGCCGCCGGCTCGGCCGCCCGTGGCGCCTCCCGCCGCGCCGGCTGCTGCTCCTGCGGCGCCGCCGCCCGCGCCTCCAGCCAGGCCGGTCGTCCCGCCACCGGCGGTGCCCGCTGCGGCTCCCGCTCCCGCTCCTGCGGCCGCGATGCCGCGACCGTCCGTCGCGCCGGCCCCCTCGCCATCTGTGTCCGCGCCGCCAGCTCCGCCGGCCCCATCGGTCCCCGCGGCCCCGCCCGGCCAGCGGGCCACCGGTCCCCTCCGTCCCGTGAACCCGTTCATGGTTCAGGACCCCAAGCAGAAAGCGCGTCGGTTGGCGCGGGCCCTGATCTCGGATCTCGTCGTGTACCACCCCGAGAAGCGCCAGCAGGGGATGCGCGACGGCACCCTGCCACTCCTCTTCAAGGAGGAGATTGAAAAGAGCTGGCAGGAGTATGTCGAGCAGGTGGGGGCCGACTTGGCGAAAACCACCACCTTCTGGACCGAGGCCTTGAACGAGATCCTCGCGGGCGGCGCCAAGGCCTTCTGATTACTTTTGTTTGCTGTGAGAGCCGTCCCCGGAACAGCCGGCGGGCGGCTCGTATCGTACCCAGCCCAGCAAAGCGAGCGCACCGTGGCCATCTCTGATCGATTCCGGGATTTCGACCGCCGCCTGAGCGAGCTCCGGGACTTCCTTTGACGTGCCGGGACAGGCGAAACGCCTGGGCGAGCTCGAGCATGCGATGGCGGAGGGGAGCATGTGGACGGATCAGGAGAAGGCTCGCCAGGTCGTAGGCCAGGTCAAGGAGATCAAGCGCTGGCTCGAGCCCTACCAGGGGCTCCGCAAACGCCTGGACGACGCGCAGGCGCTGAGCGAGATGGCCGAGGCGGAGGGCGATCAGGGCCTGGTCGGCGAGCTCGAGGCCGAGGCCGAGCAGATCGACGCGCAGCTCGAAGCGCTCGAGCTCCAGAACATGCTGCGGGGACGTGACGACGCGCGCGATGCGTTGCTGACCATCCACCCGGGCGCCGGCGGTACCGAGTCACAGGACTGGGCGGAGATGCTGATGCGCATGTACGTCCGCTGGGCCGAGCGCCACGGGTTCAAGGTCGAGATGCTCGACCTCCTCGAGGGGGAAGAAGCCGGCGTCAAGTCCGCCGAGTTGCAGATCACCGGCCGGTACGCCTACGGGCTGCTCAAGGCGGAGAAGGGCGTGCACCGGCTGGTGCGGATCTCCCCGTTCGACTCCCAGTCGCGGCGTCACACCTCGTTCGCCTCCGTCTTCGTCTACCCGGTCGTGGACGAGGACATCGAGATCGAGGTCCGCGATGACGATCTCCGCATCGACACGTTCCGCGCGTCCGGAAAGGGCGGCCAGCACGTGAATAAGACCTCGTCGGCGGTGCGGATCACGCACATGCCGTCGGGGATCGTGGTGTCGTGCCAGCAGGAGCGCAGCCAGTTCAAGAACAAGGCGACCGCCATGAAGATGCTCAAGGCGCGCCTCTACGAGCGGGCGGTGGCGGAGCGGGACGCGAAGAAGGCCGAGGTGGACAAACAGAAGACCGACATCGCGTGGGGCAACCAGATCCGGTCCTACGTGTTCCAGCCCTATACCATGGTCAACGACCATCGCACCGATCTGAAGGTGACCGATGTCCAGCGGGTGATGGACGGCGATCTGGATCCGTTCATTGAAGCGTTCCTGAAGCGCTTCGGGAGCAAGGCGGCGTGAGCGGTCTCGTCGAGGTCGCGCGGCGGGAAAAGCTGCAGGAGCTCGCGCGACGGGGCGTCGCACCGTTTGCCTACTCCTACAAACGCACGCACACCGCGCAGTCGGCGCTCGAGGCGTTCGCGGCGCATGGCCCGAAGGACGGCGAGAGCGCCACCTCGCACCGTCTCGCCGGCCGCCTGGTCGCGCTACGGCCGCACGGCAAGACCACGTTTGCCCACCTGAGCGATCAGTCGGGAAAGATCCAGCTCTACTTCAAGCGGGACGAGCTCGGCGACGCGCCATACGAGCTCATCGGGCTCCTCGATCTGGGGGATTTCATCGGGGTCGAAGGGCCGCTCTTCACGACCCGCACGGGCGAGGTCACGCTGCGGGTGACCGCCTTCACGTTGCTGGCCAAGTCCCTCCGCCCCCTGCCGCTCGGCAAGGAAGACGAAAGCGGGGTCACCCACGGCGCGCTGAGCGACGCCGAGCAGCGCGCCCGGCAGCGGTACGCCGATCTGGCGGTGCACCCGGAGGCGCGGGCCCTGTTCGCGCTGCGGGCCCGGGTCGTGAGCCGAATTCGCGCCTTTCTCGACAGTCGCGGGTATCTCGAAGTGGAAACGCCGATCCTCCAGCCGATCTACGGCGGCGCGGCGGCGCGTCCCTTCACGACCCACTACGAGGCTCTGGATACCACGGTGTACCTCCGCATCGCCGACGAGCTCTACCTGAAACGCTGCATCGTGGGCGGGCTCGAGCGGGTCTACGAGATCGGGCACGACTTCCGGAATGAAGGCCTGTCCCGGTTTCACAATCCCGAGTTCACGATGGCCGAGTGGTACGAGGCGTACGCCGACTACGAAGGGATGCTCGCGCTCACCGAGGACCTGCTCGGGTCACTCGTGAGGGACCTGTTCGGGACGACGACGCTCGAGCGTCATGGCGCGACGCTGTCATTCGGGCGCCCCTTCGCGCGGCGGGACTATTACGGGGTGATCCGCGAGATGGCCGGCGTCGATCTCGCGCAGGCGGGAGACGACGAGCTGCGCGGGGCGCTGCGGCGGCGGGGGGTGGCCGATGCCGACGCGCTGGGCGGCGCGAAGCTGGTGGACGAGGTGTTCAAGACCTACGTCGAGCCCACGTTGATCCAGCCAACCTTCGTCCTCGACTATCCCGTGGCGCTGTCCCCGCTCGCCAAGCTCAAGCGCGGGGATCCACGCAAGGTGGAGCGGTGGGAGCTGTTCATCCACGGGCGCGAGGTCGCCAACGCCTTCAGCGAGCTCAACGATCCGGAAGAGCAGCGCCGCCGCTTCGAGCAGCAGGCGCGCCTGCGGGCGGCCGGCGACCTCGAAGCCCAGCAGCTCGACGAGGACTTTCTGCGCGCGCTCGAATACGGCATGCCCCCCACCGGGGGCGTGGGCCTGGGCGTGGATCGCGTGATGATGATTCTCGCGGACCAGCCGAACATCCGCGATGTGATCCTGTTTCCCATGCTCAGACCCGAATGATCTGGCCGTCGCGCCTCGAGCGGCAGATCGCGGTCCGGTACATGCGGAGCCATCGCTCGTCGCGCCTGGTCTCGCTGATCACGCTCATCGCGGTCGGCGGCGTCACGGTCGGCGTCATGGCGCTCGTGGTCGTGCTGGGCGTGATGAACGGTCTCCAAACAGACCTGCGCGACAAGATCCTCGTGGGCAATCCGCATCTGCGGATCCTCACCTATGGGGAAGGCCTGCGCCTCGATGACTGGCAGCGCGTGCTGGCGGAGGTGCGCAAGTACCCGGGCGTCACCGCGGCTGCGCCGTTCGTCATGACCCAGGGACTCATTTCGGCGGGCCACGACTACGCGGAAGGGGTGGTGGTGCTGGGCGTCGACCCGGACACCGGTTCCCGGTCCGTCACGAGCTTCGCGCGCCATTTCGTGAAAGGAGACCTGCGTTTCCGCACGACGCGCAAGGACATCGAGGGCGGCATCGCCCTCGGATCCCGGCTCGCGAGCAAGTTGTCGGCGTTCCCCGGCGACGTGGTGACGCTCGTGTCGCCCGCCGGCGCCCGCTTCAATCCCAGCGTGGGCGCCTTCGTGCCGCAGTTCCACCGCTACGAGGTCACGGGGCTGTTCGACACGGGGATGTACGAGTACGACAACAGCTACGTCGCCTTGCGACGCAACCTGGCGCAACGGTTCGCGGGTCTCGATACGGCAATGACGGGCGTCGAGGTCCGCCTCGCCGACCCGTGGCACGCCGCCCTGCTCGGGCAACAGCTCGAGGTGCGGCTCGGCTATCCCCACCGCGTGCTGGACTGGCAGTCGCAGAACGCCTCGCTCTTCTCGGCCTTGAAGCTCGAGAAGCTCGCCATGGCGCTGGTCGTGTTCCTCATCTGCGTGGTGGCCGCGTTCAACGTGGTCGGGACGCTCACGATGATCGTCCGCGACAAGACCCGGGAGATCGGGATTCTGCTCGCGATGGGCCTCGGGCGCGGGTCGATCCGGCGCATCTTCATCGTGCAGGGGATCCTGATCGGTTTCATCGGTACGTCGCTCGGGGCGACCCTGGGGTTCGTGCTGGGGGCGATGGTGAACAAGGGCGAGTGGATCCACATCGATCCCTCGGTCTACTTCATTGATCATCTCCCCGTGCACACCCAGCCGATGGACGCGCTGCTCGTCATCGCGGCGAGTCTGTTCATCGCGACGCTCGCGCCCCTCTATCCCGCGATCCAGGCCGCGCGGCTCGATCCCGTCACGGCGATCCGCTACGAATGAGCGTTCTGCTCGAAGCGCGCGGCCTGCGCAAAATCTTCGCGAGCGGCGACGGCCAGCCGCTCGAGGTGCTGCGTGGTATCGACGTGGAGCTGCGCCACGGCGAGGTGGTGGCGATCGTCGGCGCGTCGGGGGCGGGGAAGAGCACGCTGCTGCACCTCCTTGGAGCCCTGGACCGACCGACCGCCGGCGACGTCTGGCTCGACGGCTCCCGCTTTGCCGACCTGGACGCGGGCGCGCTGGCGACGATCCGCAACCGCAAGGTGGGATTTGTCTTTCAGTTTCACCATCTCTTGCGGGAATTCTCCGCGTTGGAGAACGTGATGATGCCGCTCTTGATCGGCGGCCAGTCACGGCGCGAGGCCCGCGCGCGGGCCGAGGAGCTGCTGGCGCAGGTCGGGTTGGCGGGGCGAATGTCCCACCGGCCGAGCGAATTGTCGGGAGGAGAGCAGCAACGGTGCGCGGTGGCGCGCGCGCTGGTCCATGACCCAAGCCTGGTGCTCGCCGACGAGCCATCGGGTAACTTGGACCATGCCAACAGCGAGCGGTTGCATGACGTGTTCTTCCGTCTGGCGCGCGAGTTCGAAACGGCGGTTGCCGTGGCGACTCACAATCGCCAGCTGGCCGCGCGGGCGGATCGCATTCTCTGGCTCGAGGATGGGCGCCTGACGGTGGTGGATTCCGTGGACGCGATACCCTGATGCTGTGCGACAGCTGTAAGGAGCGGCAGGCCGTCATCAACCTGACGCAGGTGGAGCACGACTCGAAAGTCACGCTCCACCTGTGCGAGCAGTGCGCGCAGGACAAGGGAGTCGAGACGGGGGTGGCGGTCCTGAAGTCGCCCTTGGGCGGCTTCATCACCGCGATGGGCAAGGGCGCGGCCAACGTGCTCCCGACTGCGGCCGATGGCCTGCGCTGCTCCTCGTGCGGCGCGACGCTCAAGGACTTCCGGGAGTCCGGGCGCCTCGGGTGCGCGCAGTGCTACGACGCGTTCGATGGCCACCTGCGCGACCTGCTGCGCCGCCTCCACGGCTCGAGCCAGCACGTCGGCGAACGCTACGTGGCGCCGGGCGACTCCAGTGCCGACCCGCGCCGCCAGTTGCTCGACCTCAAGGAGCAGCTTCGCCGCGCGGTCGATAACGAGAACTTCGAGCTGGCAGCCGAGCTGCGCGACCGCATCCGGGTGCTCGAGTGATCGACCTGTCGCTCCTGCCCGATGGCGGGATGAGCTGGCTCGATGCGTCAGGGCCCAAGGGGAGCATCGTGCTCTCGACTCGCATCCGGCTCGCGCGCAATCTCCAGGGATACGCGTTTGGCCAGCGCGCCCGGGATGCCGATCGGGCGGCGATTCTCATCCGCCTGGAGGAGGCGGCGGCGGCGAGCGAACGCCTGTCGGGCGGCGTGACGTTCCGCCTCGATCAGATGGAGCGGGTGGACCGCCAGCTCCTCCACGAGCGCCACCTCGTTTCCAAGGAGCTGGCCGGCCTCGACCCCGACGGGCGACCCCGACCCGCCGCCGCCCTCCTGGTGCAGGGTGGGGTGGGGGTGATGGTTAATGAAGAAGACCACCTCCGTCTCCACGGCATGCGTTCGGGGTTCGCCCTGGAAGAGGCCTATGCGCAACTGGAGGTTGCGGATGCGGAGTTAGGGCGCCTGCTGCCCTTCGCGTTTCACCCCGAGTTTGGCTATCTTACTTCCTGCCCGACCAATGCCGGAACGGGGTTGCGGGCGAGTGTGCTTATCCACTTGCCGGGCCTCGTTTTGACGAAGGAGATCGGGAAGGTCTTGCAGGGACTCTCGCAGGTGGGCCTGACGTTCCGGGGGCTGTACGGCGAGGGGAGCGAGGTGGTCGGGAATTTCTTTCAGCTCTCGAACCAGACCACCCTCGGGAAGTCGGAGGAAGAGCTGCTCGATCACCTCGGCAAGATCGTACGGCAGGTGATCGAGTACGAAGAGCAGGCGCGGAGCATGTTGCTGCAAAAGGCGCCCAGCGAGGTCGCGGATAAGACCTGGCGGGCCTACGGGTTACTGCGGCACGCGCGCCGGCTGTCGTTCGAAGAGGCGATGAACCTGTTGAGCGGGGTGCGATTGGGTGTCGGATTGAATCTGATTCCGCAGCTGAGTGTATATACGTTGAACAAGCTGCTGATTTTCACCCAGCCCGCGCACCTGGCAGCGCTCGAGAATCGCTCGACGGGCGATCCTGAGTTGCCCACGGTGCGCGCGACGTATGTGCGGCGGGTTTTGGACGCCGAAGCGGGGTAGGCGGGAGCAATGAACGGATACAATTTCACGGACCGGGTGCGGAAGGTCTTGCAGATGGCGCGGGAAGAAGCCGCGCGGCTGCATCACGAGTACGTGGGTACCGAGCACATTCTCCTGGGCCTGATACGTGAGGGCGAAGGGGTGGCGGCGGCGGTACTGACCAACCTCAACGTCGACCTCGAAGAGATCCAGCAGAAGATCGAAGAGACGGTGAAGAAGGGCAAAGCCGCGGCCGCGGCGGGGCCCGATCTCCCGTACACGTCCCGCGCCAAGAAAGTTCTCGAGCTCGCGATGAGCGAAGCGCGCGAGCTGAACCACTCCTACGTCGGGACCGAGCACCTGTTGCTCGGTCTGCTGCGTGAGGAGAAAGGCATCGCGGCGCAGGTCCTCACCGACGCTGGCGTCAACCTGGAGCAGGCGCGCGCCGAGACCCTGCGCCTCCTGGGCAGCGAGATGCCCGCGGGTCCGGCCCAGCCTGGCACGGGTACGCAGCCCGCCGCACCCAAGAGCGAGAAGAAATCCAAGACGCCGGCGCTCGATCACTTCTGCCGCGACCTCACCCAGCTCGCGGCGGAAGGCCAGCTGGACCCGACCATCGGCCGCGAGAAGGAAATCGAGCGGGTGATGGAGATCCTGTCGCGCCGCAAAAAGAACAACCCGGTGCTCATCGGCGAGCCGGGCGTGGGGAAGACCGCCATCGTCGAAGGCCTGGCCCAGCTCATCGCGAGCGGGCAGTGCCCGGATGCCCTGAAGGATCACCGCGTGCTGTCCCTCGACATGGCGGCGGTGATCGCCGGCACGAAGTACCGGGGGCAGTTCGAGGAGCGGCTGAAGGCGATCATCAACGAGATCGCCCAGAACCGCAGCATCATTCTGTTCATCGACGAGCTGCACACGTTGGTGGGCGCCGGCGCCGCCGAGGGCGCGGTCGACGCCTCCAACATGCTGAAGCCCGCGCTTGCGCGCGGGGAGCTGCAGTGCGTCGGCGCGTCGACGCTGAACGAATATCGCAAGTACATCGAGAAGGATGGCGCGCTCGAGCGCCGCTTCCAGACCGTGATCGTCGATCCGCCGACCGTCGAGGAGACGATCGAGATTCTCAAGGGCCTGCGGAAGCGCTACGAGGAGCATCATCGGGTCGTGATTCCCGATGAAGCGCTCGAATGCGCCGCCAAGCTCTCCGAGCGCTACATCACCGACCGGTTCCTGCCCGACAAGGCGATCGATGTGATCGACGAGGCGGGGGCGCGGGCGCGCCTCGCCACGCAGGTGCCGCCCCCTGAAGTGGCCGCCCTCAAGGAGCGGCTGGAGCAGATCAACGGGGACAAGGAAGCCGCCGTCCGCGACCAGAACTTCGAGCGTGCCGCCGCGCTGCGCGACCAGGAGCGCGAGCAGCAGGCCGAGATCCGGCGCAAGCAGGAGCAGTGGGAAAAGGAGCGCCAGACCCACCGGCCGATCATCAACGAGGAAGGCGTGGCCTTCATCGTATCGCGCTGGACCGGAATTCCCGTCACCCGCCTGCAGGAAGCGGAAACCGCGCGACTGCTCCGGATGGAGGAGGAGCTGCACGAAACCGTGGTGGGCCAGGACGAGGCGATCACGGTGATCTCGCGCGCCATCCGCCGCAGCCGGGCAGGGCTCAAGGATCCCAAGCGCCCGATCGGCTCGTTCATCTTTTCCGGGCCCACGGGCGTGGGGAAGACGGAGCTGGCCCGCGCCCTGGCGCGGTTCCTCTTTGCCGATCAGAACGCGCTCATCCGTGTCGACATGTCGGAGTACATGGAGAAGTTCTCCGTCAGCCGGCTCATCGGCGCGCCTCCGGGGTACGTGGGATACGAAGATTCGGGCACGCTGACGAAGGCGGTGCGGCGGAAACCGTACTCCGTGGTCCTCCTGGACGAGATCGAGAAGGCGCACCCGGACGTGTTCAACATCCTGCTCCAGGTGCTCGACGAGGGGCACCTGACCGACAACTACGGCCGGGTGATCGACTTCAAGAACACGGTCGTGATCATGACATCCAACGTGGGCGCGCGGGACATGATCAAGAACAAGGCGCTGGGGTTCTCCCAGCCCGACAGCCGCGCCACGTTCGAGAAAATGGCGGAAAAGGTCAAGGAAGAAATCAACAAGACCTTCAATCCCGAGTTCCTGAACCGGCTCGATGACGTGATCGTGTTCCATCCCCTCACCCGCGAGCACATCGCGCTGATCGTGGCGATCCTGCTCAAGGACGTGCAGAAACGCCTGGGCGAGGAGGAGCTCACGCTCCGCCTCACCCCGGCAGCCACGGATTTCCTCGTGGAGCGGGGCTACGACGAGCACTACGGCGCGCGGCCGCTGAAGCGGGCCATTCAGAAGTACGTCGAGGATCCGCTGTCGGAGAAGATCCTCGTCGGCGAGTTCGCGCGGGGCGACGAGATCGAGGTCGATGTCGCCCCGGACAAGGCGCGACTCGCGTTTCGCGCGCTCTCCGGCTCGAAGGCGTGATCCGCCAGCTCTCCCTCGCGATCCTCGCTGGTGCCGTGGTCCTCTCCCCGCGCCCCTCGTGGGCGCAGGACGAGGGCTCGCGGCGCACCGTCGACTCGATCGCCGTCACCGGCGCGCGGCGCAACACCAGCAGCCAGGTCATTCAGGCGAGCGGCCTCACCACCGACCACTCGCTGGACTTCCGCGACCTCCAGGTGGCGATTCGCACGCTCTACGCCACGGGACAGTACGACGACGTGCAGATCCTCGAGCAGCAGGTCGAGGGGCGGCGCGTCCTCCTCATCCGCGTGCGCGAGCGGCCGCTCCTCACGCGGTGGTCGGTGGAGGGCGCCGCCCACATACCCGAGGGCAAGCTCCGCGAGAAATCGACCCTCAGTGAAGGGTTGGCCATGGATCCCGCCGCCGTCGCACGCACCGCGGCGCACATCGACTCGCTGTACCGCAAGGACGGGTTCTACCTCGTGCGCGTGCGCGCCCGGCGCGAGTACTACGCCGACTCGACGCAGGTGCGCCTGACGTTCGACATCCAGGAGGGCCGCCGCGTGGCCGTCTCCCGGGTCGAGATCGAGGGCAACAGCCACTTCAGCGACGAAGAGATCGTCAAGAGAATGAGCACCCGGCCGGAGGGGTTCTGGTGGTTCCGCCCGGGCGACTACGACGATGAGAAGGTGCGCGACGACCTGCTCTCCCACCTGCCGCAGTTCTACGGCTCCAACGGCTACGTCGACTTCCAGGTCCTCGGCGACACCCTGCTGGTGAACAACAAGTCCGGGAAAGCCACGCTCGTCATCCGCGTGCACGAAGGGGAGCGGCGCAAGGTGGGGACGTTCGAGATCGTCGGGAACCGCCGGTTCTCGACCGACGAGCTGGAGCGCTACTTCCCCTTCGCCCGTCAGACCAAGGGCGGGATCCTGACCTCCACGAGTCCCACTGGCACACTGTACTTCGACCAGGTCAAATGGGATGCGGCCACCCGGGCTGTCCAGACCCTGTACTACAACAACGGCTACATCTACGTGAACCTGCGGCCGGACGTCATTCGCCGCGATGGACCGGACGGCAAGCCGTTGGTCGACCTGCGGTGGGTGGTGAATGAGGGACAGCCGGCCATCGTGAACAAGATTGAGATCGTCGGCAATACGCTGACACGGGACCACGTCATCCGGAACGCCATCGTGCTGCTGCCGGGGGACGTGTTCCGGCAGGATGCACTCGTGCACTCCTACCAGAACATCTCGAATCTCGGTTTCTTCGAGCCGCTGCCGCCCCCGGATACGCGGGCGGCAAACGACCAGGGCGACGTGGACATCATCTTCCACGTCACCGAAAAGCATACCGGCCAGATCAACTTCGGGGCGTCGCTCGGGCAGGGCACGGGCATCGGCGGGTTCATCGGGCTCGAGGAGCCGAACATCTTCGGCCAGGGGAAGCGCGGATCGTTCCAGTGGACGGTCGGGCAAAACCTCGATCAGTTCAGCGTGTCCTATACCGACCCTGCGATCCGGCAGTCGCGCATCTCCGGGACGCTCGGCGTCCACAAGACCCGCGTCGTGTACACGATCGCGAACCTCGGGACCCTGAAGAGCCAGGGCGGCAACCTCCAGATCGGGTTTCCCACGCCCCGCGACCGCTACACGCGGCTCTACCTGACTTACGCGCTCGAGACCCAGACGTTCACGGGGACGAGCTCCGACACGGCCTTCTCGTTCGTGTACGGCTGCAACGAGTGCGTGCGCTCGACCCTGACCGCCACGCTGACCCGCGATACACGAATCGACCTGCCGTTCCCGAGCGCCGGCACATTGCACTCGGTTTCGTTGTCGCAGAGCGGCGGACCGCTGGGCGGCACGGGTGACTACCAGCGCGTCGACGCGGAAGGGCGGTGGTACGCGACCCTGAGCCAGATTGGCGAGGGCCATCAGCCCCTGAAGTTCGTCCTGGGCCTGACGGCCCGCTCGGGGTTCGTGTTCGGGTACGCGCCATACTTCAACCAGTTGTTCACCATGGGCGGCACCCAGTTCGGCATCCCGCTCCGCGGCTACGACGAGTTCTCCATCACCCCGCGGGGCTACGATCCCCTCGCCCAGCGGGGCGTGGCGAACCCCGCCGCCTTTGGCAAGGCGTTTCTCGCGATGACGGCGGAGCTCGGCGCGCGCGTGTCCCAGGCGCTGTACGCGTCCGCCTTCTACGACGCCGGCAACGTGTATGGGACGGCGGGCGACTTCAACCCGACGCGGCTGATGCGAGGCGCGGGCATCGGCCTGAGCCTGGTCTCGCCGGTCGGGCCGATGGGGATCGACCTCGCCTACGGATTCGATCGTCGGAACATTCTGGGCCAGCCGGCTCCCGGCTGGAAGGTGCACTTCAGGCTGGGTAACCCGTTCACCGGCGGTGCCCCTGGCATTGCGCAGTAGCGGCCGTACAAGTCTCGAAACCGCGGTACTCACTTTGGAGAATGGCTATGACACGTGTCGTCCGTGTGTGCGTGTTGCTCGGGCTCACTGGCGCGGTGCCGGCGGCGGCACAAGGCCCCGGTCTCAAGATCGGGTTCATCAACTCCCGGCAGATCTTGTCGCAGACGCCGGGCTATGCCGCGGCCGAATCGACGTTCGACAAGGAGGTCAAGGGGTACCGCGACGAGGTCACACGCCTCCAGCAGCAGCTGGATTCGGCGATTCGGGCCTTTGACCAGCAGTCGATCGCGCTCTCACCCGCCGCCAAGCAGGCGAAGCAGAAGGACCTGCAGGGGCAGCAACAGCGTCTGCAGCAGCGGTCGCAGGAGCTCCAGCAGCGCGCCCAGCAGCGCGAGCAGGAGCTGCTCCAGCCCATCCAGGCGCGGATCAACGCGGTCATTCAAGGACTGCGGGCCGAGGGCAACTATTCCATGATCTTCGACGCGGACTCGCCGGGGGGGAACATCGTTGCGGCGGACCCGGGGCTCGATTTGACGAGCAAAGTGCTGCAGCGGTTGCGGCAGAGCCAATAGGGGCCGCCCCGTGAGCGCCGGCGGGGCAGGGGTTGGCGGGCGGCGAATCACGGCAGGGGAGCTGGCCGCGCTTACGGGCGGGTCGCTCGTCGGGTCTCCGGAGGTGAGCGTGGCCGGCGTCGCGCCTCTCGACCGGGCGGGAGCCCATGAGCTGTCATTCCTCGTTCACCGCCGCTACCTCGCGGCCTTTCGGCGGTCCGCGGCCGGCGTGGTGCTCTGCGCTCCGGAGTTCGCGGCGGAGCCCGGCGGGCCGGCCTGCCGGGTCGTGGTCCCCGAGCCGCACGTTGCCCTCCTCGCCATCATTCCCCTGCTGTATCCTGAGCCGGTCTGGACGTCCGGGATCCATGCGACCGCGGTCATCGGGCCTGGCGCGCGCTGGGACGATCCCGTGGCGATCGGGCCCTATGTTGTGCTCGGCGCGCAGGTCCGCCTGGGCCGCAACGTCCGGGTCGGGGCCAGTTGCGTGCTGGGCGACGGCGTAGTGCTTGGGGACGATGTGCTGCTGCATCCCCACGTCGTATGCTACAGTGGAACGGTGGTCGGCAACCGCGTTACCCTCCATGCGGGCGTGCGGCTGGGGAGCGACGGGTTCGGGTACGTGCCCAGCCGGGCCGGGGAGCCGCCGCGCAAGATTCCGCAGATCGGACGCTGCATCGTCGGCGACGACGTGGAGATCGGCGCGAACACCACGATCGATCGGGGGAGCGTGGACGACACGGTCATCGGGGCGGGCACCAAGGTCGACAACCTCGTCCAGGTGGGCCACAACGTGCACATCGGTGCGCGCTGCCTCATCGCCGGCCAGGCGGGGATCGCGGGAAGCACGCACCTCGGTGACGACGTGTTCCTCGGAGGGCAGGCCGGCGTGTCGGACCACGTGCACATCGGACGCGGCGCCCGCGTGCTGGTGCAAGGGGGCGTGATCGGCGATATCGACGCCGGCGCCACCGTGTCGGGGTATCCCGCGCGCAGCCACCGCGACGTGCTGCGCGCCCAGGGGGTCTTGAGCCGACTGTCACGGATTGCCGCCGAACTGGAGGCGCTGGTGCACGAGCCCGATGACCATGGCCACTAGGCGTTCGGTCGAGCGGCGCGCCGCCGTTCGGGGCACCGGGTTGCACACCGGAGCCGCTACCGAAGCGACATTCTTGCCCGCCGCAGCGGGGCAGGGCGTCGTCTTCCGACGGATTGACCTCGAGGGCAAGCCCGAGATTCCCGCCCGCCTTACGGAAGTGGACGCCGTGGAGCGGCGAACGGCGATCGGCCATGGCGTCCGGACGGTCCAGACGGTCGAGCACCTCCTGGCGGCGGTGGCGGCCCACGAGATCGATGACGTCACGGTCGAAGTCACCGGTCCCGAGGTGCCGATCTTGGACGGGAGCGTGCAGCCGTACTTCGAGGCGATCACGCAGGCGCATCCGGTCGAGGTGGGCGGTGAGCCTCGGGTGCTCACGGTGCAGGCGCCCTTCACCGTGACCGAGGGCGACTCCTCCTACGTCGTGGCTCCCTCGAAGGACTTCCGGGTCACGGTCACGATCGAGTGGCCCCACCCGTTGATCGGCTGCCAGTCGGGCAGCTACGTCGTGACGGCGCAATCGTTCGAACGGGAGCTCGCGGCCGCGCGCACCTTTGGGTTCACGAGCGAGGTGGCCGACCTGACCGCGCGGGGGCTCATCAAGGGCGCGTCGGAAGCCAGCGCGATCGTCCTCGACGACCACGGGATCGCGAACGGCGGGCGCCTGCGCTGGCCCGATGAGTTCGTGCGCCACAAGGCCGCGGACGTGGTGGGCGATCTGGCTCTGACCGGCGCGCGCATCCGCGCGCACATCATCGCGACCCGGCCCAGCCACAGCGGCAACATCGCGCTGGCCCACGCCCTCGCGCGCGCGGCCAAGCAGTCGGGACCGCCCAAGATGGACATCGGGCGGATCATGGACGTGCTGCCGCACCGGTACCCGTTCCTCCTCGTGGACCGGATCATCGAGGTCGAAGGGCGGCAGCGCATCGTCGGCATCAAGAACGTGACGATCAACGAGCAGTTCTTCCAGGGCCACTTCCCCGGCCACCCGATCATGCCGGGCGTCCTCATCATCGAGGCCATGGCGCAGGTCGGCGGCATGCTGCTCATGAGCCATTTCGAGGGCCAGAACGTCGAGGACAAGGTCGTGTACTTCATGTCGCTCGACAACGTGAAGTTTCGGCGGCCGGTGGTGCCCGGGGATCAGCTGCGGTTCGAGCTCGAAATGCTGCAGTTTCGCGGCAAGACGTGCCGGATGAAGGGCGTCGGGTACGTGGATGGCCAGGTGGTGGCCGAAGCGGAGATGATGGCGATGGTCACGGACAGGTGATTCATCGCACCGCCCTGATCGACCCGACGGCGCATCTCGGGGATGGCGTGTCGGTCGGTCCGTTCGCGATCATCGGGCCGAGGGTCACCGTCGGCGATGGTACGACGCTCGCCGCGCATGCGGTGCTCGAGCGCAACGTGAAGATCGGCGCCGGCGCGAAGATCGGCTACGGCACCGTCATCGGCAACGATCCGCAGGATCTCAAGTATCAGGGCGAAGACACCTGGGTGGAGATCGGGGACGCCACCGTGGTGCGCGAGTACTGCACCATCAACCGCGGGACGGCCGCCACGGGCAAGACCACCATCGGCCAGCGCTGCTTTCTCATGTCCTACGTGCACGTCGCGCATGACTGTGTGCTGGGCGACGATGTGATCGTGGCGAACGCCGTGCAGATGGCCGGACACGTGACGATCGAGGAACGGGCGGTGATCAGCGGACTTGTCCCGATTCACCAGTTCGTGCGCATCGGCACCTTTGCCTTTGTCGGCGGGGGCTCGCGGGTGAACCAGGACGTCCCACCGTACACGAAAGCCGTGGGCAATCCGGTGCACCTCTATGGCCTCAACTCCGTCGGCCTGGCACGCGCCGGGTTCGCGCCGGACGTGAAGCTCGCGCTGAAACGTGCCTATCGCCTGTTGTTCAACTCCGATCTCACGGTGACGCAGGGCATCACCCGCGCGCGGGCGGAGCTGCCGGCGGTTCCCGAGATCGAGCACTTCCTCCGGTTCATCGAGGCGTCGCAGCGCGGGGTGCTCGTGTGACCGTGAGGCCGGTGCGGGTAGGCGTGGTCGGCACCGGCGCTCTCGGCTATCATCACGCGCGGTTGCTCCGCCGCCAGCCGGGCGCCGAGCTGGTGGGCATCCACGACATCAACCCCGCCCGGGCCGCTCAGGTGGCCCGCGAGCTGGACACTATCGCCCACCCGTCGCTCGACGCGCTGCTCGAGCGCGCGGAAGCCGTGACAGTAGCGGTGCCGACGCCTGCGCACGTCGCCGTGGGGCTCGCGGTGCTCGAACAGGGCCGCGGGCTGCTCATGGAGAAGCCGCTCGCCGACTCCGTGGCGGGCGCGGAGGCCCTGGTGCGGCGCGCGGCGGAGCGGAAGGTGATTCTGCAGGTGGGGCACGTGGAGCGGTTCAATCGGGCGGTGCGCGCCGCGGCGCGCTACCTCGAGGAGCCGCGGTTCCTGCAGACGGAGCGTCTCGCGCCGTTCCAGTCGCGCGGCACCGACGTCGCCGTCATCCTCGACCTCATGATCCACGATCTCGACCTGGTCCTCGAGCTCGTACGGTCCGAGGTCACGGACGTGCGCGCCACCGGCGTGCCGGTGCTGACGCCACACGTCGACATCGCGAATGCGCGGGTGGAGTTCGCGAGCGGTGCGGTGGCGAACATCACGGCGAGCCGGGTATCCCGGGACCGGACGCGCAAACTGCGCGTCTTCCAGCAGACCGGCTACTTCTCGCTCGATCTCGCGCAGGGGACGGGGGATTTCTACCGGCTCAAGCCGGGCTGGCAGGCGCTCGGAGCCACGAACCTCGAAGCGATCGTGGAGCACGTGCAGCTCGATGCCCCGCAGGCCGAACCGCTGCAGCTCGAGCTCGAGAGCTTCCTGCAGGCGGTGCGCGGCGAGGGGGAGGTGGTGGTGACCGGGGCCGCCGGGGTGCAGGCGCTCGCCCTCGCCTTCCGCGTTGCCGACGCGGTGCAGGCCTCGCCGCTGAGCGCGGCGCGGCCGTGACGCAGCGCCCACGCATCTACGTCTCGGCCGGCGAACCCTCCGGCGACGCGCATGCGGCGGCCGTGGTCACGGCGCTGCGGCGGCGGCTGGACGTAGACGTGGACGCGTTCGGGGGCCCGGCGCTCGAGGCGGCCGGAGCCAGGGTGCTCGACCGGATGGAGCAGTACTCGGTCATGGGCTTCGTGGAAGCCCTGCAGAAGCTTCCGTCCCATTTCCGGCTCCTCGGGCGGGTGCGCGAGGCCTTCCGCGCCGGCCGCTACGACCTCGCCGTGCTCGTGGACTACCCGGGCTATCACCTGCGCGCCGCCGAGGCCGCCGCCGCTGCCGGCGTCCCGGTTCTGTACTATGTCGCGCCGCAGATGTGGGCATGGGGCTCGGGGCGCGTGCGCCGCCTCGCGTCCGTCCGGCGGCTCGCCGTGATCCTTCCGTTCGAAGAAGCGTTCTTTCGCGAGCGCGGCGTGCCGGCCACGTTCGTCGGGCATCCGCTGCGGGACCGGCCGGCGCCGCTGACGCGAGACGAAGCGCGCCGCCAGCTCGGCCTCGACGCCGACCGGCCGGTGCTCGCGGTATTCCCGGGAAGTCGCGCGCAGGAGGTGCGACGCCTCTGGCCTCCGTTTCGCGAGGCCGCCCGGCTCGTGCTTGCCCGCCGCAGCGACGTTCAGATCGTGGTTGCCGGAACGCCGCAAGGACAGTACCCGGACCTCGACGCGGCGCGGATGAGCGACTCCGTAGCGGCCTTCGCCGCCGCCGACGCCGCGCTGTGCAAAGCCGGCACCACGACGCTCGAGGCGGCGATCGCCGATGTCCCCATGGTCATCGCGTACAGCCTGCACCCCGTCTCGTTCGCCATCGCGAGCCGCCTCTTGCACGTGCCGCACGTCGGCCTCGTGAGCCTGATTGCCGGCGACCGGGTCGCGCCCGAATTCCTGCAGGGCGCCGCGACGCCCGCGGTGCTCGCCGAGGCCGTGCTCCCGCTGCTCGATCGCGACAGCGTCGCGGCCCGCCAGCAGCGCGCTGGGCTGGCCGTGGTGCGCGAGCGCCTGGGCCCGCCGGGGGCGGCCGATCGGGTAGCCGCGATTGCGGCGGAGTTGGTGGGGTGAGATTCACTTGGGCTCAGCCGCTCGTGAACCCCCTGGCGTTGCCCCTCGTGCGCTTGCTCGCTTCGACCTGGCGGTACGAGGTGACGGGATGGGCCAACGTCGAAGCGGCGCGCGCCACGGGGAGGCCGATCGTCTACGCACTGTGGCACAGCCGTCTGCTGCCGCTCATCCACAGTCGCAGAGGCGAGGGCAGGGCTATCCTGATCAGTCGCCACCGCGACGGATCGTATTTGACGGACCTGTGCGAGGGGTGGGGCTATCAGGTAGTGCGCGGCTCGAGCAAGCGGGGAGGGGCAGTGGGGCTGCTGGGCCTCATCCGCTTTCTCCAGCAGGGTAACGAGGTCGGGACGACCCCCGACGGGCCGCGGGGGCCGCGTGAGAAAGTGAAACCCGGCATCCTGGTGGCGGCGCAACACGCCAATGCGCTCGTGGTGGCCATGGGCGCTCGCCCCTCCTCCGCGTGGTGGTGGGTGCACACCTGGGACCGGTTCTGCATCCCGCGGCCGTTCGCCACGATCGAGATCCACTACAGCGCGCCGATCGCGGTGGCGGAGGGCAAGGAGGGGCTGCGCCGTGCTATCGCCGACACCGAGCGCGCGCTGCATGAGGTCACCTACGGTGAGGACGGAGGTCGAGGGACGGGGGACGGGTGAACGGCGCGAGCGTCGTCCAGTGGCTGTGGGGCGGCACGTCGGGCGCCAGGCTGGCGCGCCTGCCGCTCATTCCGCTCGCGTTCGTGTACGGCGGCACGATGCGGGTGCGGGCCTCCGCGTACCGGCACGGGTGGCTCGCGACGGCGCGCTTGCCTCTGCCCAGCGTGGCGGTGGGCAATCTGTCGGTCGGCGGAGCGGGGAAGACGCCCCTCGCGGCCTGGATCGCTGCACGCTTCGCCGACCGGGGCATCAAGCCGGGGATCCTGCTCCGCGGGTATGGCGCCGATGAGCCGTTGGTGCTGGCCCGCCTCGTTCCGGGCGCCGTCGTGGTGACGGACCCGGACCGGATGGCGGGCGCGGCCCGCGCGCGCGCCGCCGGCGCCGGCGTGCTGGTGCTGGACGACGCATTTCAGCACCTGCGCGTGACGCGGGATCTGAACATCGCCGTGGTGAGCGCCGAGAGCGCTGAGGCGGCGCCGTGGACCCTCCCTGCGGGTCCGTGGCGCGAGAGCCGGCATGCGCTGGGCCGGGCGGACTGGCTGGTCGTGACGCGGAAACGGTCGTCGCCCGATGCGGCGGCCGCGTTGGTCGAACGCCTCAGCGCGGGCCGACGAGAGTTGCCGCTCTCCGTCGCTCACCTGGCCCTGGCGGGCTTCGAGGGCATGCAAACGGGCGAGGCGCATCCGCTCGGTGTCATCGCCGGGGGGCGCGTGCTGGCGGCGGCCGGCATTGCCGACCCGGCCAGCTTTGCGGCCCAGTTGGCCGCGCAGGGCGCGAGCGTGCAACTCATGGCGTACCAGGACCATCACGCCTACACGGCAGCGGACGTCGGCGCGCTCGTGCGGGCGGGGGCAAGCGCCGATTATGTTGTAGTCACCGAAAAGGACGCGGTCAAACTGCGCCACCTCTGGCCCCGCGACACGCCCGAGCCTCTCGTCGCCCAACTGCACGTGTCCTGGGAGCGCAACGGGGCCCTCCTGGAGCGGGCGCTCGACGCCGCGGGCGCGCGCGAACCGCTGCCCCGATCATCAGAATGAGCGACCCAGCGATCAAGTCGGATCCGCACCACGCCCTGATTCGCCCGGACAAGGACACGTTTCTCGCCGAGCAGAATCCCTTCGAATCGATGATGGAGCGGTTCGATCACGCCGCCAAGCTGCTCGCGCTCGATGCTGGTCTCTACAAGGTCCTTCGCAATCCCGAGAAGCAGGTGATCGTTTCTGTACCGGTGGTGCGCGACAACGGGGAGCTCGAGGTCTACAAGGGATATCGGGTCCTCTACAACACGTCGCGCGGGCCGGCCAAGGGCGGCATCCGCTTTGACCTGAACGTGACGCTCGAAGAGGTAACGGCCCTCGCTGCGTGGATGACCTGGAAGTGTGCGGTGGTGAACATCCCCTTTGGGGGATCCAAGGGCGGGGTGGTGTGCGATCCGGCCTCGATGTCGATGGGGGAGCTGGAGCGGCTGACCCGGCGCTACACCGCGAGCATCATCGAGCTGCTCGGTCCCGATTCCGACGTGCCGGCTCCCGATGTCAACACCAACGAGCGCGTGATGGCCTGGATCATGGACACGTACTCGATGCACCACCGGCACACCGTGACAGCCGTGGTGACGGGGAAGCCCGTGGCGATGGGCGGCTCGCTGGGTCGGCGCGAAGCGACGGGGCGTGGGTGCATGATCGCGACGCGCGCGGCGCTGGCGCGGCTCGGCCGCTCGTTGGCGGGCGCGCGGGTCGTGGTCCAGGGGTTCGGCAACGTCGGGTCGGTCGCCGCGGACCTCCTGGCCAAGGCCGGCGCGTCGATCATCGGCGTGTCGGACAAGACCGCAGGCGTGCACGACGCGAAGGGGCTCGACATTGCTGACCTGGTGGCCTGGGTGGGCCAGCACCGCCAGATCGCCGGCTATCCGCGCGGCGAGCCCATCGGCAACGAGGAGTTGCTCACCCTCGACTGCGACGTGCTCGTGCCGGCGGCCACGGAGAATGTGATCACGAGCAAGAACGCGCCTCTCATCAAGGCCAAGGTGGTCTGCGAAGGGGCGAATGGTCCCACGACGGCCGCCGCGGACGACATCCTCGAGCGGCAGGGCGTGTTCGTGGTGCCCGACATCCTCGCGAACGCGGGTGGCGTGACGGTGAGCTACTTCGAGTGGGTACAGGACCGCGGCGGCTACTTCTGGGACGAGGCCACGGTGAACCAGCGCCTCGAGAGCATCATGACGCGATCGTTCGCCGAGGTGATGGCGATGGCCGACCGCTACAAGGTGAGCCCGCGGATCGCGTGCTACATGCTCGCGGTGGACCGCGTGGCCGCCATGCATCGGCTGCGCGGCATCTATGCGTGATGCGCTACCGCTTGGTGGCCGTGGGGCGGATGAAGGACGCCGCGCTCCGCGCGGCATGCGACGGGTACCTCGACCGCCTGCAGCACTACGCGCGGGTTGAGGAGCGGGAAGTGAAGGACGAGGCGCGGATCCTCGATGCGGTGGCGGAGGATTCGCGCCTCGTGGCGTTGTCGCGCGGAGGCGAGCCGTGGACCTCCGCGGAGCTGGCGGAGTGGACGGCGCGCTGGGAACGAGACGCCCGCGATGTCACGTTCGCGATCGGAGGGGCGAACACGTTGCCCGACGCGGTCCTCGGCAAGGCGGAGCGGATCTGGAGCCTGTCGCGCATGACGTTTCCTCACGAGGTGGCGCGCGTGCTGGTGTGCGAGCAGCTGTACCGCGCCCATACCATCCGGCGGGGAGAGCCGTACCATCGCGGGCCCTGAGCTTGCACCCCGCGACCGCGCCGGGCTGCTGGCGCTGGCGCGCGGCGCGCTTGCGGCGCACCTGTTGGGCGAAGGCCGCGCGACGGCGGGCTCCGGCGCGCCGGCGCCCGCTGCGGGCGTCGCCCGCGGGGCATTCGTGACCCTGATGGCCGGGGGCGATCTGCGGGGCTGCGTGGGCCAGGTGCGCGCGAATCGACCGCTGGCCGAGCTGGTGTGCGAGCTCGCAGTGGCCGCCGCACGGGACGACGAGCGGTTCGCGCCCATCACTCGGGAGGAGCTGATTACGGTCCGCATCGAGATATCGGTTCTTACGAAGCCCGCGCTGCTCCGTCCGGTGGCTCTGGAGCGGATCGCGATCGGGCGGGACGGCCTCATGGTGCGTCGCGGGCCGGCGTCCGGTCTCCTGCTGCCGCAGGTCGCGCCGGAGCACGGCTGGCGCGCGGAGGTGTTCCTGGCCGCGACCTGCTGCAAAGCGGGGCTCGCGCCCGATGCGTGGCGGGATCCGGCCACGGAGGTGTTCGCGTTTCAGGCGGAGATATTCGGGGAAGCGTGATGCCGAGGATCGTGAGCACCCCCATCGCGCCCCTGGTGCTGCCGGAGCGCGGCCTGGCTCCCCGGGTCGTGGCACCGGAGGTCGTGGCTGCGGCGCTTCCGGGGCCGGGGCGGGAGCGTCTGGCCAAGGGACCCGTCCTGGTCGTCACGACCGGTCAGCAGCCGGGCCTGTTCACCGGCCCTCTCTACACGATCTACAAAGCGCTCTCGGCCGTCGCGCTCGCGCGCCGGCTCGAGCGGGCGTGGAATACTCCGGTCGTACCCGTGTTCTGGGTTGCGGGGGACGACCACGACTTCGCCGAAGCAAATCATGCCTGGGTGCTCGATACCGAAGGCGAGCCGGTGGAGATCCGGCTGCGGGAGCGGGCGGCGGACGCCCCCCTCGTGCCCCTGGCCCGCGAGCCCTCCGGGCCGGAGGTCGGCGCGGCGCTCGAGCGGCTACGGTCCGCGACTCCCGACACGGAGTTCAAGGCCTCGGTCCTCGCATGGCTCGAGGCTGCGTACCGCGCCGACGCGACGCTGGCGGACGCGTGCGCGGAGGCGCTGCAGGCCCTCCTTGGCGCGACCGGGCTGGTGGTGCTGCGCGCTCACGATCCGGCGCTCAAGCGGGTCGCCGCACCGTGGGTGTTGCGCGGGTTGTCCATCACGTTGCCCGACGGCCACACGCCGGTCATGGTGGACGCGGGCCTCGGGCGGGACCGGCTCCGTCCTGATGGGAAGGGGGACGCGTTTGTCACGCGCCGCAGCGGCGAGCGCTTCACGCGGTCGATGCTTGAGGGAATGGCGCGGGACCACCCCGAGCGCCTGTCGCCCAACGTGCTGCTGCGTCCGGTCGTCGAAGCGGCGCTATTCCCCACAGTCGCCTACGTGGGGGGGCCGGCGGAGCTCGGATATCTTCCGCAAGCCGCGCCCCTCTACGAGGCCCTCGGTGTGGCGCGGCAGGCGGCCGTGCCGCGCTGGTCCGGCGTCTTGATCGACGCGAAGGTAGACAAGCTGATCGCGAAACACGGGCTGACGCTCGCCGATCTGGATGGCCAGGAGGGGGCGCTCGAGGCGCGGCTCGTGCGCGAGGCCCTGCCCCCAGAAGCCGAGGCTCGGTTCGCAGAGCTGCGGCGCGTGCTCGAGGAGCAATTCGAGCGCCTGGGGGAAGCCGTGGCAAAGGTCGATCCCACGCTCGCGCGACCGATCCAGTCGTCGAAAAACAACGCCCTCGCCGGCACTCAGGAGATCGAGAAGAAGCTGCTGGCGACGCTCAAACGGGAGAACGAGACGCTCGTGCGGAAGGTGTCCCGCGCCCGCGCCGCCGTGTTCCCACACGGCGAACCGCAGGAACGTGTGCTCACCCTCGCGTCCTTCGCGATTCGGTACGGCCCGACGCTCGTGGCCGAATTGGAGCTGGAGGTGGCGCGGTGGGCGGACCCCTCGTAGAATCCGTCGCATGTGGCTCTTCGCGATAATCCTGCTCGTGGCTCTCATGATTCCCATCGTGGCCATCCTGGTGGATTCGCCGCTGGGCCGCTCCATCGCGGGGCGACTGGAGGGTCGCCGCAGCGGCAATGATGGCGACGTCCAGGCCCTCGAGCGCCGGATGGCGGTCCTCGAGAGCGAGGTGGAAGACCTCACTCGCTCGGTCGGTGGCATGCGGGACGAGCTGCAGTTCATGCAGCGCCTGCTGGAAGACCCCAACAGGAAGCGATCCTGACAAACAGCGGCGGCGGGCGCCATGTGGCGCAGGTCGCCGCCGGCATCCTGGTCACACGCGTGCTCGGCTACGTACGGGAGCGCGTGTTCGCCTTCTATTTCGGTAACACCAGCGTCGCCGCGGATGCCTTCCGCGCCGCCCTGCGCATCCCCAACGCGATCCGCAACCTGCTGGGTGAAGGCACGCTCTCCGCGTCGTTCATCCCGGTCTATGCAGCCATGCGGCAGCGGCCGGACGGGGGGAAGGCCGCGCGGGCCGTGGCCGGGGCCGTGCTCGGCCTGCTGCTCCTCGCCACCGGAATCCTGTCGCTCCTGGGTATCGCGTTTGCGCCCGCCATCACGACGCTCATTGCGAAGGGGTTCGACCCGGCGCGGCGCGACCTGACCATCACGCTCGTGCGCCTCCTGTTTCCCATGACGGGCCTGATGGTGGTCTCCGCGTGGTGCCTCGGGATTCTCAACACGCACCGCCGCTTCTTCCTTCCATACGCGGCCCCGGCCCTGTGGAACGTGGCGGGGATCGTGGCCATGGTGGCGGCCGGCACGTGGTTCGCCGCGCCCGGGCTGCCGCTGGCCGAGCAGCTGCACCGGCTGGCGCTCGCGCTGGCCTGGGGCACCGTCGCGGGCGCCGTGCTCCAGGTCGCTATCCAGCTCCCGGCCTGCTGGCGCCTGCTGCAGGGGATTGATCTCCACCTGAGCATGGCGGTCGACGGTGTGCGGGACGTGATCGTGGCCTGGGGCCCACTGGTCATCGGCGCCGGGGTCGCCCAGCTGTCCGGGTTCGTCGATACGGTGCTCGGATCGTTCGCGGGCCCCGGGGGGGTCTCGGCGCTGGGTTACGCCCAGCTGGTTCAGGTCCTGCCGATCAGCTTGTTCGGCGTCTCGGTAGCGGCCGTGGCGCTGCCCGATCTGGCGCGCGACGCCCTGACGGCGACTCCGAACGAGCAGCTTCGCGGCCGCCTGGCCGTCGCGTTTCGCCGCATCGTGTTCTTCGTGCTCCCCTCGGCGTTCGCGTTCGCGGCGCTCGGGCCGGTGATCATCGGGGCGCTATTCCAGACGGGCCGGTTCACGGCGGACGACACAGCGCTCGTCGGCGGGGTGCTCGCGGCCTACGGCGTGGGCCTCGTGGGACAAGCGTGCGTCAAGTTATTCGCATCGGGGTTCTACGCCCTCCGTGATACGCGAACGCCGGTGATGATCGCGACGACGTCCCTGGTCATTTCTACGGGCCTGTCGGTGATGTTCATGCAATGGTACGGACCCGCGGGGATCGCGCTGGGGTCGTCCGTGGGATCCACATTCAATGTCGTGCTCCATCTGCGCGACCTCGATCGGCGCATCGGCGCCGTGCTGCGGTTGCCGGACTGGCGGGCGGCGCTCGCGAGCGCAGCGGCCGCGGCGGCGGCCGCGGGGGGCGGGGTCGTCGCGGCCCGTGGCGCGGCGGGGCATGGGGCAGGGGCGGTGCCCGCGGCCTTGATCGCGCTTGCTACCTTTGGCGTGATGTACCTCGCCATCACGCTGGCGCTGCGCCATCCCGACGCCCTCCGGCTGTGGAAACTGGGTCGCTGATCGCCCGCAAGCTGGAAGCGCTTCCCGACAAGCCTGGCGTGTATCTGTGGAAGAATGCGGCGGGCGAGATCCTGTACGTCGGCAAGGCAAAGAGCCTGCGCTCGCGCGTGCCGAGCTACCTCGGCCCCGAAGCCGGTGCCACGCCGGAGCAGGCCGCCCTGGTGCGGCAGATCGCGGACTTCGATACCATCGTCGTCCCGAGCGAAGCGCAGGCGCTGCTCCTCGAGAACAACCTGATCAAGGAGCACAAGCCTCGCTTCAACATCCGGCTCACCGACGATAAGAGCTACCCACGGATCGCCGTCACCCTGGGCGAGCCATTCCCGCGGGTGCTCGTGGTCCGCCGCGTGACGATTCCGGAGGCGCGCTACTTCGGGCCCTACACGGACGTTGCCACGCTGCGCCAGACGCTCCGCATCATCCGGCGGTTGTTCACGGTTCGTTCCTGCCATTGGGACCTGCCGCGCGAGGCGCCGGACCGGCCGTGCCTCGACTACCACATCGAACGCTGCCGCGCCCCCTGCGTGGGCTACCAGGGCCAGGCGGAGTACCGGCGGATGATCGACGACGTGCTCGTGTTCCTCGAGGGGCGGACGCTCGACGTCCGCCAGCGCCTGCGCGAGCGGATGCTCGAGGCCAGCCGCGTCCTGGATTACGAGCGCGCGGCGCAGCTGCGCGACGCGTTGCAGTGGCTGGACCAGGTCGAGCAGCCGCAGGCGGTGGAGTTGGTGGGCGGCGGCGATGCCGATGCGGTCGGGTTCGCGCGCGATGGGGACGACGCCTGTGGAGTGGTCCTGCGGGTGCGTGACGGTAAGTTGATCGCGCGCGACCATTGGTTCTTCGAGAATGCCGA
>Ga0335084_10000737_pt1 | contig 28827 bp, 25 predicted proteins | sample Lox_Sample_44_FD_206721 | JGI IMG/M metagenome (GOLD analysis project Ga0335084, IMG submission 206721) | Soil microbial communities from Loxahatchee National Wildlife Refuge, Florida, United States - Lox_Sample_4.4 | ecosystem: Environmental > Terrestrial > Soil > Wetlands | place: USA... | reverse complement strand
TGTTTATCTTTAACATTTCTTTTTGAGTTGTCATTCTTTGGATTTTCTCCTTCTTTTTGTATTCATTGTAAGTAACCTATAGGTCTCTTGGTTATTTAAGGCTATCAAGGAAAGTAACTTATAGGATACCCAAATTTAAATAGATGATCTCATTAGTATAGACGATGAAGAGTGAATCAAGCCAAAAAGCTATTAAAATTGATGGAAATTTATGGAATGAGTTGAATAAGTGGTTGAACACATCTCAAGCAAAACAGCGAGGTTTTCATTCAAAAGCACAGTTTGCCACAGAGGCTATACGAGATAAGATGGAAGAAATTAAGGATCCTCTACAAAGACAGAAACAACTAAGTATAATATTAGAAAATGCAACAAAAATGATGAACTACATATCAATGGCGAATGATCATAAGTCTCTCATGAATGAATTATTACTGAACAACCGATTAAATAAAAACACAAAAAGGGTATTATTACACAAGGAAAGGAATCATCAAAAAATATGTAATAAAGACAATGTTACAGAATGTGAGAGGTTTCTGCAGGATTTGCGGAAATACAGGTTAGAAATAATGAAATAAAATTATTCATTTTACATTACATATAATAAGTATTAAATTATTTTTTAAAGAAAGAATAATAATATAATTAAAGATAGCATTGTTACTACTAATTGCAACGTCAGTTAAATTATTTGGAGTCAATTCGGATCTATGTATAGTGTAAAGTGTATAAATTTGGCCTAAATAGGAAACGAACTATTTCACATATCCATTTTCTGAAAGTAATAGTATGAATTTACTCCTCCGGTAAATCCCCCGGAAGATTGACCTCTAGTTTTGTTCTCATCCATTGCCATCAGTTGGTTTTCCTTTTTTATCTAGAGAAATGATCCTAGTTCGAGTTAGAATTTAAGCGTACAAATTCTATCTTTTTAATTCTGAGAAAGATTTTTTTAGCTTTTCTAAAGCATTTCCAGATGCTAAATCTTGCGATTTTTCAAGTTTTGGTTCTATGATTAAATTCCACTTCAGTTCTCGTATGATTTCCTCCTTGAGTTTCTCCATTATTTCCATGTCTTTAATCTGCATCATGATTCCATGAGTAGATTCTATCTTCCTTTTTTCCGCTTCTTTGATTCTAGCTTCCAGGTCTTCTACTTTTGCCTCTAGTACTGCTTGAGTCTTTGCCAACCCAGATTCAAATATCAAAAGATTTGGTTCTATCTTCAAGTATGCCTCTAACAGCTCCTGGTCGCTATATCTCTCGTATCTTTTCATGTATCTGTCATGACCAGCTAAACAGTGGGCAAAACCCTCATGTACCTTTTCACCCCTTGTGATAAAAAAGGATCTAAAACTGTGTATCGTTATCTTGTGTGTGCCGCTTTCATATCGTTCATTAAATCCGCACAAGTCACGAATCCTTTTGAATGCATCTTGTTCGTTTCCTAATGCCTTTACCGAATCTGCATTAGTTCCAAAAACCAAGTCGTCGTCCTTGAGCTTGCTTAGAATTTTTTTAACATGCTCACCTGCCTCTCTGCTTAGGAAAACATGTCTTGGCCTTTTGGTCTTTGTATAGGCACCTGATAATTTTATCATCAGCCTAGGATGATCTAATACAAAATCTCTCTTTCTAACCTTGCATGATTCCTGTATCCGCATGCCAGATGATGCCAGAGTCAAATACAGGGCTTGGCGTTCAAAACTTGCGTGTTGTAGTATTTGTTTAATCTGATCTATTGTCAAAGGATATGGTTCTTCTTCTATTTCTTTAGGCAACTCTATGTTGGACTGGATATCCTCTGAGTGAATCTTGGCATCTATCATGTATGCAAGATATTTTTTGAATAATGAAAAGTAGACTCTGGATGTGTTTGGTCTGAGGGTGTCAGTCATGAAATTGATGTACTTTTGCAATAGCTCATACGTGTGACGTTCTTTTGGTTTATCATCCAAATTCCTTAGTTCTTTGAAAACCTGTTCCTTGGTCTTCTTGTAGGTAGAATGACAGAATCTGTCAAACTGTAAAATTGCCTTTTCTGTGTTGACTTTCGTTGATCTTGATTTAGTCTTGAACTTGTCCTGAAAGAATGACTCTGTAGTTCTAGCTTGCTCCAAGAAGGTCATCTGGTTGAAGAGTGCGTACTTTATATAAAAGTAATTTTAGCTTAGGTATAAAACTCCTAGCTAACGTCGTAGCTTAGGATTAACTATAACATCCATTGCATGGCCTACAAATACAAATGCAAGACCTGTAACTGCAATCATAATTCCAGGCGGCAGGATCCACCACCACATTCCACGAGATGCAGCACTTGATAGACTAGCATCATGCAATATTTGTCCCCAAGTAGGAAAGGATGGGTCACCCAAACCAAGAAAACTCAGACCTGCTTCCGCAGTAATAGCAGCCGGTACAAGGATTGCAGTACTAGCAAGTGCATAAGGCAACAGTTGTGGAAATATATGCTTGAAAATAATTATACGCTCTTTTTGTCCCATTAATCTTGCGGCTTCGACATATTGCAAATTCTTTATTTGTAATGCCATGCTTCTTGAAACCTTTGCTACCCCCACCCAACTAAAAATAACAATGAATCCCACGATTAGAAATATGCTTTTCCCAATAGTAACTGCAAGAATTATCAATAGAGGCAGAGTAGGCATTGCATAAATTATATCACTAAATCTCATCATACTTTCATCTGTGAGTTTACCCTTGTATCCTGCATAGGTTCCATAAATCAGACCCAAGAATACGGAGGCAACTGCAACTGTAATACCTATGAATAGAGCCAATGGTGTTCCCCATAATAATCCCACAGCTAGGTCTCTTCTTAATTCATCAGTGCCCATAAATCCATAAACTTTACCACCTAGAATCAGCTTAGATTCCATTATGGTGGGCTTTTCAGATACACTGTACAGCTTTGCTCGAAATTTGTATTCTCCCTTTAAAATCTCATCACTTGCAAATTTAGAGAAAATTATTTTTTCAGATGAAAGATTATCAAATGAGAAGTTGTAGAGATTTTTATATAATCCGAGATTTTTAATAATTACCCCATCAGTTGAAAATAACATGCTATGATATGCTGTACTTGAATTGGTAAAGGGCAATGCCACAGACACTAGGTCGAGGGTTTTCCCATCAGGACGCGAAATTGAGAGTTGTAATAATGGTGAGCCTGTATATTCCACAGAATATTGATAGATAAAATCGCTTGGAAATCCATCATACTGATAGTTCACATTAAACAAATCTGTGTGCATATATACCGAACCTAGGTTTTGTGAAAAACTCTCTGGCTTGAGGCTCAAGTGTTCTGGAATTTTTTCTGATTGAAAGTAATTTACCCAAGAAGGCGCTGCAGATTTTGGATATGCAAGCCAACTGGAAGGATCATTCCAATTTTTAAAGTTGTCAAGTGGGATAGTTACAAAAGCAATTATTGATAGAAGGAATAGAATGACAAGTATAACAATTCCTGAAATTCCAATCTTACTATGTTTGAATTCTTCCCATATTTCTTTAGATGAATAACTCATTCCCGTCTAATCCTTGGATCAAAGTATGCATACAATACATCAGCAATGAAAATGCTTACCAGAAAAAAGGCGGTCAAAACATATGTTTCGCCAATTATTACTGGTAAATCAAATACATTGATAGCATCATAATATAATTTTCCCATGCCTGGCCAATCAAAAACTGCTTCTGTAATTACTGAGCCTCCAAGAGAACCAGATAAGCTTAAAGCTAGTACAGTAACTATTGGTGGTGCAGCGTTTTTTAGTGCATGTGAATACAAAATTTTCTTTTCATCTATTCCTGCAGCTCTTTTTGCAGTTACAAAATCCTCTTGAAGTACACCCACAAGAAAATTTCGTACAATATAAGCCCAGGAACCAAAACCTAACAGGACAAGCGTAATTAGAGGAAGAGTCATGTGATACAAAAGTGAAAGTAAATACCCAGGATCGGTTGGCGGTACCTCCGGGGTAGCTATTGCAGGAAATACTGGATAGACAAAAGCAAACACAAAGATAAGTAGAACACCTACCCACCAAACTGGAAAACTGCTACTAATTATTGCAAATCCTGATGCCATCTTGTCTATTATAGAGCCAACCTTACTTGCTGCAATAGCACCCAAGAATATTCCAATTACTGATATTATTGCAGTGGCAGTAGTAAACAGGAGTATAGTCCTTGGCATTTTTTCAAGCATTATATCCTTTACCTCAGATGACCCACTATCACTTGTTAGAAAGTTTGCATGACCAAAATCTAGTGTGAGAATTTTATACATTGCAAGGCCGATACGTTGTGGAGTATACCATGGTTGATCCAAACCTAAAGCCAAAATTCTTTGGTGATACTGTTTTTCTATATAGGCCTGCAAATCTTCAGAAGTTTTGAAGGTAGCCATCAAAGGCTTGTCATTTGTCACTTGCTGTTGAATTTCAGCAAGTACACTTTTTTTCAGAATAGCATCCATGTTAGTGCCAACTAGAGCTATTGTGATAAGAAGTGTTGCCATCAACACCCCAAACATGGTAATGGCTCTTTTTGCAAGGAATTTTTTGAATCCCATTTATCTTACCTCGGCTGGGTCACGCCTTTTCATTTTTTTGTATAGAATAATCATTATCAATATAGCAATAATTACAATAATGATTAAACCCGAGATGAATTGATAGTCAAATGTGACAGATTCTTTGACTGGGACTACACTTTCGTTTGGTTCAACAAATGTACCATTTGTAACTAGGAAACTAGTATGATAAATGTCAGGCCTCAATGCGGTGCCTGAAATATCAAATATTTGAATATCATTAGAACCTAGGTCAAAATTCATAGTTTTATCTGGTAGTACCTTTATGTTCGCAAATCCATCACGTGATGACATGTTACCATTGTCAATGATTTTTCCTTTGGAACTGATTAGATAGTAATATACAGTAGAATTTGGAGTAACAGATAATGACATGCCAAGTTCCTTTCCCCTAGATAAAATAGAAGGCACATTCACTTTTTCTATCTTTGGTAAATTGATATTTTCGAATTTTTTCCAATATCCATATGGAATTGGATAAGTGTTATCAACGAATGATTTTACGACAATTGTTCTAGATTCTGGAGAGTAGCTATCCAAGTAATAGGGTCCATTACTTATTACGGCATGATTATGCTGAGAAATCCAAGAGATTGATGATTCATATCTTGAGATAAAATAATTAGGATCAGTTACATTTGCAAGAGCTTTTGGAATTGATTTTTCCTTAACAAAGTCTTCCAGATATGATTGTATTATCTTTGCATGATTTGGTACTATTAACGAAAGCCATTCAACATTTTTTCCAACAGCGTAAGATTTTGAAAAGGCGAATTTCCCATCAATTACTCCTTTTTCGGAGGCATAAATTATCTCCCATGGAACATCAGCCCAGACCTGAGCAGATGATGCTATTTCACCCTTATCAAAATGCCAGTAATCCTGATACACCTCAATCGTATTACTATCAATTACTCGTACACCAATCAATGTCTTTATGCTCTGAGCCAATGCTGGAGAAACTCCAGAATCAAATGTCTTTGAACCAGCTGTTGAACCTGAAGCCCATTGAAATGCAAAATATACTCCATACAGGACATCATTCATATCCATTGGAATTTTGTTGTGCCAATTGCTAAACTGCAAATGAAATGTAACTTTACTTTTAGCTTTAACTCCAGTTCCTACATGAACCCATTCTTGATTTGTTGCATTCCATACTATTGCATCAGATGGCACATCCATCTTGTCCTTGTCCATTGGACCATTTGTTGATACATTCCATGTTTCCCTTATGGGAATGGTCAATCCAGTAAATGGATCTTTGAAACTTGCCGGATCGTCTACTACACTCCAAATCTGCCTGCTATATGCATCAGCAAATCCTCCAATTGGATTCCATGCTCCCTGATAGATGCTTTTTACACCTACGGTGAGAGTATCGGAATCAGACCTTGCGTTAATTGGTGTAAATCTGCTAGTAATTCCGGCTCCAAAGTCATTGATAATGCCTTGAACTTTCTTGTTTGCAATTTCTTGATCTGTTTGACATGCAAGAAATATCCTCACAGAATCCCTTATTCCCTTATCAACTCCATTCTGGATTAGTTTTGAACGTTCCTCAGAGGAAGTAAAATTTCCATTGGATATTGCCAAAGTTAATGCATCTATATGATCATCTTTAAAATTCCAGTAATCGGGATTACCAAATCCTGGCATATTTCCAAGCCAAGGAGCGTACATTTGGGCCAAAGTTACAGAATCGTATCTTACAAAACTACTCGTTGAATAACCCTCTGTGTATATACTCCACTTCAAATCTGCTGGGTCAGATCCATAAACTACAGTATACGCCTTGTTCAAATCGCCGTAATCTTTTTTCACTGTGAAACCCATTTGTTCTAGTTGCGTTGCAAGAACCTCTCCAATATTTTTTCGAATTGATTCATCATTTCTAATGAAAATTGTAATCTCGATTGGCTTTGATTGAAAAAGCCAATGGCCATCCATCTTCTGTGCACCTGCCTTTTCAAGTGCATTTGAGATTATTTGCTCTGCAAGGGGTGGATTATGCCTGAAATTAAAAGACTGTAACACGTTTAAAATTAATAGATAATCTGGGTCATATGGCTTGTATGCAGAAATCATAGGTTCTCCATTTCCATTTAAAATTTCATCAACGATTAGTTCCCTATCTACAAGATAATTTAGTGCAAAGCGCACATCTTGAATGGAAAAAGGATTAAATTGATTAGTAGATACAGCAGGATTTATCAGAAGACTAAAGAGTTTTCCAGTAGACTGGAAAATTTTTAGATCATTTCTTACTTTATCGTCAATCAAGTCTGATGGAATTGCAGAATAATAGAGATCTAGATGACCATTTCTAATTTCTTGTAACGCCGTATTTTCATCAGAGTATTGAATAAATTTTACCGCATCAAAATATGTTCCCTTGTCTGAATAGGCATTTCCAATTCCCATGAAGAGCAGAGTCAGCATAACAAGTATAAGGAATTTCATGATTTGTTTTGATGTGATGTGTATTTAACCATGGCATATCAAATCAAAATTTGAATTCAGAAAATAACATTTTTCATCTAATGCCAATCAAGATTTTCAAATACCGTAAATATTATTTATAAAAGTTGAGTTCTAAATACATAATGAATCAAAAGACACTTGCTATGGGAATTAAAGGAATAATCCCTGGCGGAATATCTCTAAAGGACTTTTGTATTGTCACTCAGACTGGGGAAGAGATCGCCAGAGAGATACTTGATAATTTTATGCAAAATGGAATTGGAAAGTACAAAGATGGTCAGGTTTTCTTTGAAGAAAATGACAGACTCAAGACAGGCATTCTTGCCATAAGCATGGGTACACCAATTGATGAAATAGCAAGCTTGCTTGGATGGCAAGACTTTGAGGCTTTAGCTGCGGAAATACTGGAGCAAAGAGGTTTTGAAACATCAAGAAATGTCATTCTTACCAACCCTAGGATGGAAATTGACGTAGTTGGAATCAAGTCAGGAATAGCAATACTTGTAGATTGCAAACATTGGCAAAAGATGAGTCAGTCTGCACTAAGTCTTGCTGTAAAAAAGCAGATAGAGAGAACCAAGAGATTTATCGCAAAGGAAAAGGTCAAAGGTGCAATTCCCGCAATAGTTACACTTTACCAGCATGATCTACAATTCATAGACAAAGTACCCATAATTCCAATTTATCAATTAGATACATTCTGTGAAGAGTTTTATGGAAATTTAGAATTACAATCCTAGAGCATAGTATAAATAAAAAATGCAGTTGTTGCTACAAGAAATATTTGTGTAAATCTCATTGCAGCATCAAGAGAGTGAGAGTATACTTCAAGTTGCTTTCCTCCCATCACTTTTACATTTACCTCATTTTCTAGCAAATCATATGTAGTCATGGATACATTTTCAGCTCTTTTCGCTAGTTGCAAATACCACGATACAACCTCTTCTGATGTTGACAAGCTTCCAAATTCAAAATATCCATGTTTATTCTTGGCAACTCTTGCCTTATAATGACTATCTGATGTGCACACCTCGAGAATATTGTAACCTTGTTTTGATAATTGGTTTACTAACTCTTCTCGTAAACCATTTTGCATATTATTACCATCTGCCCATGCAAGAAAGAATTTTTCATCACCAATCTTAAAACACATCATGGCAAGTTTACCGGGTCCTAAATCATCAGCTCCAATATTCAATGACTCTGAATTAGAATATCCAACTTCCAATGGAAGTTTTTCTTTTGTCATAAGTGTATCAAGACTAGATTTTCCTGCATTTAGCAAGTCGTCAGCATCATTTTTCTCGATTTCTTTTCCCATTGCATTATGGCTGTCAACAATTAGTACTCTGTCAAACCCTCTATTCTTTCCATATTGCTCCAGTTCAGCCTTGATGTAAAATGGCACATCTTCCATTCCATGAGGAGATAATGAAAGAATAAGTAATGCGGTCTTGTCAAATAATAATCCCACAGTTCTAGCTTTGTTTACTTGGATAGATACTGGTTTTGTACATTTAGACCCTTCTTGAATTTTCAATGTCTTTTGTAAACTGGTAAGATACAATTCAACTTGAGATTTTGAAGGCAGATTAAGAGAGTGGTCAGATATACTATGCATTACCATGGCAGAGGAATTTAGATTCTTGTAAATTAGGTAAGTAATATTACTTCCACCTATAGGATGAAATGGTCCTGGATGTAAATCTGGTACCACAAGTCTGAATTCATTTTCTTTTGTCCTAAATAGAATTTGAAATGTGGATACCTTTGATGGTTCGGAGCGCTCTTCCATCATAGATTCCATTGGAACAGGATCATTATTTGACCAAGCTGCAAGATAAGCTTGCAAATACTTGTGAGTGCTAGCAAGTTTGCCAGTTGCCCTATCGCTTAACAAAGTCCACAAGGTTCCTAGCATGAAAAACACAACACCATAAATGATGGCCTTGTAATCTGTCAACATTTCAAGCCATAGATTTTGAGGAACAAAAGCAAGGAACATAGATAATGGTTGAACGAGAGAGATTGCCCAAGCTGTCTTTAGTTTAGCCCCTAATACTGATGTGAAAATTCCTATCCTAAAACTAGCAAATAATAGCATTCCTTCTGTCAAATAAATTGGCAACAGATGAGGTTTGTGAAAGACATAAACTGAAAGCATTCCACATAGAATTGTTGCAAGCCATAATATGTTGCCAAATGCTGACATGTGAACCGACTTGGAATAATTGGTATGAAGTATTTTTTTATCAATGATTTGAGTTGCCATAAGAGCTGCAACAGTAACTGGAATTGTAAAAGGCAAACTATTTACACTAAAATAATTGATACTAGATATTACCACAATTGCACATACAACACTGACTGATATTGCTAACGAGACATAATATGATGAAGGAGTAAATGTGGTAAGCGTGTAACGCTTGTGTATTCGCGATACATCATCCGAACTAGCCGTCATGGTGTGAAGAATATTTTTAAAATCCAGGAAATTCCTATCAGTGCACTTGGTATAGCAATCACTACCTCTGGTTTTAGCTTGTATCCCTTAGTTTCATCCTCGAAGAACCTTAGTAGACCTGCGCTTGATGCCGGCAGTGGTGCAGATTTTTTGCTACTACTCATACTACCCCTACTTGATTGATGTTTAAATAAATATCTTTTTGTGCCTAAATCTTCCGAAGTTTCTCTCTAATTTCAATTATCTCATTTATCGATCTCAAGATCTGTTGTTGCTTTTCATAGTCCTTTTCTCTTTGTAGATCTTCTGTGAGATCCTTGAGTTTTTGATCCAATTTACTCATAGCACTCTCATCCTTTTGAAGTGTTTGTTGACTAGGAATATTTTCATTGATTCCTTCTTTTCCACAACTTACACATAAGGCACTACCATCTTTTATTACTCTGACACCTTTACAATATGGACAAGGATCACTTACCAGTGTTGCTCCCTTTAGCAACATTTCAACAGCTTTTTTTGCAAGCTCCTTTGACATGATGTATTATAATCTGCCTGAATAAAAAACATAGAGGATAAACAAGGCTTAATAGTAGGATTTCAGCTTTTTATTCCGAATGGCGGTAATCTGCAACACCTGCGGACTTCCTAATGATTTATGCGCCTGTGGCGAATTGGAAAAAGATCAAACTCAAATTGTTGTAAGAATCGAAGAAAGACGATTTAAGAAGAAGGGTACTATGATCGAAGGAATTAACCCGAAGATGAATGATTTAGGAAAGGTCGTACGAGAATTAAAGGCCAGGTATGCTTGTGGTGGTACTGTAAAAGATGGTTACATTTTCCTTCAAGGAGATCATAGAGATTCAATAAAGGGAACGCTTGTTAAGCTTGGATTTCCTGAATCCAGTATCGAAGTTCATTGACAGTAAGATCTCTTCAGTTAAATAAAATTACTAGAATTCTGGTCATTCCCTACTCTGGATTTTTGTCTGTAATATTTGGAATAATGTTACTTTCTTTTCCAGTTGGCATCTATGTAATGTTTAATTCAGATATAGGAAAAGAAATAAACTATCAATATCCAATTAATGGACTTGATTTATTTTTTGGTGGGATAAGTTACAAAGTACCAGTTTCTTTTGAGATTGGAGATGTATTTGTTGTCGGATGGGTTCTATTTGTCATATTATTCTCTATATCTTATTTGGGCCCACAGAGTTCCTTTCTAAAGACTTTATCTAACATCATGTCAGGCGGTTGGAGAAATTCATACAACAATGCTCTTGTAAATATGATCACTTGGTTTTCAATTCTAATCCTAGCATCGGTTATAATTGAGACAGTTCAACAAAATTTTGGAGTTGGTATTGAATCGCCACGCGTGGCGAATGATCTCATTCACTTCTTCGAGTTATCCATATCTCCAATAACAGAAGAAACCGGTTTTAGAATTCTTCTGATAGGAGTACCTCTCTTCCTAATGTACTCAAACTATCCCTCAGTAAAGTTATTTTTTAAATCATTGTGGAGACCCTCTTCATATCTTCACATTGCAAATTACCGTAAAAGCCTAGTACTTGTCATAACCATTGGATTATTTTTTGGGGCAGCACATATAATTTCAGGTACTCCTTGGAGTCCAGGAAAATTCTTACAGGCGTCTATCGCTGGCATCATAATAGGGTGGGTGTATGTCAGATATGGTTTTGCACCAGCTGTATTAATTCACTGGGCTACAAATTATTTTATATTTTCCTACATATTTTTCTTGTCAGGCTTAAGCCAGACTCCAATAACAAATGAATTATCAAACCCCTTTTCTGATACCTTGGAAGCTATCATTATTTCAACTGGAATAATCGCTCTTGCAATCAAAGTCCTAAACAATATCCAGTCCAGAAAGAATAATTTTCAATAACTAAGACATAATACAAAAATTATGAGTTCAATAATTTTGCCAATGAACTTGATATTCCTAAATCCGAATATGACGATACAAGACGGAGATCAGATTGATCATCTACATCTAACATAATTCTTCGAATTAGGGCAAGTGCAGTGCTTGCATTCTTTTGTTCTGCCACGTTTAGATGAATTTTGTAACTATCTTCATCGTAGTGAGTCTCCATGATGTTTGTTGGAGTCCTAAGAAGGGCATTAGTTCCATCAAATTTTCTTGAAGGGACAACAAGCACGCAACGATCGGAAGTTTTCATTTCAAACAACGTTCGTATGTCTTCTGGTTGTATTAGTGGAATATCTTGAGGAAATACAATTGTTGCATCATATTGTTCCTTTAAAAAATAACTATCAGCCAATCTAACTGCGTGATTTACTCCAAGTTCATCTTCATCATAAATTCCAATTGCTCCAAATTTTTTTCCTATATCTAATGCTTTTGAATCCTTACTTACCAATAGAGTTTTTTCTATTATTTCAGAGTTGGATATTGCATGTAAGACCGATTCTAACATCATCTCACAAATATTCGAGGTTATTTCTGGAGATAAATTGAGCCTTGTCTTGGCTTTGGAGAAAGTCTTTACAGGTACAATTGCACCAACACGCATCTTAGACACGTATCTGTTTTAAAATAAATGAAGCCAGAGCATCTTCATCCTTTTTTTCTTTCATTTTTATTTTTGTTTCATAAACTTTCATGTCCAGATTTTCTATTTTTCGAGTTAGCAACCTGTCTGAAGAATCTATTACCATATGTGAGGCAACCTCTGAGTACATCTTAGCAAGTCCGTATACTGAAACCTCCATACCGGCAGCTTCCATATATTTTGCTGCAGGTCCACTTACAGCGTTGCTACCTATTAAAGGGCTGACAACGACTACTTTCTTTTTAGACTTTGCCAATTCCTTTCGAATTCCCTTAATTGATAAAATTGGCCCAATACTAGTCAGAGGATTACCTGGTGCAATCACTACTAGTTTTGAATCATGGATTGCATTTACTGCAGCTGGGTTTGCACGTGCCTTGTCGGCACCAATGTATTTTATGCCCTCCACTTTATCTTCTCCCTTGTATTTTACCCAATATTCCTGGAGATGAAGATCACCTTTGCTGGTTGTAATTCTTGTCTCTACACTATTATCAGTAACTGGTATTATTTTAGTGTCAATTGCAAACTTTTGACACATCCATTCTGTAATGTCCGATAGATTCTTTCCATTTTTTAGCATGTTGGTTCTCAACAGATGAATTGCTGCATCTCGGTCTCCAATTTTGAACCAAGTTTCCTCACCTAGCATTTCCATTTGACGTAGAAATCCATAGGTATCTTTTTTGATTCCCCACCCCTTGTCCGTATCCAAAATATCCGCTAATCCATAAAGTATTGTATCAATATCTGGACAAATGTAAAGGCCATATAGCCAGTAATTATCACCAACATTTGAAATTACAGAAATGTCGCGTGTCTGTGAAGTCATACCCCGTACAAGTTTCACAGAACCTGTTCCGCCTGCAAGGATAGTAATCATTTTTTTTCAGTTCCTCTACGAATATCCTAAGACATGCCAACTACAATATTACTCTTGCCAATCCGCAGAAAAAATTATCATTTTTGAAAAACAATGCTAAGATTTATTACTATCGGCAAGGCATCGCACTCCGTGACTAAGAGAGTCATTTTAGCTGCGGCAATTTTAGGGTTATTGGTTTTTGGTACTGTTTCACCAAGTTGGGCATTTCTTGATTTTAATGCGTATTTACCCATCGCTGGAACTCCTATCACACCAAGTTTCAAGTTTGCAAAAACGCTGCAATTTGATTATTCAAATGGTGGTAAGCTCAAAGATGCCCTAAGTGGCAAGAACCTTACCATATCTTTTTCCGATGACTCTACAAATAACCCCAGCATCAAGTCACTGATGGAGCAAATAAACACAAACATTGCAACAGACCAAAAAAGTGTTGTAACCTTTTCGAATCTAAAATTAAACTACCAAGTAGTCATAAGCGGTGGTAACAATCTTGCATCCGTGGATTATCTGGTAACATTAACTCCTACATTGACTGGATACATAATAAACAAGGATAGTCAGAATACTGTGTTTGATATAGCCTGGATTGGGTTTAACATGGAACAGCCTGCTACCATAACCACAACGCAATATGGCAACTTGGAAATTAACTATCCATTAGATGTCCTAAAGAGCCAAGTTCCAGACGCCTACAATATAATCAAGGGAACAGATGCTGAAAAGGCGTTGTCAAATCAAGTCATATTAGATGCAAGTACTCTTTTGAAACAACCTATTGATAAATGGGATACACTTTTCGATCCATCATACATAGTAACTGATGCAGTAGGTCTTGGGTTTAGTGGTCAAAAAGTAGCTGTAACTACATTTGCTTCCGGAGCAAGCGGAGTACAACAAGGATCATTAAAACAGCAAAATATCGACATCGACTTTACTGCAGATGCCAAGTATCATTTATCTACAGTCGAAAGAGCAAGTTCTGGCACCATAAATGCAGATGGTCATGCCAATGCGTACTTGGTTCAAGGAGAGCCTGCCATTTCAACATCAGTACAAGCATCAACAACTACTGGTACCGCCACTGCAGGCGGTCTATCTACCATGACAATTTATGCAATGGCAGCATTTGCAGCAGTTATTGCCGGAGGAATATTCTTTTGGAGTAATAGAAAGATGAAGCAAGCTCTTAACCGCGTACAAGAACCAAGTAGACCAATAGAATACGAAACACGACAACACTGGGCAGACAGGTTTGATGGTCAACCAAGTGGTTCAAGTAATCAACCAACAAGATCTGATGACAAGACAAAAAGATCTGCAATTTAGATACAACTTTTAATTTCCGATCCATTAATACAAAAGTGCGTGCCAGCCGTAACCCTCCTTCTGTTTTTACGAAATTCCGCTATGCGGCCTACCTAAACAAAGTGCAGCTCTTATTGTTTGATTTGGCCTTTCTCCGCACGGGACAGATTTTTCATTTCTTGCTGGAAACCTCAGGTGTTACCATCATAGTGCGCCAGGTTGAATTTTTTTCTGTGCTGTAGCCAGTTATCTCTAACTATCCGTCTCCGGATCGCGCATGCTGCATGGAGGGAGGAGTTTCCTCTGCCGTGGCAGTATTCGTTCACCGGCTCGCACTTGACTAATTCATTATTTTAGCCTAATTTAACATTGATGAAAAGGTCGTAATTTGCATTCATTGTACATTTCACCTGTACTTAGTACACTAAAATACAGATAAAACTACGGGTAAAGATTTATTCAACCACTCAGCCCTCACGGATAGGTTTACATGGCATCTCATGAACACACCGGACTTGTTCGCAGTCTCTCATTGCTAGACATAGTAATGATTGGTATTGCAGCCATGATTGGGGGAGCAATTTTCAATCTAGTCGGACCTGCTCTTAATCAATCCGGACCATCACTTCTCATAGTTTTCCTAATTAGTGGAATAATCAGCTCCTTTACAGCATTAACATATGCTGAGCTTGGGTCTGCATTTCCCGAAGCAGGTGGAGGATACAGATGGGTAAGAGAAGGCTTACCAAGGCCAAATGCATTCATCAGTGGATGGATTGCCTGGTTTGCACACATGATAGCAGGCAGCTTGTATGCAGTATCAATTGGAGACTTTCTTGGTAGCTTATTAACAAGTTTTGGACTCACTTCCCAACTTGCCGGAATTCCCATAAACAAAATTATTGCAGTTCTTTCAATTGTAATTTTCACATATGTAAATTACAAGGGAGTTTCCCTTACAGGAAAAGTTGGAAATGGTCTAACATTTGCACAGATAATTGTAATAATAATTTTAATTGCATCTGGTTTGTATGCGATAAGTTTTGTAAATCACGATTGGAAAGCAAACTTTACCAATTTCATGCCAAAGGGAATTACTGGCTTTATCCTTGCAATGGGCATTACATACATTGCCTTTGAAGGATATGAGATAATAGTACAAGCAGGAGAAGAAGTAAAAAATCCCAAGAAAAATATCCCAAAGGCAATATTCATCGCACTTGGAATAGTGACATCACTTTACATCATTTTTACTTTTGTCTTTCTTGGAGGACTAGACCCATCAAAGATAGGAAAGGAAGCATGGCAATACATTGGACAGTATCAAGACATTGGAATTGCTCAAGCAGCTCAGTTTCTAATCCCATATGGAACAATCCTGGTCTTTGTTGGTGGAGTGGTATCAAGTATTGCTGCACTTAGTGCAACTACATTTTCATCCAGTAGAGTATCTTTTGCAATGGGCAGACAGTATAACCTTCCATACATTTTTAGTTCCATTCATTCAAAATATCACACCCCACACTTTGCAATAATAGCATCCGGGTTTATCATGCTAATAATGGCATCTTGGCTGCCACTTGAACAAATCGCTCTAGTTGCAGGCGTAATGTTTCTATTTCTTTTCACACAAGTTAACTGGGCTGGAATCAACATCAGGAGATTATATGGACACAAGCTTGACTATGGTTTTAAGACGCCACTATTCCCTCTAATGCCAATAGTAGGCATCCTATGCAAGGCAGGACTTGCCATTTTTCTTTTAATATACAATCCACTTTCATGGGCAATTGCAGTTGTTTGGATCTTGATTGGCTTTTCAATCTACAAACTGTACATTGTAAAGAAGGAGATAGAGCACTACGCACCTCTTGTTGCAAACATTGGGCCAACTGAAAGAAAAGAGTACAGAATCATGGTTGTCTTTAATAAAAAAACAATAGACAATCTTGCAAAGATCGCATCTGCAATATCTCAGGACAGAGATGGAGAGATCTCATTATTGCATATCGCTACAATACCTATCCAGATACCATTATCCATGGCGCATCGCTTTGCTGAACCAATAGTAAAATCATTTGATGAACTAAAACAAAAGCCTGGGTTTTCTGATTACAGATATCTAGTAAGACTATCTCATGATAATACAGAGGCAATACTTGCAACAGCAGAGGAGCAAGGTATTAATCTGATCGTGATGGATTTTTACGATCTTAGAAATAATAGAAAGTTACTCTCACTTTCCACATGTGATATTTTAGGTGTAAACATCAAAAAAGAATTTGAAAAAGAGCTTTCACGTATTGTAGTTGCATATGACAAGGGAAGACATTCTGACCTTGGATTAGAGGTTGCGCAATCATTTTCAAAATCACTTGGAAGCAAGATAAGGATTATCCGTGGAGTGATAGAGACGCCAGAGGAAGAGAGAGATGTATTGAGTAGAATAAACGAGAAGATGTTTGACCTTGACCTCAAAAAGGTGCCAGTTGAGAGAGTCTATCCTGCGAACCCTGACATAACAAAGGACTTGCTACAGAATCTAAACCGTGACCCTGAGATTGTCATCGTTGGGGCAGGTAACCAGTCAGAGTCTGCATTTAGTCCAAAGACAATAGAGATAGTTGAAAAATCACTGTATTCAGTATTTGTCGTACGTGATTCTAGATTCTCAAACATAAAGGCGCGATACTTTTGGCATATGATTGCACCTCGGCTTAGAGAGAATCGCCTCATTTATGGAGTCTATCTCTATTTCTACAAGATGACATCAAAGAAAAGAGTGCAAAAGGACGAAGATTACTTTGAGCCAAAGATATAATCAAATTACATTTAATTGATATTCATTTGAGATTTGTATAACATCCTCGTTTGAATTTGCGTTAGAATAATCTTGTAACAGTTCTTTATTTAGGTCAAAAAAAGTATGACCCCACTTGAACTTGTCAAGTACAGAAAAAGCAAGATCATCGTATTTCATAATGTAAAGTGCTCCAGCTATTGCCTCTGCAGTTGAGAGCTTTCCTATCTTGGAATAGTTGACTGGGTTTCCTGCAAGTAATGGCGGTAGTTTTTTTGACAAACCTCTAAATTTTTTAACAAACATATCTTGTGCTCTCTCCCATGAACAGTCTATGCCAGTTATGGAATCTGCCAAGTCTTTGTCTGAGTTTAGGACAAAATCTTTAGCAAATGGGTTTAGTACGATATTTCGCAAATCATCAGCAGAACTTTTCTTGAACTGTTTTGCAAGTCCAAACTTTACGAGTTTTGCAGCTGTACATTTTGTAGGATCGTCTTGATGAAACATTACAACTTGGATTTGCATCTAGAGTTTGTACAAGATTCAATAATAAATTAGTTGAGATTATCTTTTATTTTCCAAGATAACTTACTTGGTAATAAAATCTTGTAACCTCATTTTTCTTTATTATCTCAACCTTCCACTGACCATCTGAGAATACATCGCTAGCATTCTGGGGTATAATGGTAAATTGCTGCAATCTCAGGCCAGCTCCTGAATATCCTATCATATAGTCTGTTCCATTCCATTTGGTAATCTGGTACAATGAACCTGATTGAGATGTGGATTTGAATATTTGGCAAGTGCCTTCCTGGCCTATTATACAGGTTCCATCTGGAGCGCTTACCTTTAGAAATACATTGTTCTCATCTCCAGGATTAACTCTGAGTAGCCCATCAATCTCTCTTGGAAAGTATGTCTTGTTTTGAGCACTGATATGGACAAGTTGAATTGGTATGATTGGATATGAGATCATTCCATTTCGAATAACAAGTACATTATTTGTGGTGCGTTGTTGATTTGGTCCAATCTTTGATGGAGTCATTGTTTGATTGCTAGGAGGAGGTACTTGTGTGACATTTGTATTAGGTTGAGTCTGATTTGTAATTGTGGTTACATTCTGGATCGGAAGTTTATTTACAACTTGATAATAGGCGTTAAAGGCTCCAAATGGAAGATTTGCGACTATGGTATAGTTGCCAAGGGGTGCATTACTTGGAATCTTGTAATCATAAAAGAATGAACCGGTTTGATCAAATGGGATTGTAGTAACCGGAAGTATATTTCCCTTCTTTGATGCAACTTGGCCCTCGCTGATTATGGTATCATTTGCAAGACCAAATGCAAGGTCTACTGGCTCTAAGGAAACGATGTAACTTGTTCTGCCAGTAACCAGAACTGTTTGTCCTGGGAGATACTTGTCTGTGTCTGTTGTCATAAAGACTTGGAGTTTGGTTGATGTCGTGTTGTATGGATCTGTTACCTTAAAGTTTGTCTGAGCTTGAAGAGTTAGATACTGTACATACAATCTATAATTTCCAGTCTTCCATACTCCAGGATGGAATGGTATCAATACATGGAATTGTCCTCCAAGATTTACTACCGCATCCTGCCTGTATGCGGCTTGGCCTGTATCAGAAAATATTGTAAGTTGTGCCATTGTATTTTGTTCTGCAGATGCTGCATTTTGCACTGGTATTACCTCTCCTGAGATTTTTGCAACATCAGTTGAAATGTAATTAGTCTTGTCAGTTTGAATGGAGATTGGAGATATGGCTTGGTTTGGCTGTGGGTTTTGTGCCACTTGGAAGTAGAGGTCTGTATTGCCATAATACTCTGAGTGTATCGTAACACGATAAATCCCATAGACATTTGCCAATTGATTAGATGTAGGTGTCACAGAGCCAACTGATGACACACCTGTTGAGCCAATCTGGGATGTGCTTGGAACGGTCCAGGACCATGAGAACTGTCCATTTGTTACTGGAATTGGGGTAGAGATTTGGTTTCCATCCGGTTTTAGAACAGTCAAGCTGTATGATGTTTGTCCTGCTATTCCAGAGGTCTGACCTGTAAGTTGTACAGTATCTCCTGGCGCATAGACTTGCTTGTCAGTTGATACAGTTAGAGGAGCCGAAGTGACAGACAACGGATTGTAGACATTAAACGATGTAGCTGCTTTCAAGTTAGAGTAGGTAGCCCTTAGTGTATAATTTCCAGGATGAAATACTCCTACGGTAACAGTCTGCGATACCTGAAAGTATCCATTATTATCAGGATATGCAGAATAAGATAAGGTTGTGGATGTGGGCACAAAGATATTGTTGATAAAACTCCCTTGAGAATAGATTGGCTGGCCTGTTGAATTTAAGATATCAATTTTGACATTTACCCCAGCGTTTGAATATGTTAGTAGAACCGGATTTGCAACTTTTCCTGAAATTACCATCGTATCTCCCACCGCATATGATGCCTTGTCTGTTGTGATGCTAAGCGGTGCATTTGATACTGGCTGTGTTGTTGGTCCTTGAGGTGCTGATGGGTTTTCGGCAACAATAAAGTCGGCCTCTGCTGTACCCTGTGGAACTATAACCATCGCTCTATAATTTCCAAGACCTTGTGTGCCTGAAGATATCTGAAATTGGTACGAAAATGTATTGTCAGACGCCATATTTACAAAGGTCTTGACATTTGCTGTGTTTGGGACAATACCTCGGTTTCCAGATGTCTGAGTACCGGCACTTCCTGTAGTTGAGGTTTGAACTATAACCAAACTGGGAGATAGGCCTGTATTTTGCAATCCTTGCAGGCTTGTTTTTCCGGAAAATGTTACCATATCACCTGGAACATATACACTCTTGTCAGTTGATAATGTGATTACATTGCTTAGCTGCGATAGCGGAAATAAGATAAACGTAGTACTGTTTGAAGCTCCTCCGTATGTTGCAATTATTGTATACTGGCCATACACTGGATTTACGCTGTTAATTAAAAGACCAGATGTTGCCACGCTTTGCTGATATGGATTGCTTGTTGTAAAGTGTCCTTGCGAGTCTGGGAATATCGTACCTTGGTATACCAAACTAGTTGTGTCATAGACCTTGTAAGTTAATGGAGTAAGTGGAATTACTTTGGATACCGTTCCGGATAAGACAATTGGCTCGTTGATATTGTAACTGCTCTTGTCTGTTCCCATCGATATGGTTATTGGTTGAGCCTGTGGTGGTGGGACAAAAGCTTCTGACCCTAGCTGAAATGATGCAGTAGCTTTTGCACTTCCATATACTGCCGTTAATTGATAATTTCCTTCTGTATATCCAAGTACTTGGTCAAGTTTTGCCGTAGTTGAGAATTTCAAGTTATTATCAGGATACAATGTAAAGGTGCGCGAAAATCCGTTAGGACCTGCAAGAGCGATACTTACAGTCTGTGGAGTCTGGGCAGAGCCAGGCATTGCCAATAATTGTGAAACCTGTCCACTGATTGTAGCAGTATCAGCAAAAGTGTAGCTTTGTTTGTCTGATGTAATTAACAGTGATAGAGTGGTGGTTGCTGTAGTTGTTGGCATCTTTCCGTTTGAATAACCAAGTGTTGCCATTTTGAATATCCAGTCACTTGTACTGTTTGTGTTCAGACCATCATAGATCCTCTGCCACGTGGTAAAGTCATTTTGCTGGTCAGTCAGTGGCGGAGTTGAATCTACAATGACACCATTTGAATCCTTTAGTTGAACTGTTGCTCCAACATGTGGAAACCAAGACGGTCCATATGTGTAGACAAGAAATCCCTGGCTTGGAATGGTTGTACCTTGAGCTATTGTGAAAACGTTTCTTAGTCCGGTTGTTGCACCAATTGTCCATCCTCCAACGTTTACTGTTTGACTTGTCGGGTTGTATAGCTCGACCCATTGTGTGATAGAGTGTGAATCATCACCTGGTGGGTCGGTCTCTACCTCATTTATTACAACATGGGTTGCAATTGGTACAGTCTGGCCAAAAACTTGAAGACTCTGTGCAAATAGGGCTAGTACTAGAACTGCTGCGATACAGTACACTGTGGAGGGTCTCATCTGGTATACCATTTTCTCTTTAGGCTAACAATTTTAGGAGTAGATAGTGGAAAAGTTGAGCTAGTTGTTAATGCCAAATATGCCTTAATTGTGGCCATAGTATACAGAGAAATGGTGTTTTATCATTATAAGCCGTACGTAGGAATCATCCCTCATACTGGCATCATTTACTCTTTGTTCTTTCCATCACATGCCGGACACTTGCCCTCTGAGACCTGCCCGCCACATACAGCACAGATGCCCTCTTTTCCTATTGCTTGTTGAATCTGCCTCTTTTTTCTTCCAACGTAGACCTTGATTGCAAAGTAAGCCAGAATTGCAATAATTACTGCATAAATTGGTGCTAAAAGCGACATTAATCCTATCATCAATAGTAGAACTCCTGCAATCAAAATTATTTCTCGCTTTTCAAATGGCATATGTTTTTAGCTTTTGATAATACGATAATAAAGCTAATGCCAGTGCTCAGAGTCACTGAATTGACAATCATCATATCATGTCTCTAACTCTTCTTCATCGCCTGGCGATATGTTGATCTTTTCATATAGATAAGAACCTAGTTCTCGCGCTGATTACTGGTCAGAACCGACAGATCTTGGTTCAATTTCCAAACTAGAACCATTGGACCCAACCTGAACCGGTAGATATTTTCTTTTTCAAAAACTGTTTACATCTATAGAAAACTTATCTAGGAATAATTCACAACCAAATAACAGGGTTGTATTTGAAAAAAATCATAATTGTTGTATTTGTTACGATTCTCATTTTGGGATTGATGATTCCAGTAAAGGCCGCATCTGCCTATGAAGAAGACATTCATTACTGGTTAAAGTTCAAACTGGGATTATACTGCGGGTATACGGTAAACCAAGCAAGGCTAATTGCAACAGGAGACCAGGGAGTTGATGCAAATTTTGCAACAGAGCCTACCAAGACCTCTCCATTTGAGCACGGAGGAAATCCTTTCTCTTCCGATACATATGAAAACCTGAACATCAAAATAAAGTGGCACGCACTGCCAAAAGACAACCCAGTATCAGATCCTCAAAATGGAATTCCAGAGATAAAACAAGGACAGGATGCGTTATACAATAGAGCTATGAAGGAGACAAATCCATCTATAAAACTAATCAAGTTTGGACAGTACCTGCATTATATCGAAGACAAGTGGTCACACTGGGGTTATACATATGGTGTTGGACATGGGCTTGTCAATGTCTTTGGCCAAAGCCCTGACAATCCAGGTGTTACATCACTTGCTGTAAAGGACATGATATATGATATCATGACACAGATGGGAGGGCTATCAGGAAAGGACTCCAAGTGCTTCAATGGAATACTTGGAGGAACAAATCCCTATATCACTCCTGTAAACTTTGCACCAGATTTCAAAGACATTTATCCAAATGGCCCGCCTCCAGCATCCACCGGAGTATCAAACCAGCAAATGTCAGGACAAAGAGACAGTTATCTCAAATCCCTTGATGATTCAAATCCCACCGACAAGATAACAGATTTTTACAATGATTTGATTAATGCAGCAAAAGAGGCAACTGCAAATGGAGCAAGTCTTGAGGAAGTTGTAACATCAGATATCGTTCCAATACAGAACCACATCTCAAAGGAGACAGGAATACCTCTTACCACAATACAGCATGATTATGATTTTATCACTCCCTGGCAGATGCATGGACCATTTGGCTTTGCTTTATGGGTATTTTCAAGCAAGCTAAACCAAGGAATACACTGGGAGGAAGATGGTGAACCAATTGAGCAGATAAACCCCGACCCAGAAAAGGTCTTTGACGACCCAAAGATAAACCCAAATCCACATGCGCCATATGTTCAACCCATTCCCCCAAAGAGTGCAATACAACCCACATCTGTAAAAAATGCCAAGACTGCAAAACTGCTTGTAATAAAACATGTAATAAATGACGGAGGAGGAACTGCAAAAGCCTCTGACTTTACCATTACTATTACACCAGGCCCTTATCTTACCATAGCCCCATCAAAATTTCAAGGCTCTGAAGAAGGAACCGAAATAACGCTTTCTGGAAATTTCGACCAGATGTTACGATATACCGTAAAAGAGGACTCGCCATTTGGTGACAAGTATAAGGTAACATATACAGATAATTGCCAGACATATATCAACTCTGGAGAATATCTTGGCTGTGTAATTTACAATACATATCAAGGAGCAAAGACAAATCAAACAATACAGAATGTCGGATTGATTCCAAAATGGGTTCAAAATAATGCATTATTGTGGTCACAAGGTCAACTCAAGGACAAGGAATTTGCAACAGCAATTGGATACTTGGTCTCTCAGGGAATCATAAAATTACAATCACATGCAATGGCAGGTGCTAGCATCGTAGTTAGTGATGATATTTCCATACCTCAATGGATAAAAAATAATGCAAACTGGTGGGCAAAGGGTATGATAACAGACTCGGACTTTGTAAAGGCTCTGCAATATATGATAGATAATAACATCATTACATTTGCAAAACACACACAAGCAATACAAAGTGTGAATCAAAATACAAATCAGAACAGCAATCTAAAACTAAGAATACTAAATCCAAAAAATAATGAAGGATTAGATTCCATAGTGGAAATATCTGGAAATGGTAAAAGCATCAAAAAATTAACTGACAGGGATGGATATATCGATGTAACACTTCCTGATGGTACATACAACATCCAGATTGACAGCCAGGATTATCCAAGAATGAACGTTCCGTTGCAGGTGAATGGAAATATGACCAAAACCATAACGATGCTAGAGTCATCAGAAGAGAAAGACCACACCAATCAACAAGCAATTACAAACGCTCCCAGTCCAAAACCAGACTTTGATGTATCAATAGAACCCAATGTGGTAGATGTGGAGCAAGATGTTGGCACATACTCTAACAGTTGGATAAACATAGATTCTACAGTGCCATTTCCAAATGAGATTCAGGTAGATGTATCAGTAGAGCCTTCTGGAAGAGGAGTAACTGCACATGAGGAAGGGTATTCTACAGTTCAATATCCTGGTGATCTGGAGAAAAATATCAACGGAAGATATCAACTGGAAGATTCGATTTATGTTGTAGTGGACCAGTATACCCAGCCTGGAACATATCAGGTCAAGGTAACTGTAAGCACGGATATGGGAAGCGGTGTCGTATCAAGGACAAGCATCTTGACAGTAAATGTTACTACACCAAAATTGTTTTCCATATCTTCATCACCGACTAGTGTGACAGTAGAGCAGGGGGGTTCTGCAACAACACAGGTAACAGTAAGTTCAACAGGTAAGGTTTACGGACCAGTCTATATAATGGCAGGAAACGGACCTGATATCAATTCTGGATTAAAAGCACTATTTTCTGGAGATTTTGTTCTAAATGATCCGCAATCAGGTCATACCGGAGGATATACCACATCGCCAACTCCTGACTCTCCAGTAACCAAAACCCTTACGATATCTGCAAAAAGTAATGCGGTGCTTGGAACTCATACAATATGGGTTAATGCCCATACAGGAGTACCATTTAATGATGAGACCGGAGACATTCACGATTCTAACATGTACATTCCAGTAACTGTAAATGTTGTAAAACCATCATCAACCACCCAGTCAAACGCAGAGAGTTCACAGACCAGTCAATCAGAAGCACCCCATGTTTCTGCAAGTCCATCCTCTGGTACATTTATCCACAATATTGGTGTGACATCATGCCCTGAATTGATATCAAAGATAAATCTCCAGTCAGACCAGCTGGGAACATGGAGTACAATTGGAAATCCATCTTGGACTAGTATTGATATTCAAAATGGCATTGCCACAATTAATTTTAATTGCCAGTTAACTCAATATGTAACGCAAACTCTATCAGGTGATGTCGAGTTTATGTTCAAATCATCTAGTGGCGGAATTAATTCAGTAGACATTCCAATCTCAGGTCAAATAAACAAGAATTAGAAATTGGAAAGGAGGAAATCTTGTATGAATTTTCTTAATCAGCAAAAAAGAATTGAGACCTTTCCTGTTGTCTTGGATAAATTGCACCCGGAGTACATTTTGGATCAGGTAGAGTGCCATCATCAAGAGCATGGCATTTGACTATACCAAAGATAGAATGAAGTCTGATCCGACATCATTTGCAGGTATGTAGAAATACAAGGAAATGACCACGCAATGTATGGTTGGGCCAAAAGATGGAGGATTTGGTTTTGATGGAGCACCAAAGTATTCTAAATTAGAAGGCAAGAATGCAATATGCATCCAGTGTCAGGCAGGTCAACATAGCAAATGTCTTTCTAAAAACAATCCAGATACACTTTGTGATTGCGAGTTGTGTCTAATTTCTTAGTGCAAAATCTATAGCCCTGACTATATCCCCATAGCAAAAGTGGGATCGGCCGGATTTGAACCGACGACCTCAGGTACCCAAAACCCGAATCATACCAAGCTAGACCACGATCCCGTGTGTTTTGCACAAAAATCTCCCCAATTTAAGCTTCTCACATATTGATGATTTTAAATAACAACCAAAATTATCTCAAGTAAATGGCATTACAGTTACAAGATTACATCAGTGCTGGAAAGATAGCATCAGAAGTAAGGGAAAATGCAAGAAAAAGATACTATGTTGGAACGACATTATACGAGATCTGCGAATCAATAGAAAAAGAGATTAGACAAAAAGGAGGAAAACCCGCGTTTCCCGTTAACACCAGCCTAAATGACATTGCAGCTCACTATACAGCAGAACCAAATGACCAGATTACAGTAAAAGAGACAGATATCATAAAGATAGACCTTGGAGTACAGATAAACGGATACATTGCGGATACCGCAGTCACATTATGCTATGACCCAAAATATGATTATCTGGTCCAAGCAGCAGAGGCTGCTCTAAAAGAGGCAATCTCAATCATACGAATTGGAACAAAGTCAAGTGATGTTGGAAAGATTATAGAAAGTACTGTAAAACAGATGGGTGGAATTCCAATTGCAAATCTTTCCGGTCATTCACTTGAACAATATACAATACATGCTGGAAAATCTGTACCAAACATCTGGTCAATTGGATCATTTTCATTTCAGGGGACTGAAGCTTATGCTTGTGAGCCTTTCGTAACAACTCCAGAAGGCTCTGGCTTTGTAAGAGAGGGAAGGACCAGAAACATCTTTTCGTTAGTTACAAGAAAGAGAACAAAAGACGAGCAAGCAAACAAGATGATTGATTATCTTTGGAACAAGTTTAACATGTTACCATTTGCATTACGTTGGTGTATCCCAGATTATGATGAAAAAACTGGAAGAGAGTTGCTAGAAAAACTAATTCAAAACAAGATAGTAAGGTCTTATCCCATTCTAGTAGAGGCAAACAACCAAAAAGTTGCCCAGGCAGAGCACACCTTCATCCCAGTATCAGATGGTGTTAATGTAACCACTCTGTGATTATACATCAAGGCCAGATCATACCCAAGATAACCAAACTAGAATTCGAGTAATTTACGCAAATGACCAGGTAGAGTAAAACTTGGGTGTCAACTCAAAAACTGCCTCGGTTCCTTGCTTTATTGCATTGATAATGAACCTGGCAAGGTCGTTGTCCAGATTTCCCATGTACTTTATGATTATCTTTTCAGCTATCTTGACATTAGAGTTGATATCCTCAAGTAATCTAATGCTTGCTTTTCCCTTTACTCCCTTGTATGGAAAGGCCTCATCATCAATTGAAAAGTAGATGGTCTTTTCCCGCAATGCATTAGTAGCCTTTTTAGAGTATTTTGGTGTGGCTACGTAGATCTTGTCATTTTCAAAATGATACCATATAGGATGAATGTTAGGCTCTCCCTTTTCGTCAATTGTTCCTAATTGCAGGTTTAGTTTTGCTTTTCCTAAAAATTCACGAACCTCAGATTCTGTCAGAGGCTTACTCATTCCCGGAATTGCATTAAAAACCTTCATGGTTCTAGTAACTCAAGCATTCCTTAAAACAGTTATTCATTATCATAATCAAATAACACGATACAAAAGATACATTCGAATACTGATAGAATCAGCCTGATTACATTTGTACGTCACATTAATCTTCTAACGAGATTTCGATATAATGAATTTGATTGAACTCGAGCTATCTGATTATCAATTTCATATGAATATGTAGGAACCATATTCTATAGGAATAATGCTCTAAGCCACTGATTGTATTATACCATTCAATGGAATCAACAGAATCAAACGAACAACTTACCCAAGCAGATGAAGAGAGTCTGAATGCACAGGAGGAAGACATACAAGTAGAAACCAAAGAAGAGTATTCAAAACTAGAGCTTGACTAGTTTGGAAATCTTTAAAATCAATTAATTTTTTTATTCAGAGCCAATCTATTTGATAACTTCGCCAAAGATCTTGGAGATGGTAATATGTCCTGTCTTGCACGATGAGCATTTTTGTTCCAAACCCTTGAAAATATAGTCACCAAGCTTAAAGGGCCGCTTTGTTGTTGCCTTACACTGGTTGCATTGTTCTATGGCATAAGGCGATACAACCTCTTCTTTTTTCCCAAATAATTTCATTGTGCTACCCCCAACGTATTTCCAACCCCAATAACCAGGGAAGACTGGCCTGGCTTGGTATTTTCCCGTATCAAGTCAAGCAATTGCTGGCTCACCTTTTCAGCAGAATCTGAGATCTCCTTTCTCATTAGTGTGATTGCCTCCTTGATTGATTGTTTTATCACTATAGCATAAACTGGAATATTGTTTTTTGTTGCAATCTCTTCTATCTGGAACCTTTCAGTACCTATTCCACCAATAGCTGCCCCAAACCCATGGGCAATGGTCCCAGTCTCCTCCCCTTCCATCTTGAGAGCTGCATCAACCATTACTATAATATCTGGCTTGTTTTCTGCAATCATTTTTTCTACAGCCTCTCCTGGCCTTCCAACCGTACCAGCTGGACCTTCTGCCTTTAGAAGATACAATTTTCTTCCCTCAAACTCTTTTTGGCTATATATGGTCTCAAATGCCGCAGATTTTTTCTCTGTATCTAACATCATCTTCCCTATAATCATAGGGCCAATACCATCACCAATTGGCTGACCTTGCTTGAATGTATCAACGGCAATCTTGAGAGCTTCTGCCTCTTCCATGATAAATGGAATCATCATCTGCAACGGCAGAATCAATGGAAAGTTGTTCTGTTTTTTTGCAGTAAGAAAGATGTGACGCACCATCTTGTAGAGTAGTTGCAGTGTGGTAACTGCTTCCAAGATATTTGTAATCTTGCTAATTTCATTATGTTCGATATTTGGAGACAAGCCAGAGACTTGTTGTCTTGTAAAGTCCTCTCTTATTCTCATTATATGGCGAATCTTTGGAACTATACCGTTTGGGTCCATGTCAACTGGCATTATTGTAAAGTACTCAAAGTACCTGTCAAGCTTTAAAGTTGGATCTTCGGATGGTTTTAGTGTGGTCTTGACATATGATATTAGTTCATTTCTTGTCTGATCACGATATTCTTTTAGCTTGTCAATTGATTTTTTTATCTCAGATGAAGTAACCTG